>TARA_R110002073_G_scaffold149182_2_pt1 | contig 26100 bp, 22 predicted proteins | sample TARA_R110002073 | Tara Oceans TARA_R110002073 (sample SAMEA4397174) | marine metagenome | biome: Polar Biome; feature: [DCM] deep chlorophyll maximum layer (ENVO:01000326); material: water (ENVO:00002006), including particulate matter (ENVO:01000060) such as... | depth 40 m | reverse complement strand
TTCGAGATGGTAAAAGAAGCGATGTCCCGGTTGACGCTTCGCATCAGGTTCACTGCGGGGACCCTCTTCCATCACCAACGCGAGGTGCACCTTGTTTTCATTGTCTTGCTCGATATCTTCGATGATCGCGATTTTTCCTGCCAAGATGATATCCGTACTGTCGCCACTTTTTTTGGGCCACACGCGAACACGATCCCCGACACGCAAATCGCGGCCACAGAAACTGACACATTTAGGGTGGGGCTGACCTTCGAGTCGATTCCAATCTTCTTCTTTCATCACATCTTCCGTTTAATAAATGGGTGAGATAAAGATCCAACTTGTCGTTTTTTTTTAATTCAGAGCCATCCTTGCTGGCGGTAAACTCAATTCTCTTTGGATGATCGATGCAAAGCTTTCCTTTGTTCCAAAGAGATCGATTCGTTTCGTTGCAAATTCTGCCACGCTGGCTCATCCGTGCTTCGCAATTCCTGTTTTTCTTGATCGGTCATCCACATCACTCGCATCGCTAATATCTCGTCGATCTCGGTCTCGTCAAAACAGTCAACGGAACTTTGCGATGCGATTTGTGGATAGTCGTGCCGAATGCTGGGGGTGGCTAGCATGCAGTGGCGATCCGGTGGATCCCCCGCCAAAACCGGCCACAGTTTTTGGTTTTGGCACGTCGCTGCGAGCACTGCCCATTCCGGCGGCGGGTTGATCGTGGAAACAAATTCGCCCTCTTCGACGCCGAGAATCAGATGTGCCGAGGCAAAAACTTGATCCAAACGTCCCTCGCGGTGGCACGCTGGCAGATCGGACAGGTTAGAGGTGTTTCGCAACGTCACCGTCAATTTAAACACATGATCATCGATCACTTCGCCTGTCATCTCGACATCACCGGTGATGCTCAATTGGCTGCGTTGCACCACGGCGATGCAGCGACCATGGTCCTCGATCGGCTCGACATCGGAGGCCAAACTGAACGAAAATGCATCATGCTGGGCATTCCCCACCATTTCCTGGAGCGATTGCGTCGATGGGCGGATCTCGCGCTGGACCGCTTCTTGCGAAGCCTGATAAAGCATTTCGCCGATCTCAATTGAAATGACTGGCGTGGCTTGCTGCGGCCAATCCCAAGGAAGGGTATCTGCGGGGGAATCGAGTTCAAAAATGTCACGATTCAGCAGATGCAAAAAACGCGCAGCAATGCTAATTCTCGGTGCTTCGCCGACCACCAAACACTGCACCTGCATCCGATCGGGTTCCCCCAACGCGTTGCCTGCCGGATGGAGCGTGCCCAAAACGCTCCGTTTGTTTTTTATGATCGCCGAGCCCCGATAGGGATACAGCATGTAGCCCTGGTACAACAATGCATCGGCAATCTTCTTCACTCGCTCAAAAATCATACCGCTGTCCCCCGGAATGCATCTTTTATGCAACCGCTTTAACGTCTGCAGAAAAGTCGCAGTGAGCTTTCTCGTTTATAACGCTGCAACCACTCGCATGCATCCCATTGCAAACCGATCCATGCAGAAATTCGGATAATAATATTCTCGTCTCTTGTTCCAAACCGCGACCGGCATTCGCTATCGCCCCGTTTCGCGATTCGTTGGTGATTCGTGTTGGGGCAGTGACTCGGCCACGTTGCGGGGCATTCGCGGTACATCAGCAAATCCTCGGCAATTGCTCGCCGGCCAACATCGTGACGACGCGTTGGCCACCGATCAGACTTCGCATCACCACCATGCCCGCATGATCCGCGACCACACTTCCAATCACCGCCGCATCTCGGCCACGCGAATGCTGTTTCATTACTGTTAAAAGTGATTGGCAATCCTGTTCAGGGACCACCACAATCAATTTGCCTTCATTGGCCACATACATCGGGTCCAATCCGAGCATCTCACATGCCGAATGAACCTCGGCCCGCACCGGGATCGAAGCTTCGTCGAGTGAAATCCCGACTTTCGATGCCGTCGCCAATTCATTCAGCGTGCTCGAGACGCCGCCACGAGTCGGATCACGCATCACGCGGATCGAGGGACATGCGTCCAACATCACTCGCGTTAAATCATTCAGCGGCGCCGTATCGCTTTCTAGCGCCGTTTCAAACTCAATCCCCTCACGAGTCGACATGATCGTCATCCCGTGATCGCCAATGGTTCCGGAAACGATAATTTGATCCCCAGGCCGAGCGTTGCGAATCGACAATTCACGGTTTGCCGCGTGTAGCCCGATTCCCGTTGTCGTAATAAAAACCTCATCGCCTTTGCCGCGGTCGACCACTTTGGTATCGCCGGTGACCAACGTCACCCCGGCTTCATCGCACGCTTGACGCATCGAGACCACGATCCGCTGTAACGATTCGATCGCAAAGCCTTCTTCTAAAATAAAGGCAGCCGAAAGGTACAGCGGTGTCGCGCCGGCGACCGCTAAATCGTTGACCGTTCCGTGAACCGCAAGTTTGCCGATATCACCACCGGGAAAGAACAGTGGTTTGACCACAAACGAATCGGTCGTAAAGGCAATTCGCGGTCCCGAACTTCGATGATTCGGCAGATTGGTTTGTGAATCAAGCGAGAGCGTTGCGGAATCTTCGAGCGACGAGAGCACCTCGTTGCCGAGTTCTGCGAGAAAGACACGCTGGATTAGATCCGCACTTAACTTGCCACCGCTGCCATGCCCTAGAAGCACACGCTCGTATTGGCTACGAGGTGTCGGGCATGTCATTTGGTCAAAATCAGCAACGTGCGTCATGGTTTCTCAATCTGACGGTATCGGAACGTTTTTCCGTTCCAAGGGTACATCGTCCATGGGTACATCCGCCGTCGCAGCCGCCGAATGGTTTTGCAAAAAACGTCCGTAGTTATAGTACGCCGCGCAGGCTCCTTCGGACGACACCATCGTCGCCCCCAAGGGATGCTCAGGCGCACACTGCTTGCCGAACGCCGGACACTCGTGGGGTTTACGGATGCCTTGCAAAACCAGTCCGCTGATGCATTTGCTCGATTCCAACACTTGCATGTGGCTGACGGCGAATCGCTGTTCGGCGTCAAAGCGTTCGTATTCGGCTCGCAACCGATAGCCACTGCGGGGGATTGTGCCGATGCCACGCCACTTGCGATCGGTCACCTCGAACACCTCATCGATCAACCCCTGTGCCGCGCGACTTCCCTGACGCTGAACGGCTCGCGAGTATTGATTGTCGACACCGATTTTGCCTTGTTCGAGCATTCGCACACAGCGATAGATGCCTTCCAACAAATCGACTGGCTCGAATCCCGTCACGACAATGGGAATCTGATAGCGATCGGCCAACGGTTCGTATTCTTCGTAGCCCATCACCGAGCAGACATGTCCGGCGCCCAGGAAACCTTGAACACGATTGGTGGGAGACGACAAAATCGTTTCCATCGCCGGCGGCACCAAAACGTGCGATACAAGCACCGCAAAGTTATCGATCCTTCGCTTTCTGGCTTGCCAAACGGCCATCGCGTTGGCGGGCGAGGTCGTTTCGAATCCGACCGCAAAAAAGACGACCGTTCGATCAGGATTTTGCTCGGCGATCTTCAAGCAATCCAGCGGCGAATAGATGATCCGCACGTCGCCGCCGCGAGCTTTGATGTCCAACAGATCGCTTCGGCTGCCGGGGACACGTAGCATGTCGCCGAACGAACAAAAAATAACGTCATCGCGTGAAGCAATTTCAATCGCCTTGTCGATCAATTCCAACGGAGTGACGCAAACGGGACAGCCCGGACCGTGAACCAACTCGACTTCTTGGGGCAGCAATTCATCAATGCCATAGCGAACGATCGTGTGCGTTTGTCCGCCACAAACCTCCATGATCGTCCAAGGCTTGGTGACGACTTCACCGATCGCTCGCAGCAACTTCTTGGCTGCTGCGACGTCTCGATACTCGTGCTGGAATTTCACGGCACGATCTCCACACGCGTCTCGTCCCCGTCTGACGCTAACTCCCCGCCTGCGGCTAACTCCTGCAGGTCATCCATCTGCTTGAGAAACTCAAACACCTTTTCCGCTTCCGCTTCATCGATCACTTGCAGGGCAAAACCGACGTGCACGATAACATACTTGCCGACTTCCGCATCCGGAGTCAGATTCAGACAGACCTGTTTGAAGATGCCGCCAAAATCAACCTTTCCCATCAAGACATCATGCTCGATGAAAGTTGCGACGACCTTTCCAGGGATACCAAGACACATCGACACGCTCGGGTTGATGAACACTTGAGTGAGGAAGCATCGTCTAACGTATCACCTCGCAGTCAAAATTGCGTGATGTTAAATCCTGATTTTGCTGCATTTTCAACGCGATTTCAACACAATGTTTCCGGACTGCAACGCATGGGCTGCGATCGCAAGTTGCCCTAATGCGATGCCACCGTCGTTTGCTGGCACACGCTGGTGTGTAAAGACATTGAGCCCCTTGGCTTCTAACTGTTCGGAAATAAGGGTGGCCAAAAGCGTATTCATAAAAACGCCACCACTGAGAACGATTCGATCTATCGAAGCTGATTTCGCAAGTTGGATGCACGTCTGCACTGTGATCGCCGCCAACGTGTTATGGAATCGACGTGCAATCAACGTCGTGTCGACTTTGTTTTTACAATCGGCAACCACGCCGCGTATCAGGGACGCGTATCGACCGGATCGGTCGTGTTGAGCGCGTACGTTTGGGCACAGTCGGATTGTAACGCGAGCGTTTCGAGCTCCATTGCGGCCTGTCCCTCGAAGTGGACAGTTTGCCGGACACCGGTGATCGCAGCGACCGCGTCAAAAAGTCGGCCAGCGCTCGATGTCCAGGGCGAGTTGAATCCGCGATCGATCATTTGCTGTACGATTCGCACTGCGTTGGAGCCGATCGCTTGGTTGATTCCGCTCCGCCATCCTTCGACGTCACAGCTCGCCATCGTCAAATAGCTCAGCGCCACTCGCCATGGTTCCTTGGTCGCCTTGTCACCACCGGGCAGCCGGACGGGGCGCAAATGGGCAGCACGCTTGAATGATCGGTAACCCCCGATCAAAAACTCGCCACCCCAAACCGCCTCATCGCCACCAAACCCGCTGCCGTCAAAGACCACCCCAATAACGTCACTTTCGATCCCATGTTCGGCCATACAGCTAGCTAGATGCGAGTGGTGATGCTGGACCGCAAATGCTAGCAGGAACTCTTGCTTGGCACGTTGGATCGCGTAGGTGGTCGAGGCGTAATCAGGATGCAAGTCGTGGACGAGCACCCGGGGTGTAATTCCGAACAACTGCTCATAGAGTCCGATATCACGCTGAAACGAGTCTAGCGCGGACAAGTCATCCAAATCGCCAATGTGATGACTCAAAAACGCATGAGTTCCAGTGGCGAGTGCGAACACGTTCTTGCGCTGCCCGCCAACCGCCAGCACTGGTTGCGGGCAATGGAACGGCAGCGTGATTGGCATCGGCGCCGCCCCTCGTGAGCGACGAATCGGCGATTCGCGGCCTGCGATCACGCGGGTGACGGAGTCGTCACAGCGGACACGAATCGGTCGATCGTGAACCAAGAACCGATCCGCGATCCCCCGAAGTCGTTCCGCAGCATCAGCGTCCTGGTAGGCAATCGGTTCGTCGCTACGATTACCGCTAGTCATCACCAAGGGATCGTCCCCCACGCAATCCAACAACAATTCATGCAGCGGGCTGTAAGGCAGCATCACGCCAAGGAACGCATTGCCCGGCGCGATCGCGTCGCTAATTCCGACGGCCTCGTTTCGTTTTCGCAAGCAGACGATCGGCCGCTGCGGCGACAGCAACCGCTGCTGTTCCGCAGCGTCGATTCGACACCACTTTGCCGCCTGTGTGCAGTCGCGAACCATGATGGCGAACGGTTTCTGCTGGCGATGTTTACGTTGACGGAGTCGATTTACGACCGCATCGTCATTAGCCAGGCAAACCAGATGGTAACCGCCGATCCCTTTCAGGGCGCCGATCTTGCCTTGCTTGATTTCCGCAACAAAGCTCGCCAATGGATCCGCCGATTCGATTGGCACAGCGATCTCGTCGAGCAACTGCAAACGAGGCCCACAAGCCGGGCATGCAATCGGTTGGGCGTGGAAACGCCGATCCATTGGGTTTTCATACTCGGCACGACATGCCGCGCACATTTCAAACGCAGCCATCGTCGTATTCACCCGATCGTACGGCGCACGATGGATGATCGTCAGCCGTGGGCCACACTGGGTGCAGTTCAGAAACGGATAGCGGTAGCGGCGGTCCGCAGGATCAAAGAGTTCACGTCGACAATCGGCACACATCGCCATGTCGGGCGAGACAAAGACGTCGGCGTCCAGCGTGGTCTCGCTGGCCAAAATCTGAAAGTGATTCTCGTGACGCACCGGAATCGAGTGCGAGCTCAGACGGTCAATCCTCGCTAACGCAGGAGCCTTTGACCGCAGCTGCTCCGTGAAACGATCCAGTGCGGTGAGACTTCCTTCGGCTTCGATTGAAACTTGGCCCGATCGGTTCTGGACGAAGCCAACGAGTTTCAACTGCGATGCAAGCGAGTAGACAAAGGGACGAAAGCCCACACCTTGGACGATGCCCGATACGGTGATCGTTCGCCGCTGCATGAGAGCCTCGTTTAACACCGAACGTCTTTAGTGAGCTGTGGTGTCCAGCGGCGGGTTACGTTCGCCAAGCATGTTGTCGAAATCGAGGATCGCTGCGGGATCGTTGGCAACCATCTTGATGCGAGCCAGGTTAGCGCGAGCCGATTGTTCTTCTTCGACTTGCTCGGTGATGAACCATTGCAGTTCTACCAGGGACGCAAACGCCTTTTGTTCCATCGCAAGTTGGAACAGGGCGTCGATACGCTGGGTGTTCTCTTTCTCTTGCTTGAGTGCCCACTCAAAAATCTCGACGATATTGGCAAATTCTTGACGCGGTGGATCAACTTGAGTCAGGTTCACCTCGACATCGCGGGCGAGCAAGAAGTCATAGATCTTCATTGCATGGGTGTACTCTTCTTGAGCTTGAGCACGGAGCCAGCCGGCGCATCCGGTCAACTGTTGGCGGTCGCACCAGGCGCTCATGGCTAAATAGGAATACCATGATCCCAACTCGCAGGAAAGTTGTTCGTTCAGGGCGTCGGTAACTTGATGATTGGACATAGGGACTTCACTTCAAAAATGAATAGGGATCGGTTCGGACTTTGCCGTTTCAACCCGCATCCTAACGCGCGACTTCGTGATTGGACTAGCTGGCTATCGCCCAATACCGCCGGGCATCACTCGTCCAGCGTGAACCCGACCTTGATTGTCACCTGCCAATGCGAGACCTTGCCATCGACGATGTCGCCTCGCGTCTCGATCACCTCGAACCAGCGAAGCCCTTTGACGGTCTTTGCGGCACGGGAGATCGCGTTGTTCACAGCGTCCTCGATCGAGGAGGTGGATGTCCCCGTAAGTTCGATCTTTTTGTAGATATGGTTCGACATGACGTTTACTCCGAGTGAGATTGCAAGACCATCGCACCCCCTGTGCGATGGAACCGAGTATAGCGTATTTCGAACCGGGAAATTCACCCAAATCCGCGTGCGTTCGCAGCCTCAAAGGGTGACCTGAGTAGGGAAACAGGCACGTCAACCTGGATCCATTTCTAGGCATCGGTTGCCGAGCTGATATTGGCCGGCTTGGATGGCGAAGCGTCGCTAGGACTTCTCGATTCCCAGCGAGCAAGATCTGCGAATTTCTTAGCCAGTTTCTCCGAAATCGATGACAGCGCACCGCCGCGGTGCATCGCGCAATCCCGGCACTGCTCTTTGACCCGGTTTTCCAGATCGACCTGAAACGAACGGTTCTTTTTTCCGACGTAGCCGCTCATCAACAGCGACTTCAACAGATTCTCGCTACGGTCCATCCCCGCATCACTTTCGCCCGCCAAGGATCGGCAACAAATTTTAGCGAGTTCATTGAGATCGGCTTCAATTTCAGGATTGGTATCTTCGTTAATTTTTGTCTCGTTCATCTTCATTTCTCATAGCGAGCATGGTGGTATTTATCTTTCACGCGGGATCAATGGTCCCCATTCACGGTGCGAACATCGACACACTTCCTCCGTCATCCTTTGTTGTCATTGCGTCTCCTTTTTCTCTCACGCCCCAAAACGCTCCGTCGACATCGCACTGCGGACGGACCGCAGCCGAAAATCGAGGGAGCGTCGCACTCGCTAGACAGACTTGCCATTAGCAATTGCAAGATGATTCAAACTGTTGCACTTGCCGTTCCGCCTCTTCTCGGGCGATGCCATAGCGTTCTTGCACGCGGCCTACCAATTCTTCGCGTTTTCCATCGACACGATCCAGATCATCGTCGGTGAGATCGCCCCACTGCTGTTTGACCTGTCCCTTGGCTTGCTTCCACTTGCCTTGAATTTGGTCCCAATTCATCTCAATATCTCCCGTATGTGAAGTTGCACGAAAATCAGCCCGACTCGGGCGTATCCATTAGCCAATACAAGTGCATTTGCTGGGCCAAACACCGTCACGATCCGCTTGATCCTGCATCAACGACAATCACGAAAAATCCTTGAATCCCTATCACCCCTCCAGGGCGAACTCGAACGCGGTGAAGCATTTTCTCGTAGCCACCCCTTCGCCAGCAGGTAGTGATTCGTATTTGCGCGGCAACCATCCACGCTACAAAACGCAAATGCCGTATGCAAAAAAAAACAGGCAGCATCCCTGTCTCGGATTGCTGCCTGTTAGGCTTTTTTCTAACCGCTTGCGAGCGTGGCCCCGGTTGCTCTTTATTCGTCCACGTCAACAGTGATCTCGCCTGTATCGAGAGACCGCTCCACTTCGACGCCCCCGTCGGGTGTTTCGACGTCTAACAGCGTTTCTTTGTTATCACAGCCGACGATCGCGAATCCAACAAAAAGCGTCGCGATAGCAAACAGCGACCGCATTGATCGGAGAAATGAATTCATAATGAACCTGCAAATTTGATTTTCAAAGGAAGTAAAACTCGATATGGCCACTAACCGATGGCCATTACACGTATCCCATCAACACCAGCACCAACACGATAACGACAATGACCGTCAGCGCTCCACTAGGGGCGTACCCCCAACTTCGGGAGTGTGGCCACGCAGGCAACGCTCCGACAAGTAACAAGATCAAAAGGATGAGCAAGAGGGTGTACATCACGATTCTCCGCTTGGCACTGCGGCCAAAGTGCTGAACAGCAGGCTCCGCTGTTCCTGAGACAAATAGAGTTGAAACACAAACCGGACAACGGAGCCGTTACCCAAGCGGACAAGATCGCTTACTTATTCTTGTACGCGTCCCGCAGATCGCGAACCTTGTCATGGCCTGCTTTGACCACCGCGTATTGCGACAACAACACATCGTTCATCGCGCTTCCCGCCGTATCCTTCAGCACCTCTTCATAGGCATTCTTGATATGGTCTTCGCCGCGTTCGGCTTCGATCAGAATGACGTAGGGATCGCCTCCATTCAGCTTGCTACGGACATTGATCCACGCTCGATGCACACCGGCGCTGGCCGAACCATCGTCTTCCGCCTCTTCGCCATTCCACTGAACATAATTTTGCAACTCCGTTGCGAGCGCCGACCGCTCGTTGGCAATCTCGCGGAACAGCGTCGCGAGCTTCTTATCACTCAGCTCTTCGGCCGACTCGCGAAATCCATCATAGGAGTCAATATTGGCACGGATCAGCTTCTGAAGTTTCTTGACAGTGGCTTCACTGAGGCTTTGCTTTGTTTCGAGACTCATAGCAGACTCCGGTTAGAGGTTGTTTTTTTACGGATTGACGCATCGATTGGCGAAGCGTCGTGCGGGTGAAGCATCGTGGTTGCAAAGGCCACAGCAGCGACCAGAAATTGCGTATTGACAACGCCACCACGACAACCCACCACGACCAACAAAGGCAAACGGTGTGCCGACGCCGCATTTGTCTCTAAACCGAGCGGACGATCACACTTTTTGACCGCAAAGCGGCCAACTTGACTTAACAGCAGACAGCGGAGTCGTTCAAAGCAAGACGAAATGCTCACGAAACTGATTGATGCCGATTCCCGGCCGGATCACGTTGCTGGAGATTTTCGAGACTGGTACACAATTTGCCATTTTCGTTCTTACGAACATTCGTTGTGGTTCCTCGTTTCTGTGTTTCTTGTTCCTCGTCAAAGCGAAGGGAGCTCCCCAGGTGGCACTTCACCCTCATTGCATCTTTCAACGAGGATCTAGCCCCATCGTTGCCGCGGCGGTTCATAACGGGCACGACACCCGCCGCAGTGTCGAGCAGCGTTTGGCGATTGACGAAGACGAACAGCAACGAGAAGAAGATCCGATCACGGGCGAATGGACCCAAATCGCCAAGACACAAATTGTCGGTCTACGATCGCGTTTCGAAGTGGACCTGAACCGACCGCGTGACAAGGCGGTTTACGAAACGCCTGCCGATGCATGGGGCATGGAAGTCTGGGACACGCCACCGGACCCAAAAATGATCGAAGCGTCGCTGCGTGAATACGACGAATTCTATGAAGATGTCGAAGCCTTGCTGCGCGAATTGATCGAAGAACATGGCCGCGTCGTCGTTTATGACTTGCACACCTACAACCACCGTCGCGAAGGAGCGGATGCCCCGCCCGCCGACCCACGCAAAAATCCCGAAGTCAACATCGGCACTGGGACGATGGATCGCAAATTCTGGGCCCCCGTCGTCGACCGGTTTATCACCGAACTGCGAGAGTATGACTTTCACGGACGCAATTTGGATGTTCGCGAAAACGTCAAGTTCCAAGGTGGCTATTTCGGCGAGTGGATCCACACCACGTTTCCTGAACAAGCTTGCGCGATTGCGATCGAGTTCAAGAAATTTTTCATGGATGAATGGGAAGGCGAAGCCAACCCCGACGAGGTGGATTGTATTTACAAGGCGTTAGAGTCGACATTGCCAGGCGTCCAAACAGCATTGAGACAACTGTGAACCCCAACAGCACGCCGCCGCAACCGAGACGCGATCCAATCGAATCGGAGTTCGACGCGATTACCGATGCCGCATGCGCTCGGTTGTCAAAAAACGAACGGGTGCGACGGACGTTGCCAGGGGATGGCCGCTTAAAATTTGATCGTCAGCTTCCCTTTCTGTGTGTTTATCGCGCGCCGGTCGATCACGAAGACGCCGGCACGCGTGAATTGGTAACTACCGAGGCGGCCTATTTGTTTGCTTCGGCTGATCCGCAATACCATTCGGGGCTAACGACATTGACGACGGCCGTTCGCGGCATCATGCAGGAACACTTTGGCACATTCCTGTTCGTTGAAATATGGAGTTCCGACGCTGCGAGCCCCCCACAACCTTCGCGGCCGGGATTCGAAATCGTCTCACCTGACTTGGACGCGTTGCCGTCGACCATCGAAGTCCTGCGAAATTCGCTCAAAGAAATTTCGGTCCACGGACGCCGCGGCACCGTCACAGAGCGAAGCGACGCTAGCGTCGGACCACCCCAAATCGAACCACTCGCCCCGCAGTGTTCGGGCGATGCTAATGCAGGCTGCTGCACGATCGGGATCGCGGTAAAACCGGTGTATCGCGACTCCCGCAATGGATCGCTCTACCCCGTCGTGTTGCAATCGTTTCGCCGTCAATTGGCAACCGCTCTTCGCAAGACGATTGCGGAATTCACGGGCAGCCAAGACCAATCAACCAAGGTGCACTTCGAATCACTGGGGCCCTCGTCACTGGTCAAAGCCACTCGCTTGATCGACCAACAGCTGTGCAGCGTATCGGAATCGTTCGACTTCCTGCTGCAAGTCACGCCGACCAATGCGGACGAAGCTTGGCAACAGTTTCGTGACAGTCGTTATCGCGAGTTACCCACGCTGTATTATCGCCCGCTGCCGTACCATCCCAACGTGCTCAAACGCCGCCTGTTCGATATTGAAATTGAACGTGTCGAAGATCCCACTCTGGCGCATCTGTTTTGGGAAAAGCAAAACGAGGTGGATCGGCAATTGACTGCATTACGAGATCTTGACCAACCCGAAACGTCAAAGCCATCCTCGCATCCTTCGCCCTTTTTGAGCACTAGCCTGCAATTGCATGGTCGCCCCGAAGACGCCCTTGTCACGCTGGCCAAAGACATCCTACGAACGATTCACCCCAACCCGAAACGCAAATCGAAATCGGCTCGCTGCATCGCCAGCAGCGAAATCATTCAGCGAGCGCATGATGAAATCGACTACTATCACACCAAGATGAACGAGTTCACCGCGACCGTGCAGGTATCCGATTCCATCGCTTCGGGAATCATGGTCTCGCAAGGCCGGTTGCTGATCTCGAGCAAGATTAAACTCGCGGAAAAACGTGTCGAATCGTTGTTGCATCACGAGATCGGCACCCATTTGTTGACGTATTTCAACGGTCGCTGCCAACCATTCCAACAACTGTACGCGGGTCTGGCAGGCTACGAAGAGCTGCAAGAAGGTTTGGCAGTACTGGCTGAATACTTGTGCGGTGGATTGACAAAGCGTCGTTTGCGGACGCTGGCCGCTCGCGTCATTGCGGTTGATTCGATGGTCACCGGAAACTCGTTTGTGGAAACGTTTCGCTTGCTACACAAGAAGCATCACTTTGCGCCGCATACCTCCTTCACCACCACGCTGCGAGTGTACCGAGGGGGCGGCTACAGCAAGGATCTGATCTATCTGCGTGGGCTGCGTGATTTACTCGAATATTTGGCAGCGGGGCACGAGATTGAACCGTTGTATGTGGGCAAGATTGGATTGCAGCATGTGCCGTACGTGCAAGAGTTGCGGCGGCGCGGAATCATTACTCCTCCACGTGTTTTACCTCGTTTCTGGAACGACCCTCGAATCCGTGACCGGCTCGAAGTCTGTCGGGGCAAGTCGGTCCTTGATCTTATGGAGACCGACCGATGAAGATTGGATTTGTCGTCAACGACGTCTTGACCGAACAAGCTGCCTACACGACGACGCGGCTCGCGATGACCGCCGTGAACATGGGGCATCAAGCCTACACACTCGGCGTAGGTGATTTTGTCTACGCACCTGATGGAGCCATTCATGCGTCCGCACGAACGGTCAATGGCGAGCATTATGAATCGCTGGAAAACTTTATCGGTGAACTTCAGGACAAAGAATCCGGCAGCGTGAGAATATCGCTTGACGACCTCGACGTTTTACTGCTTCGCAACGATCCATCGGACGACGCGGCAGAGCGTCCTTGGGCTCAAACCAGTGGCATCTTGTTTGGACAACTCGCTGCGGCGCGAGGCGTGATCGTCTTGAACGATCCTGAGAATCTAGCCAATGCCATCAACAAAACTTATTTCCAACACTTTCCCGAAGAAGTCCGCCCTAAAACCTGTATCAGTCGTGACATCAAGCAGATCAATTCGTTTATCGAATCACAAAATGGCAAAGTGGTGATCAAACCGCTACAGGGGTCCGGCGGTCAAAGCGTGTTTTTGATCAATGAAGACGAAAAAGCAAACCGCAACCAAATGATCGAAGCGGTGCTGCGTGACGGTTACTGTATCGTCCAAGAGTATTTGCCCGCTGCCGTCGATGGCGATGTCCGATTGTTTGTCATGAATGGACGACCGCTGTGGCACGAAGGGGCCTATGCCGCGTTTCGCCGAGTCAACAAAACGGGCGATGCGAGAAGCAATATGCATTCGGGGGGCAAGAGCGAGGCGGCCGAGGTGACCGACCAAATGCTTCAATTGGTCGAAATGGTGCGTCCGAAACTCGTCCGCGATGGCATGTTCCTAGTCGGGCTGGATATCGTCGATGACAAGTTGATGGAGATCAATGTATTTAGCCCCGGCGGACTCGGCAGCAGCCAACAGTTGACCGGCGTCGACTTTACCACTGCGATCATTCGCGATTTACAACGCAAAGTTCGCTACAAGCAGTATTACGGATCTCGCATCCGTAACGTGGATCTTGCCACGCTGTAGAGGGCGTGTGTTCGTCTCGCCGTGAACGATCCCCTAGTAGCTACCTTCGCCAGAAGGTGGTGATTCACAACGGACACCCACGATCCACGCTCTGGCGAGCGTAGCGATTAAATGTTCACGGCGCTAAAGAATTGGCTGGGAATTCAACGAATTCAGCCGAGCGTGATCGGTGGCGGCCAGCGAAAAGAGTCGAAAACAACAGGGGGAATTGACGAAAACGCCTTCACCGTCTTCAATTTGACATCGTTTCAACGTTTGTAAGGTTTGGAAGGTGCTGCGATGGGTGTCAAATCAATGGTGGGCAAGCTGGATGGGATGCTTCGGGTGGGCGAAGCGGCAGAGTACTTAAGCGTGACTACGGAAACGCTACGGAACTGGGATAAATCGGGACGACTTGTTCCCACGCGTCATCCGGTAACCGGGTATCGCTATTACCGGCAAGAGGACCTCGACGCGTTCCTCGCGGCCATCGTCGCCAAACGCGAGCACGCGTGAACTTCATCAGTGAATGCATCATCGGGTGGCATGCGACGGCGGAGTCGCAAAACGCCAGCGAGATCACAGGGGATATTCTGGGGAATCAAGAGCCGGATGCGGCAGTGGCGCGATGCGTCCGCTGGCAAGGTAAAAGCGTATGAATCGTGACAAAAAATCGGAGCAAAATCGCGTCGGCGATGCCTCGCCACTGATCGTCGGCGTGGGCGCATCGGCCGGTGGACTCGAAGCATTCCAGGAACTGTTGAAAGCGCTCGGCGATGCACCGGGGATGGCCATCGTGTTCATCCAACATCTGGATCCTCAAAGCAAATCGCTGTTGGTCGAATTGTTATCAAAATCGACCTCGATGCCGGTGGTTGAACTAACCGATCGCACAGCGCTGATTGGGGACAGGGTTTACATCTGCCCCCCGCAAACATTGCTGGAAATACACAACGGCTCGGTCCGCATCGTCCAACCAGAGGATGAGATTCGCCGCACATCGACGATTGACCATTTCTTGCATTCGCTTGCCCAAGACCAACAAGACCGTGGTCTTGGCGTGATCCTGTCGGGCACCGGCAGCGATGGAACGTTGGGACTCAAAGCGATCAGCGACCGCGGCGGCTTGACGTTTGCGCAAGACCCGGTGTCTGCCAAATACGACTCGATGCCTCGTAGCGCTGCAACGACGGGAGTCGCGGATCACGTGATCCCGCCCCGCGAGATTGCTGGCGAACTGCTGCGTTATGCCCGTCATTTGTCGGATCAAGCCGCTTCGGTTTCTTCCCATCATTTGGGGCAGCAAATCGAAGAAGCGATTCCAGTAATCGCGGAAAAGCTGATGAAGGTCACTTCGCATAATTTCCAGCATTATAAGTCCAGTACGCTGCAGCGGCGTATCCAACGGCGAATGCAGGTGCGGAAAATCGCTTCGGTTAACCAATATATCGAACACCTCACGCAAAATGATGACGAGATCCAAGCTCTCTTTCGAGACTTGTTGATCGGGGTCACCGCGTTCTTTCGAGATCCTGAGGCCTTCGAAGCTCTGCGTAATCAAGTGTTGCCGAAGATCTTCGAAAACCGTGATCCCAACGACAATGTGCGTATTTGGGTTGCCGGCTGCGCCAACGGGGCGGAAGCGTACACGATGGCGATATTGTGTCGCGAAGTGATGGACAGCCTCCCCACTGCGCCCAAGGTCCAGATCTTTGCGACGGACATCGACGAGCGTTCCTTAGCGATTGCCCGCCGTGGCACGTACCCGTTGGGGATCCGCGACCACATTAGCCCCAAGCGATTGAAACGGTTCTTCGTCAAACAGGGGACGAAATATCACGTCGCGAAAGAGATTCGCGAGCTGGTGCTGTTTTCGAATCACAATTTGATCAGCGACCCTCCGTTCTCGCGACTCGATCTGATCTCGTGTCGCAATCTATTGATCTACCTCGGACCACACCTGCAAAAGAAATTAATTCCGCTGTTTCATTATGCGTTAAGTCCCGCGGGTTACCTCTTTCTAGGCCCCAGCGAAAGCATTGCCTCGCACGGGGAACTGTTTCGCCCCCTCGATGCCAAGTCCCGCATTTCGCAGCGGAAAGGGACCGCGATCGGATCGGCAACGCCAACGGGTTTCCTGCCGCGAGCCGCGACATCCCCTCGATCGGCCATCGCCCCAGACTCATCAGTCGATTTGACAGACATGATGCAGCGGATTGTGCTCGACGAATTCACTCCGAAAACGGCGGTCATTGATGAATCAGGCCAAGTGCTAACGTCATCGCCAAATATCAAAAAGTATCTCAACCTGACCGCAGGACCGTTTGAAAACAACATCGTCAAAATGGCGGCAAGTGGCTTGCAAATTGGTTTGCGTGCCGCGATTGCGGAAGCCAAAAGAACGAGCCGCCGAGTCCAGCACGAAAACTTGTCGCTGCGTGACGGCGACCAAGTCCAACGGGTCATGTTGACCGTCCAACCGATGCCCCGTTTAGGCGAAGACGCTCCGTTATTTTTGGTCGTCTTTCACGATGTCGGCTTACCCATCCAACGAGACGAGAGCGACGAACTCACCCAGCCTCCGCACCCCGACACCGACTCGCTGATCATTCAGATTGAACGCGAACTCGAGACCACTCGCAGCGATCTTGAACAGACGATGCAGGACATGGAAGCGACCAATGAAGAGTTAAAATCGTCTAACGAAGAATTGTTGTCGATGAACGAAGAGTTGCATTCGGCAAACGAGGAATTGGAAACGTCGCGTGAGGAGATCCGAGCTAGCCGAGACGCGATCGCCAACATCAATACCGATCTCGAGAACCTGTTCCGCAGCACCCAAATTGCAACGATTTGTTTAGATGCAAACCAGAACACGATCTGGTACTCGCCTGCCGCCTCGCAAATCTATCGGTTGATCGCCAGCGATATTGGACGTCCGCTGGGTGACATCTCGCATGACGCCGTCAAAATGCCGGCGCTCCCCAGCGTCGAAGAGCTATCGGCCAGCAACGAGCGACTCGAACATGAGATCGAAACGAACGACGGACGCTGGTTCCTCCGCCGCGTGCTGCCATACATGCGTGGCGACAAAGCGGACGGATTAATTTTAACCTTCATCGACATCACGCTGCAAAAGCAATCGACAATTCGCATGACAACGGAACATCAAGTCATCCGTTTGCTCGCCGATGCGAAGTCGTTTGACTCGGCGGTTCCTAAGGTTTTGAAGGCGATTCGAGAATCGCTGGGAGCCGATATCTGCGCCATTTGGCTACCCGATGCTCAGCACCAATTGCTGCGATGCACCGACGTCTCGGTAGGGCCAAACGATCCCGAGATGGAGCAAGTTGCTGCCAAAAATCAGGAATTTGAGTTTAGCAAAGGGCGAGGGCTACCCGGCCGCGTCTGGCAGTCGTTGGCCGCACATTCAATCGAAAAGCTATCCGCAGACTCGAATTTTTCTCGCACGCACACCATTGCAGCGGGGCTGACCCAAGCGATGGCGATGCCGATCGTAGTGGGCACGGACTTCTTTGGTGTGATCGAAGTTTTCTCACGACGCTCAGGCAAATATGAGCAGCCGTTCTTGGCAATGTTGCAATCGATCGGCATTGAATTGGGACAATTCATTCGCCACACCCAAGCCGATGCGAATTTGCGTGACGAAGAAGCTCGCAAGTCTGCGATTTTGGCCTCGGCACTCGACTCGATTATCACAATGGACGTCGATGGACGGATCGTGGATTTTAACCCTGCTGCAGAGCAGACGTTTGGCTACAAACAAGATGAAGTGAGGGGGCGTTTATTAGCCGACACAATTGTTCCCGAAGAATTTCGTGACGCGCACACGCGTGGACTCAAACGCTACTTGGCCTCGGGCGAATCCACGGTGATCGGTCGCCGAATTGAATTGACGGCCCTGCGATCCAACGGCGAACATTTCCCCGTCGAGCTTGCCATCAACGCAACAAAGACTCGTGACGGGTCTCCCTTTTTCACTGCGTATCTGCGTGATATCACCGAGCACAAACAATTTGTGCAAACGATCTTTGAGCGGGATGAGCGAATCGTCGCCTTGCTAAACTCGACTGCCGAAGGCATCTACGGCATCGACCCCGAAGGCATCTGCACGTTTGCCAATGCGTCGTGCGCCGAATTGCTGGGTTATGCAGATCCCGAAGAACTTGTCGGCAAACAGATGCATCAACTGATCCATCACACGCGTCGTGATGGCCGCGATTGTCCGAATGATGAATGTCAGATCTACGAAGCATTCCGTGTCGGTGCACAAGTCCATATTGACGACGAGATATTTTGGCGAGCCGACGGCACACCCTTTGATGTCGAGTACTGGTCCTATCCGATGATCCGCGAGGGTCAAACGATCGGCTGTGTGGTGACATTTTTAGATGTGACTGATCGCAAAGAAGCCGAGCGAGTGGTAGTCAAGCAGCGTGAGGACCTTGATCTTGCCTTTCGTGCCGGCCGCCTAGGATCATGGCACTGGAAGATGTCCGAGAATCAGGTCACATGGTCGGACCACTTGTACGAGTTACTCGGCTACAAGAAAGATCAATTCGTAGCGACAGCCGAAGGATTCCTGCAGATCATTCACCCCGATGATCGCGACTATGTTCAGGGCCGTCTAGACGCAGCGCACAGCGGCAGATGTGAAGAATTCGAGATGGATTTCCGGGTCATCCGGGGCGATGATCAGCAGATCATCTGGACCTACGGCCGCGGTGTAATCCAGCGTGATTCGCAGGGCAACCCACTGTCGATCACCGCGGTGGCGAGTGACGTCAGCGCTCGCAAAAAAGCCGAACTCGACATGATCCAGCGAGAGCGGACGCTCTCGCTAGCACTGGATGCCGGCCGCATGGGCAGCTGGGTTTGGAACATCCCCAAGAACAAGATCACTTGGTCCGATCGCCTGCATTCGATGTACGGCTATGACAAACAAGAATTCAAGGGTACCCCCGAGGGATTCTTGGAAATTGTCATTCCCGAAGATCACGGCGTGGTGCAGCAGGTGATTGACTCGGTGCTGCATTCGAATTCTGAGCGTGAAGAATTCGAGTGTCGTTGCATTCGCGGTACCGATGGGCGAACGATCTGGTCTCAGGTGCATGGCGTCGTCGACCGCGACGAGCAAGGCAACGCTTTACAGATTACGGGGTTTGCCGTCGATATCACCGAACGCAAGTCACGCGAATTGAACCTAGCATTTCTAGCGGACTTGCAATCCGCATTCGTCAATCCGTTGTCGGCCGACGAGATCATTCAGCAGGCATGTACCCGAATCACCGAGTACATGAATTTGTCGCGATGCACGCTGTCCGAAATCAACGAACACGACGAAACGGCCAACGTGTTTTATGAACATCTCACCAAGCCTGGTCTTGCCAGTCTGCGTGGAGTCCATAGCCTCGCCGAGTTCCACGAAGATCCCGAGCGAGCGGCTCTGTTGGCTGGCCACCCGCTCGCGATTGATGACTGTCAAAATGCATCACGTTCTGCCGCCTCGGCCGATCGTTTTACTGCCTTGGAAATCGGTTCGATGTTCACCGCAACCTACATCAGCGACCGACGTTTGAAGTTTGTGTTGGCCGCTATTCGCAGCGAACCGCACCGTTGGCAAGCGGACGAGAAAGAGTTTTTACAAGAGTTCACGACTCGTGTTTACGCGCGTCTCGAAAGAGCCCGCGCCGAAGACGCACTGCGTGAAAGCGAAGAATTCAATCGCACGATTATCGAAAGTAGCCCCGACTGTATCAAAGTCCTCGACTTGGACGGTCGCATGTTAACGATGAACTCCGCCGGGATTGCCTCGTTTGAAATCGCTGATTTCGAGAAATTCCAGGGCGAGCCCTGGGAAACGTTATGGCCCGCCGAAAGTCAGTCGAGCGTTCGCCAAGCGCTGCGTGAGGCGATTGCCGGGGGAACCGGCAGCTTCCAAGCGTTTTGCCCCACCGCCAATGCCACGCCCAAATGGTGGGACGTGATCGTCACCTCGGTGCGCGGGGTGTCGGAGCAGATCAAATTTCTGGTGGCGGTTTCCCGAGACATTACCGAACGAAAACGCTGGGAATTGGAACTCGCCGACCGCGAAGCTCACCTGCGTCGTGTAATCAACAATCAATTGGGACTCGTCGGAGTGATCGGAAGCGACGGCAAATTACTCGAGGTCGACGATCGTTCGATGAGTATCGCAGGCCTGAGTCGCGACGATGTGATTGGAAAACACTTTGCCGAATGCGCGTGGTGGACTTACGATGAAGCGGTCGCCAACCAAATGCGAGACGCAATGGATCGCGCCTTTGCCGGTGAAACGGTGCGGTTCGATGTCGGATTGTATTCCAAGGCAGGCAATCCGCTGATGATCGATTTCATGATGGCACCGGTCCGGGATGCCAACGGCAATATCGAATACCTGATCCCCTCGGGCGTTGACATTAGTGATCGCTATGCCGCTCAGATGCGATTAATCGAAAACGAACGCCGCATTTCGATGGCGCTCAAGGCAGGTGCAATGTCGGCCTGGGAGTGGAGCGAGGAAAGAAGCGTCTGGGAAGAATCTCTTTTCCAACTACTGGGTATCCCTTGGCAAGAGAACCCCTCATCCGAATTGTTCTTTCAGAGCGTCCATCCCGATGACCTTCCCTCGCTCAAATCTGTGTGGAAGCAGGCGACCGAAAATGGCGATAACTATGAAACCGAATTCCGCATCATTCGTCCTGATGGCCAGGTAATCTGGCTGGCTTCGGTTGGCACCATCCTGCGTGATGAACAAGGCAAAATTACACGGATCCATGGTCTAAACTGGGACGTCACCGCCGCGAAGGAATCCGAGCGTCGCATTCTGGCCAGCGAAGAGCGGCTGCGTTTGGCACTCAGTGCTGCGGAGTTGAAACTTTGGCAATGGCACGTCAATGCCGACCAATTCTATCGCTCCGGTGAATTGAGCAAACAATCGGGAATCGAGTCCGCCCAACCAATCGGAGGACTCGCGGAGTTTCTTGATCTGGTCCATCCCGATGACCGAGATCATGTCGAGCAGACCTTGCGTCAAAGCTTGGAAGAGGGTACGCCGTATCGCTGTGAATATCGCATCCGGCGTTCATCCAAAGCCTACCGCTGGGTGATGTCGCTAGCCCATCTTTCCATCAAAGACAGCGATTCACCGCTGCAGATGATCGGGGTCGAGTTGGATATCACCACTCGGCGTGAATCGGAAGAAGCAATCAAATCAGCATTGGAAAATTACGAAAGCAGCAATACAAAACTGCAAGGTATTTTCGATGTCACCTTGATCTTTGTCGGCGTGATCGACCTGGATGGTCACGTCAGCGAAGTCAACGAAACAGCCACCACGGGGTGTGGATACACGCGTGACCAGATCATTGGAAAAAAATTCTGGGAGTGTCCATGGTGGCGTCGATCGGCGAAGGTGCAGTCTTCAATCCGAGAATCCTTTCAACGTGCTGCTGCGGGGGAAAGCTTCGAAATGGAACTGGATTACTGGATCGCCGACGGCTCAAAACGCTCGCTTCAATACAGGATTGCCCCGGCTCGAAACGAAAAAGGCGAGGTCGCATTTGTGGTGCCTAGCGGCGTGGACATCACCGAACGAAAGCGAAATGAACGAGAGATCCGGCTCAGTGCCCAACGCTTGAGCGTTGCCGCCAAAGCGGCCGGTTTTGGCATGTTGCATGTCGATTTGCGGTCTCAAAAAGTGATGTTTTCACCGGAGTTCAAACGAATCGTTGGCTATCCCGAAGATTACACGTTCCAGATCGAGATGAGCCAAACTCCCTCGTTTGTCTACCCCGATGATGTGGATGCATATCAACAGTATTTTCAGAAAGCCGCCCAGACGCGGCGGAAACTGATGACGCCACTTGACCTTCGCATCACGCGACTTGACGGCCAAATCCGCTGGGTGCGGTTGCAAACCAAAACGCTGTGGAGCAAAGGTAGCGAAGGCCAAAAACGCCCCTCTCAAATTATCGGCACGCTGCTGGACATTACGAATCAACATGAATTCGAACAGTCGCTCAAAGAAGCACGAGAACAGGCGGTCGCGGCGAACGAATCCAAGAGTGCGTTTTTAGCGAACATGAGTCACGAAATCCGCACCCCGATGACCGCAATCCTGGGCTATGCCGACTTGATTGCCGAAAAGGTCAACGATGACGAAACGCTTTCGCACGTTCGCACGATCCGGCACAACGGTGGTTTTCTGCTGGATATCATTAATGACATTCTTGACTTGTCAAAAATCGAAGCCGGCAAATTTGAAATCAGCCAACAACGGTTCGCGCCCAGCCATTTAGTCGAAGACGTTCGCTCGATCATGGAAGTCCGTGCGACCGAGAGCAACCTTGAACTCGATGTCGAATACCACGGTAAAATTCCTGCGGAAATCACCTCGGATCCCAAACGTTTGAAACAAGTCCTGATTAACTTGGTTGGTAACGCAATTAAATTCACCCCCGCCGGCATGGTGAAAATCATCGTGCGTTATGTGAATCAGCAACACGACCATGGGATACTGCAATTTGAAATTGTCGACTCCGGAATCGGAATGAGCAAACAACAACAGCGGCGGTTGTTCCAACCATTTTCACAAGGGGACGGCAATGTCAATCGCGAATTCGGCGGCACAGGACTCGGGTTGGCGATCAGTAAACGGTTGACCGAGATGTTGGGCGGAGAAATTTCGGTCGAGAGCGAACTGAGTAAAGGCAGCAAATTTACGGTCTCGATTTCCACAGGCGATATTGACGACGTGCAAATGATCCAGCCCAAATTGACGATCGAACCGCCGCCAAGCACCGCGCCCGCCGAAACGATCACCTTGGACTGTCACGTGTTGGTTGTCGACGACCGCCGCGACATCCGCTTTCTCAGTAAATCGTTGCTCAAAAAAGCGGGAGCGACAGTCAACGAAGCCGAAGACGGCGAAGTTGCGATCCAAATGGTCGAAGAGATGATCCGGCAAGGCCGTTCCTATGATTTGATTCTGCTGGACATGCAAATGCCACGGCTCGATGGATACCAAACCGCCGAACAGCTCCGTAAACTCGGTTTTGACGGCCCCATCATCGCGCTGACCGCCGACGCGATGCAAGGCGACATGACTCGCTGTATCGAAAGCGGGTGCAACGATTACCTGAGCAAACCGATCAACGTCGAACGGTTGACCCAAATGGTGCACCGCTTCACCAGCGAAGCCCGCTAAAGACTTTGACCTGCGGCACACGGAATGCAGCAGGGGTGAAACGCGAAACTCACCAACTATACTGAAGCTCTTCACAATCCAATGGCCGTTTCAAGCCGTAAGCGAATTAGGCGATGCTGACACCCGAACAAAAACTACGATTTCAAGAAGCGATCGACCGTGTGGGTGGCGACTGCGACTTGCTTGTCACGATGGCAACGCTGGTCAGCGAGGATGCGCCGCAATTAGTCAACGACTTGGAGCTTCAATTCGAGAACAACCAACTGCAGGACGCTGCTGCCACCGGGCATAGTTTAAAAGGATTGTTGAGCACTTTCGAAACGGGGTCCCCCGTCAAAGAGCTGCAAACGGTGATCGACGCAGCACGTGCGGGAAATCGTGACCGGGGCAGCGCATTGTGGTTAGCCTGCAAACCCGCGATCGCAGCCCTGACCGCCTCGATCACAGAACTAGCCGTTAGCGGCTAATCATTTTTGGCGAACCACCACATTGACCCAGCGAGGGACGATTTCGTTGACACTCAATTCGCTCGGAACATTGGTCAAGGCTTGCTCGGTGGACAACCGCTTTGGCGTCCCCAGCTGCATTTCCTTGAGTTCCAGCGAGACGGCGATGGCCGAGACATCGAGGATTTTGAAAGCCTTGTCCGATCCCACCAAGGTCACTTCGGCATAACTTGATCTCGGTTCCGCGACCACCCAATCTTCGGCCAAATTGCGATATTCGATCGGCACAATGATCGTTCGCTGTAGCGTGGCGGTTTGATAGGCGAACAAGAACCAAAGCAAAATTGCCAGCGTAAAAGCGGCGAATCTCATGCACCAGCGGTCCCACCCGCTTTCACCACGCAAATCACTCTTCACCGTCTGGCTGGCCAAAAACTGCTCGAGCCGCTGGGCGAGCCCTGCCGGATCCAGCTCCGTCAATTCTCCGTTGTGAGCGATCGTGATCGTGCCGCGTTCTTCGGAAACGACCACCACCAAGGCATCACAACATTCCGATAACCCGAGCGCGGCGGTATGGCGAGTTCCACTGCCTTGCACTTTCATCAGATTGGACGACAGCGGCAAATGGAGACTGAGTTGCTGAATTCGCGAGTCTTCGATCAGCACTGCGCCGTCATGCCCCGGCGATTTGGGATGAAAAATACTCAGCAACAGCGGTTCACTGATCTCGGCATCCACCAACACGCCGCCACGCACGTGCCGGGTCAGCGGCTCGCGGCCTGGGAACACAATCAGGGCGCCGATCTGATCACGAGCAAGCACCGCAACGGTTTCGACAATCGTATCAATGATGCCCGAATCGGCGGAATCATGTTTGCTCTGGCGCAACCACCGCGATGAAACAAGCCGCTCGATACCGTGGCGAATATCTTGCTGAAAAATCACGATAATGGAAAAGATTACCGCGATGATTCCGTATTGGAAAACCATCGTGGTCAAGTACATTTCCAACCATCCCGCCAAAACATAGAGGGCGGCTAACAGCACGATCACAACGCCAAGCGACTGAGTCGACCGATGTCGCAGCCAAACCAGGCCGACATAGATCAATAGCGTCACGATTCCGATGTCCAGTGCATCGGCCAAACGAATCTGCTCGATCAATTCATTCAAATAACTCGGCATTGATCTTCACTTCGCGCGTTCGCGGTCTAGATCTTTGTTCGTGTTTGAGGTTGAGGTTGAGAGCGGGGGCGAGGTCGAGAGAGACACTCGCCAAGACTTTCAGCGTTGACAATGCTGACCGAAACTCTTGGCGGGCTTCGCTACTCCGAATTTGTATTTATAGCGGTACGGCGATTTGAAAGTCGTCGGTATTGGACTAACGCTGCTTTCGGATCGCGGCAATCAAGTCGGCCTTGTTCATCTTACTGCGTCCCGAGATGTTTAAATCCGCAGCCAGGTTTTGAAGTTCGTCGACCGTCCGTTCTTCGAGACGAGTGTTGGGGTTCCCCGTACCTTGAGTCGTTTTGTTCGGAGTTCGACCTTCGTGACGGCGTTGTTTATTCACCGTACGTGCTGCTACCTCTTCGGCATCGTCTTCCGACTTGCCGCGTTCCAGCTGACTCTCTTTGATGTGATCGAACTGTCGCTCGTCCTTTTTAGACCATTTCACCATGATCGCCCTTCCTGCTAACGCTTATTTTCTTTCGAACGCAAGGGTTAAGTCGAACGCAAGGTTAAGCGACGCGACAGTGTTGCACGTCGTTTAACCTTGCATGAAATGAACATTGCATCGACTCAACGACACAATGATGCACTGAGATGGTCATGCCACCGATCACGCGACCGGGCCGCGTCGTCCCATCACCAAACTGATGACGAACAACACCAAGAACACAACAAACAAAATTTTCGCGATACTCGCTGCGGTTCCAGCGACAACGCCGAAACCAAGTGCCGCCGCAATCAACGCGATCACCAAAAAAGTTAATGCCCAACCTAACATCGTAAGCTCCTTAGTTCTTGAAGTGGTGAAAGTGGCAATGAATGCTTCATGCCACCAACAACCCGCAAGACGCATTTCGTGTGCCATGTGATGGCGAGCTGTGGAAAATTAGCGAGAGACGTATGAAAGTTCGCGGCAAAACAGGCGTCATCTGCTCGGGCACAACCTCTCGTTGCGCGAAAGCAGCTCAGGATGAGTGTTTTGGTAGCATCGCCCACAACCGACAACTCGTGAGGGCCGGCGACCGGCCCAATGCCACCTGCTTTGGTTTGCGCCGTGCCGCTACCCAAAGTAGATGGCACTGAGCGTAGATGGCACTGAGCGTAGATGGCATTGAGCGACCGCCTCTGCATTGATGCCACATCAACCAGACTGGCAGAACACCATGATGCTCACCATCGAAGCCGACCGAGAGGCGGAGGACAAAAACC
>TARA_R110002073_G_scaffold14182_4_pt1 | contig 26110 bp, 22 predicted proteins | sample TARA_R110002073 | Tara Oceans TARA_R110002073 (sample SAMEA4397174) | marine metagenome | biome: Polar Biome; feature: [DCM] deep chlorophyll maximum layer (ENVO:01000326); material: water (ENVO:00002006), including particulate matter (ENVO:01000060) such as... | depth 40 m | reverse complement strand
CGCGTGGTCTGGAGCACCTGGCTGATGATTATCGCCAGCGTGGAAGTGCACGGCCGGGCCAAAAATACCGCAATGATCGTGTTCGGCATTCTCGGCGCACTGCTGTTGTTCACACAGCTCTCAGGCGAGTACGCGCAGCGCAACCTGCAGGCTTCCGTGGAAGAGAGGCTGGGCGCGAATGCCGAGCAGATTGAGCAGAGCATGAAATCCCTGCAGCAGCTCGGTGTGGATGAAGACGGCAATATCGACCCCGAAAAGGCCGGCCGCGCGATGGGTGATTTTATGCGCGCCATGCAGGAAGCCGCCGAAGGCAAAAACCCGGAAGCGGCAAGCGGCGGCGGGGAATAGCGTCGGTCTCTGCCCCCGGTACCGTGGCCCTCACACGAGGGCCGCACACACTGGCAACCCTCACCGCGCGCCGCGGCGCGCCTACTCCTGCTGGGCGTCTTGCTGCGCGGCCCGCGGCTGGTACACCGACTCCATCACCTGGTCCACGGTGAAGGTGCCCGGACGCTGGCGTGGCGGGAAGGCGCGCAGGCTGGCCACGAACTGCGCCACCGCCAGCATCCCCTGCGAGCCCGCGGCGGAAATCTTCTTGTCCCACCAAACGTTATAGCTGTTTGCATCAGTGTCTGCGCGCTCAAACGGGTCGCGGCGCAGATGAAACACCTTGGGAATGCGCAGGGTAACAAAGGGATCGCGCCACACATCAAAGCGCCGGGCACGCTGCTCGGCGAACACCAGTTTCCAGTCGCCCACGCGGGCTGCCGTGAGTTGTCCGTCGTCGCTGAAATAGAAAAACTCCCGGCGCGGCGCATTCTCCGACTGGCCCGTGAGGTAGGGCAGGAAGTTGTAGCCATCGAGATGAACCTTGAAGTTCTTGTTGCCAACGCGCTTGCCCTGTTTGAGCTCCGCCGCGATGTTGTCATCACCCACCACCGCCAGCAACGTCGGCACCCAGTCCAGGTGCGACATCACCGCATTGCTAATGGAGCCCGGCGCGACCTTGCCGGGCCAGCGCACGATCGCCGGCACGCGGTAGCCGCCCTCCCAGTTGGTATTCTTTTCGCCCCTGAAGGGCGTGATGGCGCCGTCGGGCCACTGATTGAAGTGCGGCCCGTTGTCGGTGGAATAGATCACGATGGTGTCGTCGGCAATGCCCAGAGCGTCGAGTTTGGCCAGCAGTTGCCCCACGTGCCCATCGTGCTCCAGCATGCCGTCGTTGTAAAAACCCTGGCCTGAAAGCCCGAGGCTTTCATCCTTCACATGCGTGTAGTAATGCATGCGCGTGGAGTTGAACCACAAAAAGAAAGGCTGCTGTTTTTCATGCGCGCGATCCATGAACTTCAGCGCGGCGGCGAGAAACTCTTCGTCGACTGTTTCCATGCGCTTGCGTGTGAGCGGCCCGCTGTCTTCGATCCGCCCATCGGCGAAACTGCGGATCACGCCGCGCGGGCCAAAGGCCTTGCGAAAGGCTGGCGATTCCGGGTAATCGGGGTCTTCCGGGGCCTCCTCCGCGTTCAGGTGATACAAATTGCCGAAAAACTCGTCGAAGCCGTGATTGGTGGGCAGGAATTCATCGCGGTCACCGAGGTGGTTCTTGCCGAACTGGCCACTGGTGTAGCCGTGCGGTTTCAGCAGTTCGGCCAGCGTGGGATCCTCGGCCTGGATACCGATATCCGACCCGGGAATTCCGACCTTGGTGAGGCCGGTGCGCACCGGATGCTGCCCGGTGATGAAGGCCGAACGGCCCGCCGTGCAGCTCTGCTCACCGTAGTAATCCGTGAAAATCATACCCTCGCTGGCGATACGGTCGATACTGGGAGTGGGGTAGCCCATCATGCCCATGCTGTAGCGGCTGATATTCCAGTAGCCGATGTCGTCGCCCCAGATCACCAGGATATTGGGCTTTTCCGCCGCACTGGTCGCCGTCGCGGTAAAGCTTCCCAACAACAGCAGAAAACAGAGCACTAACAGGCTTTTTATACTTTGCATGACACCGGTTCTCCCAAAATGCGCACGTGCGGATCGTATTCTGCAATATTATTTCGTCGCCCGCAGCATGGGGCCGCGCAGCGTCTGCCTGAGCGTCCCCGCGTCGAACCTGATTCCTGTTCGCGGCAACAGGGCCCAGTATAGAACCTGCCGGCCGCAATAGCCCACCCCGCTTTTCTCGCTCTCCCCGGTTACCGGCGCCAATGTAGCATTAGCGTCAATTCTACCGGCAACTCAGTCTTGCAAAGCGACGGCCCACCCCGGAGAATCCCCGCATGCATCATTCCGCCCGGGTTTTACTGGCAGCACTCACACTGGCTTTGCTCCTGCCGGGCAGCGCGCTGGCCAGCGTCGACTACCCTCCCCCCGTCAAAGAGCTGATTGAACAGCGTTGCATGGTATGCCACGGCTGCTACGACGCGCCCTGTCAGCTCAAGCTGGATGCATGGCGGGGCCTGGAGCGCGGCGCCAACAAGGATCAGGTTTACGACGGCACGCGCCTGAGAACCGGCAAACTCACGCGCCTGTTTGAAGATGCACACTCCATCGAGGAATGGCGCAAGAAAGATTTCTACCCGGTGCTCAATCCCGAAGAGCCGGATGCCGGCGTAATGGCCCGCATGCTCGCACTGAAACAGCAGCACCCGTTGCCAGAGGGAGAGCTGTTGCCGGATAGCTTTGATCTGCGCCTCAATCGCGACCAGCAATGCCCGAAAGAGGCGGAATTCGACGATTACGCCGAGGACTATCCGTTGTGGGGCATGCCCTACGCCCTGCCGGGCCTCACCAGCGAGCAACACGCGGTGCTGGATGAGTGGCTGCAACGCGGCGCACCGGGCATTGCGCAGCCCGCGCCGGCACCGGTGGTACAGGATACGCTCGCGCGCTGGGAGGCGTTTCTCAACGGCGACAGCCACAAGCAGCAGCTCATGTCGCGCTACATCTTTGAGCATCTGTTTATTGCCAGCCTGTATCTCGAAGATCTTCCAGAGGCCGGGGGATACTATCAACTGGTGCGCTCACGCACGCCCCCCGGCGAGCCGCTCGACATTATTGCCACCCGGCGGCCCTACGACGCGCCCGATGTGAAACGTGTGTATTACCGTCTCATGCCCCAGCGCACCGCCGTGCTGGCCAAGCGCCATATGCCCTACGCGCTGCACGCAAAGCGCATGCAGCGTTGGCAGGCGCTGTTTCTCGAACCGGAATACGAGGTCAGCGAACTGCCTTCCTATGCCGACAAGGTTGCTTCCAACCCCTTTGTGGCGTTCCGCGAGTTGCCCCTGAACGCCCGCTACAAGTTCATGCTGGACGAGGCGCAATTTACGATCATGGCCTATATCAAGGGGCCGGTCTGCCGCGGGCAGGTGGCGCTGAATGTCATCGACGACCATTTCTGGGTGGTGTTTCTCGATCCAGATACTTCGCGTGGCCAGCACACCGCCGAATTTCTCGCCAGCGAAAGCGGTAACCTGCGCCTGCCCAGCGCCGTGGGCGGCTCGCTGATTTCGCTTGTAGAGTGGAACCACTACGCGAAGAACCAGCTGCAATTCCTCGAAGCCAAGCTGAAATTCATAGAGCGTCAGACAGCAGATCCAGATACCAGTGTGAATCTGCAACGTATCTGGGACGGCGACGGTGACAATGACAATGCCGCGCTGACCATATTCCGTCACAACGACAGCGCCTCTGTAGTCAAAGGCCTGGTGGGCCGGCAGCCGAAAACCGCCTGGGTCATCGACTACTCACTGCTGGAACGCATTCACTACCTGCTGGTGGCTGGCTTTGACGTGTACGGTACCGCGGTGCACCAGCTCGAGACGCGCCTGTACATGGATTTCCTGCGCATGGAGGGCGAGCAGAACTTCCTGTTTTTCCTGCCGCAACAGGAACGCATCGCGCTGCGGGACCACTGGTATCGCGGCGCCGAGGAGCATGTTAAGAAATACGTCGTGAATGATTCGCTGGCCTTCGACCGTGACAGCGATATCCGCTATCGCACGGACGAGCCCAAGGCGGAGTTGTTCGATATGCTGAAAGAGCATGTGTTCGGCGCGAAGGCACCGCGCTACCAGCCAGTGGACGCGCGCTTTGATCCGCTGCTGAAGCTTACCGGCCTGGCCGTCGCACAACTGCCGGAGGTGGCCTTTCTGCAGGTGCTGGCACGCGACGGCAGCAAAGACTACTACACGCTGGTGCACAACAACGGCTACAGCAACAACGCGCAGCTGTTTCACGAGGAGGAACGCCGCATTGAAGAGGAAGACTACCTCACGCTGGTGAACGGCTTCATCGGCGCCTATCCGAACGTGTTTTTCCAGCTACCTGAATCGGACATCAGCGGATTCGTGAAGGCGGTTGCCGCAATGCGGGATGCCGACGACTACACAAGTCTGGTGTCGCGCTACGGTGTGCGGCGCACCGCGCCCTGGATCTGGCGGGTGAGCGACGACATGAGTGCGCACTACCGCAAGACTTTCCCCCGCGAAGCGGGGCTGTTTGACCTGAACCGCTATGAAAATCGCTAGACAGCCGCGGAATTGATCACGCGTACCGGATACCCATTATGAGAAAAATTCTCTGGGCTGCATTTGCCGTAACGCTGGTGGCGGTAGGCGCCATCCAGTTTGTCCCGGCGCCGCCAGTGCTCGTCCCGGTCACGCTGCCCGTTGCGGAGCGCGATGCGCACCGCTTGCTGAATTTCGAGGGCATTCACAATTTTCGCGATCTGGGGGGCTACCAGACGGCCGACGGGCAACGCGTAAAATGGGGCGCCCTGTACCGTACAGGCACTCTCGCACATGCCAGCAGGGCCGACCTGGAAGTGCTCGAACGGCTCGATCTACACACGCTGATAGACTTTCGTTCCTCCATGGAAAAAGCCGAGGAACCCAGCCGGTTGCCCGACCCCCGGCCTTTCGAGCTGGTGGAGATTCCGACCCTCGACGAGGGCAACGAGGCAATGGTCGGCGAGATCATGCAGCGCATCGAAAGCGGCAACTTCGAGGGCTTTGACCCGCACGCCACCATGATCCTGGGCAATCAGCAGTTTGCCACCGAGTTCACACCACAGTTCCGCCGCTTCATGCACACCGTGCTGGACGCGGATGGAGCGCCCGTGGCATGGCATTGCAGCGCGGGCAAAGATCGCACGGGTTTCGCCGCGGCGATATTGCTGCGGGTGCTGGGCGTGCCCGCGGAAACGGTTATGCGAGACTATCTGGCCAGCGACCAGCCCTCGCGTGAGTCGCGCAAATCCCAGTTGATGCTGCTGCGCCTGTTCAAGGGTGAGGAAGCGTCGGACAACCTCGCCGTACTGATGGGCGTGGAGGCCGAGTGGCTGCAGGCGGCGTTCGGCGCTATCGACGAACGCTGGGGAAGTTTCGATGCCTATGTGCGCGATGGCCTCGAACTCAGCGCTGCCGATGTGGCCCGCCTGCGCGGCAACCTGCTGATCTGACAGGCGACCTGTCTGGGCATTGATTCAGACGGTGCAATTTGTTGAGCCGCAGCGGCGCCACAATGTCCCTATAATAACGCCACGCGCCGCCGATACATGTCGCAAAGACCTGTATCGGCACTCGAGCAAAATGTCACCGGGGATCAGCCAACATGAACTTTGAATTTTCTGAAGAGCAGCGGTTCATCCGCGACCAGGCGCGAAATTTCCTCGCGCAGGAATGCACCAAGGCGGTAGTCCGCGAAGTGCTGGACGGCGAGCAGGCCTACCACAGCGCGCTGTGGCAGAAAATCGTCGATTTGGGCTGGACGGCGATGGCCATCCCCGAGGAGCACGGTGGCCTGGGCCTGGGTTACCTGGAGTTGTGCGTGATCGCCGAGGAGCTCGGTCGCGCACTCGCGCCCGTGCCCTTTTCCTCCAGCGTGTATCTCGCCACCGAGGCCATCAAGCGCTGGGGTTCGGAGCAGCAAAAGGCCCGCTACCTGCCGCGGCTCGCGGCGGGCGAACTGATCGGCTGCTTTGCCCACGCCGAGGGCCTGGGCCTGCCAGTGGTCAACGCAACTTACGGCGACGGCGAAATAACTGGCAGCAAGATGCCGGTGGCAGACGGCGATAGCGCCGATTTCGCCATTCTCAGCGCGCGCGCCGACAACCAGGCAGTACAGCTTTACCTGGTGGACCTGAACCAGCCGGGCGTCACACGCGACGTGCTGGCCAGCATGGACCCCTCCCGCTCCCAGGCGCGCCTGAACCTGCAACGGGCGAGCGCAGAACCACTCGGCTCGGTGGCGCCAGACGAAGACGCCATCGCCACGCTACTGGACGGGGCCGCCGTATTGCTCGCCTTCGAGCAGATCGGCGGCTGCCAGGCGGCGATGGATTCGGGTATCGCCTACACCAAGGAGCGCTACGCATTCGGCCGCCCGGTCGCCTCCTTTCAGGCGATAAAGCACAAGTTCGCGGACATGTTCGTGGCGCTGGAGCTGGCGCGTTCCAACGCCTACTACGGCGCCTGGGCGCTGTCTTCAGCGGCCCCCGATCTACCCCTGGCCGCCGCCACGGCGCGCCTGAGTGCAACCGATGCCTACTACCTGATCAGCAAGGAAAACATCCAGGCGCACGGCGGCATGGGCTTCACCTGGGAGTTCGATTGCCACCTGTATTACCGGCGCGCGCAGTTGTTATCCTCCCAGGTCGGCGCCATGCCGCTGTGGAAAGAGCGCCTGGTCACCCATCTTCTGCAAGCAGCCTGAGGAGTACCGAGTATGGATTTCAAAGACACACCGGAGCTCGCCGCCTTCAGGCAGGACGTTCGCACCTGGCTGGACGCCAACGCGGAGCGGCGTACCGACAATCTGAATGTGGGCATGGAGGGCGAGGAGGCGCACCTCGCCGGCAAGGCGTGGTATCGCAAGAAGGCGGAAGCGGGTTTCGCCTGCCTCACCTGGCCGAAGGAATACGGCGGCGCGGGCCTGACATCGCTGCACGACGTGGTATGGACCCAGGAAGTCGTCAACTACCGCACCCGGGATGCGCAGTTTGTAATCGGTATCGGCAACTGCGGCCCGGCGATCATGCACTTCGCCAACGAGGATGCCAAACGCGAGCTGCTGCCGCGCATGGCCAGTGCAGAAGACGTCTGGTGCCAGCTGTTCAGTGAGCCGTGCGCGGGGTCCGATGTGGCGGGCCTGCGCACCAGCGCAGTACCCGACGGTGACAACTGGAAGATCAACGGGCAGAAAATCTGGACCTCCGGCGCGCTCTACTCGGATTACGGCGTTGTGCTGACACGCACGGACCCGGGCGTATCAAAGTACAAGGGCCTCACGATGTTCATGATCGATATGCGTCAGCCGGGCGTGGAAGTGCGCCCGATCAAACAGATGGATGGCGGACAGCATTTCAACGAGGTGTTTTTCCGCGACGCCATTGTCCCGGACAGCTACCGCCTGGGCGAGGTCGGCGGCGGCTGGACCGGCGCGCTCACGGTATTGATGAGCGAGCGACTCGCCATCAGCGGCATACAGCCCACGGGCTTCCCGCAGTTTCTGGACCTTGTGAAGAAGCTGGAGCTGAACGGCGAGCCGATCGCGCAGGACCCGGTGGTACGCGACCGGCTCGCCACCTGGTACAGCCAGTATGCAGGCTTGCAGGCGGCCAACAAACGCATGGTGACCGCAGTGGCCCAGGGCGGTATCGCCGGCGCGGAGGCTTCACTGGGCAAACTGGTGGGCGCCGTGATGAACCAGGAAATTGCCAATTTCGTGTGCCAGCATTTAGGCCAGGCGGGTATTGTGCAGGAAGATGAACTCAGCCCGGAGCGTGCGCACTTTCAGCAAGCGGTGCTGTTTGGTCCCGGCATACGCCTCGCCGGCGGCACCGATGAGGTGATGCGCAATATTCTGGCCGAGCAGGTACTGGGGCTGCCGCAGGAACCGCGCGCCGACAAGGGCATGGCGTTCCGGGATATTCCCACGGGCAGCGGGGGCGGCTGAGCCCCCGGGCTGACCCCGCGCGAGCGCCACTATAAACCTGCGCGAGCTGCGGTACACTCTGGCACATGGAACTGGACGTGCTTGGCGATATCGCCCCCATTGCCGCCGTGGCACTGGTGCTGTTCTATGTGCTGGCGATCGCCTCTGCCATCGAGGCGATTCTGCGCGGGCGGACCTCCCAGGGCGCGATCGCCTGGGTCACCGGCCTGATTGCCTTCCCCTACCTCGCCGTTCCCCTCTACCTGGTGTTCGGTCGCAACCGGTTTGCCGGCTATCTCGAAGAGCGCGACACGGTAGAGACGGAATCGCAGCGGCTGATTCGCCATACCAGTAGCAATATTGCGCAACATATCGTTCCGCGCGAAAGTCGCACCTCTATCTATACCAGCCTGTTCAGGCTGACCCGCATGCCGGCAACCACCGGCAACCGGGTGGAGCTGCTGATCAACGGCGAGGCGACCTTTGAGAGTATCGAAGCGGGCCTGCAGAAGGCGCAGAACTATATTCTGTTCCAGTTCTACATTCTGCGCGACGATGCGCTGGGGCAGCGGCTGGGCCGCATCCTGGCCGACAAGGCACGCGCCGGGGTGAAGGTATTCCTGCTCTATGACGAAATCGGCAGCCCGCGCTTCGGGCGCAGCAAGCTTTACCGCCAGCTCAAAACGGTAGGAGTGCGGGTGGCGCCTTTCAATACCACGCAGGGTCGGCGCAACCGCTTTCAGATCAATTTTCGCAATCATCGCAAGGTGGTCGTGGTGGATGGCGAAGCGGCATGGATCGGCGGGCACAACGTGGGTGTGGAGTACCTCGGCCAGAGCAAGCGCTTTGGCCACTGGCGCGATACGCATATACGCTTCGCCGGCCCTGCGGTGCTGGGCGCTGAAATAGCGTTTGCGACCGACTGGCAGTGGGCGACGCGCTCACTGATGGATATCGACTGGGATACCAGCCCCGACGCCCAGGGAAACAGCGAGGTTCTGGTGTTTCCCTCGGACCCCGCGAGCCAGTATGAGGAAGCGGGCCTGATGTACCACCAGAGCATTGTTGCCGCGCAACAGCGAATCTGGATCGCCAGCCCCTATTTCGTGCCCGACAATGCCATCGTCTCGGCGCTGCAACTGGCGGCGCTGCGCGGCGTGGACGTGCGCATCATCATTCCCGACGAACCGGACGGCCCGGTGGTGGGCATGGCGAACTGGTCGTTCACCCGCCAGCTACTCCCGCTGGGCGTGAGGGTCTATCGTTACCAGGGCGGCTTCATGCACCAGAAAGTGATGCTGATCGATTCCGAGGCCTGCGGCATCGGCACCGCCAACTTCGACAATCGCTCCTTCCGCCTGAATTTCGAGGTTACGGTACTGGTGCAGGACAGTGAATTTGCCGCCGAAGTTGAACGCATGCTGGAGGCGGACATGCAGCGTTGCCGGGAAGTGAACCTGGAGGAAATAGAGAACAAGCCAGCCTGGTTCACACTGGCGATGGCCTCGGCCCGCCTGGTCGCACCCCTGCTGTGAGCGCCGGCGGGCGGCGCTTCAGATAATACCGATGCCCATCACGAAGATCACCGCCACCGCCGGCGGTACGACAAAGCGAATGAGGAAATGCCAGAGCGAAAAGCCGCGATCGCCCAGCGGCGCCAGCTCATCGCGGCTGGATTCCCGACTCATCACCCAGCCTGCAAACAGGGCGATGCACAGTCCCCCCAGCGGTAATAATATCTGGTTGGAGAAGAAATCCATTGTGTCGTTGAAGTTCAGCCCTCCAATGCGGAACTCTCCCCAGAGGTTGTACGACAGGATTGAAATTACACTGAACACCGCGACTGAACCCACGACCAGCAGCGCGCTCTGGTGACGCGGCATCTGGAAGCGGTCTTCCAGCCAGGCAGTCACGGATTCAACGAGGCCCACCATGGAGGTGATACCCGCCACCGCCAACATCAGGAAGAACAGCACAGCGAATAAGTAGCCACCGGGCATCTGCGCGAAAGCCACCGGCAGGGTCTGGAATATCAGGCCGGCACCCGCCGCCGGATCCATACCGTGCTGAAATACCGCGGGAAACACTACCAGCCCCGCCAGTAGCGCCACGCTGACATCCACCGCGACAATCAGCAGTACCGAATGCGAGATGGAGACGTTTTTGGGCAGGTAGGAGCCATACACCATCATGCCCGCCATCGCCACGCTCAGGGAAAAGAACGCCTGGCCGATAGCCACCAGCACGGTGGAAAAGCCGATCTTGCTGAAATCCGGCGAGAACAGCCAGTCACTCGCCGCCTCGAAGCCGCCGCTGAAGGCAAAATAGTTGTAGCTTGCAAGCCCGACCAACAGCATGAACAGCAGCGGCATCATCACTGTCACCGCGCGCTCGATGCCTTCCTTGACACCGGCGTAGATGATCAGGCCGGTGATCAGCAGACCTGCCAGTGTCCAGAACAGCATGCCCCAGTTGCTGTCGAGCACGGCGGCAAACTGCGCTTCGGCAACGGCGGCATCGACGCCGACAAAACCGGTGGTGACGGCCTTGAACAGATACCAGAGCACCCAGCCGACAACCACCGCATAGACTATCTCTATGGTGTAGGCTGCCAGCAGCCCCATGCCGCCAACCAGACGCCAATGCCTGGACTTCCGGTTCTGCCCGGCCAGTTCGGCGAGTGCGCTGGGCGGGCTGCCCTGTCCGCGCCGCCCTATCAGCACCTCCGCCATCAGGATGGGCGCCCCGATGCCGAAGGCGCAGGCGAGATACACCAGCACGAATGCACCACCGCCGTTCTCGCCGGTCACGTAGGGAAAACGCCAGATATTACCGAGGCCAACCGCAAAGCCCACGGAGGCCATGAGAAACGCAAATCGGGAAGACCAGTGTGCCCCGCCGGCTGCCGCCATGTGTTACTCCTGAAGCGTTCTTGTTATGCCCGCCAGTCTACACAAATCACCACAGCCCGTCAGGCGGCGGGTGGGCAGGCACCCGCCAGCGGGCGGGTTGCATGCAGCAACCAGTCGCGGGCTTCTCCGTCGAGCAGCGGCTCCAGCGCGGCCGCAACCCGCCGGTGATAGGCATCGAGCCAGGCGATCTCCCGCGCGTCCAGCAGCGCTCTATCCAACAGGCGGGAATCAAAGGGCACCAGCGTCAGCACCTCGAATTCAAGCATGGGCGTTTCAAGTTCGGTAGCGCTGCTCGCGCGCACCGCCAGCAGGTTTTCACAGCGCATGCCAAACTCGCCGTCGCGATAGTAGCCGGGCTCATTGCTCACGATCATACCGGGGCGCAACGCCACCGCTCCCGTTTTCGAGATGCGCTGTGGGCCTTCGTGCACGCTGAGAAACGCGCCGACGCCGTGGCCGGTGCCATGATCGAAATCGAAGCCCTCGCGCCAGAGAAACTGCCGCGCCAGGGAATCCAGTTGCATACCGGTGGTGCCCGGCGGAAAACGCGCGCTGGCGAGCGCGATATGGCCTTTCAATACCAGGCTGTAGAGGCGGCGAACTTCCTCGCCCGGATCGCCGATGGGCACGGTGCGGGTGATATCGGTGGTGCCGTCAGTGTACTGCCCCCCGCTGTCACACAGGTACACACTGTTCATCGAGAGCGTTGCGGGCTGGCCGTTGCGGTGATTGTAGTGGCACAGGGCGGCGTTCGCGCCGGCGGCCGAAATGGTGTCGAATGATACCGCGTGAAAGTGTTCGCCAGCCCGGCGCAGTGCCAACAGCCGTTCGGACAACAGCGCTTCATCGTGCAGGCGCCCGGCGGAGACTTCGGCATCCAGCCAGGCCAGAAAACGGCAGACCGCCACGGCATCGCGCAGGTGCGCCGCCCGGGCGCCGGCGAGTTCCACGGGGTTTTTGCAGGCTTTTGGCAGCGACACCGGGTCATCGCCCTGCACCAGATTCACTTCCGCCTGCTGCAACAACAGATGCACGTGCGCGCTGGCTGTGCTGGCATCCGTCAGCACCCGCCGTTCACACAAGCCCGCAAATACCGGCGGCGCCTCGCACTCGGGCTGCACCTGCACGCCCTCGCCGACATGCGCGGCGAAACCCGCTGGCAAACGCCGGCTATCGCTGAATAGCGTCAGGCCGCCGGAGGCTTCCAGCAGGGCAAAAGCGGGTAACACAGGCAACTGCGGCAAATCGGTGCCGCGCACGTTGAGCAACCAGCTCACCGCATCCGGCGCGAATATCAGCGCGGCGTCGCAGCCCTGCGCGGCCACGCTGGCGCCGATTCGGGCGCGTTTCGCGGCTGAGGCCTCGCCACTGAAGGCAATGTCCAGCAGCAGCGCTTCACTGACCGTCGGGGGAGGCCTGTCGAGCCAGCAGGCGTCGATCAGGTTGTCGCTGTCGGTAACCCATTCCAGCCCGGCCTGAAGCAGGGTATCGCGGGTATCGATGAACCAGCGATAACTGTGCAGTCGCGGGTCGCAGCACACACGCGCACCGCGCGGCAACTGGTGTGCCAGCCATTGCGCCGGCGGCTCCTCCAGCAAATGGTGGTAGCTGAAAAAATCAGCGGGAACCTGATCGCGCACCTGCACCCGGTAACGGCCGTCGACAAATATTGCGGCGCGCTCCGCCAGCACCAATGCCGTGCCAGCGGAACCGCTGAAGCCGGTGAGCCAACGCAGGCGTTCGTTGCGTGGCAGAATATACTCGCCGAGGTATTCATCGGCCCGCGGCACAAACAGGGCATCGTAGCCACGCTCTGCCATCAGCCGCCGCAGGGCGGCCAGGCGGTCTGCGATCGGGTCTGGGGGGTTCACTCCTCGAGGAGATCGAAATCCGCTTTGCCAATGCCGCAGTCGGGGCACTCCCAGTCCTCGGGGATCTCTTCCCAACGGGTACCCGGCGGGATGCCGTCGTCGGGCAGGCCCTCTTCCTCATCGTAGATGAAGCCGCAGATCACACACTCATACTTTCTAAAATCGGAGTCACTCATGGTTTTCGATCTCTCGTATCGGCATTTTCGCTGCGCATTATACGCAGCTCCCACAACCGCTCACTCCCGCGCGGTCAAACGATTCATACCAGCCTGAGCAACCGCCAGGCCCTAGAACGTGCTTTCCAGGGTGATCCTGTAACCGTCACCCTGTGGTGCCGCCATCAGGCCCAGGGCATCGTCGAGCTGGTCGTCGAGGGGACCGTCACCGTGCAGGGCTACATCGATACGGTAGGTCCGCCCGCGCAGTTCCACGCGTCCCTCCGCGCGCAGCGCACCGGCGAGTGTGATGACATCGCCCAGCAGGGCTTCTCCCGGCGCCTGCGACACATCCACCGCGTAACTGCCCAGCGGCACGCGTCCGCGCGGCGATTGAAACCCGGCGTCCTGCCACACCAGGCGACCTTCGGCGCTGTAAGGCAGGCCATCGCGCAACGACAGCGTTGCAAATTGCGCGGAGAGCACGCCGTCTACCGCCAGCGGCGCAAACTTCTGCACCAATTCTGCGTCAACCTGCAGTTCGAGATCGCGCACATCGAGATCGCGCTGGCCGCGCAGACGCAGCTGTCCCTCCACCACCTGGCCGCCCCAACTGCTGGCAAAAGTGATACGCGGTGAAAACAGCAGTAGCGACAGCGGGTCGAGCGACCACTTCACCGCACCCAGATGCACATAGCCCGGCGGCAGTTGCAACATGCAGCGACTGGCGCTGCCTTGCCACACCGTGCCCGTTACGCCCGCCAGCACAATCTGATCCCCCGGGATTACCCGGTTCAAAAGGCGCGCAGGCGTTGTCGCGACAAGTATCGCGAGAAACACCAGGACCAGGGCTACGCCCCCGGCCAGACGAGCCAGCCGCATCAGCCTGGCTGCGCGACGCGCACTGTGGCGTTGACGCGACCGACGCTGCCGGCCTCGGTGATGGATACTTCACGCACCAGCAGGCCTTCAGCAAATTCCATCTCATGGAGCCAGCCGAGGACATCGTCGAAAGCGGCGTTTTCCAGCCTTACCTGAATTTCCCCGCGGCTGTTGGGTTGCAGCCTGCTTACGGGAATCTGCATACGGCGAGTGGACTGGTTGATGACCGACGTGAGATTGCGCCGCGCACTCGGCTTCACGCCGCTTTCCCTCAGCGCCAGCAACTCCGACACCATGGCATCCACACGGGTGAGTGATTCAGCGATTGCCACGTTCTGCTGCGCAAGCGCATCGCGCCTGGCGTCCAATGGCGACCACACCAGGGCATACAGCAGGAAAACAGCCACCACCACGCCAAGCACCAGCACACTGAGCTGCTCGCGCTGGGTAAGGCCGGCAAACCACGCTTTCACGAGCGCTTCCCTACCCTGAGCCGGGCACGCACACTGTCGCCCTGGGCACTGCTGCTTTCCATCACGGCTTCCAGCCCGTTCTCGTTGATACGGCTGCGCAGTCTTTCCACGCCCTCGAAATCAGCCGCCTGTATGTTCATGCGCATTTCATTGGCGCGATCGTTGTAGTTGATCGTGGCCACGCTGGTCTCTGGCATGCCCGCAACCGCCTCTCCCACCTGCGCCACCAGGCTGACGAAGCCGCTGCTCTGCGCTGTGCCGCGCAGCGCGTCGAGCTGCCTGCGCAGCTGCATTTCCGCATCCACCACCTGCCCCTGGGGGAAGGCCTTGCGGTAACTCTCCTGCACCGCGCTACGCAGTGCGAGATTCTGTTGCGAGAGATTGCGGTAATCGGCGTACAGCGCGGCGAGTTGCAGCACAAACACCACGGCGAAACCCACGGCCACCGCGCGCCACTGGGCCCACCAGCGTCCCAGGGGCAAGCGAATGGCGTACTCGCCCTGCAGCAGATTCAGCTTCGCATCTGTGGCATCGCTGAGCAGCATGGCGCTGTACAGATTACCGCCACGCCACTGCACCAGTTCGCGCAGCGCCTGCGGGAGCATTGCCGTATCGGAAGCCTGGTCTTCACCATAGACAACAACAGACGTTGGCGCCGGGCCGTCGGCCAGCAGGCTGTCGAGCAGGGTTTCTATCATTGCGCGCTCGATCGCGAAACCCTCGCACTCGCCGCTGCGCACAATGACCCTGTCGCCTTCCACCACCAGGCACCATTCACCGCTGCGCCAGGGCAACAGCAGCGGCTCCGGCACCCAGCGATTGAGGCCCGGGAAGTCCGCGAGCAGGGCTTGCCACTCTTCCATCCTGCTGCGCGCGCAAATGGCCACGGCACAGCGCGATTTGTCCAGGCGTGAGTAGGCGAAATGCAGTTTGTCGATATCCACCGCCACCTGTTCTTCCAGCGTGTAGGGCAGGGATTTATCGATATGTTTGAGCTCCGCCGCACTCACCGGCAGGGTGAGCAGGCGCACGTCCGCACCCGGGGCGGCAAAAACCACGCTGGCACGGCGCTGTGCCAGCGCGTTGATCAGGCCGGCGCGTGCAATGTCGTCATCGAGCCAGCGCGGCTCTTTGTTGGCTCCGGGCGGATACCAGGCGAGCCGGTCACCTGTCAGGCGAACTACCGAAACGTTTTGCAAAAGCTGTTTTCCCCGATTCAACGCATGGCCATCACAAGCTACCGCTGGCCCTGGCGAGAGCTGTCACTGCCCGGTTCCTGCGTTCCAGCACACTGTACAAGCGCATGTTCCTGTCGGCAACCTCCGCCTCGGCGCGCAGCAGAAAATACGCCGAGCGCTCTCCCAGTAGCCCCGCCACCTCCTCCATATCACCTTTACCCTGAAATACAGGATTCTCCAGAAAATCGCGTTTGTCGACGAAGCCCGTCTCACGGCGATACTCCACAAGTGCGATGGCCTCGTCTTCGCTCAGCGGGCTGAGATTTTCCTTGGCATTGATACTGCGCAGGACCGTCGCCGGAGCGGTATGAATATTCAGCGGCGCCGGGTCTGCCGGCCACACCGTCACCCAGGGCGCCAGCGCCTGGTAAACCTCCGGCGTGACGTTGGCCACCGCCCGCAGTTCGCTCACACTGGCCATCGGCCGGTTCGCGGTGCGGTAAGCGGGCGAGAGCGCGGCATAGTAGTCGTCTTCCGCGCCATTGGGCGACACTCTGCGATCGGCATCGATCCAGTCGCCCACCGCGTGGGTTATCAAAATCGCCTCGTATTCACTGAGTTCGAGATCATCCAGCGCCTGCAGCAGGCGGATGAATTGCTTCTGCTCGGGGCTGAAGCGGATTTCGCCGGGTCCCTCCTGCGCCTGTTGCGCCAGCGCATTCAGGTTGAATCGGCCTTGCAGATCCTCCAGCGAACCCTGCATCCAGCCACCGTTGTCCAGGGCATAGGGCTGCGCCGGCTGCGCCCAGATCTCGGTCAAATCATCCCGCGGCCGCTCGGCGGTCTTGTCGCGGTCGCGGTCAACCAGCAGTGCCACCGTCGCCAGTTGCTCGGCGCCGCGCAGATAGGCGTTCACCTGCTCGGCGAGCAACAGATTGGCATTGCGCTGGAAGTAGCGCTGAAACTCGCCGCGCATGGCCACCACCAGCGCCGCGCACACCGCAAACACCAGCAGCGCCACGATTAACGCCGCGCCGCGCTGGCGACCGGGAAACCTAGAGCGGGAGCAGCGCATACAACCGCCTCATTTCACCCCAGTCCGACAACTGCAGGCGTATCTCGAGCGCAGCGGGCGGGTCCCGCAGGCTGCCGGGAGCGCTGCTATCGCCCACCCAGTTCTCCGCCCAATTGCGGGTATCCAGGTTGAATTCCCCCGGCTGGCCTTGAACCTGCGCAAGCGAGTCGAGAAATGCCAGCTCCACGTATTCCACGTCGTCCAGCAGCCGCACGCTCTGCGGTTCGGTATCACCGGCGCGGTCGAGCACCACGTAGCTGTCGCGCCACAGCGCGCCGTCTTCCAGCCGGTAGTTCACACGTTGCAGATTGCTGCGTGGATGCGCATTCGGATTGTGCCAGCCGGCACGGGTAAAACTGAGCAGAAAGCGCGCCGCTTCACCGCCCAGCAGGGCGGCTTCCATCTCGCCGAATTCATCGCGCACCGGGCGCGCTATAAACCCGTCGAGATCACGCGACAGGATCATCCAGGCGCGGTTGATCTCGGTTGCGCGATCGGCGCTGGCACGCAGTTGGTCGGCACTGCTGAGCGCACTGGCCAGGCTCGTGTAGGCGATGGTGGCGACGAAAGCCGTCACCGCCATGGCGATCAATACCTCGATCAGCGTAAATCCGCGGGCCGGGCCTGTCTCGAACCCTGTGCGGGGGCCGCCGGGTGCATTTGCTGCGCTGTTCAATGTCATCGGGGGCATCTGGCTACGGGTCGGTCGGGGGCGTATCGGTATCTGTTTGCAGATCGCCGGACATAAACACCACCAGCGAGTACAGCGGCTGCTCCTTGCGTGTTTGATCCAGCGCCACGCGAATATCGGTGCGAAAGAACTGATCAAAGCCGCCGGGGGCGGGCTGGGTATCGATCCACCAGAACCAGTCGCGGTCTGCAAGCCGCGACTGGCCACTGTTGCGCCCCGGTTGCAGGTTGCGGGTGGCGGCCACGATCAGGCGCATCTCCGCCAGCTTGTTCGCGGCGACCATGTGCGCCAGCGCCTTGTCGCGCAAGTAGGCAGTGTCATCCGCCTGCTGATACAGCGCAACCAGCAAAGCCGGCAGTGCCACGGCAACCACGGCCAGCGCCACCATCACTTCCACCAGCGTGAACCCGCGCGCGCGCATCAGCGGTCTTCCCGCTCGTCACCGGGTACGCCGCCCGGCATCAGTTCAAACCGGCCCAGCAGATCCCACTCAATGCGCCACAGCAACTCGCCGTCCTCCCTGCGCCGCACGTTGATCGCGCCCACCGTGGTTTCGCCGCTGGCATAAAACACCACCTGCGGGCCGCGGCTTTCCTCTTCCTCGTCCAGACCGACCTCGGAGAAGGGGGAGTTCTCGATTTCCAGTTCCAGCGCGATTTCCGGCGGCAGGCGCTGCTCGGCGAACACCTCCGGTTCGCCCGCCGGGGGGTCCCAGCCGTCGATGGCCCGTTGGTGCCAGGTGTAGGCGTAGACCCACTCGCCGCCCTCGTCCACCTGCTCCAGCAGCAAGCCGTGATCGCGACCGGTGAACTGCGCCTCATCCAGCGCGTACTCCGCTGTCTCGGCGAGGTTGCGCACCTGGGCCGCGAGGCGCGTCTCCTGCCCGCCAGAGCTGACGTTCAGCGACACCATGCCCGCCACCATCACGATCAACAAGAGCACGACCAGAAGTTCCACCAGGCTGAAGCCATGGTTGCGCGCCACCACCGGCTGCGCCAACAGTGATGTACTTCGCCTCAGGCCCATGTCGGACCGCGCCACATGGAATCAGTCCTCGGCCTTCCAGTTGCCGATGTCGGCGTTCTGGTCTTCGCCGCCGGAGAGGCCGTCCGCTCCCAGCGTATAGATATCCACCGCCTTGTTCTCGCCGGGACTGAGGTAGAGATAGGGCCGGCCCCACGGGTCGATGGGCAATTCCTCGAGATAGCCGCCTTCGCGGAAGTTGCGCGGTTCCGGATCGAGCGAGCTGGGTTCCACCAGCGCCTGCAGGCCCTGTTCCGTGGTGGGATAGACGTAGTTGTCCAGTTTGTACATCTTCAAGGCAGTTTCAATGTTCTTGAAATCCGCCTTCGCCTTCGACACCCGCGCTTCATCCGCCTGATTGAGCACGGTAGGGGCCACGATGCTGATCAGCAGGCCCATGATGACCAGCACCACGAGAATCTCGACCAGGGAAAAACCGCCATTTGAGTGTTTGCGCATTATTCAGTTCACCAGAGTATTCAGGTTAAAAATCGGCATCAGCACCGCGAGTACAATCACCAGGACCAGTCCGCCCATGATCACCACCAACAATGGCTCGAACAGCGCCATTGAGCGCGTGAGCGCCATTTCAAGCTCGCGCTCCTGATTGGATGCGGAGCGCGCCAGCATTGTCTCGAGTTCGCCGCTGGCCTCTCCGCTGGCGACCATATGTACCATCATGGGCGGAAAACGGCCACTTTGCTGCAGTGCGCGATGCAGGCTGCCGCCCTCCTGCACCTGCTCGGCCACGAACTGGCTGTCTTCGCGCAGCACCCGGTTGGTGAGTACCTCGCCCGCAATTCGCAGCGATTCCAGCAGCGGCACACCGCTCGCCATGAGAATGCTCAGGGTAGAGGCGAAACGCGCGGTATCGATGGAAATGATCAGCCGCGACAGGCCCGGCACGCGCAACAACAGACGGTGCCATGTGCGCCGCCGCCGCGGGTCCCGCAACCAGCGCCTGAACAGTATCACCGCCACGATGAGCCCCACGACTACCCAGACACCGTAGTTCTGGATAAATTCACTCACGCCAATCAGACCGCGTGTGAGCAGGGGAAGTTCGCGCTGGCTGTGGGCGAAAATCCCCACGAGCTTGGGCACCACGAAGGCCATCAGCAGGCCCACCACGCCCACTGCCACGGCGGTGAGTATGATCGGGTAGATCATGGCGTTGGACAGCTTCTGGTTGGTGTACTGCCGCTGTTCCGTGTAGTCCGCAAGCTGCTGCAGTACCGGGCCCAGGAAGCCGGCATGTTCGCCGGCGCGCACCATGGCACAGTACATCTCGCTGAACACCTGCGGAAACTCGCCCATCGCGTAGGCCAGGGTATGTCCCTCGGCGACCCTTGAGCGCACCTGCAACAGCATGCCCTTGATGCGCGCCGAACGGCTTTGCTGTGCGGCCGCCTGCAGCGCCTCGTCGATCGGGAGGTTGGAATCTATCAGGGTCGCGAGTTGGCGGGTCAGCAATGCAAGGTCGCCGGCGCTGACCCGGGTGAACAGGGTTGCCAGTCGCGACCCGCTGCTTTCGCCCTGCAGTTTATTGGCCCGCGCGATCTCCACGGGCTGCAGGTTTTTCGCCCGCAGGGACGCCCTCACCTGGCGTTCGGAATCGCCTTCGGCGACACCCTTGAGCAGCTTGCCCTGGGTATTGAGTGCCCGGTAGCGGTAGGCTGTCATCCGTCAGGCCCCGGCCGCTAAGCCATGGAAGTCACGCGCAGGACTTCCTCGATACTGGTCTCGCCCGCGAGCACCCGCCGCCGACCATCCTTGTCGATACCGGGATAGCGCTGGCGGGCGAGCTTGAGCATCTCCTGCTCGCTGGCGCGCTCATGGATCAACACGCGCATCGCATCGTCGATTTCGATCAGCTCATAAATGCCGGTGCGCCCGCGATAACCGGTGTAGTTGCAGCGCTCACAACCCTTCGGTCGGTAGATGCCCGGGGTTTCCGCGCCCACTTCAATGCCGAGCATGGCGGCCTCGGTTGTATCGGGAGTATGCGCTTCGCGGCACTCCACACAGAGCAGGCGCACCAGTCGCTGGGACATCACCGCCAACAGGCTGGAGGACAACAGAAAGGGTTCAATACCCATATCCTGCAGACGCGTTACCGCGCCGATTGCGGTGTTGGTGTGCAGGGTGGAAAGCACCAGATGCCCGGTGAGCGATGCCTGCACCGCGATCTCGGCGGTTTCCAGGTCGCGAATCTCCCCCACCATCACCACATCCGGGTCCTGGCGCAGCACAGCGCGCAGGCCGCGCGCGAAGGTCATGTCGACCTTGGGGTTCACCTGTGTCTGCCCGATACCGGGCAGCATGTACTCCACCGGGTCTTCAATGGTGAGAATATTGCGCGAGGTTTCGTTGATCTCGGCGAGGCCGGCGTACAGTGTGGTGGTCTTACCCGAACCCGTCGGCCCGGTGACCAGTATGATGCCGTGCGGCGTGTGCAAAAAGCGCCGATAGGCATCTCCCACCTGCTGGTTCATTTTCAACTGCGGTAACTGCAGTTGCCCCGCCGCGGTATCCAGCAGGCGCAGCACCACGCGCTCGCCATGCGCCGAGGGAATGGTCGACATGCGGATGTCCACCGCGTGTCCGGCGAGCTTCACGGAAATCCTGCCATCCTGCGGTACGCGTTTTTCCGCGATATCCAGCTTCGCCATCACTTTCAGGCGCGACACCAGCAGGGGCGCCAGCATGCGCTTCGGCGAGAGCACCTCCGCCAGCACGCCATCGATTCGGTAGCGAACGCTCAGGCGGTCTTCGAAGGTTTCAATATGAATGTCCGAGGCCTGCTCGCGCACCGCCTGTGACAGAATGGCATTGATCAGGCGAATGATCGGCGCATCGTCTTCGGTGTCCATGAGATCACCGCCGTCCGGAATCTCATCCGCCAGGCGGCTGAGGTCGACGTCCGCGCCGATATCCTCCGCCATCTGCACCGCCTCGTTATTGCCCCGCTGGTAGGCGAGGGTGAGACGACGCTTGAATTCCTTCTCCGGAACCTCCTGCAGCGCAAACGCGCCGCCGAGCAACCGGCGCAGCTCTGTCAATACCTGCAACTTCGGCCGGCCGTGATGCACCACCAGTGGCGAGCCGTCTTCCGCCTCGTCCAGGATCACCGCGTACTGCTTGGCGAAACTGAAGCCCAGCGATGCGCCCGCCGGAGTTTCCTCCACCGGAGGGGGCTGCGCGAAGCCCAGCTCCGCCGCTGCTTGCTGTGGATGGACTTCACTCATGGGTTTTCAAGCTCCTCACCGACGCTGCCCGCGGTGGCCTCACCGGTGGCGGTCTCTTCGGAACGCATCGAATCCAGCTGCCTGATCTGTTCTTCCCACTTCGGCAGTATCGGTACACTGTCGTCATCGAGGAACATCAGCCCGCGCTCGCGACGCAGCATCTGCTGATCGCGGATATAGCGGTATTTGTCCGCCGAGGCGCCCGACAGTTGCTCGTCACTGCGGATCACGGTGGAGCGTATGAAAATCAACAGGTTGGTTTTTTCCACGCTTACGCCGTCGTTGCGAAACAGGCGCCCGAGGAACGGGATGTCGCCGAGTATCGGTACTTTCTGCTGGGTCTCCTGGACATCGTCTTTTATCAGGCCGCCCAGCACGACCACGTGTCCATCCCTCGCCAGCACACGGGTTTGAATCTTGCGCTCGCTGGTGACGATATCGGCAGCGCCGGTAAGCGCCGAGCCGCCCTGAATGACGTTGGACACTTCCTGCTGGATATCCAGTACCACCGAATCCCCCTCGTTGATCTGCGGCGTCACCGTGAGGGTGATACCGACGTTCTCGCGTTCGATGGTCTGAAACGGGTTCTGTGCGCCATTGCCACCGCCACCTGTATTGGTAAACGAGCCCGTCACGAAAGGCACTTCCTGACCGACGGTAATAAACGCCTCCTGGTTGTCGAGTGTCAGCAGGCTCGGCGTGGACAGAATGTTTGCATTGGTCTGGCGTTTCAGGGCATTCAGAATGACTGTCATGGAGAAATCGTCATCCAGGGTGCCCCAGCCGAGGGAGAGCCCCGGGGTTCCCGCAAGCGCGCCCGCCAGGGAGCCGAGGTCGAAGTCGTCGTCGGTGTCGGTGTCGTTGTCGCGCGGCGGAATGACCGCGCCCGCTATATCGCCGGCACGCGACCCGGAAGCCGCGATACTGCTGCCATAGAAACCATTTTCCTCGGCGAACAGCCACTGCAGGCCGAGATCCTGGCTGTCGGTGACCGTCAGTTCCACGATAATCGCCTCCACCAAAACCTGCGCGCGGCGAATATCCAGCCGGTGAATCACCGCCTCGAGGGTCGACATCTCGTCGGTATCGGCGGTAATGATCAGGGCGTTGGTGCCCTCGTCCGCCTCGATGGTGGATGTGCTTCGAGCTGCCTTGCCGCCGCCCTCGGCGGATTTCAGCTCCGACATGTTCTGCATGACCTTGGTCAGCACCTCGGCGGTTGCCGGGGCGTCAGCGTATTCGAGGTAGATGACCTTCACATTTCCACTTTGCTGCAGCGGCGTATCGAGATGCGTGATTAAACCGCGCAAGCGCGCACGCTCGAGCTCATCGCCGTTCACCAGCACGCTGTTGGTGCGCGCGTCTGCCACCACGAGTATTTCTTTTTCAGTGCCGCCCGCTTTTGCCTCCGAGTCCTTCAGCTTGTTGAGCATGCTCACCACGTCGTCCGCCACCGCATAGCGCAGCTTGATAATATCGGTTTCCTGCACCGCAGAGCGATCCATTCGCTCGATGATGTTGCGGATACGATCGATATTGGAAGACACGTCCGAAATGATGATCGCATTGCTCGGCGCATAGGCCGCCATATGCGCCTGCTGGGGCACCAGCGGACGCAGTACCGGAATGAGTTTTGCAGCCGAGATGTTTTCCAGGCGGATCACCTGGGTCACGTATTCGTCGCTCACTTTGCGCTCGTCCTTCCCGGTCACCGCCACCGGCGAGGACCGCGCATCCTTGTTCTGAATCACCCGCACCACGCCACCCGAACGAACTGCGGTGTAGCCGTGTACTTCGAGGATAGAGAGGAACAGGTCGTACAGTTCACTGCGGGTAACAGGTTTGGATGAGATCACCTTGACCTTGCCCTTTACCGACGGGTCTACCACGATGGTGGTGCCCGTGGTCTCGGCGACAAACTTGATCAACTCCTGAATATCGGTTTCCTTCAGGTTGACCGTGTACTGCTCCTCCTGCGCCTGTAGCGTCATAGCCGGTAACAGAACGGCGAGCGCTAGCAGCACAGCGAGCAGGCGTAATCGAAGGGTGACATTCACTGACTATTGTTCCTTATCATTGCGGGCCCCATTGGGTTCACTGGTTGCTGTCAGCCTCAAGGCTTACCGCCAGGGTGAGCGGCTGTTCATTGCGCTGCAGATCAAATACCACCTCGCCCGCGGATCGCATGGCATTGTACAGCCGCATGGTATTGGCCGGGCTGTCCAGTGCGATGCCATTTACGCCTGTCACCAGATCGCCCGGCTGGAAGCCGAGCTGTTCAAATTGCTGCCTGTCACTGCCCGGCACCACACGGTAGCCAACCAGCGCCCCGTCGCGTCGCACCGCGCTGACGTTCACCACCTCCGCGAGAGACTGCGGGTTCTGATACAGGCGGGAACGGTAATCCGCCGCCAGGGCAGTGGTTTGCTGCTCGGAACGCTTGTCGATTTCCCGTGTCGGCACGCTGGCCGCGGCTTGCGGGCGCTGCTCCACGGCGGGCATGTCGAGGTCGGAAGCGTCAAACAGATCCAGACGTTCATAGGTTCCGCCGTTATCCAGAATCACCTGCCGTGGCATCACCTTGGCCAGGTGGACTCTGCCCGGCACCGGCAGTTTATCTTCTACCGCGTAGATCTCCTGCTTCGATCTGTGCTCGATAATGGCGTGCCCCAGCCCCTCGCTCGTGGAGGCGAGAACGCCGCGCAGCTTGAGCGCCAGGCGGGTTTCCTTCGCGTCGCGCTCAATACCCTCCCGCGGGTTGGCCACCACCTGCTCGGGCAAGGGCACTGGCGCCGAGGCTCCCGCTTCACCAAACAGGTGCCACTTCCGCATGCGCTCGATATCCACATCACCCGATGCCGCGACCGGCGCGCGGCTGCTGACCGGGTTGATAACCCGGGGGGGCGCATTGCCAGCCTGCTCGTCGGCGGGCAGCAGCGCCCAGACCAGGCGTGCCAGCGTCAGGGCGCCCCACAGGGCCAGCAACACAAATACGAGCCGCCTGAGCTGACGCACTTGCGCCGGCTGAGACAGGGTATGGAGCATCGGTTGCAGCGCTGCGCTGATGCGCGCAGACCAATTGCCGGCGTTACTGAGCCACTGAGCGGGCAACACTTACTCCCCTGATTGCCCGGCGGGAGGACCCCAGCCGGATTTACAACAGCACCGATTATAGGGTGCGGCCATGAAAGTTAAAACCGCGAAAAACAGGCTGGCTGCTGGCGCCTGTCATGCATGCCGTGCTTGTGTTCAGCCGCCTAGAGCGTGAACACGCGGTAGGCCTCGGCAACCTGAGCCAGGGAATCCACCGTGCAATCAAGATCATTCAACAAGCCATCGCGCAGGCTGTACACCCAGCCGTGCACGGCGAGTGGCTGGCCCCTTGCCCAGGCTTGCTGCGCGATGGTGGTGTGTGACACGTGCCATACCTGTTCCTGTACATTCAGTTCCACCAGCCGGTCCACTCGCGCGTGATCGTCTCCGAGTGCGGCCAGTTCATCCCGACAGCGATGCTGCACGTCGTTGATATTGCGCAACCAGTTGTCGATCATGCCATTATTGGAGGTGTCGAAGGCCGCCTGGACCCCGCCACAGCCGTAATGGCCAACCACGATAATATGCTTCACCTGCAACAGGTCTACGGCGTACTGTAAGACTGACAGGCAGTTAAAATCCGTATGCAGGACCATGTTCGCCACATTGCGGTGGACAAATATCTCCCCGGGCGCAAGCCCCACAATCTGGTTGGCCGGTACGCGGCTATCGGAACAGCCTATCCAGAGATATTCTGGGCTCTGCTGGGCCGCGAGCTTTTCGAAGAAAGAAGGATCTTCGGCCTTCACTTCCTGCGCCCACAGGCGATTTTTCTCGAACAGCTTCTCGAGTCTGCTCATGTGCCTCCCTAGACCATCATTGTGCTGAGGCGCGCCTGCGCGACGCAGTTACCACCGCGCGACCTGGCAGACTCCAGACCCGTATTGCCCACGGATTCCATTTGCTTTGCCAGACGAGGCATATCGACCGCCGGGTACTGCTTTGGTTCCCAGGTCGCCATGCCGATGCTGAGGCACACTTGCAATACCGCGCCACGACCATCGTCGATCGGAAAGTCCTCGATGTCGCGCAGCATTCGCTGCGCCACTTCCCGCGCCACAACTTCGCCGCTGTTGGGTAGCAAAATGGCGAACTTTGGACGCGCAAGCCGGGCGAGAAAATCCGTCTGGCGCAAATCGGAAGCCAGGCGCTCGGCCACCTTGCGAACCACGAAATTTCCCCGCCGCTCGCCGTAGTGCTCAAAAAGGTCATCGAAGCCATCGATTTCCATCATCAGAACGGTGAGCGGACTTTCCGCCCTGCGGGCACGCGATATTTCCCGCGCAATGTCCCGCTCAAAGCCGCGCAGGTTACTGATCTCGGTGAGCGGGTCGAGTAACGTGATACGCGAGATCTGCTGTCGGCTCACCCCCGCCTTGAAACACGCCGAGATGATTGCGGCGAGGTGGGCAAGCAAGGCCTGTTCCTCCCCGTCCAGGTTGATAAAATCCTCCTGCAGCCCCATATGCAGACTGCCCAGCATGCGGCCGCCATCAGTGAGCGGCATCAGCAGCGCAGCGTCGATCCCACGTTCAGATGTCAACACCTCAAACATGCGCGAATCCGTTGCGTCGATACAC
>TARA_R110002073_G_scaffold312586_1_pt1 | contig 26266 bp, 25 predicted proteins | sample TARA_R110002073 | Tara Oceans TARA_R110002073 (sample SAMEA4397174) | marine metagenome | biome: Polar Biome; feature: [DCM] deep chlorophyll maximum layer (ENVO:01000326); material: water (ENVO:00002006), including particulate matter (ENVO:01000060) such as... | depth 40 m | reverse complement strand
CCCCAAAATATAAAAATTCAATTGATTGGTCTAAACCTGACCTGCGAACATTGGTGCATTGGAAGCCTATCCTAAAAACAGATGTTTTAGGGAAAATTACAACCTCCTATTATAACGCGGACAATACTGGAAAAATGAAAGTAGTTGTAGAAGCAATTTCTGAAAATGGAGAAATAGGCTATAAAGAAATTGTTTATGAAGTTCATGAGTAAGCCTGAAATTATAGTTCTAAATTAACTGAAGAATAAAGAAAATCTCAAACGAGCGTTTGGGATTTTTGTTTTACCTTACTAAATTAATTTACTGAGCAATAACAACAAATTCGAAATCGGATTTAATTCTATCAACTGCATCAAAAATTGACTTCATGAAAAAGCAAATCTCGGAATATTTACAATTATTAATCGCTGTAATATTAGCTAGCATTGGTTTGAAAGTTTTTTTGTTACCAAATGGGTTTTTAGATGGAGGTGTTACAGGTATTGCCATCTTACTAAGCGAACAATTAAAGTTTGATATTTCATTGTTACTGGTTATCATCAGTTTGCCGTTTTTAATCTTAGCATGGTTTACTGTTTCAAAGAAAATTGTCTTAAAATCAACGTTATCAATTATAGCACTTGCGCTATTTATTCATTTCGAAAATTTCAGTCCAGTTACAGATGATAAATTATTAATTTCAATTTTTGGAGGTTTGTTTCTTGGGGCTGGTATCGGTTTGGCTATTAGAAATGGTTCTGTACTTGATGGTTCTGAAATACTAGGTGTTTTTGTTAATGAACAATTCGGAATTAGCATTGGGAAAACAATTTTTCTTTTCAATGTAATTCTCTTTAGCATTACAGCAGTCGTTTTATCAACTGAAGTTGCTATGTATTCGATCCTAACCTATTTAGTAACTGCCAAAATTATTGATTTAATGATTGAAGGTTTTGAAAATTACGTAGGTCTAACCATTGTTTCTAAAAAATCAGCAGAAATAGAACAAAATTTAATGGAAAAAGTTGGTGTTGGCTTAACCGTGTACAAAGGTTCTCAAGGGTATGGAAGCAGAGGAAAACAAGACGGGATAAATATTATTCATACGGTCATCAATAGAATTGACATTAGAAGAACCTACAGATCGGTTGATCAAATAGATCCTGATGCCTTTATTATCGAATTTGATGTCAATAATATTAAAGGAGGAGTTCTTAGAAAATACCTTTCTAAAAAAGAAACTAAAAAATTGTCTTCAGATTTATTAGAAAGTTAAGACTCTCTCTCTCTCTAAAAAATATTTAGAACAACCAGGTATAACTACCTGATCTACACGTATTAATTGATTTTCATTCTCTTTTCTACTAACTTCGTTAAGATTCAATTAACCGTATTCTAAAATCATGAAAAATAAAAAACTCTTTTTTATCATAAGTTGCTTTCTACTAGCGATCAGTTTTAATGCTTGTAAAAACGAAAAAAAACCAATCCCTCCTCAACCTTCTCCTACAATTGAAGATGCTGAAATAGTGATTGGCAATAGCAATACGTTTTTATTTCTTTCTGACGTTCATTTGAATTCTTTTTCTGAAAGCACCGTTTATGGAGACGATACTGGCATGGTTCTATGGAAAGCTTTTCTTGCTAAAACAGATTCTATGCTAGGAAGCATTGTCTCACCTGATTTTGTAGTCTATACAGGTGATTTACCTGGTCATTATCCAAAACCTTTCTATCTTCCTCCAAATAAAAGAGCAGATCATAATCAAAATTTAAAAATCATTTTGCAAGGTTTACGAGATCTTGTCACCAAACATAAAAAACCATTGTTCTATCTCCCTGGAAACAACGATGGATTGGCAGGAGATTATTCTTCGTTTACCGATGAAAAACAAAACACTCCTTTTTCTCTTTTAGATGAGAAAGTAAATCCATATCCAGCATTAAATATCAATTCAAGTGGAAATATAGCACCATACATGGTTTCTAACCCTGAACCAAAAACGGGATACTATTCTGCAAAACCCATTGATGGTTTACGAATTATTGCTTTAAATACTGTTATCTATTCTGCTCACTTTTTTACTGTCGATGGATCCAATCCAATTGATGATGGAAACAATCAAATGAAATGGCTTGCTAGCGAATTACAAGATGCTACCAAAAAAGGAGACAAAGTATATATTACCATGCACATTCCTCCAGGTATAGATGCTTATGGCTATAAAAGTCAAGGAAACAATGCTACAAATTGGACAAAAAAACATCCTTGGAACAATCAATTTTTACAGATTGTTTCAGACAATCAGAATGTGATTGCTGGAATTTTATATGGTCATACTCATATGGATGAGCTAAGAAGATTATACGGTCCTTCAGGAAAAAACATTACAGAAATTGCTATTAGTAGCCCAGGTGTAACTCCACAACACTATAACAACCCAGGTTTTAAAGTAGTGAGTTATGATGCTACTTCTAAAGAATTACTAGATTTTACCACCTATCATACAATTCCATCAGCAAATACTTGGGGAAAAGCATCTTATTCTTTTAACCAAATCTTTGGGTATTCTAGCAACAAAACTATGTTCGAAAATCTAAGTACAGATAATCTTCCTGCTATCCATAAAAAACTAAATGCTATCTATACGGTAATGCATGGTTTTCCTAGTTATAATATAGAACCTGGGATTGAAGTGAAGGCTGAGAAATAGACTATAAGATATAGAACATAACTTTTAAAAACTACTATTTTAATTATGGCAATAAACTATTCATTTGGACTTCCTCTTAAACATAACTTTGTAGATTATGTCTATTACCAAGGATTGTTTCTTCCTCACGAAATTGATAGAATACTCAGCTTTTGGGATGATCAGAAAATAATAAAGGCCACTATTTCTGGTGATAATGATAGTCAATATGACGATGACCTGCGAAAGAGCTCTGTAATGTTTATTGATAATACACCTGAAAATGATTGGATTTACAATAAGCTAGCAAGCCTAGCTATTAAATCTAATAATGAACGATATTGGTTTGACTTGTTGGGTTTTCATCAAGAATTACAATTGACAAAGTATTCAAAAGGAGATTTTTTTGATTGGCATTTAGATTTCGGTGCTGGAGAGATTTCAGCTCGAAAGCTAAGTATGACGATTCAGCTATCAGATTCAGATGATTATGAAGGCGGAGATTTACAGTTTATGATGAATCAGAAAATAGTAAATGCTCCAAGAAAGAAAGGTACGATCGTGATTTTTCCTTCATTTATTATGCATCGGGTTACGCCAATAACAAAAGGTTTACGTCAATCAATTGTTGGTTGGGTTTCTGGACCTCCCTACAGGTAAGTGATGAAATATGCGACTTACTTAAAACAACTCTTCCGAGTCAATCTCCAAAAATTCAATAAAGGCAGAAGCATTCATAATATCATGATGCATTACTCTATCTTCTTCAACAATTAAAACTTCTTCTCTAAATGCATTGACAAACGATTCTAAAAACGGAGAGCTTTTGCTCTTTCCAAAAGATAAACCTTGTGATGCAGTGAACAATTCAATAGCCAAAACTGTTTGAATATTATCAACCACCTTTTTACATTTCGTAGCTCCGTTAGCACCCATACTTACGTGATCTTCTTGTCCATTACTAGATTCAATAGAATCTACACTTGCTGGAGTTGCATATTGTTTATTCTGACTCACAATACTTGCCGCAGTATATTGTGGAATCATAAATCCACTATTCAATCCTGGGTTAGCAACTAAGAATGGCGGTAAATGTCTATGTCCAGAAACCAATTGATAAATTCTGCGTTCAGAAATATTTCCTAATTCCGACATGGCAATGGCTAGAAAATCTAACGTCAATGCCAGAGGCTGACCATGAAAGTTTCCTCCAGAAATAATTTCATCCTCATCTACAAATACATTTGGATTGTCTGTTACTGAATTGATTTCTGTTAGAAATGTTTTAGTAACAAAGCGTATCGTATCTTTTGTTGCTCCATGAACTTGCGGCATACATCGAAATGAATACGGGTCTTGCACATGCTGTTTTTCTTGAGCAATCAATTCGCTTTCATCCAAAAACTCTCGTAGTCTTTCGGCTGTTTTTAATTGTCCTCTATGTGGACGAACCAAATGCACTAATTCATTAAAAGGTTCAATCCTTCCATCAAAAGCTTCTAAAGAAATCGCACCAATTAAATCTGCTAAATAGGAAAGCTTGTGAGCTTTTAAAAGATTGTATATACCATAAGCACTCATAAACTGTGTCCCGTTTAATAAGGCTAATCCTTCTTTCGATTGTAAGTTTATTTTTTTCCAGCCAAAACGTTGTGAAATTTCTTCCCCTGTTAATCGCTCTCCATTATAATTTACCTCTCCCATTCCTATTAAGGGCAATGCTAAATGTGCTAAAGGGGATAAATCTCCTGAAGCTCCTAAAGACCCTTGCTCATATACTACAGGAAAAACATCATTATTGTAGAAGTCAATCAAACGACTTACAGTATCTAATTGTACTCCTGAATGACCATAGTTTAAGGACTGTATTTTAAATAACAACATCAGTTTCACTATTTCTTGCGGAACTTCGTCTCCTGTACCACAAGCATGACTCATTACCAAGTTTTCTTGTAATTTTTGCAGGTTCTCTCCTTTGATTTTCACATTATACAAAGCTCCAAAACCTGTATTGATACCATAAATAGGCTTTGATACAGATTTCATTTTTTCATCTAAATAAGCTCTGCACTTTTCAATTCTTGCAGCAGCATCATGAGACAACGATAATTTTTTATTACCACTAATAATGTCATGTATCATCGATAAATCCAACGGGTTGGAGTCTATAGAATGTATTAAGTTCATAAAGGTTGTTTGTTATTGTAAAAGTCAACATTCGACATTGATTATGCAACAAAATTTAACAATTTTTCTAATCAAATAGTTTTTATCTTTGGCATTTAAAAATAGAACCTCATGAAGAAATTAGGGATATTGATATTGATAATTACAACGTTGAATTCTTGTCAACCTAGTCATCCAAAAGATTATATAAGTATTTCAGGTAAACTTGAAAATAGTGTTGAAGGTATACTTACAATTACTGGAGCTAATTTAAAAAAAGAAATAAAAATTGAGAAGGATGGCACTTTTAAGGATACTTTAAAAATCACAAAAACTGGTTTCTTTTCATTGACAAGTGGTTCAAATAATAAAGGTTTTTTACATTTAAAAAACGGTTATAGCTTAACCATTACTGGAGGTTCAAATAATTTTTATAATAGCTTTCAATTTGATGGTAATGATGAAGGAGCTGACAGTAATAATTTAATGGTGAGTAGATTTCATTTTGGTCAAAAATTTGGCAACGTTAGAAATGTTATGATTTTAGAAAAGCCTGCATTCTTAAAAAAAGTTGATAATTATGAGAAAGGATTGGATAGTATCAATAAAGTTTACAAAAATGCAAATAGTGAAATGATTGCTACCATAGGTCAACAAGATAAAACTTTCTTTAAAAGAATGAAAGATTCATATGACAATATGCATGATGCAATTCTAGATCAAATTGCCAGAGAAGCTAAACTTGAAAAAGGAAAAATGGCTCCTGAGTTTAACAACTATCTAGATTATAAAGGTGGCGAAAAATCATTGAAAGATTTTAGGGGTAATTATGTGTACATAGATGTTTGGGCTACTTGGTGTAAGCCTTGTATTGCTCAGATTCCATTTTTAAAACAATTAGAAAAAGAGTATAAGGGAAAAAACCTGAAAATTGTAAGTATTTCAACTGATGAACAAAGACGTTCTGGTGGAAGTTGGGAAAAAGCAAAAAGTAAATGGATGAAAATGGTAAAAGAAAAAAACCTTGGAGGAACACAATTGTGGGCTGGTAATGATGAACAACGTTTCGCTAAAGACTATTTAATTAATGGTATTCCAAGATTTATATTAATAGATCCAAAAGGTAAAATTGTTGATGCGAATGCTCCAAGACCCTTTGATCCAAAAATAAAAGAGTATTTTAATACTTTATTAAAGTAAAACAAAAAAGGCAAGATTTATAAATCTTGCCTTTTTTGTTTTACTAGTTTAGATAGTAAATTCTATTCTTTATATACACCCATCTGAGCATACTTATCCATTCTAGAAGCTACCAGATCAGCATCAGAAAGATCTTTTAATTCTGTAAATGCGTCAACAATTGTGTTCTTAACTTGTTCAAAAGCTTTTTCTCTATCAGAATGCGCTCCACCATTAGGCTCTTTGATTATTCCATCTATAAGCTTAAGTCTTTTCATGTCGTCACCAGTCAATTTCAAAGCTTCAGCAGCTTGTTCTTTATATTCCCAACTACGCCATAAAATTGAAGAACAAGATTCTGGAGAAATAACTGTATACCATGTATTTTCCATCATATACACTCTATCCCCAACTCCAATACCTAAGGCTCCTCCAGAAGCTCCTTCACCAATAACAATCGTTATAATAGGAGTTTTCAAACGAGTCATTTCAAAAATATTTCTTGCAATTGCTTCTCCTTGCCCTCTTTCTTCAGCTTCTAACCCAGGATAAGCACCAGGAGTATCTAATAAGGTAACCACAGGGATTCCAAATTTCTCAGCCATTTTCATCAAACGTAATGCTTTTCTATAGCCTTCAGGATTTGCCATACCAAAATTTCGGTACTGACGTGTCTTTGTATTGTATCCTTTTTGTTGACCAATAAACATAAATGATTGATCTCCAATTTTACCCAAACCTCCAATCATTGCCTTATCATCTTTTACATTTCTATCTCCATGCAATTCCATGAAAGTATCTCCACATAGAGCATTGATATAATCTAAGGTATAAGGTCTATTAGGATGTCTAGACAATTGAACTCTTTGCCAAGGCGTAAGGTTCTTATATAATTCCTTTTTGGTCTTTTCTAATTTCTTTTCAATTTTCTTACATGTAGCGGCAACGTCAATGTCGCTATCTTTACCTATTTCAAAACATTTTTCTAACTGCTCCTCTAATTCTTTAATAGGTAGTTCAAAATCTAAATACTCCATAGTTTAGTAGTTTGTTCTTAATAAAATCGATAGATAAAAAATCGAATATTTATGGCTACAAACTTACTACAAAAAAAGTTTCATTTTACAATGATCTTTATTTTTTTAACTGTTTTAGTTTGTTAGCTTTTTGTGTAATCTTTTTCATATTCTTGAGAACCCCATTGAGAAGAACTACAAATAGAACAATAAATGCCCCTAAATAAAACTCAGAATTCATCTCTTCTTTCTCTCCAAAAATCAACAAGGCTAAGATAATTGCATAAACCGGCTCTAAGTTCACCGTTAACATAACAGTATACGGCGTAAGATGCTTCATTACATTTACAGAGACAATAAATGCAAATGCTGTACAAATGCTACTTAAAATAAATAAGTAAACCCAATCCATTCCTTTTAAAATGAAAAAATCTACGGTAAATGCTCCTGTTGAAACTAGAAAAATAGTAATGAATATACTTCCAAAAAATAGCTGATATAAAGAAATCAATTCAGCATCGTGCTTCTTGACAAACAACCCATTTAATACGGAAAATAAAGCTCCTAAGAAGGAAGATATTAAGGCATATACAATACCCATGGTGTACTGTGATTCAAAACTAAAGATAATATACAGTCCTCCAACAACCATCAACCCCAATAACATCTCTATAAATCGTATTTTCCTTTTAAAGAAAAAAGGTTCTATAAAGGAAGTGAAAAAGGCTCCAGTACTCATGGTTACCAATGCAACCGAAACATTTGACACTTTAATTGCTTTGAAAAAAGTAATCCAATGCAAGGCTATAATAATTCCTGAAAAGAAAAATTTCAACAATGTTTTTCTGTCAACTTGAAACGACTTTTTTCTAAGAATGAAATAAATAGCTATGAATATTGAAGCGAAGAACATTCTATACCAAACTAACGGAATAGCATCAATAGAAATTAGTGCTCCAAGAATTGCTGTGAATCCCCAAATAAAAACAACAAAGTGTAGGTATAAATAATTTTTAAGTTTATTTCCTAGCATTGAGATAAAGGTATAATGCCAAACACCCAAATACAAAATTTGGAACCCAAACATAAACTAGTGAGTTTGCCCCTGCTACAGCCCCTAAAACTTCAACCACTTTTAGGAAAAAAACATAAATAAACATAATAGCAATTCCAATTGCTAAATTAACGCCTATCCCTCCCCTTCTCTTTTTAAATGCTAGAGCAACAGCAATAATAGTAAGGATATAAGATGATATAGGAAGACTTGTTCTTTTATAGAGTTCTACTAAATACGCATTCAAGTTTTTGACACCTCTTTTTTTAGAAATCTTGATAAAAGCAATCAATTCATCTGAAGGCATTTCTTGAGCTAAAGAAGATTTAAAAAGGAAATCTCTAGGTGTAAATGCAAAAGCTGTATCTAACCTTTTTCCAGAAAAAATACTATCTCTATTATTATAGATTTTTCTTAATTTATAATTAACTAAGCGAAAAGTACTATCTTTTTGATTCCAAATAATTTCATCTGTAGTAAGTTTTTGAACCAATTCTATGCCTTCATAATTTTCAATTGCAAAAAATGACCCCCTAGAGTTTTGTAAATCAAAAGTCTTCAAATAGATATAAGTACTGTCATTAATCTGTAAGCTAAAATTCCTCACATATCTATCTGTATTCTTTCTACTTCTACTAGCTAGGTATTCTTTTTCAAATTTTTTCCTCACTTTACTACTATTAGGAACAACAAAATGATTCATTACCAATGCAAATACGGTAATTAGTGTAGCTCCAATTATGTATGGATACAAAAATCGAGTAAATGACATTCTAGCATTTGTCATTGCTACAATTTCTGTATTGTTAGAAAGCTTTGATGTAAATAATATAACCGCTATAAAAAGTGCTAGCGGCATAAATGTATTCATATAATAGATGATGAAGTTTTTATAATGTTCATCTATAATTTGCATAACTCCAAGATCACTATGAGCTAAAAACTTATCCACCTTTTCAGAGACATCTATAGCCACAGCTATTGGAATCAATATCATCATGGTAAACAAAAAGGTTACCAAATATCTCTTTAATATGTACCAGTCAAGAATTTTCACTACAAACGTTTATTCATTTGATTTACCATTTTATTTTTCCATTCTGTAAAATCTCCCTCTTTAATATGTTTTCTAGCTTCTCTAGTTAGCCAAAGATAAAAACCTAAATTATGAATCGATGCTATTTGCTTTCCAAGTAACTCCTTCGATGCAAATAAATGCCTTAAGTATGCCTTGCTATATAAAGTATCTACAAAAGTAATTCCCATTTCATCAATAGGAGAGAAATCATTTTCCCATTTTTTATTTTTGATATTGATTGATCCATGGGCAGTAAACAACATCCCATTTCTGGCATTTCTTGTAGGCATCACGCAATCAAACATATCTACTCCTAAAGCTATATTCTCTAAAATATTAATTGGAGTTCCTACCCCCATTAAATACCTTGGTTTGTCTTCTGGTAGAATTTCACAAACAATTTCTGTCATTGCATACAACTCTTCAGCCGGTTCGCCTACAGATAATCCTCCAATAGCATTTCCTTCGGCTTCAACTGAAGCAATAAATTCAGCCGATTGTTTTCTTAAATCTTTATACGTACTTCCCTGAACAATTGGAAAAAACGTCTGATTATAATCGTATTTTAAAGGTGTCTTATCTAGATGACTAATACAACGTTTCAACCAACGGTGCGTCATGTGCATCGATCGTTTGGCATAATTATAATCACAGGGGTAAGGCGTACATTCATCAAACGCCATAATAATATCAGCACCTATACTTCGCTGAACTTCCATCACATTTTCTGGAGTAAAGAAATGCATAGAACCATCTATATGGCTTTTAAACTTTACTCCTTCTTCATTAATCTTTCTTCTTCCTGATAATGAATACACTTGATAGCCACCACTGTCTGTTAAGATATTTCGATCCCAATTCATAAACTTATGCAAACCACCGGCTTGCTCTATGATATTTGTTTGTGGTCTTAGATATAAATGATATGTATTTCCTAAAATAATATCAGGATTAATCTCATCTTTCAGTTCAGATTGATGCACACCTTTTACGGTTCCAACTGTTCCTACAGGCATAAAGATTGGTGTTTCAATCACACCATGATCTGTAGTGATTTTTCCAGCTCTAGCTTTACTTTGAGGATCTTTCTTTTCTAGTTCAAATTTCATCGGGAGCAAAGATACATAAATCGAGAGTTGACATACTCTAAAAGATTCTTAAGATTTTCTTCTTTTGTAATTGGATTGATTTCGCTTACGTCCGAAGTTTTTCTTCTTATTTTGATCTTTTGAAGCTTCTTCGGTTTTAGATGATGAAGTTATTAATAGATTAATTGTCTCTATTTCTTTATTTGTAAGCTCTCTCCAATCGCCATATTTTAGACCATCTAGGCTCACATTCATAATTCTAGTCCGTTTTAATTTGGTTACTTCATAGTCTAAATACTCACACATTCTTCTAATCTGACGATTCAATCCTTGTGTCAGCGTAATCTTAAAAACATAGTTACTTACTTTCTCTACTTTACATTTTTTTGTAACGGTTCCTAGAATTGGAATTCCATTGCTCATTTTTTTAATAAAATCATCAGAAATAATCGTGTCAACTGTAACAACATATTCTTTTTCATGATTATTTCCAGCACGCAAAATTTTATTGACAATATCTCCATCATTAGTTAAAAAAATCAATCCTTCAGAAGGTTTATCTAACCTACCTATTGGAAATAGTCGTTGTGGATAGTTGATGTATTTAACAATATTTTTCTTTTCTTTAGAATCGGTTGTAGAAACAATCCCTACTGGTTTGTTGAGCGCTATATATACTGTTTTGGGTTTTGCCTTCAATGGCTTCCCATCAATCTTTACTTCATCTCCATCAAAAACACGATTCCCTAACTGTGTAGGCTTCCCATTGATGGTTACTCTACCTTCAATAATTAATTTCTCTGCATCTCTACGTGAACAAATACCCGTAGAACTGATAAATTTATTAAGGTTTATGGAATCTTGATTGTCTGACAAATCGTTATAAAATTACGGTTCTAAAAGTAAGATTTATTCTTGGAGAATTCACCTTTTTTGTTGGCGGAAGTCTATGCATCCAGTTTTTCTGTGTAGTTCCCTTCATTAATAGTAAGCTACCGTTTTCTAAAATGATGTCTATTCGTTGTTTGGTTTCTTTATGTTTGAATGAAAATTTACGTTCAGCTCCCAAAGTCAAAGAGCCTATAGTTCCATTATCTAATAAGGTTTTCTCTCCATCACTATGCCATGCCATACCTTCTTCTCCATTATGATAGAGGTTTAATAAACATGAATTATATGTTGTTTCTGATAAATGTTCAACGAGTTCTTTTAACTGTATCAGTTCTGGTGTCCATAATTGCGCTTGCTTGGTAACGCCTGAATATTTATAATTGTATTCTCTGTCTCCAAACCAAGCTACTTTTCTTTTGGTAACATAATGCTTCCCGAAAATTATAGCTTGATCGTTTTCCCATCGAATCGAATTGAGCAAATTCTCGTAATAGAAATTACATTCTTTTCGATTTAAAATGAGTCCATGATAAATGGCCTCTCCATCAAAAGGAAGAATATTCTGAATAATATTTTGATTGAATAAATCCATTGTAAAGTCCTTCTAAAAATACCTAAATTTGAAAGGAATATAAAATTATGATTGAATTACTTTTAAAACTAGGTGGTATACAAGCTTTACTTTTGAGTATACTGCTAGTTAGAAAGAAAACGAATAATAATGCTAATGTTATATTGGCTGTATTAATTTTTTTCTTAGGTCTTTCTTGCCTTTTTTATTCATTTAATTCTTTAGATTTTTATGTAAATCTCCCTCACCTAATTAGAATTGATTGGGGAATACCTCTACTTTTTGGGCCACTTATTTATTTATACACTAAATTTCTAACTGGAGCTAAAAATCAAAAAAAATTATACCTCCATTTTCTACCATACCTACTTAATCTAAGTATTCTAACACCTTTTTTTATTAAATCTGGCGAAGAGAAAATTTTAATTCTAGATTACTTTACCGCTTCTATAACTGGAGGCACGGATTTGTACTTTTACTATGGTCTATTTTTACAATTAGCAAGTTCAATTATCTGCTTGTCTTATGCTGCCGAAGGCTTAAATGTACTTAACAAATACAATAATACGCTCTTAAATGAATTTTCAAACACTCATAAACAAACTCTTAAATGGCTGAAATTCCTTTTAATTTCTTTCATCGCACTTTCAATATTATTCATTGGAACTTATATTATTACGTATATAGACCCTTATCCTTCTTTTGACTATAATGTCTACTATTTCTTTCTTCTTTTTGTTCTAATATATGTTTTAAGTTATCGAGCTCTTAATCAACCTGAAATCATTGTTCCAGTTGAAATGAGTACTATGCCAAAAATCAAACAAAAAGTAGTTGAAAATACTGAAGAAATTTTAAAACTTAAAGAATTTATGTTGCATGAAAAACCATATTTAAATGGAGAGATTACAGCTTCTGAGTTGGCGAAAGAATTAAGTATTTCTAGGCACCAATTATCTCAACTGCTCAATAATCATTTAAGTCAAAATTTTTATGACTTTATAAATGAGTACAGGGTTGAAGAGTTTAAAAAGCGTATTCAATCTCAAGAGAACAATCAATTAACCCTACTAGCTATTGCTTTAGATTCTGGATTTAATTCTAAAACTACTTTTAACACTATTTTCAAAAAAGCTACTGGAATGACTCCTAGTCAATATAAAAAAGAACAAAAATAGGTTCGGGTAGATCAATTAGAGCGATTTAAAAACTAAAAAGCAAGTTGTTTGTATTGTAATATAAATTTTAACAATATGAAACATCTAAAAAATAGTTTAGTCATCATGCTTTTAACTTGTTGTATGGTAGGCTTCTCACAAAACAAAAAACTGCACATAGAACCTTATGTGTTTAAAAGTAATACAGGTGAAAAAATTAACGCAGAGCTTGGTAAGTTTCCAGTACCTGAAAACAGGAAGGATGCAACAAGTAGAAATATCAACCTACATTTTGTCCGATTTAAAAGCACAAATCCAAACCCCGAAAATCCAATCGTGTATTTAGCTGGTGGTCCAGGAGGATCTGGAATATCAACGGCTAAAGGCAACCGTTTTCAATTATTTATGGAAATGAGAAAAATTGCCGACGTAATAGCTTTTGACCAAAGAGGAACAGGTCTTTCTAATCAAATTCCTTCTTGTAAAGTGCAAGCTAAATTTCCTTTAGATGTTCCTGGTGATGCAAAGAATTATATTTCAAAAATGTCCGAAGCTTCTAAAAAATGTATTTCATTTTGGAAAAAGAAAGGAGTAGCAATTGAAGGTTATAACACTGTTGAAAATGCAAATGATTTAGAGGCTTTGAGAATTGCTTTAGGAGCTCCTAAAATTAATTTATGGGGAATAAGTTATGGTTCTCATTTAGCTTTCGATTTTATCAAAAGGTACGAAAACAGTGTTGACAAAGTTGTTCTTGCAGGATTAGAAGGCCTTAATCAAACAATTAAACTCCCTAAATACAATCAAAATTTCCTCAAGTATTTAAATACTAAAATCCAATTAGACAAATCTGCTGCAATTGAATACCCAGATCTTTTAAAACTCATGGAGAAAGTATTGGATGATTTAGAAAAGACTCCTCAGCATGTAGAGGTTATAAATCCTAGTTCTAGAAAAAAAATAAAAGTAGGTATTAGTAAATTGGATGTACAGCTAGTTACTTCTTTTTTTCTTACAAAGAATCCAGAGAATTCAATTAAACTGCCTTATTTATTTAAAAAAATGAGTCAAGGTGATTTTTCTGAAATAGCTCAAATGGTTGTTCTACTAAAAACGTATGCTGGTCGAGTTCAAGCCATGCCTCTCATTATGGATGCCATGTCTGGGGTCTCAAAAAAAAGGTTGAAAAAAATCAGACGACAATCTAAGCATAGCTTATTGGGGAGTACTACCAATTTTCCTTATCCAGAAATATCAAATAAACTAGATGTTACTGATTTAGGAAACTCATTTAGAAAAAACCCAACATCTTCTGTCCCTGCACTCTTTTTTAGTGGAACTTTAGATGGAAGAACCTATATAGAAAGTGCTAAAAAAATAGTAACTGGGTTTCGTAATTCATCTCACATAATAATAGATGGAGCTGGACATGATATGTTTATGAGTACTCCTAAAGTAAAAGATTTAATGCTAGATTTTTTTCGAGGAAATAAAATTCCTTCCAAATCCATAGAAATAAAGGTTCCAAAATTTATTCTTTCTAAATAAATGAAAACTATTCTTTAAATTTGATTCTATGCGAGTTTTAAAAGTATCTACAATTGTTTTTTTTGTCATTGCTCTTGCCATTTTTGCTTTTAAAAATCTTTTTGTGTCTGAGCAAAATAGAGAAGTTAAAAGTTTTAAACATATATATGTATCGGGACCTATAAATGTATTTCTCCGACAATCAGATAAAGAATCGATACGGATTAGGGCCGACAATAACGTTCATGATAAAGTTATTACGGAAGTAATTGGAGATACTTTAAAAATATATGATAGAATTCGCATTCAGCGTGAACGAGTTCTAGATGTTTATGTTGATTTTGTTTATTTAAAATCATTGCATGCATCTGGTGCCTCTACTCTAACTGGACAAGGTGTTTTAAATATCACTGAATTAAAAGTTAAAACCTCTGCTGCTGCAGAGGTTAAGCTTTTAATAGAAGGCAGATCTCTAGATTTGTTGATGACTCAAGCTGCGAATGTGCAATTAGCTGGAAAATTAGACTCTTTACAATTTTCAATTAGAGGGCTTGGAGATCTTATGGCCTACAACCTAACAAGTAAACATTGTAAAGCAGTTTTACAGACAGCTCCTCAAAGCCCTGGAATAGCAAGAATAAATGTTACGCAAACATTAGATGTACAAATTAAAGGACCAAGGCTCATAAAATACAAAGGGAATCCAAAAATCATCAATAAAATACTACATGAAAACGGAAAGTTAACTCAGTATTAAAAATAACCTTCTAGGTCTTTTAAATAAAAGACATCACTTCTATTTATCAAGACCAGCTTCTGCAAGCAGGATAAGTAAAGCCATTTTTATATTTTTCGTACCATCTATGTTTGTCCATTTTTCATCTAACGAATGTGCTCTTGTGCTCTTACCTCCTCTACTGATGGTTACAGCCGGAACGTTTTTTGAAATAGGAATATTACTATTAGTAGAACTGGTTTGCAATTGAGTAGAAATTCCAACATAACTGGCACTAGCAATCACTCGTTGAATTAATGGTGTATCTACTGAAGTTTCTCCTGAAGGTCGATCTCCAATAGGAATCATTTCTAAGGTGATTTTATCTTTCACACCAGATGCATTGTATTCTTTGATCGCTCTGTTCATGCTCTTTTTTAGAATAGCATCTATTTCAAGGAGTCTCTGTGGACTTAAAGATCTCATATCAACTTCCATCCAAGATTCGAAAGGGATGGAATTCACTGATGTACCTCCGCCTATTCTTCCAATATTAAAGGATGTTTTCAATCCTTCTTTTTGAGTATATGCTGAAGCTTCTTTAGTGAAGATTTCAATGGCCTTTCCTAAAGCATGATGAGGATTTGCTAATCCAAAAGCTCCCCATGAATGCCCACCTTTACCTTTCAATACTACTCTATACCTTTTTGACCCTAAACCTCCATTTATAATACGTCCAGAGTCACCTCCATCAATTGAAATCCAAGAATCAATTTTAACATCAGAATTCTTACTAAATAGATATTTTACACCTCTTAAATCACCCAATCCTTCTTCACCTACAGATCCTATGAAAACAATATCTTCTTTTGTCTTTATAGATGATTTATTCATAGCATCTAAAACAGCAATCAGCATAGCAACTCCTCTCGTATCATCACCGATACCCGGAGCTATATAGGTATTCCCCTCTACCTTCACAGTCACATCCGTTCCTTCAGGAAAAACAGTATCAATATGTGCATCTAAGACAATAATTTTATCTCTTTTCGTCCCTTTTCTTAACGCCAATACATTTCCAACCTTATCAATCCACACGCTATCAATTCCAACTTCAACGAACATCTCAACAAGTTTTTTCGCTCTTTTAGCTTCCTTAAAAGGAGGCGCTGGAATTTCGGTAAGAGTAATCATGTTTTTAATGGTTTGACCATCAATATCATCAATGGTTTTTAAGGCTTTTTGGACCGATTTAACTTTTGTTATCTTCTTCATCTCAGTCACTTGCTTCTTATTTGCAGTAAGGGAGTTCTGACCATAGCTGTAACCGCAGCAAAAAACAGTTACTACTAAAACGATTTTGAAAAGCTTATTATTCATGATACTATTTGTTTTAATTCTCTAAAACAAACTTACTGATTAAACATTAATCCGTTTATAGAGTTACACAATTAAAATTAATGCAGTAGATAAGATTAAGAAATAGAATCATTAAAAAAGAAAGAAAGTTTGATGTATAAAGGACTAAACACCTATGATTAGAGGTTGGTATACTTCAAAAAATAAAAACCCATAACATATGTTATGGGTTCCTTTTGCGGAGAAAGAGGGATTCGAACCCCCGGACCTGTTACAGTCAACAGTTTTCAAGACTGCCGCATTCGACCACTCTGCCATTTCTCCGGTCGTACTATCATTTTCTGATAGCGGGTGCAAATATAGAAAGCTTTTTCGTTTTGTAAAAGCATTTTTTAGTTTTTTAAACTGTTTATTTTTTCTCTTCTTTTTACATTTTGTAATACTTTTACAATCAATGGATTCAAACATTTTAGATTATTTCTTTTTAGTTGTTGTTGGACTCATCGCTGGTGCTATCAATATTCTTGCTGGTGGGGGTTCACTTCTAACCTTACCAATGCTCATTTTTTTAGGTTTACCGCCTAATATTGCCAATGGGACTAACAGAATTGCTATTATTATTCAAAACATCTTTGCCGTAAAAGGATTTCAGAGCAAAGGAGTTACCGTATTTCCATATAGTATCTATTTGGCAATCTCAGCTTTAATAGGAGCTATTATTGGAGCAAACTTGGCTGTAGATATTAAAGGAGAGACTTTCAATAAAATTTTAGGAATTATTATGGTTATTCTTGTTATCTACATGATCTTTAACAGAAAGACTTCCTCTAAAGGTCTCCTAGAAAGAATAACGGGAAAACATTTTTGGATAGGAATTGTTGCTTTTTTCTTTGTTGGTATTTACGGTGGATTTATTCAAGCAGGAGTTGGTTTTATTATGCTCTTGTTTTTATCGAGTATCAATCACTATTCTTTAGTAAAAAGTAATGCTATTAAAGTCTTTGTTGCCCTGATATATTCTATTGCTGCAGTTGCGGTTTTTGCTTACAATGACGCAATTAACTGGAAATATGGGTTCATTCTTTCTATAGGAAATGCTACTGGAGGTTGGATAGCTAGTAGATGGTCTGTAAATAAAGGAGATGGATTTATCAAAAAAGTTTTAATTATTATGATTTTAGCTATGGCAGTGAAGCTGTGGTTTCCTGATTTTTACACTATCTTAGCGAATCAATTTTTAGACCTTTTTTAATGGCTTTTAATTCATTTGGAAATTTATTAAAGTTGACCACTTTTGGTGAGTCTCATGGAGTTGCAATAGGAGGAGTTATCGATGGATTTCCTGCTGGTGTTGAAGTTGATTTAGATGCTATTCAAGCAGAGTTAGATCGAAGAAAACCTGGTCAATCTAAGATAGTTACTCAAAGAAAAGAACCAGATACCGTTGAATTTCTTTCTGGAATTTTTGAAGGCAAAACAACAGGCACTTCTATTGGGTTTGTGATTAAAAACACCAATCAAAAGTCTCATGACTATTCACACAACACAGATGTGTATAGACCATCTCATGCCGATTATACGTATGATAAAAAGTTTGGCATTAGAGATTATCGTGGTGGTGGACGTTCATCTGCCAGAGAAACAGCAAACTGGGTTGTTGCAGGAGCTCTAGCCAAGCAATTAATCTCTAAAATATCTATTAATGCATTCACCTCTTCTGTTGGAGAGATTGAAATGTCTCAAAACTATAGTCATTTAGATTTTTCTAAGACTGAGTCTAATATTGTTCGTTGTCCAGATCCAGAAATGGCTGAAAAAATGATCGATAGAATTAAAGAAATTCGAAAAGAAGGAAATACCATTGGAGGAACCATTTCTTGTGTGGCCCAAAATATCCCTGTTGGTTTGGGTGAACCTATTTTTAATAAACTTCATGCAGAACTTGGAAAAGCCATGCTTTCTTTAAATGCCGTAAAAGGATTTGAGTTTGGAAGTGGTTTTGAGGGAACTAAAATGAAAGGCAGTGAGCACAATGACATTTTTAATGCAGATGGCTCTACACAAACCAACCTTTCTGGAGGAATTCAAGGTGGAATTAGCAACGGAATGGATATTTACTTCCGTGTAGCTTTTAAGCCTGTTGCCACCATTATGCAAAATCAAGACACCATCAACTCCAAAGGGGAAGAAACAGAAATTATGGGAAAAGGGCGTCACGACCCTTGTGTTGTTCCTAGAGCTGTTCCTATTATTGAAGCTTTAACTGCTTTGGTTTTAGCAGATTTTTACTTATTGAATAAGACCAGAAGAGTTTAGAGTTCTAAACTTCAATAAAATAGTATTTCTTAAATTCTATGAATTTACTCGAACAATTATCTGAAAAATTGGCACCATATTGGGAAGATGAAATCGAAATTAAACGAAATGATTTCATATCAACTCCTAAAGATATAAATACCAATATGTATTTTGTTGTGAGTGGTAGTTTACGAGTATTTATAGAAGATGAGATAGAAGAACATACAATCAGGTTTGGTTATAAAGACTCTTTTATAACTGCATTAGACTCCTTTTTAAAAGATATTCCCACTACATTTTACATTCAAGCTATAAAAAAATGCACTCTTAAAGTCATCTCTAAAGAAAATTATTTAAAGTGTATCAACGCTTCCTCAGAGAATCAAGAATTATGGTCGCAATTACTACAAGAGTTTGTGTATCAACAAATAGAACGAGAAAACGATTTAATTATTTATTCTCCACAAAAACGATTTGAACGTGTCTTTAAAAGGAGTCCTCAACTATTTCAAGAAATCCCACAAAAATATATTGCCTCATACTTAAGAATGACTCCTGAAACTTTATCTCGCATATTAAAAAATCTTGATTGAGATCAATTTTTACAAATGAAATTGATTATAACTTTGTAAAAAAATAATTCCATGACTCACAATAGTAAATATGTAATTTCTGAATTGATTTCAATGACAACATCTCATATACTCTATGCGAAGCAATTGCTAGAAATACCAGAAAACCTATTACAATCAAAACCATCTTCTAAATCATGGAGTGTATTAGAGTGCATAGAACACTTAAATAGATATGCTGCTTTTTACAATAAAGAAATCAACAAGAAAATGAATGCATCATTGCTACCTTTTTCTGAAACTTTTAAAAGCACGTATTTAGGGAATAAATTTTCTAATGATATGTTACCCAAAGAAGGCATGAAAACGATGAGTACCTTCAAAAGTAAAAATCCAAATGCCAGCAACTTGGATAAAGAAGAGGTAATATTAACCTTTATAAAACTACAAGAGGAATTACTCACTTTTTTACATACAGCTTTCTCTAAGAATTTAGATAAAATTAAAACATACACGACCCTGCCTATTTTAAAATTTAAATTGGGAGACACTTTTCGATTTGTTATCCATCATAATGAAAGACATATCTTTCAAGCAAAAAAAGTTTTAGATAATCTTGCATAAAATAGAAGACTGTCATAATGGAATATTAAACGATAGCCGATATGAAGCTAGAATGAGAGGTTAGAGAAAATTTGCAGAGCAAATTAAGGATCAATTTGAACTAGCTAGAAAGCTACATCTAAAAAGCATCAAACAAATAAGATGAGTTTACTATAAAAAAAAGCCACATAAAATTTATGTGGCTAAAATTATCCTAGCAATTGTCCCCCAACAAAGGCTTTTAATAATATTAATATTACAAAAGTATAAAACCCTAAGAGAACAACATATTCTTTACCGTTTACATATCTACTACAGGAGTGTTTTATATTAATGAAAACTACTATATTTATACTTCTTCTAAAGAACTTAGTTTTATGATAGAAAAGAGAGTGGTTTTATTTTTTATTTTATTGACTTTTATTTTTGGCGTAAAAACCTATGGTCAAGATCAAATAATTAATTCTGGAGATGAGTGGGAATATTACGATTCAGGAAACTTACGCCAAACTTGGTATAAAGGAACAAAAAGAAGCATACAATGGAAAACTGGTATTAGCCCTATTGGCTATGGAGATGGAAAGGTTATAACTGAAATTTACTCTGGTTCAGACATACAAAAAAAAGATATCGTCAAATATTTTAAGAAAACAATTACACTTGAAAATCCAAACGATTACCTTGCTTATGGATTACAAATTAAAAGAGATGACGGAATTATAATCTATCTAAATGGAAATGAGGTTTTTAGGAACAATTTACCAAGCGGAAGAATAACGAATGTTACTTTAGCTCTTAGCATAATTGAAAAACAAGGAGAAGTCGAACCTATTTTTGCGGCTATTGATCCTGATAAATTTTTAACTGGTGAAAACACTTTCGCCATTGAGGTTCACCAAGTCAGTCAAAGATCTTCAGATTGTATTTTTGATTTAGAGATGTTTGGTTATAAAGATCCAAAGATTCTTTCTTCAATTCTCAATAGCAAAACTTCTGAAAACAAGGAATTAGAATCTCAAATAAAAAATTTAAATGCAAGTTTGTTACTTGAAAAATCAGCTCTAAAATTAGAAATGCAAGAAACCAGGGTTGAGAGCCTACGCTTTATCTTGTTTATTATTGGGTTTCTTCTAATGATTGCTCTAGGTATTGTCATTTTTTTACTAATCAACTTTAGAAAAAAAGATCAAAAACTCAATAATCAAATTGATTTTTTAAAAAGTGATATACGAGACAAAGAACATGAGTTAATGAGTATAAACACCAAACTATTACACAACAAGCAGTATTTTAAAGAAATTAAAGCCGATATTAAAGGTCTCAAGGGTACAAATGATTCTATCATTAAAGACATAACCTATCATATAAACCTAGCTTTAGAAAGTGATGAGGATTGGGCAAACTTTCAAAAGCACTTTAACGCTGTTTATTCAGGATTCTATGACATTCTCTTAAAAAGATACTCTTCCCTTACTGAAATAGAACTAAGACATTGTATGTTTATTAAATTACATATGCAAACAAAAGAAATTGCTAAAATTTTGTTGATAGATCCAAGATCAGTGCAAACAGCTAGATACAGGATTAAGAAAAAAATGAACCTATCAGAAGAAACAGATTTACGAGCGTACCTTTTATCTATTTCTTGATAACAAAAACAGGGAAATTGTTTTGATTTTATAATTAATAAAATCCTTAAAACGTTTTCATTAACTTCGTTTTGTTATTACTCAAAAATTTATGAGAGCAGCTATTTACGAAAAATTCCAAGGACAAATCACAATTCAAAATGTGCTAGACCCAACTCCTAAGAACCATGGAGTTGTTATCAAAGTAAAAGCTACAGGTTTATGCAGAAGTGATTGGCATGGTTGGATGGGTCATGATCAAGATATTATATTACCTCATGTACCGGGTCATGAATTTGCTGGAATTATTGAAGCTATTGGTAAAGATGTTAGAAAATTTAAAGTAGGAGATCGAGTTACTGTTCCTTTTGTTTGTGGATGTGGAACTTGTGGCCAATGCAATTCTGGAAATCATCAAGTATGCGACAATCAAACTCAACCTGGATTTACACATTGGGGTTCATTTGCTGAATATGTAACCATAGATCAGGCAGACGTTAATTTGGTAAAGCTTCCTGATGAAATAAATGATGTTACTGCCGCTACTTTAGGCTGTCGTTTTATCACCTCTTTTAGAGCTATTGTTCACCAAGGAAAAGTATCAAGAGATCAATATGTAGCGATACATGGTTGCGGAGGTATTGGGCTATCTGCCATTATGATAGCAAATGCTTTGGGTGCAAGAGTAATAGCTGTAGACATTAACGATGATGCATTAAATTTAGCTAAGCAACTAGGAGCAGATTTTACGATAAATGCTTCGAAAAATGATTTTGTTGTTGAAGAAATTAAAGAACTAACAGAAGGAGGGGCTCATGTTTCTATGGATGCTTTAGGAAGTGCTACAACCTGTTTTAGCTCTATAGACAACCTAAGAAAGAGAGGTAGGCATATTCAAGTCGGTTTAATGACCGGAGATCATAAACATCCTAAAATCCCTATGGATAAAGTGTTAGCAAATGAATTAGAAATTATAGGAAGTCATGGAATGCAAGCCTATAAATATCCTGAAATGTTACAAATGATAAAGGAAGGAAGGCTTCATCCAGAAAAATTGATAGAAAAAACCATTACTTTAGAAGAGTCAACTCTAGCTTTGCCAAAGATGAATGATTTTAGTAATAAAGGTGTTTGGGTAATTGATTCGTTTTAAAAATGAAAGTCGAAAAATTCTCGCCAGAAATTAACAAAGTATATTTTATAGAAAAGTATACTCTTATTCATATTCTATCCGGGATTGGTAGTATTCAAGTAGATTTTAAAAATTATGTTGACTGGCAAGAGAAAGCTATTTTTCTTGAGAAAGGACAATATATCAAATTTTTATCTGATGATTTTGTTGTACGTCGAATTGAATTTTCTGACGAAACAAAATTTCACAATGATGATGTTCGAGTCTTATTTAAACATCTTATTTCTTTGGGGTACATCAACCTAATGGAATGTGAAGAGTGTCAAGCTTTTTTATCACAGTCTATGCTTTCTGGAAACTCTTCAGATATCATAGATGTATCTTCAAAGCAATGGTATTGGCAAAATCCATTTAAAGCGAATAAAGAAGAGTATCAGATTATCTTTGATACTAAAGAAATTATAGATACTCAATTTTCTAATCATTTAACTAGTGCAGATTTAGTCAGTTTAATTAATGACAAAGGATATAATGCACAAGCGCTTATTAAAAATAAAGTAGGCTTATCTATAAAGAATTTAATGAGTTCAAAAAAGTTAATTGAAAGTAAAAAAGAGATTGCGTTTACCGAAAAGAACATTCAAGAAGTTGCTTACGAACTAGGTTTTAAAGATGATGCCTATTTTAATAGAGTCTTTAAAAAATCAACAGGGCAAAGTCCTTTAGAATTTCGAGAAAACTTTGATTATAAGAATAGAGATCTGTTCTCTCAAGACATTACTGAATTGCTGAAAAAATATCATACTGAAGAAAGATCTTTAGAGTTTTATGCGAATAAGGTTAATTTATCTGTTAAAGCTTTATCTAAAAGAGTACAAGAGAAAATGAATATGTCATTAGGGCAATTAATCCGATTAGAGCTCATTAATACTGCCAAATTAATGTTGTTAGACGATGAGCCTATTCATTCTATTGCTTATCGGTTAGGCTTCGAAGAAGCGAATCATTTTTCAAGTTTTTTCAAACATTACACACACACTACTCCGACCCAATTCAAATCCAAAAAGTACAATTCTTAGTGTTTTTTTTGTAGCATTTAATCTTTGCTTCTACTTCATCTTTGCAATGTAATTAATCATTAAAAACAAAAAGATGAATATTAAACAACAAGTAACAAAAATGGATACAATAGTAAGTCAAGGTGCTATTGTAGATGCAGTAAAAGAATTTTTCTCAGACAATGCTAATACTTCTGATTATGGAGATGGTGGAACTGCAGGGAAAGCTGAAATGATTGCAAAAATGGAAGGTTTTGCAGGAGCAATCGCAAAAGTAAATGGGATTACTCATCATCATTCTATCGTAGACGGAAATGTTTCTGCATCAGAATTTACATTTGATTTTGACATGGCCGATGGCAGTAAAATCTACTGGCATGAAATTATCCGTAGAATATGGAATAATGAAGGAAAGGTTATTCAAGAAGAATACTTCAACGCACAGTAATTATTAACTTTAAAAACAACAAGATGAAATCAATAAAACTAATTATCATTGCGTTTTCTATTCTAATTGGAACATCGATATACGCTCAAGACAGAAAAGAAAATAATGTTGACAATAGTACCATCCACTTACAAGGATATAGTCCAGTATCATATTTAGATTTAGGTATTGCTCAAAAAGGGCTAAAAGAATTTAAGTCAGTACATGAAAAGATAACGTATTATTTTACCTCTGCAGAACAAAAAAATAAATTTGATAGAAGTCCCAATAAATACAAACCTCAATATGGTGGGTTTTGCGCTTTTGGGATATATGCGGGAGCAAAATTTAGACCAGATCCTAATAAATTTATCGTAAAAGGCGGAAAGTATTTCTTATTTCTATATGATCTTAATTTAGATGCTCAACAATTATGGTTGAATGAAAAAAACCATAATAAACTTGTTGCTGGAGCAAATAAAAATTGGAAAAAATTAAGCAAAACTTTTAATTAAGAAAATTAATTATAAAGTATAAAAAAACCCGAAACTTAAAGTTTCGGGTTTTTTATTATTTATGCTTCACCTGTAGGTCCAAAATTTAATGGAATTGGAGGCTGCTCATAATCTTTAATTTCTCCATGGGCTTGTTCAAACTTTTTTACATTATCATTTAATGCTTTTGTTAGCCTTTTAGCATGTTGTGGTGTCAAGATAATTCTCGATTTCACTTTTGCTTTTGGAACACCCGGCATAATATTGATAAAGTCAACGATGAACTCAGAAACAGAATGGTTGATAATTGCTAGGTTGGAATAAGTTCCATCAGCAACTTGCTCATCCAGTTCAATGTTTATTTGCCCTTCTTTGTTTTGATTTTCGTCCATGAAAATTTTTAATTAAAACTTTGTTCGATTTCTTCTTTAGGACCAACAATTAAATGATCGTAAGCTCTCATACCAGTACCTGCTGGAATTCTTTTACCTACAATAACATTCTCTTTTAATCCTTCTAAATCATCTATTTTACCACTAACAGCTGCTTCATTCAATACTTTCGTAGTTTCCTGGAACGATGCTGCAGAGATAAACGATTTCGTTTGTAACGATGCTCTTGTAATACCTTGTAATACTTGTTCTGCTGTTGCAGGTTGAGCATCTCTAGCTGCTACTAAGTTCATGTCGTTTCTACGTAATAAAGAATTCTCATCTCTTAACTGACGTGAAGTGATAATCATTCCAGCCTTAAAGTTTTCAGAATCTCCTGCATCTTCAATAACTTTCATTCCGTAGATTCCATCGTTCTCTTTGATAAAGTCATTCTTATGAATCAATTGATTCTCTAAGAACAATGTATCTCCAGAATCAATGATTCTTACTTTACGCATCATCTGACGAACAACTACTTCAAAGTGCTTATCATTAATTTTCACACCTTGCAAACGATACACATCTTGAATTTCATTTACCAAGTATTCTTGTACAGCTGATGGTCCTTGAATTCTTAAAATATCTTCAGGAGTTGTAGCTCCATCAGATAAATGCATACCTGCTTTGATAAAGTCATTTTCTTGAACTAAAATCTGGTTAGAAAGTTTAATCAAGTACTTTCTAATATCTCCCGTTTTAGATTCAACAATGATTTCTCTATTTCCTCTCTTAATTTTACCGAAAGAAACCACACCATCTACTTCAGAAACAACTGCTGGATTTGATGGATTACGTGCTTCAAATAATTCAGTTACACGAGGTAAACCTCCAGTAATATCTCCTGCTTTACCTGATTTACGTGGAATCTTCACTAATGTCTTACCAGATTCAACTGCTTCTCCATCACTTATCATTAAGTGTGCACCAACAGGTAAACTATAAGATCGCAATGCATTACCATCTTTATCTTCAATAATTAATGAAGCTATAATCTTTTTGTTCTTAGAATCAGTAATTACTTTCTCTTGGAATCCAGTTTGCTCATCAATCTCTACTTGGAAATTCACTCCTTGCTCAAGATTATCAAACTTCACTTTTCCTCCAAATTCAGAAACAATCACACCGTTAAATGGATCCCATTGACAGA
>TARA_R110002073_G_scaffold37559_16_pt1 | contig 26332 bp, 33 predicted proteins | sample TARA_R110002073 | Tara Oceans TARA_R110002073 (sample SAMEA4397174) | marine metagenome | biome: Polar Biome; feature: [DCM] deep chlorophyll maximum layer (ENVO:01000326); material: water (ENVO:00002006), including particulate matter (ENVO:01000060) such as... | depth 40 m | reverse complement strand
TGACCAAGCAGCGAGATCACCTCGTCAGTTGAGCTGTCGGCAAGCAGGTCGCTCAACAGGTCTTCGTTTAATTCCTGTAAAATTTCACTTTGTTGCTCACTATCAATTAGATTCCAGATAATTAAGCGTTGTTCAAAGGGGGTCGATTCCAACAACGCAGCGATATCTGCTGGCTTGAGGATGTCGATTAAATTTTTTATCTGCGAGTAGGTACCGCTGGCAATCAGCGTATTGAGTTTCTCGAGGGGGGTGAACTCTGTCGCAGACACCTATTCGGCCTCGTCAAACTTGTTGTTTATCAGTTCGATCAGGGCATCCATAGCGGCTTGCTCATCCTCGCCGTCGATTTCGATACTAATGTCGCTATGACAGGTAGCCTGTAAAAGCATCATATTCATAATGCTTTTGCCGTTGGCTTTAGAAAAAGATGATGTGACTGAAATGGACGACAGGTGTTCTTTGGCAACCTCGACAAACTTCGAGGCTGCTCTGGCATGTAGGCCGAGCTTGTTTTGGATCGTGATTGTTTTCTGAATCAAGTGTTAACGCTCACTGGATCCCCAGCCCCGTGACCTAACTCTCTGTGTCGGACCTGCGAATTGCTCCAACTTCCTTTGAAAGCCAAGAATAGTTTGTCAGCAAGATACACCGATCGATGTTGGCCACCGGTACAGCCAATTGCTACGGTCAAGTAGCTGCGGGAGTTCTCCTCAAATTTGGGGAGCCAGTTTGCGAGGAAAGCATGGATGTCCTTTAGCATATCTCCGACTTCAGCCTGGTCATCTAAAAAACTGCGCACGGGAGTGTCGAGCCCCGTCAGTTGGCGGAGACTAGGTACCCAATGAGGGTTGGGCAGACAACGAACATCAAAAACCATATCGGCATCCACGGGAACGCCGTTTTTGAACGCAAAGGATTGAAACAGCAGGGCGAGTCCCTGCCTACTGCCGGTAATTCGGCTTCGGACCAGATCCCGGAGTTCATGAATGGTTAAGCGGGTGGTGTCGATGGTCAGGTCCGCCTGGGAGGCAATTGTATCCAGCAATTTTGTTTCATACTCTAGTGCGGCCCTCAGGTCCCGGTCGCTATTGCTCAGAGGGTGTTTGCGCCGGGTTTCAGAAAATCGCTTTACTAGCGTGGGGCTTGCTGCATCTAGGTACACGATTTGGAGTTTGTTCGCATCGAGGCCCTCAATCACCTCACTAAAATTGGCGAGGTCGTCGGCGATGTTTCGGGCGTCAATACTGACGGCAACTCGACTGACGGTCTGTGCCTGGTTGAGTCGCTGGATCAGAGAGTAGATGAGGCTGACTGGCAGATTGTCGATGCAGTAATAACCCATGTCCTCCAAGACATGGAGGGCTGTGCTCTTGCCAGAACCTGAGCGACCGCTGATGATGACAAGAGATACCATGCATTTGCCTGTGGTTATTGTTGTGCCAGTTTAACTTCCGGCTCTGGCTTAGATATTGCCGCGGCGTAAAGTGCCTGGGAATTCTGTGCTGCGACCAATGCAGCACGATAGGATTCATCTTCAAATCGTTTCGCCAACATCGCGAGTACCTTTAGGTGCTGATCAATTTCCTCTTCAGGAACAATGAGAACAAACATGACGCCAACTTCGACGTCATCGAATGCATCAAAGTCGACCGGGGTTGCCAGAGAAAACAGGCCCCCAAGAATGTTGGAGCAGCCTGTCATGCGGCAGTGAGGAATGGCGATACCATGCCCCAGCGCAGTAGAGCCCAGTTTTTCCCGGGCAATAAGGCGGCTAAACAAATCTTCCGCACTCAAATCATCGATTTTCTCGGCTAATTGAGTCGCAATTTCCTCCAGCGCTCGTTTGCGGCTAGAAGCTTCGATTTTGCATAAGGTACGATCTGGGGTGAGGATATCTTCTATATTCACTCGTCAGCTCAAGTCTCTGGTGACGACTAAATTATAGCACCGGTGACACAGGTTTGTGTCACCGGTTTGTTAATGACTAGCGGACAACATCTTTTTGTTTGTGGTCCTTTATTTTCTCTTTCTGTTTAATCAGCTGCCGATCAAGTTTATCTGCCAGCATATCTATCGCTTTGTAGAGGTCCGCTGATTCGGCGTCTGCATAGAGTTCGCCGCCGGATATTCGAATGGTAGATTCTGCTTTTTGCCTTTGCTTTTCAACGCTGAGGATAACCTGCATGTTGGTAATCTGGTCAAAATGACGTTCAAGTTTATCCAGTTTGGTTTCAACATAGCTTCGGAGGGAGTCAGTAACGTCGACATGATGACCACTAACGTTGATTTGCATAATTCGAGCTCCTGTTAGGTTGTAGATCAGCCCTGAGATGTATGGGCCTTTCAAATATAACACTAGGGCATTTTTGAACAAGTGCCTAATGCCTAATAGGTTTGACCCTCAAATATGGGCTTGGTTTAATTTATTTTATCGTTTTAGAACAGAGGGTTATCGCTAGATGAGCTGCTTTCGCTCGTTTGAAGGGGGGATCATAAGAGATTCGCGATATTTGGCAATTGTCCGTCGGGCGACCTTAATATCCTGGTCCGCCAGCATGTTTGCGATTTTGCTATCACTTAACGGTTTTCGTGGATTTTCTTCAGCGACAAGTTTTTTGATCAGCGCCCGAATCGCCGTTGAGGACACTTCGCCCCCCGCATGGGTGCTCACATGGCTGGAAAAAAAGTACTTTAACTCGAACACACCAGCCGGCGTATGCATATATTTCTGGGTAGTGACCCGGGAGATGGTTGACTCGTGAAGTTCTACAGCTTCTGCAATGTCGTGTAAGACTAAAGGTTTCATCGCCTGTTCGCCGTACTCAAAGAAACCACGTTGGAACTCAACAATCTTGGTCGAAACTTTTAGCAGTGTATCGTTGCGTTGCTGCAGGCTCTTGATGAACCAGCGCGCTTCCTGGAGGTGGTTTTTAAGATAGGTATTATCCGAACTGCTATCAGCACGCTTTACCATAGAGGCGTAATCGGCGTTCACTCTAATTCGGGGTGCACTCTTTGGATTAAGCTCAACCGTCCAGCGTCCGTTCTTTTTGCTCACCATTACATCGGGTTCGATGTATTCGATTTTGGTTTGATTAAAATCAGACCCGGGTCTGGGGTTCAGGGATTGAATAAGAGCGATGACACATTTCAAATCCGGTTCTTTCAGGCGAGTCTTACGAATGAGATAGGCATAGTCCCTGTTCGCCAGAGAACTTAAATGATCTTTGACGACCATTAACGATTCTTGCCGCCAGGGGGTATTTGCGGGCAGCTGCATCAATTGAATAGCAAGACATTCACTTAGATCTCGGGCAGCAACGCCCACGGGATCCAGGTGTTGAATCAAATGCAGAACGGCCTCGACCTCGTCCATTTCTACCGGGTCGAGCTCGTCAAAAGGCAAACTCTGCAGGACTTCATCAAGGCTAATGGTCATCACACCGTTTTCGTCGAGACCGTCGATAATTGACATCGCGATCATTTGATCGATGTCCGAGAGATTAATAAGCCTCAGTTGTTCCTCAAGGTGACTTTGCAACGACGGAGATGAGGAATTTTGATTCTCGAGGTAGTTATCGCCGTCCTCGTCGCTACCGTTATAGCTGCCGCTCGGTGCGTCATCCCAGACATCTTCCCAGACTGAGTCGACGGGTAAATCATCAGCAATGCTTTCTGATGCAATCTGATCACTTGTATCGAGAACCGTATCACCATCTAGTTCAGGGTTGGGCGGGAGTTCTTCGGGAATATCGTCGGGCGAGTCTGCAGCCTCGGGCTGTGTCACTTCAGCGTTTGATTCGGCAGCTAGTCCTTCGATGGTTTCCTCTGGGGTATCCAGGGAAGTAGATTCATCATTGGCGTCGTTGTCCGCTGCTTCCTCCAACATCAAGTTGGAGTCTAATGCTTCCTGTATTTCCTGCTGCAAATCAAACGTAGACAATTGCAGCAGTTTAATCGCCTGCTGTAATTGAGGGGTCATGCGAAGCTGCTGACCTAGTCTGAGTGCTAATACGGGTTTCATTGCCATAAGCGAATCATATCAGGCAGTTGGCCGAAGATAACCACTGAAATTGGATGCGGAGGGTGTCATTACATTCGGAAATCGTGGCCGAGATAGACATTTTTAACCTGATCGTCGTTCAAGATGGTCTCGGTGCTACCCTCAGCAATAATGCGACCGTCGCTAACGATGTAGGCTTTTTCGCAAATATCGAGGGTTTCTCGAACATTATGGTCGGTAATCAGTACACCAATGCCCCGCTCTGACAGCTGAGAAATGATAACTTTGATGTCATTGACCGATATAGGGTCAACCCCTGCAAAAGGTTCGTCGAGCAGAATAAATTCTGGTTCCGTTGCGAGGGCTCGAGCTATTTCAACACGCCGCCGTTCGCCACCGGACAAAGACATGCCGATGTTGTTGCGAATGTGGGTAATGTGGAACTCTTTAAGCAGCGACTCTAATTTTTCCTGTCGATCCGCCTGGGACAGGTTTTTTCGGGTTTCCAGGATTGCCATGACGTTCTCCGCCACCGATAACTTGCGAAACACCGAGGCTTCCTGGGGCAGATAGCCAATACCGACCCGGGCTCGTTCATGCATAGGTTTTGGTGTGATGTCCCGATCATCAAACAGTATGCGGCCTGCATCCCGGTCAATTGACCCGACAATCATGTAAAAACAAGTGGTTTTACCTGCGCCGTTTGGACCAAGAAGACCAACAACCTGTCCACTTTTAACGGACAAGGTAACGTCACGAACAACGGGGTGGCCTCGATAACTCTTAGCCAGATTTTCGGCGCGCAGGATATGCATGGATTACTGTTTTTTCTTCTTCGGCTGGAGCGTGATGGATACCCGGCCAGATTCGTTGCCCTGTTTCTTCCCACCTTTTAGATCCACGACGCCGGTTGTCATGTTGTAGTAGAGCAGCTCGCCAGAAAATTTATTCATGGTTTGTTCTAAATGGGCCTTGCCCGCCAGATGGAGCTTTTCTTCTTGAATAAAGTAGGTGATGGTTTTTGCATCAGCGGACACCAATGCCTCATCGTCATCCGGTACCTGTTCGTAGTGGGCTAGTCCTTTTGAAACCGGGGTCATGGAAGCAATAATCTCAATCACCTCGCTGTCGCTCATGATGACCTTCACCTTGTCTGCCGCGATGTTTAGCGTGCCCTGGGTGATAAAAGCGTTACCTTCGTAAATTGTGACGCCATTGGCGTCATCGACAAAGGCCGAGTCAGCCTCAATTGAGATGGGTTGATCGCGATCCGACGTCAGGCCGTACCCCCAGGGGGAGACCAGCAGGGTAATCAATAGCAGCGGCAGGGTTGTTCTTCTCACGGTTTTTTCTCTTGAATTACGGTTGGCAGTTTACCTTAACTACCTCACCTAATCAGCAGACTTCTCGAATTCAGGCAATAGAATGGTTTTTACGCGTTCGTCGTTACGGCTGAAGAATATGAACCTGCCCTCTTCAAAATACGCTTTCATTCCGGCAGCCGTCGTTCGCCCAGAATTGTCATCAATGATGACCTTTTGATCCGTCTCGGCGTAATCTGTAGCCGGATAGATCGTCAGACTGTCGGTTCGAATATTAATGAAATTACCTTCCGGATCTGACTGAATGGCCAGTACGTCGTCCCAGAGTTCGATGACCTCATCTCTAAAGAGTACTTTTGGCAGTACGCGACCATTTTTTGCGATGACGTCCCATGGGTTCTCGCCGGGTTCTGTTGCGTACAGGGTCATGTCTGGCTGCTTCAGCGTTGTGATATCGGTGAGAGGAAAGTGGGTGAAGCGAGCGGCGTTGATACGGTGCTGCTTAACGCCAGATTTTGTAAATTGGGTAATGGTGGCGTTACGCATATAAAGATCGGGGTCATTTCGACTAAGATTTTCTGGCTGCTGCTCCTCGGCCTGATCTCGCTCCATAAAGAGGTTGATCCCTGCTGCAAATATCAGCATAAATCCAGCGAGCAATAATGAGCGGCTATTCAGCATTGTCGGGCTAATGACCCAATGCAGTCTGATAAAGCCAAACCATATAGGCGCACCAGGCAAGCAGCAAGAGCGCGCCTTCTGGCCGAGTGATCCGAGAAACGCTCCGGATACCGTAGGCAAACACCAGAACCGCCACTGTCATGCCCGCCATAAGACCATAGTCACGCCATAAAATTTCTTCAGCGAGTACCGTGGGCGCAAGAAAGCTCGGAATTGCCAGAACGGTCAGGATATTGAAGATGTTTGAGCCGACGATGTTGCCAATAGCTAGATCGGTTTCCCCTTTCATCGCACTGGTCACAGACACAACTAGCTCCGGCAAGCTGGTCCCGACCGCAATAACCGTCAAGCCAATGAATAACTCGCTAACGCCCATCGATTTGGAAATAAACACCACCGAGTAGACGAGTAATTCAGAACTGAGTAACAAAAAGACCAGGCTTAATACCAGAATCAGAATTGCACGGGGTAGTGGCATCTGAGGAATTCCCTCCAGCTCCACCATTTCGAGCACCTCTTCGGGCTTGGACAGCTTGCCATCAAAAGCAATGCGTAACAAAAACAGACACAGAACACCCGCAAGCAATAAGCCGTCCCACACGGTGATCTCGTTGTCCATTAAGACAAATCCAGCACAAAGTGTAACAAAAGCCATGATAGGCAGGTCATGTCTTAACACTTCTGGTTTGAATTGCAGGGGGACAATGAGCGCGGTAATACCCATTACCATGCCCATATTTGCTATATTAGAGCCGATAGCGTTACCCACGGCGAGTTCTGGTTCGCCGCGCAGGGATGAGGCAACCGCAACAAATATTTCGGGTGCGGAAGTACCCAGGGCGACCACAGTAAGGCCAACCACCATAGGTGAAATTTTAAGGTTTTTCGCTGTTGCGACTGAGCCGATGACGAATTGGTCAGCACTTTTGAACAAAACGAGAAATCCTACCAATAGTAGGACGCTGTAAAGTAGTAACATTACCCCTCTGGAACTGAACCTTATCGCGAGGGCGCCTATTTAAAGTGTAATTTCCCAGCTTTGCAAGGTATTGCAGGGTAGGGAGATCAAAGCAGCAAGATTAGGTGGTGAGATTAGTGAAATTGTTGGCGGCTCTTTGTGCCAATTTGGACCAATGGTTAATTGAAAGCATTTGAAACCAATTAAAAGTTATTTGTTATGACGGATAGTCACATACGGATTGAGAACGTTACTTTCAGCCGCGGAACCCGGAGAATTTTTGATGGTGTGTCGCTGGAAATTCCCCGTGGCAAAGTTGTCGCTATTATGGGGCCGAGTGGGTCGGGAAAGACGACCCTATTGCGTTTGATTGGTGGTCAGTTAAAGCCAGCAACCGGGAAGGTGTGGGTAGAGGACAAGTGTGTCTCCAGTCTCGATCGAGAGGAGTTGTTTGGTTTGCGGCGAAACATGGGCATGCTCTTCCAGAGCGGCGCTTTATTCACGGATCTCTCGGCATTTGATAATGTCGCGTTCCCGCTGCGGATCCATACTGACATGCCGGAGGAAATGATCCGGGACCTGGTGCTGATAAAGCTTCAGGCCGTGGGATTGCGTGGTGCGAGTCAATTATTTCCATCTGAGTTGTCTGGGGGTATGAATCGCCGGGTTGCCCTGGCTCGAGCTATTGCACTTGATCCAGCGATGATCATGTATGACGAACCCTTTACCGGCCTGGATCCGATAGCAATGGGGGTTGTTGTTCAGCTCATACGAACCTTAAATCAGGTTTTTGGCACCACCAGTATTATTGTCTCCCATGATCTTCAGGAGACGGCGAGTATCGCTGATATTATTTATGTGATTGCCGATGGCAAACTCATTGGTTCTGGATCACCTGAGGAGCTATTCAACGAAGAGTCGCCGCGAATCCAGCAATTTATCAAGGGTCTGCCCGATGGGCCCGTACCTTTTCATTATCCGGCGAGAGATTTTAAAGAAGAGCTGTTGGAAGGTAGTGCCTGATGATTTCTAGTTTAAGACAGCTTGGTCAGCATATATTGCTACTGCTTTCCGTTTTAGGCCGCGCTGGGGAAATTTGGTGGCAGGCAGTCTGGCGTCGACCGCGGCTAGCGCATGCGCCATTACTTTTTCGTCAGATTTATCAGCTCGGCGTACTCTCGGTTGTCATTGTTGCGCTTTCTGGCTTCTCAATTGGGGCGGTGCTTGCGCTACAGGGTTATAACCAGCTAGTGAAATACGGCTCCGAAAGTGCTCTTGGGCTTGGCGTGGCGCTAGTGCTGGTGATGGAAATTGGCCCCGTTGTTACCGGCTTGTTGTTTGCCGGCCGGGCAGGATCCTCTGTCACAGCTGAGATTGGGCTTATGAAGGCCACAGAGCAACTGAGCAGTATGGAGATGATTGGAGTTGACCCGTTACAAAGGATCATTGCGCCGCGAATATGGGCGGGATTTATTTCGATGCCAATTTTATCATTGATGTTTTGCGTGGTTGGCATCTGGGGTGCGTCCCTTGTTGGTGTTGACTGGTTGGGTGTTTACGAGGGGGCCTTTTGGTCCGCCATGCAAGACGGTGTTGATTTTGGTTCCCATGTTATGAAGGGCATCATCAAATCCGTTGTGTTTGGGCTGGTGGTCACATGGATTGCGGTATTCCAGGGCTATGATGCGGAGCCAACCTCTGAAGGCATTTCAGCGGCAACCACGAGAACCGTTGTATACTCCTCGGTTGCAGTGCTCGTGCTGGATTTTTTCCTCACCCTGGTGATGTTTAACTTTTAAGGGCAGATTTATGCAGATGAGAACTATTGAAATTGTTGTCGGTACATTTTTGCTGGCAGGATTGATCTCTCTGGCAATTCTTGCGGTTAGGGTAAGCGGTTTTACTGTTAATCCTGACCAGCGGACCTACACGGTTGTCGCCAAGTTCGACAATATTGGTAGTTTAGTGGTTCGGTCTAAGGTCAGTATTGCCGGTGTTATTGTTGGTACGGTGACCGATATCCATCTCGATCAAAAGACTTTTATGGCGGAGGTGGTGATGGAAATTGACTCCGAGGTGAATGAAATTAGTCGAGATACCACCGCGGCAATCTTAACCGAGGGGTTATTGGGCGGAAAATTTATTGGTTTGAGTATTGGTGCTGAATCGGAGTATCTCCAGGATGGGGATGAAATCTATGACACTCAGTCAGCGGTGATTCTGGAAGAGCTCATTGGTAAATTTTTGTTGAACCAATTTTAAAGGTATTGAGATGAAATATTTGGGACAAGTAATCCTGGGGTTGATGCTGAGTTGTTCCTTAGCTGTGAACGCTGCAACACCGGACCCCAAACAGGCTGTGCAGGAAGCCACGGATACACTTCTGGCGAAGCTAATTGCGGTAAAGCCCCTTTATGCTGAGAGTCCGGCTAAGTTTTTTACAGAAATTGATCAGTCCCTGGCGCCCTTTGTGGATTTTGATGGGTTTTCTCGCAGCGTCATGGCCAAGTACTATCGCCGGGCAACGGAAAAGCAGAAGCAGCAGTTCGTCGAAACGTTCCGTAAAGGTTTGATTGAAACCTATGCTAAAGCACTTGTTGAATTCGATAATGAAAAAGTGATTCTACTGGAACCGAGCATAGATCCTGAGCGTCCGGATCGGGCTAGCATCGGCCTCGAAATACACGGCGCAAACAATCGAATTTTTCCCGTCGAGTACAGCTTAATTTTAGTCGAAAACCAATGGCTGCTGCGTAATGTTGTCATCGAGGGCATCAACATCGGATTACAATTTCGGTCACAGTTCGCAGCTTCGATGCAGAAGAATCGCAATGATATTGACGCCGTGATCAGCAGTTGGAGTGTTGATGTCTGATCCTGCCTACGAATTTGCAGGGGATACGCTCAAGTTGGAAGGTTTACTGAGTGTTGAAACGGTAAGTCGGTACTTCGATATTGGCATCAATTCTCTAGAACAATCGACAGCGGGGCTCAAAGTTGATCTCGCAAAGTCAGATATTGTTGGCTCAGCCGCTATTGCCCTTCTGATTGCCTGGCAACGCCGGGCGCTGCAGCTTGAAAAGGAATTCTCGATTGTGAATGCGCCGACTCATTTCCTTGATATGGCCAGAGTGTCTGGAGTGTCGGAGATTTTGCCTATTGTCGAGGGGGGATAACCCCGGCACGACTTTGCCGTACTTTTTACAGGATGGACGGCGCAGTTTGAAACTGCCAATGGTATGATTGCAGGCTTTTTAAGGTATAGAGACTCAAATGGACGAAGCGTTAATCCGAAGCCTGTTGGCTGACGGTCTGCCCGACTGCGAAATCGAAATTATGTCCGAGGGCAATAAGTTAGGTCTTCGTCTGACAGGCAACCTGTTCGAAGGCATGAATCGGGTCAAACGTCAGCAACTAGTCTACGGCCTACTCAATGAAAAAATCACATCGGGTGAGATTCATGCGGTTAGCATGACCTGTAAAACACCCGCCGAGCTTGCAGACCAGGGATAATAGATTGGACAAATTACTGATTCGAGGCGGCGCTGTATTAAATGGCGAACTGCGAGCATCGGGAGCAAAGAACTCTGCGGTGCTAATGCTAGCGGCCTCGCTACTGGCAGATGGTCCTGTTGTTATTTCTAACGTCCCGCATCTGCGTGACATCACGACCATGATTGAGCTGCTTGGGTCCCTGGGTGTTGAAGTTGTCATCGATGAAAAGATGAATGTCGAGATACACGCCAATACCATAAAGACGTTTACCGCTGATTATGATTTGGTTCGCACCATGCGAGCGTCATTTTTAGTCCTCGGCCCGATGTTGGCCCATTACGGACAAGCCAAGGTTTCGCTGCCCGGCGGATGTGCAATTGGCCCCCGCCCGGTTGATCAGCACTTGAAAGGTCTGGAGGCCCTGGGAGCAAAAATCGAAATGGAAGAGGGCTATGTAAACGCCTCGGTTGATGGAAAATTAAAGGGCGCAAAATTTGTATTCGATTTTTGTACGGTAGGCGGCACTGAACATTTAATGATGGCCGCTACTCTGGCTGAAGGCCAAACGATATTAGAAAACTGTGCCTGTGAGCCTGAGATAATAGATCTTGCTGACTGTTTAAATGCAATGGGAGCAAAGGTTTCCGGTGCTGGTACCAAAACCATGGTGATTGATGGTGTAGAAGCGCTGCACGGTTGTTCCCATAGGGTGATCGCAGACCGGGTAGAAGCTGCAACCTACTTGATTGCTGCAGCGGCAACTGGTGGTCGAGTGAAGGTTCGGGAAGCCAGGGCAGAACACCTTGAGGTGGTGCTGAAAAAGCTTAGAGAAGCGGGTGCGATTATCACGGTGACCGACGACGGCATTGAGTTAGATATGGAAGGCCGTAGACCCAGGGCAATCAGTCTGGTCACAGCGCCATATCCGGCGTTTCCGACGGATCTACAGGCCCAGATTATGGCAATGAATACCATTGCAGAAGGTACCGCAACGGTTAAGGAAACCATATTCGAAAATCGCTTTATGCATGTGCATGAAATGATTCGCATGGGTGCTGATGTCACGCTGGAAGGCAATAATACAATCGCAATCATTCGCGGAGTGAAAGAACTTAAAGCTGCGCCGGTGATGGCAAATGATCTACGGGCCTCTGTGAGTCTGGTGATTGCCGGGCTTGTGGCCAAGGGCGATACGGTGGTTGATCGGATTTATCATATCGATCGCGGTTATGAGCAGGTGGAAGAAAAGCTTCGGACTCTGGGAGCAGATATTGAACGGGTGCAGTCTGCTTAAATACTATGGATAGTCAAATTACGATAGCCCTGACAAAGGGCCGCCCCCTTGTTCAGGCGTTGGAATTACTCGCTCAGATCGAGCTTGTGCCCGCGGAGGATATAGGTTCCTCTCGCAAACTAGTGTTTGATACAAATCAGCCAGGAACCCGGTTGATGGTGTTGCGCGGCGCAGATGTCGCGACCTACGTGGAGCACGGTATTGCTGATCTGGGCTTTGCTGGCCGTGACGTCCTGCTTGAGTATGGAGAAGAGGGCTATTACCAACCTTTAGACCTGGGTATTGGTCGCTGCGACATGATGGTTGCAGGCCTCGCCGAGGAACCACCGCTACCGAAGCGCCTCAAGATTGCGACTAAGTTCGTCAATATTGCAAAGCGCTATTATGCGCAGCAGGGCGTTCAGGTTGATGTTGTGAAGCTTTATGGCGCAATGGAATTGGCGCCTGTCATGGGTTTGGCGCACCGTATTGTCGATATTGTCGAAACGGGTAATACCCTAAAAGCCAACGGGCTGGTTTCGATGGAACATATTGCCGACATCACGACCCGGTTGATCGTCAATAAGAGCTCAATGAAAATGAAACATGAACGCGTGCAGTACCTGATTGATCAGCTAAGCCGGGTTGTATTGTCATGATTCGGCGTTTAGATGGTGGCTCAGCAGACTTCTCAGTTTTGCTTGAGGACCTGCTCAATCTACCCGAAGCAAGCCATGCAGAAATTCGAACTCGAGTCCGGGAGATCCTGGACGCCGTAAAGGCAAATGGAGATTCTGAAGTACTGGCTTTGACTCAGCGGTTTGATCGTGTTGATGCGGAATCCGTTGCTGATCTGGAAATTAGCAAGTCTCAAATGTCTGAAGCCCTCACGAGGGTTGATCCCCTTGTTGTTGATGCACTTGAACAAAGTGTCCGTCGCGTCCGCCATTACCATGAGCAACAGCTCGAGGCGACCGGTGGCGTTGGTGAGTGGCAATACACAGACCCAGAAGGCAATCGCCTGGGTCAGATCGTCCGGGGGATGGAGCGAGTCGGTGTCTATGCCCCTGGCGGCAAGGCCTGTTATCCCTCGACCGTGATCATGACCGTTGTGCCGGCGAAGGTGGCGGGCGTAGAGGAGGTCATTGTGACTGTCCCCACGCCGGATAATGAAGTCAGCGATGTATTACTTGCGGCCGCCTATTTAAGCGGTGTTGATCGCATGTTTAGAATAGGCGGGGCCCAGGCAATTGCTGCCTTAGCTTTTGGTACGGAATCAATTCCAAGGGTGGACAAGATTGTCGGGCCAGGCAATATCTACGTCGCCACCGCAAAAGAAATGGTATTTGGTCGAGTAGGCATCGATATGATTGCTGGACCGTCAGAAGTTGTGATTGTTGCTGACGACACAGCCGAGGTGGACTGGTTGGTGATGGATATGTTTGCCCAGGCAGAACATGATGAAATGGCCCAGTCCATTCTAATCTCTACCAGTTCAAGCCTTTTAGATCGTGTCGCAGCACGTCTGCCTCAAATGCTAGAAAAGATGAACCGAAAAGACATCATTCAACAGGCGCTGCTGGATCGCGGTGCGCTTATTCTGGTGTCTGATTTGCAGCAGGCCCAAAGTGTCGTGAATCAAATTGCACCTGAACATTTGGAGCTCGCATTGGCTGAACCAGAAAGCTTTGTGCCCGGTGTTAAACATGCCGGCGCAATTTTTGTTGGTGCTTCGACGGCGGAGGTTGTTGGAGACTACACGGCGGGGCCCAGCCACGTCCTCCCGACCAGTGGTACGGCTCGATTTGCTTCCCCGCTGGGTGTTTACGATTTTTTAGTTCGTTCCTCCCTGGTTCACTGCAGCCCTCAAGGCTCGGTGCAATTATCTAGAGGCGCCGCCATTCTTGCGGAGGAAGAGGGGCTCGAAGCCCACAGCAAATCAGCACAGTACCGAGTTCAAGGTTAGGTTTTGAGTTCTAAACTCGACTCTGAACACTCAAAAGGACCGGCTAGCATCTATGCCGCAGCGGTAGGCAGAGGTGAGATTAGCGCTGATCCAGCCCAGTCCGAGGCCGTTGATCACCTGCAGCGTCTTTTTGATGATCTGGTAAAGCCCGCACCCGAAAAAGGTTTTTTCTCCAGGGTCCTTGGTACCCAAACCAAATCTAAGCAAACCGTTAAGGGTTTGTACTTCTGGGGCGGTGTGGGCCGGGGCAAAACTTTTTTGATGGACGTCTTTTTTGATTCGCTGCCCTTTGAGGAAAAGCAGCGTATGCATTTTCATCGATTTATGCGCTACACCCATCAGGAACTCAGGGCGCTTCAGGGCACGCCTAGCCCTCTCCGCCAGGTTGCCAAGAATTTCGCCAAGAAGGCCAGGGTCCTGTGTTTTGATGAGTTTTTTGTCAGTGACATTACCGATGCGATGATTTTGGCTGGATTACTGGATGCGCTGTTTGAAGAGGGGGTCAGCCTGGTTGCGACATCTAATGTCGAACCGGTCAATCTCTACCGGGACGGCCTGCAGCGGCGTAAGTTTCTCCCAGCCATAGATCTGCTGGTCAAACATACGGAAATATTGAACGTGGACGGCGGCGTTGATTATCGGTTGCGGGCGCTTGAGTCCGCTGAGTTGTTCCATTTTCCGTTAGACGCCGAGGCGGATATCAGTCTGGAGCGGAGTTTTGTGTCCCTGTCCCCGGACATCGGCGATGCGGATGTGACCCTGGAGATTGAGGGGCGACCGATGCAGGCCAGGCGGTGCGGTGATGGTGTGGTGTGGTTTGAATTCCCTGCTATTTGTGAGGGCCCCCGCAGTCAAAATGACTATATCGAGATCGCGATGCTCTACCAGACGGTCCTGATCAGCAAGGTGCCGTGCTTTAATTCCAAAAAAGAAGATGCGGCGAGACGATTTATCAGTTTGGTTGATGAGTTTTACGATCATAATGTTAAACTGATTCTTTCAGCAGAGGTTGCGATTCCTGAGTTATACCAGGGGGATCGGCTGGTGTTTGAATTCCAGAGGACCGAAAGTCGGCTTCAGGAGATGCAATCCAGAGAATATCTGGGTTATGAGCATCTACCGTAACATCTACCAACATCCACCGTAACATCAAGGCTGGAGCGGCTTTGAGGTAATAAATCGGAAATTGCTCGAGATCGGATTTTCTCTTGCGCAAACCTGACCGAATCGGTAACATTCGCGCTCCTAAAATTCGTGGCGAATCATGAAAACGTATTCCGCAAAAAAAGAGACGGCAAAGCACGATTGGTTCGTGGTAGACGCCACTGACAAGACGCTAGGCCGCATGGCTACTGAGATTGCTAATCGTCTGCGAGGCAAACATAAAGCCGAATTCACCCCACATGTTGATACTGGAGACTATGTTGTTGTGGTCAATGCCGAGAAGGTTAAGGTCACGGGTAACAAGACGACAGACAAAATGTATTACCACCACACAGGTTTTCCCGGTGGGATCAAATCTATTTCCTTTGATAAGTTGATCGATAAGGCTCCAGAACGTGCCATTCAGTCGGCTGTAAAAGGTATGATGCCCAAGAACAAGCTAGCCCGTGCCATGCTGTCTAAGTTGAAAGTTTATGCTGGCAGCGAGCATCCTCATCAGGCGCAGCAGCCGCAACTGCTGGATATTTAAGGTTTATTTATGACTCAGTACTACGGAACGGGTAGAAGAAAGTCTTCCAAGGCCAGAGTGTTTTTGTCCTCCGGCGAAGGCAATATCATGGTCAATGACCGGCCACTTGATGAGTATTTCGGTCGGGAAACTGCTCGAATGATCGTTCGTCAGCCGCTGCAGTTGGTCGAAATGACTGAGAAGTTCAATTTATACGTCACCGTTAAAGGCGGTGGTGGTAATGGCCAGGCAGGTGCAATTCGCCATGGTATTACCCGGGCGTTGATCGATTATGATGAAACTTTACGTCCTTCATTACGTAAAGCTGGTTTTGTGACACGTGATGCTCGTGCAGTCGAACGTAAGAAAGTTGGTCTGCGTAAGGCTCGTAAGAAGCCACAATTCTCCAAACGCTAGTATTCATGCCTTTCTTCCGGCGTTGGTCCTCAACGCCGGGGTCTTTACATCGATATTGTAATTGCTAAAAAGAATCGGCTGTTCGTGCAACATTTCATATTCGAACTATGATAAAATCGGCGGGTTTTTTAACTGGCCTTGTTGCCCATATTTATGCAGTGTTGTTGAGGGAGATATTCCGTGAGTGACGGTATCAACAAGGGGCGGCGAAACTTTCTCATAGGCGCGACGACAGCAGTCGGATCCGCCGGTGTAGTAGGTGTCGCTGTACCATTTCTGGGTTCTTGGAACCCAAGCGCCAAGGCACTTGCTGCCGGGGCACCGATCAAGATCGATATCAGTAAGCTGCAGTCCGGCGAAATGCTCGGGCCTATTCCAGCGTGGCGCGATCGGCCAATTTTTGTTATCCGACGTACCGAGGCGATGCTCGGCGAGCTAAATAAGAATGTTTCTCGTCTGGCTGATCCCAGGTCCGAGGAACCCCAGCAGCCTGCCTATGCTCAGAATGATACTCGCTCCATCAAGCCTGAAGTTCTGGTGCTGGTTGGGTTGTGTACTCATCTTGGCTGCTCACCGAAACCTAGAACTATCGTGGAGCCCACGGACTTCGATCCTGACTGGCAAGGTGGATTCTACTGCCCCTGTCACGGATCAAAATTTGACCTTGCAGGGCGCGTATATTCAGGCGTCCCCGCACCGACCAATTTAGAAGTGCCTCCTTATCGATACGAGTCAGAATCGGTGATTGTTATTGGCGAAGACGAGGAGACCGCGTAGATGGCCACGGTGGAACAATCTTTAAAAGAAATGATGGACTGGGTAGACGCCAGACTGCCGGTTACAGAAACATATGAAAAGCATATGTCGAAGTACTGGGCACCGAAAAACTTCAACTTTTGGTATGTCTTTGGTGTGCTGGCATTTGTCGTGCTGGTGAATCAACTGCTAACCGGTATCTGGTTGACCATGAGTTATGTACCAACGGGCGAAGGTGCTTTTGCCTCGGTTGAATACATTATGCGGGACGTGGATTACGGTTGGATGCTGCGTTACATGCACTCCACCGGCGCATCGGCGTTCTTTGTTGTGGTCTACCTGCATATGTTCCGGGGCTTGATGTACGGCTCCTACCAGAAGCCGAGAGAACTGATTTGGGTTTTGGGTATGCTGATTTATCTAGCCCTGATGGCCGAAGGCTTTTTCGGTTACCTGCTTCCCTGGGGCAATATGTCCTACTGGGGTGCTCAGGTAATTGTGTCCCTTGCGGGAGCTATTCCTGTGGTGGGTGACGACCTCATGACCTGGGTGCGTGGCGACTTCAATATGTCCGGCATCACCCTGAACCGATTCTTTGCTCTCCATGTTGTGCTGGTACCCCTGGCGCTGATTGTGTTGATTTTCCTCCATATCCTTGCGCTACACGAGGTTGGTTCAAATAATCCTGACGGCATAGACATCAAAAAGAATGTTGACGAAATGGGCAAGCCCTTAGACGGCATTCAATTCCACCCCTATTACACCATTGGCCATGACCTTCCTGGCATTGTGTTGTTCCTGTTTGTTTTCTGTGCCGTGATGTTTTTCTACCCAGACGGCGGCGGATATTTTATTGAACATCCGAACTACGAACCGGCTGACCCGCTTAAAACACCAGAACTTATCGCTCCTGTCTGGTATTACACGCCTTACTACTCAATGCTACGTGCGGCAACCTTCCCGTTGTTTGGTATGACAGCGAAGTTCTGGGGGCTGGTAGTGATGGCCGGTGCAATTGCTATTTTGTTTGTCATCCCCTGGCTTGATCGTTCGCCTGTGCGCTCGATGCGCTACAAGGGGTTGCCGAGCAAAATCTTCTTAACCCTATTTGTGATCTCCTTCTTTATTCTTGGTTATCTCGGAACAGTGCATCCGACGGCAGGTAGAACGGTAGTTGCCCAGATTTGTACGGCAATCTATTTTGCCTACTTCCTGTTGATGCCCTGGTATACCGCTGTTGAAAAGACCAAGCCAGTGCCAGAGAGGGTTTCCCTATGAAGAAACTATTGCTGACCACTTTCTTGATGATGGCGCTACCGCTCGTGGGATTTGCGTCGAGTGCTGGTTATCCATTGGATCATATTGAGCCCGATATTCATGACCAGGCTTCTCTGCAAAGAGGATTACAGACCTATATGAATTACTGCATGGGCTGTCACTCCCTTAAATACCAGCGATACAAGCGAACGGCGGACGATCTTGGTATTCCGGAGGATCTCATGTTGGAACACATCGTTTTTGATCCAGCAGGGCAAATTGGTAACTTGATGACCAACACCATGCAGACGGAGCATGCAAAAGCCTTCTTCGGTGCTGCACCTCCAGATCTAACGCTGCACAGTAACTTGAAAGGTGGGCCGGATTGGATTTACACCTACCTGAGAACTTTTTATGTGGATGACAGTAGACCTCTAGGGGTCAACAATCTGGTCTTCGAAAATGTCGGGATGCCCCATGTACTTGCAGGATTACAGGGCACCCAGGTTCGACCCGAGTGTATGCAGTTGCCGCAAATTGCAAGTAATGGCGGCGAGATGCGCGACGAATTGACCAATGAGCTTATTACAACCGAGATGTGTGGTCACGAGATCACCGATGCGGGCCATTATCCCTTGCAGCTAGTTGAAGGCAGTGGATCATTGACGGCTGAGGAATACGATCAGGTTGCTTATGATCTCGCAAACTTCATGTACTACGTTGGCGAACCGGCACGAATCGATAGGACTCGAATTGGCGTCTATGTACTGCTATTTCTAGCATTCTTCTACGTGTTTACATGGCTCCTGGGTCGTGAGTACCACAAAGAATTCCACAAGACTTGAGCCCTTCCGGATGTTTCCGGAAGGTTTAAGTTCCCGACAATATAGCTCTAATTAACTTTTGAGAGGTGCCTGATGGGGGTAGTTGCAAAACACTCATCGATGACGTTTTATTCTAACGGCGACGACCACTATTCACAGCGTGTAAGGCTGGTCTTAGCGGAGAAAGGCGTGGCTGTGGAGATTATGGACATTGATCCGAAGAATCTCCCAGAAGACCTGGTTGATCTGAATCCGTACAACACTTTACCCACATTAGTGGATCGTGAACTGGTGCTCTATGAGTCTCAGGTCATCATGGAGTATCTGGACGAACGTTTTCCACATCCACCATTGTTGCCTGTCTATCCGGTTGCCAGAGCCCAGAGTCGGTTATTTATTTACCGAATTCAGCGTGATTGGTGTGGTCAGGTAGATACCATTATTGCTGGCCGCTCTAAAGAAACTGTTATCGAGAAAGCTCGCAAAGAATTGCGCGAAAGCCTAATTACCATTGCACCAATTTTTGCCGAGAAGCCCTACTTTATGAACGACGAATTCACCCTGGTGGATTGTGTTGTTGCACCAATTCTATGGCGTTTGCCACAGTTGGGCATTGAGCTGCCGCCGAAACATGGCAAGCCAATTCTCGATTATATGGATCGCATGTTCGATCGCGATGCCTTTCAGGCAAGTTTGTCGGAAGCTGAACTGGATATGCGCGACTAAGGTTACGTAGAGACCCCTCGGGGCTGACATAATGGCGATGACTTCCTCAGTCCCGTATCTGCTGCGTGCGATTAACGAGTGGATACTGGACAACAATCTGACTCCCTACCTGATTGTCGACGCGGCGGTCAAAGATACCTCTGTGCCCCTTGAGTACGTCAAAGATGGGCAAATTGTATTGAACATCAGTCCAACGGCCATTCGAGATCTCGTGATTGGGGACGAATATGTTGCCTTTAGCGGTCGCTTTGGCGGTATGCCCCACGAGATTTTTGCCCCAATTGATGCGGTGATGGGTGTCGTGGCAAAAGAAAATGGCGAGGGTATGTGGTTCCCCAGGGAAGAAACGGATCCCGAGCCACCACCCAAGCCAATTAAGAAGAAGACCGGCCCACCGGCCCTAAAGGTGATTAAGTAAGCTGATTAGGCTGCGCCGTTGTCCAATAATTTCCTGTCCTAATTAATATACTCAAACACCTTTACAATTTTCTGTACGCCAAACACTTCTCGTGCCTTTGCTACAGCCGCCTCAGCTTCATCTCGAGTCAGCAATCCCATTAGATAGACCACACCGTTTTCAGTCACCACTTTGGTTCTGCCGCCCTGGGTATTGCTGTCGGCGATTAGTGCTGTTTTCACCTTAGTGGATAGGTAGGAATCATTCATTCTTGATGGAATGGAGGTGGGGCCGGCCACTTCGAGTTCGTTGTGTATCAAGCGCACATGCCGGAGCCCTTCGATGGCCTGCTCCGCTTCGTGTTTTGCTTCCTCGGATGGCACCTGACCCGTTAAGAGTACAATGCCACTGAAGGACGTGACGTCAATATGAGCTTTGTCCAATTGCTCGCTGGCGCTTTTGATATTGGACTTGGCTCTTGAGGTAATCATCATGTCGTCTATGGAAGTACCGATTGTGCGTTTGCCTAGATCCTCTGACATCGGACCACCGGTTGAGCAACCGTTCGCCAGTGTTACGAAGATCGAGAGCATAATTATTCGTTTAATGCGGTAAAGCGGCATGTTCACATGCTCCAAAATAGTCAGGTAAGGGAATCAAGGGTAAAAGCGCTCTTGATCCAATCAATTTTATTGTCCATAGAAACGACATCGAATCTACAGTCAAGGTTCCCCGGTATGGGATGCTTTGTCAGATAAAATTCAGCTGTTCGAATCAGTTTACGCATTTTTGATCGAGTCACGGAATCTGCTCCACTACCATGATGGGGGTTATTACGTAGTCGAACTTCAACAAAAACCAGGGCGTTCTTGTCGAGCATGATTAAATCAATCTCGCCCATTTTGCAGGAGAAGTTACGTTCAATACATTGTAAGCCCTCACTCTCAAGATGGTTGAGCGCTGCTTGCTCCGCAGCATTCCCAAGTCGTTGGGTTTTCACTGGGCGCCTACAACCTGGGGGCTTGTGATCACACTACCATTGGAAAATTGTGCCCAGAGCAATTGGCGGATTAAAATATTTTGAGAATTCAGACTCAGTATTCCGGTTGAACCGTATATTTTCTCATCTGGTCGTCGCTTCATTTGTTCCAGGCGGGGATACAACCTAAAGGCGTCGACACCGAGTGCGTAAAAAGGCGCAAGGTTGGTCCGGGAGGTTGGCCAAAGGGTTTGCATTTGTTGCTGGGATGGATCAGCGAGATTGAGCTTCCAGGGGATATCACAAAAACGAATGCCATTTAAGTCAATCGACTCTATTCGAGAATCACCGTACTCATATACATGGGAGGTTGAATATACAGGGATATCTTCAGCGTAGTAGAAAGCCAGAGTGGGATTAATTCCCCGGGCTTGAGTTTGGTTTCCTAACAGAAAAACAAAGTCGATATCTTGTCGTCGCCTTGGCGTGAATTCGAAACTCTGACCAACAATTCTGCGAAGGTTGCTAGCTCGATCTTCGCTGGCATCTACATCCAGCATTGATCTCACCATGCTTGAGTAATCTTTTTGGTTGGCGTAAGCGGAGCTATTAATGATGTTGCCACCAAGAGAGAGCCACCGATTTTTGAATGCAATGACGTTTCTTTGCCCCCAGTCGCTGTCGGGGTAGACAATCAATGCATTGCGTTTACCTTCACGGAAAACCTGATCGGCCACCTGGACCATTTCATCTTCGGGTGCGAGGGCAAATTGGTATAGGTTCGGGTTACTGCTGCCATCCAATGTTCTGTTTAAAGCTAATATTGGTAAAGGTAAGGTCGGATTGTTCGCAAGCAGTGTGACGTTCTCCCTGTCCAATGGACCGATACCTAACTCAGCTCCTGCGGTAACTGCTTGCTCGATTAACAAGTTAATTGGGGTGCGGCTTGTGTCGTAGACGCGGATATCAATTTCTCTTCCTAATTGGTATCGGGAGGCAATAATTGCATCTCGGATCGCTCGACCAAATGGTGCGAGATCACCGTGTAGAGGTAAGAACAAGGCGAGGGATTTTGGTTGGTTGTCTACTACGGCGGACAGCGTCGCTAACTGTTCGGGCAATCGAATGGCGGCAGGGTGGTTAGACCATACCTGTCGCCACTGGCCTAGTGCCTCAAGTTGACGCATGGGTCGATTTTGATATTGCTTGGTCATTGCGGCTAGAGAGAGCCAGCCCCTTAGGTCTGAGGTGATCGCTTTTTGCGCTTGCTGGTTTAAATTGCTCTGGGGCAATTCGAGCAGTGCAGAAAAAATTGCTTCCTGATTCTCAGTCCTGGCCTCGCGTTCTAGTAATGGATTGAAAAAAATTCGTTCCCGTGCGCTGGCAAGATAGCTTCTACCGACCAGGTAAGCCTCCGCTTTGAGTCTTCCTAATGCGATCTGTTCAGTCTGATCGAGTGGTCTGCTAGTCATGCCAGGGTTTCTGAGCCAATTCAGGGCTTCGGGCCCGTCTTCGAGTGCTATGGCAAGTCTCGCCTGTAGAAGGGCGTGCTGGCGCTCAAAATCCGCAGTGCTAGGAAGTCTGATTGTCTCGAGAATGTTACGAGTCTGGTCGGTATTGCCGTTCTCCATGGCTAATTCTGCAGCCTGTAAGCGGAGTTGATTGGCCCGCGCGGGGTCAGCCAATCGAGCGGCCGCTATTAGGTCCAGGATGGAGTCCTGGCCCCGGTTGACTTCACCCGTCGGCGTTTTTGTCCGTGGAGTAGAGCTGGTTGGCGTCGTTTCACAGGCGGATAACAGGATCAACAATAACGGTAGAAGCAGGAGTCGTAACATGGCTCTGCGTTGGTACCTCAATAAGGTTTACAATTCGTTTGCATCCTATCGTAAATCAAAAATGCTCGCTGTAAGTAATTGCCATAGGTTTTTTAAAAGAACTCATTTGGAAGGTGTAAGACCGTGAAGCTTTATATTGTTGCCACGCCTATAGGGAATCTGGAGGACTTCACTTTCCGGGCGATTTCCACCTTAAAAAGCGTCGACCTGATTGCCGCCGAGGATACTCGGCATAGTAGGACCTTGATGCAGCACTATGGCATCGAAACGCCGCTCGTTGCATACCATGACCATAACGAAAATGAGGCGAGTGAAGGGTTGGTAGCTCGATTGCAAGCAGGCACGAGCATTGCGTTGATTTCTGATGCCGGGACACCGTTGATTTCTGACCCTGGGTACCGACTTGTAAAACTTGCCCGTAGTGTTGGTGTTGAGGTGGTCACAATTCCGGGGGCCAGCGCCCTGACCGCTGCACTCTCGATATCGGGTTTGGCCACGGATCGATTCCTCTTTATTGGTTTTTTGCCTTCGAAGCAGCAGGCAAGGCAAAAGGCCCTCAAAGAACTGAGTCAGGAGACTGCAACACTGGTGTGTTATGAATCCAGACATAGAATTAGCGACTCACTCCGAGATATGGCTTTGGTATTGGGCGACGATCGCCGGGCAACGGTAGCCCGTGAGTTGACCAAGCGTTTTGAACAGACCCGGCAGGGTACCCTTGGGGAATTGTCTGCAGCGGTTAACAATCAAGAAATTGTCGAAAAAGGGGAGTTTGTTGTCATGATTGAGGGCGCGAGTGAGGCGGGGCCTAGTTACGATCACATTACCCTCATGCAAGCTTTACTAGAGGAGCTACCGCCACGAAAGGCGGCGGGTGTTGTAAGCCAGATTACCGGCGAATCCCGCAAGACGCTTTATGATATCGCAATCTCCCTTAAAAAATGATTGAAGCCTGCTGCAGCTTAGGGATACTCTAGCGGCGAGCTAACTAGGCAATCGCTGCGAGTGTTTGGCAGAGGAAAGTCCGGGCTCCATAGGGCAAGGTGCCAGGTAACACCTGGGGGGCGTGAGCCCACGGAAAGTGCAGCAGAAAATAAACCGCCGGTTTTTCATTTACTTGAAGAGCGGGTAAGGGTGAAAAGGTGCGGTAAGAGCGCACCGCGCAGTCGGTAACGAGTGTGGCAGTGTAAACCCCACCTGGAGCAAGACCGAATAGGAATCCACTGGCGCTGCCCGCGCAAGGATTCGGGTAGGTCGCATGAGGTTCATGGTGACATGGATCCCAGATGAATGATTGTCCACGACAGAACCCGGCTTACCGGTTAGCTCATCTAATTTGGTTACTCGATTTAGCTCAGTCTAGTTTAGTTATTAAAAAACTCCTTAAGTATCTTAAAAGAGTCTAAGGCGGCTAGAAGTTAATGTATTACTTTAACTTCGGCGCCTATCGTCATGTATTCCTTTCCTAATCTCCGCACTGTCTTAAGTGAAATTAAGAAGATTCCCTAAGTCATTGTGTTTTAAAGACAAATCCCCGAATCCTGCTCCTTGACAAGGCTGCTCCCCATTCTTATCGTGCATGGTGTGAAAAAGTGGTTATTTGTGTAGTTTTGTGGGTTTTTGAAACCCGGTTCGTTCAACTTTCAATAATAAGAGCAAAATCGACATGTTTAGGGGTGCTAACAATATCAATCTTGATGCGAAGGGTCGCCTGGCGATCCCTACTCGTTATCGAGAGTTGTTAGTCCAGCATTGTAACGGCGATATGGTCGCAACCATAGACACTGAAGAACGTTGTTTGCTTATTTATCCCCAGCCCGAATGGGAAGATCTGCAAAGAAAAGTCGAAGGGCTACCCAGTTTCAACGCCGCAGCCCGAAGGGTACAGCGACTCCTGATCGGCCACGCAACCGATATCCAGTTAGACGCTAGTGGGCGCTTACAACTCACGCCTCCACTACGTGAGTATGCGTTACTCGACAAACGAACGGTTATGTTGGGCCAGGGCAATAAATTGGAACTCTGGTCAGAATCTGAATGGATTAGCCGGAGAGACAGTTGGCTCGATGAAAATCGAAGCGAAGAGCTACCCGATCAGTTAACCAGTCTCTCGCTGTAATGGCCGGCCATCAAACAGTTTTGAAACAAGAGGCCATTGACGCCCTTGTGACTAACCCCCATGGGGTCTTTGTTGATTGTACATACGGTCGAGGCGGCCACACACAAATGATACTTGAGCGATTAGCAGCGGACGGCAAAGTCCTGGCGATAGACAAGGATCTGACCGCTGTCGACGATGCTGCCGAGCGCTTTGCAAATGAGCCTCGGCTCGAGATTGTGCACGGTTCCTTTAGTCAGATTGCGGAAATGCTTGCGGAACGAGGTCTCGGGCCCGTCGATGGCGTACTGATTGATCTGGGCGTTTCCTCGCCACAGTTAGATGAAGGCGAGCGTGGCTTTAGCTTCTCCCACGATGGGCCACTCGATATGCGTATGGACCAGAGTCAGGGGCAAACGGCTGCGGAATGGCTCAATAGCGCTAAAGCGTCGGACATTGCCTATGTGATCAGAAGATTCGGCGAGGAGAAGTTTGCCCGGCGCATCGCCATGCGGATCGTTGATGCAAGGGAAGAAAAACTTTTAGAGACCACCGGCGACCTAGTGAAAATCATTGAAGCTGCAGTGCCAAGCAGAGAACAAAAGAAGCACCCGGCTACCCGAACGTTCCAAGCCATTCGGATATTCATCAATGAGGAATTGCACGACCTTGAATTATGTCTGGATGCCATCCTACCGATCCTTGTAAAAGGCGGTCGTCTGGTTGTGATCAGCTTCCATTCCCTCGAAGACCGGATCGTAAAGCGTTTTATGCGTAATCAGGCGCGAGGGGAACAGTTGCCCTCACGATTGCCAGTGCGAGATGCTGACATCATTCGGCACCTAAAAATTATCGGCAAACCAGTCAAGCCCGGTGACGAGGAAGTCTCAAACAATCGACGCTCTCGAAGTTCCATCATGCGGATCGGGGAGAAGCTCACATGATGCGCGACAACCCACTGATTGCGTTGGTTTTGTGGATATTGAATTGGCCTCAATTGTTACAGGGGGCGTTATTGATTGCCGTTGTGGTTTCCTGTTTCGGCGTTTCACTTGCGGCATTTGAAACCCGGCAAAAATATTCACGCTTGCAGGTGTTAGTGAGTGAAGCGGACAGCCTCGATAGTGAGTATGAAAAGCTATTACTAGAACAAAGCGCCTGGGCGGGATATGCACGGATAGATGAGTTGTCCCGTGGGGATCTTGGGATGGAGATTCCAGAGGGTAATGACGTTGTGGTGATTACACAATGAATGCGCTCAATCTTCGAGTAGCCATCGTGATTGCAGGTTTTGTGTTCTTGACCCTTGCGATGTGCACCCGGCTGGTTTTTTTGCACGTTGTTGACCATGAGTTTTTACAAGACCAGGGTGATGCGAGAAGTATTCGTGCGGAACGAATCAACGCTCATCGAGGCATGATCCGTGACTACAGTGGTAAGCCGTTAGCCATAAGCACGCCGGTGGTTTCGATTTGGGCCAATCCGGTAGAGCTGCTGGCGGACCCAGACAATCTTCCTTATATCGCGGCAATTTTTGATGTGCCTGCACAAAAGTTTGAAAAACGCATTCAAGAAAATGCCCATAGAACCTTTGTCTATTTACGTCGACAAATGCCGCCGCCCCAGGCTGAAAAAATTCTCGCCCAGAAGATTAAAGGCATCTACGGCCAAAA
>TARA_R110002073_G_scaffold154477_1_pt1 | contig 26370 bp, 24 predicted proteins | sample TARA_R110002073 | Tara Oceans TARA_R110002073 (sample SAMEA4397174) | marine metagenome | biome: Polar Biome; feature: [DCM] deep chlorophyll maximum layer (ENVO:01000326); material: water (ENVO:00002006), including particulate matter (ENVO:01000060) such as... | depth 40 m | reverse complement strand
AACATCCAACATGGAACATTCAATTTTCTTTATGGTAGCAACACTAGCGTAGGAGAAACAGCCCTGAAGGGATTCGCCAACTGGCGGGAGGAGGTCAAAGTATTTTGTACGTTCGTAATTCCATGGCTTTCAAAATTTCATTTTGTGATTACGTTAAATAGTCGCAATTTTAAGAAACACCCCCCATCTGTCCGATGTACAAGTGTACTTTGGCAGGCGGGCTAAATCCCCTCTTGCCACAGGCATTCCTTTGGAACAAGAGGGAACTTTTTTAATAAATGTTCAGAAAAATGGGCGCAAAACATAAACTGGTCGTAATTGGTGACAGCCTCTCACAGGGATTTAATAATGGCGGTATTTACCGTACCGATATTAACTTCCCGTCTTTCTTGGCAAGATGTTTTGATTCGGCACCTAATTTTCAACAACCAAATTTTACTGCTCAAGCAGGTATTCCAATTAATCTGGAAGTTCTTATTCGTGGCCTTTCCGAAGAATTTGGAAGTAAAATTGACTGGACTGAATATCTGCCTGCAGCCGCTCATACTTTTAGGACGCTAAAACGAATTAAAAAATATTGGGAAGGCGGAATGAAAGATCTCAAAGTAGATCGGACAACTCCCTATCATAATCAAGCGATTTGGGGATTCGCGATCAATGATTCATGGATTGTGAATGGTCGAAAAAGCAGCGAATATATCGCCAATAATAAAGAAAGCTTTTCTGTTTTTGGAGTACTTCCTGAACACGCTAAATATACAACCTCCAGATTGGTGTTAAATCCCACACTTGAGGAAGAATATCAGGAAAACTCTCAAATTGATAACGCAAAGCTCCTTCAAGAAGACGGCGGAATTGAAAACCTGATCGTTTGCCTAGGTCACAACAATGCATTAGGGGCTGTTGTAAATTTAAACCTGACTTGGTCTGAGCCGGAAGATCTCACTGCTTTTACTCCCAACAGAAAATATTCTATTTATCGCTCTGAACATTTCGAACTTGAATACAGAGAACTTGCAAAGCGTATCTCTAAGATTGGAGCGAAACGTGTCTTTGTCCCTACCATTCCTTATCCGACTATTCCGCCTGTAATTCGTGGTGTTAATTCCAATATCTCAAAAAAAGCACTGGGTTACTTTGATTACTACACTCGCTTTTGGATATGGGATGCAGATTTTGATCCTGAAAAGCACCCTTTTCTTACAAAAGATGAAGCTATTCAAATTGATCTCGCAGTTGATGAATTCAATGCGATTATAAAAAAAGTTGCTGCCGAAAATGATTGGTTTGTTGTTCCCATTGCAAGAAATGTAGCCGGTATGGCGAATCGCAGACTTGGTGGTGAGCTTTTAAGAGGATATCCTAAAGATTTTGTAGCGGCTTTAAAGTCTAATCCCGATACCGCACATCTTGTAAATGAACGAAATGAAGCTACTTTATCTACAGATTTTTTAAGACTGAATGAAGAAAAGAAGATTATTAAAGGTGGCATTTTCAGTTTAGACGGCTTACATCCTACCACAATTGGATACGGACTTATGGCAAATGTATATTACATTTCGATGGTTCAAGCTGGAGTCAAGTTCCAAAAAAGACTAGATTGGAATCATATTATTGCTGAAGATTCTCTCATTACTAATCCTCCAGTTCTCCTCAAAGAGTTACGGTCTGTACTCGGTTATCTCGCTCTGGGAAATCAAGAACGTTTTTTAAAAATTGGGAAAAATCTATTTACACAAATTTTTGAGCATTTATCTACTGGGAATCAACAAAATTAATTTTATTTAGATTTATTCTATATAAAGGTTGAGGACATTCAAAAAAGTCCTTAAATTAGAATTGTTCTAAATAAAATTTACCTCAACTTCGATGCCCAAAACCGCCCTATTAACGCTTTTTTCCTTTCTATTTGTAACTACCGCTCTCGCACAAAAACCTACTTCTGATTCTCTTGATACCTTTGACAAAGTTATCATGGATCGTATTACTGTTATTGGGAAACCTGCGTGGATGGATAAAACTCCCGGTTCAGCTACTTACCTGAGTTACGAATTCCTTCAAAAACAAAATTACAGTGATATTAACAGAGTGCTGAGAAGTGTTAGTGGTGTAAACATTCAAGAAGAAGATGGTTTTGGATTACGTCCTAATATCGGTCTTCGAGGAACTGGGGTAGAAAGAAGTTCTAAGATCACTTTGATGGAAGATGGGATATTGATTGCTCCGGCTCCTTATGCAGCCCCTGCAGCGTATTATTTTCCCTCTATCGGCAGAATGTCTTCTATTGAAATACGAAAAGGTTCATCTCAGATTAAATATGGTCCTCAAACTACCGGTGGAGCTTTAAATCTCATTTCTACAAGAATTCCGTATGAGCTTACAGGGAAAGCAGAATTAAGCGCCGGAGAATACAGTTCCAATAAGTTTCATGTTAGTGTAGGTAATACCTATAAGAATGTTGGCTTTTTAGTAGAAACTCTTCAAATGAAAAATGACGGGTTTAAAGATCTGGACTCAGGAGGTAATACCGGATTTGATGTAAAGGATTTTATCGGAAAATTTATGTTGCGTACTAACCCATCTGCAAAGATTTATCAAAAACTAGAATTTAAGATTGGGTATTATAATGAGCTCTCAAATGAAACGTATTTAGGGTTAACGGATTCAGATTTTAGAGACGATCCCTTCCGTAGATACTCAGGTTCACAAGTTGATGAAATGGATGCCGATCAATCCCAGCTTTCTCTTCGTTACTTTGCCCAATTTAATAGCAAGCTTGATCTAACAACTACCATTTATCGAAACGATTTTAACCGAAACTGGTACAAACTTGACAAGGTAAGCGGAGTAAGTATTAGTTCTCTTCTTGCAAACCCAAATAACAACCAAGCAGCTTTTGATATTGTAAAGGGTGCTGATAGCGATGATGATGCCCTTTCTGTGAAAGCAAATAACAGAGAATACTATTCAAGAGGAATTCAGTCGATTCTTGGATCAAGCTTTAACCTTGGGAGTTCAGTTTCTGAGTTAGAAGTAGGAATTCGCTATCACGAAGATGCCATGGACAGGTTTCAATGGGTTGATGGTTACAGAATGCAAAATGGAACTCTAGTGTTAACCAGTGCCGGCACTCCGGGAACAGAAAGTAATAGAATTGAAAGCGCAAATGCTCTTGCTGTATTTATTCAGGATAAGATCAGTTTTGACAAATGGATTTTAACTCCGGGAATACGTTATGAATACATTGAACTAAATAGAAAAAACTATGGTAACAGTGATCCCGAGAGAACCGGAGTTGATGTATCTACTAAAGAAAATAAAATAGATGTATTTGTACCGGGAATGGGAATTAGCTTTTTAGCTTCTCAAAACGTTAATATTTTTGGAGGAATCCATAAAGGCTTTGCCCCTCCAAGTCCCGGCTCTGATGCAGGCACAAAGGCTGAAAATAGTATAAACTATGAACTGGGATCCAGATTTAATTATGAAAGATTAGGTTTAGAAGCAGTTGTATTCTTTAATGATTACAGCAATCTCCTTGGTTCAGATCTTGCAGCCGGTGGTGGTTCCGGAACTAACGAACAATTTAATGCCGGAGAAGTAAATGTGTTTGGTGCTGAATTCTCTGCCGAGTACGATCTGTTGCCTAAAAGCAGCACGCTAAGGCTTCCAATCAATGTAAATTACACATTCACGCATGCATCTTTTCAGAATAGTTTCAGTAGCAATTACGACGCTTGGGGAAATGTCGAAAAAGGTGACTTCATCCCTTACTTGCCAACCCATCAGGCAAATGTAAGTATTGATGCTTTATATAATAAACTGTCAGTGAATCTAACTGGTTATGGAACTTCTGAAATGCGAACAGTAGCCGGACAAGGAACTATTCAAGAAGACCAGTCAACTGACTCATACGTGTTGCTTGATCTTGCTGTGGGTTATCAGATATCTGAAAAAGCGAATATTTTTGCCAGTATCAAAAATCTTACCAACGAAACCTATATTGTTTCCAGAAGACCAGCTGGTGTACTGCCAGGATTACCTCAGACAATAATGGCTGGTTTAAAAATTACATTCTAATAACCTAAGTTCCCACATAGTGATGCCCTCGGCAGATTTAAAAAGCTATTTGATTATTCTAGTTACGTGATCGTTTTCACTGTGTTCCCAAAAACCTCCGCAGTGTTTGCTCTGTTGCCTTGTGAAGCTTTGAAGTTAACTTTTATTTGAGCTCGTTCCGAACGTCTCGTTCGGAATGCCTTGTTTGAGGCTCCGCCTCAATGGAAGCAGAGCTTCCAAATTAGCATCACGCAGCGGAGCTACGTGACGAGGGAAAGCTACGTGACGAGGGAAAAAGCCCTTACGAAAATAAGGGCTCTGATTTTAGAATTTTTAACTTTCAGCTTGCTTTTGAGCTCGTTCCGAACGTCTCGTTCGGAATGCCTTGTTTGAGGCTCTGCCTCAATGGAAGCAGCGCTTCCAAATTAGCATCACGCAGCGGAGCTACGTGACGAGGGAAAAATAAGGGCCCTGATTTTAGAATTTTTAACTTTCAGCTTGCTTTCATTTTATCCAGCAAGTTATTGTATCCTTTTTTAAGGTTTTCAAATCCTGATTCAATATTTGCTGCCAGGGTTTTCCAATTTTCTTTGGTTGAGTTTCTAAGATTCTCGAGATCTTTTTCTAACTCTTCTTTTTGGTTATTCAGGCTTTCCATAGCTTTTTTTTTTCTGCCTTAGCATCATCAGAAGCATTCGCCATTTTCTTATCTAATTCTTCAATCTTTTTATTCAAAGCTTCGATTTCATTTTCAGCTTTAGCAATAAATTGATCCTTAGAAACTTTTATATCGTTTCCTACAGCTTTTGCTGTATTCTCAATTTGTTCGCCTACTTTCTCCGCCTCATTTTTCGTTTTCTCAGAACAAGCTACAAAAGTTATAGTGAATAATGCTATCAATGTTATAAATCTAAAATTCTTCATCTCTATTTTGTTAGTTATGATTGTTACTATTTAAATACTCTCCATATTTTTTAGTTCCTTCTCTTAATTTTAAAAACTCTTTAATTCTTCATAAAAACTTCACAATAGAATGTTATGTTTGCCCTCAAATTTTGACACAAATATATTTATGAAATTTCTTACTCCGGTTCTATTAGCAATACTGATCCTAAATTGTTCTAACAAAAAGCCAGATTCTCTTAAATACGAGCAAGAAACCCATCTAAAAAATATTAAACAGCTTACTTTTGGTGGAGATAATGCAGAAGCATATTGGAGTTTCGACAATTCTAAACTGGTTTTTCAAGCAAATAACCCGGAATGGGGAACTGAATGCGACCAAATCTATTACATGGATGCAGAAGAAAACGAACCCGGATTTGAAGCTCCTATTATAAGTACCGGATTGGGAAGAACTACTTGCTCGTATTTCTTACCGGATGAAACCATAGTTTATGGGTCAACTCATCTTGATGATCCATCTTGTCCGGCAGTTCCTGAACGTGGACCGGGCGGTGCGTATATTTGGCCAATCTATAGCGGCTATGATATTTTCAGAGCCACTCTTGATGGTGAAATCATTGATACTTTGACCAATACTCCCGGTTACGATGCTGAAGCAACCGTATCTCCTGATGGAAATAAAATCGTTTTCACATCAATGAGAACCGGAGATCTGGAATTATTCATCATGGATGTTGATGGATCAAATGTTGTGCAAGTTACTGATGAGCTTGGATATGACGGCGGTGCTTTCTTTTCGCCTGATGGTACACAACTTTTATTCAGAGCATCACGACCTAAAACCGAAGAAGAGATAGAAAAATATACCACGCTTTTAGCCGAAGGTATGGTCGAGCCAACGAACATGGAATTGTTTCTGGTAAATGTAGATGGAACTAATATGAGGCAAATCACCGATCTTGGAAATGCAAACTGGGCTCCTTATTTCCATCCAAATGGCAAGAAAATCATCTTTTCCTCAAACCATAATTCACAGCGTGGATTTCCATTCAATCTTTTTATGATCAATCCTGATGGAACCGGTTTAGAACAAGTTACATTTGATGATACTTTTGATTCTTTCCCTATGTTCTCACATGATGGGAAGAAATTGGTATTCTCCTCTAATCGTTTTAATAGAGGCGATCGCTCAACTAACGTGTTTATTGCTGATTGGGTTTGGTAGATGTTTAGATATTAGATTTGAGATGTAAGATTCTAGACTGATTAATCCTGCATCTCATTTTACGTTTTATCTTTCCAGTATTGTATAATTATTGTACTTTGGTACATGGATAAATCACTGTTCGGATTGTATTTGATACTACTTCCTACTTTATGCATCGGACAAGAGCATAAGAGCTTTATGTCAAATGGGTTTTCAATTAATTCTGTTTTCTCAACTCAGATTCTTGAAACTTCCAAGGAATTTTATTTCACTACATATCTACCTCAAACAACTATAAATCTGAGGTATGAATTTGTCTTTGAGCCTGCTGAATACAAAGAAAAAATTAATAACCTTTCTTTTTTTTCAGGCGTTGCAGCATCTTTTACTTTCAACAGAGTAAGCATAGGATATGGTTTTAAAAGTAGTTTCAGTATTATTGAATCAAAACACATAAACAGTTTTTCTAATGGATAAAGAGTGGAGGCAACTCAACTCAACTTTAAAAAGAACTCGTTTTGAGCATGGTTTTAGATTCCTTCTCGCTCCGATGCTCTGCGTCGGTTCGTTCGTACTGGTAACGACGCAGAGCATCGTTACCAGTACAAATTTGGGACATTCTAAATTCAGAGGGCGTTTGGTTAGGCACTATCATAACTCCTGAAGGGCTACAAGTTATTGAAATAGGAACAGATTACCTGCTTGGATACACCTATATAAATGGATTTCAGCAGTATGAATTATACCAGCTTAACAAGTAGATTTACAGCTCAACTAAAAAAACATCTTTGGCTACAGAGTTTCCTATCGTGGCTTCTTTATCTTCCAGCTTAATTTTAACAGGACCGTCAAATGGAGCTTTTTCCAATACTGTGACTTTAACACCCGGAATAATTCCACTTTTTTCCAGATATCTTAAAAGCTCAGGGTCCTGGTCTCTTACCCTCCCAATTATATAGGGCTCGTTTTCATTAGCATCAGTAATAGCCAACAATGCCATCTCAGGGACAACGCCTTCTTTTGTAGGAATTGGATCGCCATGAGGGTCATGAGTTGGATCGTTGAGCAACTCGGCAATTTTGTCTTCGAATTGCTCGGAAATATGATGTTCCAGCTTCTCTGCTTCAGCATGAACTTCATCCCAGGAATAACCCATCATTTCCTTCAGATACAATTCCAATAATCTATGATGGCGAATAACTTCAAGGGCAATTTTTTCGCCTGCTTTTGTAAGCTCTGCACCACGATAAGATTTATGATTAATGAGTTTTAGCTTGGCTAATTTCTTAAACATATTTGTTACAGAAGCTGACGAAACTGAAAGGGCTTCTGCTATCTTATTGGTTGTAGCAAGTTTCTCCTCAATTTCCAATAAATATATGGCTTTAAGATAATCCTCTACAGACTGACTAAGTCCAACTCCCATAATCTAATCTTGTTCTAATTTGATGCTTTTCTGTTCCATGTAATCCAAAAAGGGAACTTTACCAAAAAGGTCTTCCGAAACATAGTTCATTAATGGAGAAAATACATCTGCCGGTAAAAATCCCGGTTGGGCTCCGATAATTTTCCCTTCTGAATTCAAAAAATAATGTGTTGGATAAGAGGTTAATCTAAGATATCTGGCTAATTCTACTGACTTGTATTTTTTGCCATTAAAAACTACTTCTTCTTCAGACTCACCATTTATTTGAACAGGGATAAAATCCTCATTCAATGATTTTTGTACATTTTTAGCCGGATAAGTTTCTTTTCTCATCTTTCTGCAATACGTACACCACTCAGCATAGCCAAAAATAAGTATTTTTTTGCCTGTTTTTTTAGCCTCTTTCTGTGCTTCTTCAAGCGATTGCCATTCAACATTAGAATCTATTGTAACTTCCTGTGAATACGCTATACTTATAAAGAAAACGGCTACTAAAAGAGAGATTGTCGGTCGTAAAATTTTCATAACGGAATATACAAAACTATTTGTTTACGGATGCATCAGCTTTCATAACAACAAGTGTCATATCATCGTGCTGCTTTGCTACTCCTTTAAACTCCGTTACATCACTTATTATTATGTCTAAAATTTTGCTGGATGTTCCCTTTCGAACACCTTTTACTACTTTTTTCAATCTTTCTTCGCCGTAAAACTGATTGCTGATATTGTGCATTTCTGTTATCCCATCTGTATAAAGAATTGCAACATCTCCCTCCTTTAGTTTAAGCTCACGTTCCTCAGTTCCTTTAATAAATAATAAACTATTTGTTACTCCAATTCCGATCCCCTTTGACTGAAGCCATTCTGCATCTCCATTAGCTCGAACAACCAACATAGGATTATGACCCGCTCTTGCAAATGTGAAAGTGCGTTTATCTGCTTCCAGAATTCCATATATCATAGACACAAAAGTACCTCTTGTGGCATTTTCTTTGAAAAGTCGGTTAAGTTGATTTAGCAGTTCTAGCGGAGATAATATCAAAGCGCTTAAGCTGTGAAGCACTCCTTTAACGAACGTCATGTAAAACGCAGCTTGTATTCCTTTTCCGCTTACATCACCAATGGCAATTGCCATCCTGTTTTTCCCAAGTGGGATCATATCATAATAATCTCCTCCTGTTTCCTGTGCAGGTTCACAAATTCCGGCGATATCTATTCCCGGCAATTGTGCTACTCTGGATGGAAGAAATGCTCTTTGTACTGATTGAGCAATCTCTAATTCCTGATCTAACCTTTGTTCTTTAGCCTGATCTTCGATATAACCCGGCACATAATCAGGAAGATCTTTCTTTTCACTTCCTGTGGTTACGAAGTAGAAACCAAAAAACAGGAAAGCAACGATTATAGCTACAAAAATATAGAATAGGTTTGCATCAGGTGAATTTGATAAAACCCATCCGGCTCGTGTTGAGAAAAATCCTGTGAATATGAACAACGAAAGCACCATACTCAGGAAACCATATCTGATGTAGAAAGCTCCAAAAACAGCGCCGATAATAAAGTTTATAATCAGTGAAAGATTAAATGGGTGAATTGTCAACGAAATGAACGACTCTAACAATAATGCAAATATAAAACCGCTCAATAAAGGAATCACCCATTTCGCCTTTGTGATAGAATAGAGTTGATTCCCAAGTATCATTAGTACCGTAATAACTACTAATAAACTTCCTAAAAGATTTTCTAACATTACTCCCAAGGAAGGGAATACTAACACAGATGATTGAAACTTTATATCAGCTGTACTATGAGTACCGGGAAAAATTTGAATCATAATTGTCCATAGTCCTATCAATATTCCTGCAATGCACACGGCAAAAATTATTGATCGTCCTACAGGTTTATTCTTGAAAAACCCTCTTCTCGCTAAATCCCACGATTTGAGTTTTTCGGGCCAATACTGTCGCGTTACTGAATCACTTATAGAAGTAAGTATAAAGAATGTTACTGCAGAAATTGCTCCTAGAATACCTACTATAAAAAATCTTTCAGATAGTGATATGGTTTGAATTGCCCCGCTCGTAAACTCCAACTCATTTGCAATTCTTAGAAACTGAACCGCCGAAAACATAAATCCTGCCAGTACTGAAATCACAAATGCAGGCTGAGTATCTATTGCCTTAGCTTTGATCCTTAGGTAGAAAATACTGATCAACCAAATACCCAAGCACAAGAAAGTGAATTGCAATATTACGGTTATGACATCTGAATATGGCCTTGGCGGGATATCTATATCTACCATATTGAATGTAATTGCTTTTATACCGCCAGCCGGTAATAAGTCTATCTCAAGTTTAGGAAGAAATCCAAGAACTGAGTCTTGTGAGGTTAAAAACAAACGTACAAATCTAAGTCCCTGCTCTTGTTCAAACTTTAATGAATCTCGATGAAATGAATATCTCTTCCAGTAACTATCATTTAAATATTCTGAAACACCGCTCCAGATCTTATCTTGAGTAAAAACTTCTTCTCCATCTTTAATGGAAGCTCCCAGTATCTTAGAAAATTTCTGGATTTGAGTGTAGGTTCTGTAATTATCTTCAGCATTAGATTGAAACCTTAACAACTTATTTAAGAGTGAGTCCTGAATGGCTCTATTTTCGACGGTAGGCTCAAAGTTCAATCCCAGTGCTTTCCTGATAACATTGTTGTTATAAGGTTGGATTTTCTTTATAGCTTCCGAATTCATGGAATAGGAGAAAATTTCGCCACTCGGAGTGGCTAAGACTTCAGCAACCCGTTCTCTGCCGGTGTAGTAAGTTTCTTTAAAAAAATTATCTACCTTCCAGTAAAACAGAGGGAAGTTTTTTGTCTTGCCATCTTTCATCAAATCATGGAATCCGGTACTTCCTAATTGATGCTGTAAAGAGTCAATAATTCCGCGATAAGAGCGCATTTCTGATTTGCTAGTTACCTCACCATAATAAACTTGCCATGAACTAATTACGGAATCACTTCTGGAAATAACTGTTTCTTTCAAAACGCTATTTTTTATGACAGATAAAGGTTCTACGCTCTTATAATTATAATAGAACCAAAATATCCCCAAACAACCAGCAGCTAATAAAAGTATATCCCTAAAGAGATTGTTAGATTCAGAAAACATTTTGTGCTATACGCAAAATTTCGAATTGGTTGCAGGAATATGCTTAGATTCATCCGATTTATAAAACCAAATTTGCTCTTTTTATATGTGCCTGATCGTTTTTTCTTATAAAACACATCCAACATACAAGCTTATACTAGCTGCAAATCGTGATGAATTATACGAGCGCCCTACCCGAGCTGCTCAGTTTTGGAATGAGGAAGGATTTCCAGATATCCTTGCAGGGAAAGACTTGAAAGCGAATGGAACCTGGATGGGAATTTCTAAATCCGGTAAATGGGGGGCACTTACAAATTATCGTGATCCTAAGAATATTAAAGAAAACGCACCCACCAGAGGTCGCCTTGTCTTAGATTTTTTAAAAAGTGAAGTTTCAGGAAAAGAATATGTGTCAGAAGTAAAAAATGAAGCGAAGGAATACAATGGCTTTAATTTACTTCTTGGAGAAAAGGACAAGCTACTTCATTACTCGAATGAAAGTGACCAAATAACTGAAGTTAGCCCTGGAGTTCATGGTGTAAGTAACGCTTTGCTAGATACATCATGGCCAAAAATTGATCAGGCAAAACAAGAACTTAAAAAAGTCACTTCTTCTGAAAAATTTGATAAAGAAGAGCTATTTCAAATTCTCAAGAATCCTGAAAAGGCACCCGATGATAAACTTCCTTCAACCGGAATACCGTATGAATGGGAAAAAGCAATTTCATCTATTTTCATCAAAACAGATAATTACGGAACTCTTTGTTCTACCTTACTTTTAATCGATTATGACGGTAATGCAGCGTTTACTGAGCGAAGATATGATGCTGAATCCAGTGAAATTGTTGAAGAGAATACGTTTAGTTTTAGCTTTTCAAAGTTGTTTTAGCCGGTTCTAATCCTTCCGGAGCATATTCTGCCGGGTCTGGTATTTTTCCAAATTTATAGATTATTCCTGTAATTATAGCTACACCAAGAGGATAAATAATCCACCATGGTAATCCCAAAACAAGTACTCCAACCATGCCTAGTGTACTAATTGCACCTACAATCATAGCATAAGGAAGTTGCGTGTTTACATGTTCTATGTGATCGCATTGTGTAGCAATAGAACTTAAAATGGTGGTGTCAGATATTGGGGAACTATGATCTCCCCAAACAGAGCCGGCCAATACGGCACTTACACTTGCATAAATTATTTCAAGAGTGATTTCGGGGTCTAACCCGTTTGTCGCACCTAGTTTCCAAGCTAAAGGAAGAACCAACGGCATTAAAATTCCCATTGTGCTCCAGCTTGAACCTGTTGCAAACGCTGTAAGTGCCGATAAAACTAATATAAGTGCCGGCATCCAAAACGGATTCAAAGTTTCTCCAAAAATACTTACCAGAAAATCTGCTGTTCCTAATGCAACAGTTACATCACTGAGCCCCCAAGCCAATACCAGCACCAACACTCCATCAAACATGGTATGCATCCCATTCATCATTCCTTTTAACATTCCATCAATAGAAAGAAGTTTTTTGCTTAATGTAATTACAATTGCGATGACCAAACTTGCCAAAGAACCCCAAAGAAGAGCTTTATAAGAATCAGCCGTTTCTACTATAGATGGAATTGAATCACCGTTTCCTGTATAAAATAGCCCTGCAATAGTACCAAATACTAATGCAGCAATCGGCAAAGCCGCATTCACCCAGTGTGATTCTTTTTTTTCTTCATCATCAGCCTCAATTTTATCCTTCCAGAGATTATATTTATCTAATTTGGGGTCATGTTTTGATCGATAAAGATTAATCCTTGATTTCAACATGGGGCCAAAATCCCGCCCTGATCCTGCTATCAGTAGTACAAAAAAAATGGTGAAAAAAGCGTAAAAATTATAAGGAAGAGAATTTAAAAAAACGGAATATGCTGATTCAGAAAAACCTGTCATTCCTTTTTCTCCGGCTGCTATAAAACCAACCATTGCGCCGATCCATGTACTAACTAATGCAATGGTAGCTACCGGAGCAGCTGTTGCATCTACCAAATAAGCTAATTTTGCTCTTGATATGCGAAGTTTATCTGTTAGTGGTCTCATGGTATTCCCCACAACCATCGTGTTGGCATAATCATCAAAGAATACAATAAAGCCCATCAGCGAAGTTACCAGTTGGCCATGAACTTTTGTTTTCACATATTTTGTAATTGCTTTTATAACACCTCTTGTGCCTCCATTATCGGTAATAATGCCAACCATTCCTCCAATTAAAATGGTAAATACGATAATGCTCATTCGTCCTTCATCTGCTAAACCCGGAACTATGTAATCGCTTAGAGAAGTGAAAAAACTCCCAAAAAATCCTGAGAGCGAAATTCCTTCTACCAAAAAAGCTCCTGCCCAAATTCCTATAAAAAGAGCGAATAAAACCTGCCGAAATATTAATGCAATAAAAATAGCTGCCAAGGGAGGCAAAATACTTATCCATGTGCCAATAACTGACGAGGTCTCTGCTTCAGAACCCGATTGAGCCAATACCGTTTGTAAAAGCATCATTAAAAGAGCAAATACTCCAATTACACCTAGTGTTTTCTTATTCATTTAATTTTTTTTTGCTTTAATTTGGAGTGAAAATAAGACGTAATCTTTTAAATCCAAGGAATGTTGTTTTCTGTTAATTAAAAATGCTCATAAATAAACCACAAGATCTCATCCATTTGCGCTTGTACTTCATTGGTTGAAATCACATAGTTATTATTCATAAAACTGAATATGAGCTTTTTCCCTGATCTAGTAATAACAAAACCACTTAAACTATGGTTATTGCTCAACGTCCCGGTTTTAGCAAACACGTAAGGCTCTCCACCTTCTTTATTGGCATATAACCTTCTTATGGTTCCTTGTTTACCGCCTTGTGGCAAAGCATCAAAAAGAGTTACATCATCCACTTTTTCATCGATTTTATCCAATAAAGCAATCATGCTTCGTGGAGTAAATAAATTATATCTGGATAATCCGGATCCATCACGCCAATTTGCTTCGTCAGGTAAATCACTTAGATAATTATCCTTTACATATCTAATTCCTGCCGAGCTGTTTAATTTATCCCCGATTGTTCCTGAAATCATTAGCATGATTTGTTCGGCTATAAGATTATCACTTGGAAGCAACATTTTTTTATACAAAGAATCTGACTCTATACTATAGATAGTCTTATAGTCCTGTGGAAGTTTTTCATTTGGTAAGAAAGTGACCGATTTATTAAGCGTGTCTGATAATAATTCTGTTATTAATTTCGGTGAATAATGAAAAGGTTTGTCGGTTTCATATCTGGAAGTATCTGATGTGAAAGCGTACTCAAATTCATTTCCAACCCGATCTCTTTCCAGTACAAACCTTCCATTATCGCTCAACACTCCTTCATTTATGTACTTATTGAAGATTTTTGGGTTAATCAAATACTCTCCGTTTTCTTTAGCAATATGATATTCTTCTATATGCTCAATCGTGACTCTTGCAACATTTCCGTAAATAGGAAGCGGACTTTTCTCGGCAGAATAATAAGAGTTGTAATCTGCCCAAGACCAACCCGGACCAAGGTTCTCGTCTGCAAAATTACTATCTGAAAAGTATAGATTTCCTTCAAATGAATTCAGGAAATCATACGCATCATTAGTTCCAAAATCCGGATGCAGAAATGATGGGTCACCCGTTCCCCAAAAAATCAATGAATCTCCTTTTATGATATATTTTAAAGCTGGAATTCGATCTCCCAATACATTTAATCCTGCGTAATAAGTAAATAATTTTGTGTTTGATGCCGGAATCATATATTTGCTTTCATTCTCGGCATAAATCGTAGAATCACCCTCAGGATCGAAAAGCATAAATCCGGTAATGGTTTTGTTAAATGTATCAGAGTTGACGAAAATATATTCCAACTGCTCAGACTTAGAAAAAACTTTCTCCTCGACTTCCGATTTCTCAACCATTTTTTCTGTTGATGAACAGCCTGCCCAAATCAACAATGACCCAAGTAAATATCTCTTCATAAATTTCATCTGGTTAATTATTTATAAGAATACGATACGATAAAATATATCACACTTAATTGCCATTTGTGCTTATTGTGATTGTGAAATGTATTTACTGCCTAAGACCTAGGGTAATTTGAGCTAACGTTCTTGTCTCTCGTTTATATCTTCATTTGTAAGCAAATAATAGCTTCTTTAGAAAGTAAGAATTTGCTTATTAATTCTTGTTAGCTATTAATTCGTAAACGCTAAATAGTTCCAAATTCTCTCCTTTCTTCAACTTATCGCTTTCTTCTGAAAATGCTGTCTTATTACTAAAGTATATACTGCTTCCCTTAATAAAAGCAATTTTTGAGTTTTCGGGGGTAGGAATTTTTGAAGCTAACTTATTGCCGTTGGTGTCCCATATCTCAAGAAAATATCTGATTTTAGAACTATCAAACCTACCAGACTCCCAAGGATTTCCGGTTGCAATCATTTGAACAATTTTATCCTCTCCTAATAAAAAAATTCCTTCAGATCGGGATTTACTGAACATGTATCCTCGGTAGTATCTGTGATCATTGGGAATTTTTAAGTCCTCTAACTCATGTACTTCAGATGATTTAAAATAGTCAGGTTTTTCGTCAAAATATTCTATGCTACCTGTTTCTATTTCATATTTCCAAATTCCCGGATATGAGATGAAGGAATAAAATATTTCTCCGTTTGTTGAAATTACTCCTCCGCCATTTGAAGTATTTCCAACATAAGCCATCTCAGGGTTGTCTATATGTGAGTTTATAAAGTACCCATCTTCTATATCATAAAGTGAAAGTACTTTAGAACTTTCTTGATACGATACATCATTAAAAGTTATAAATAGGGAATCATCAATAGTTGTAAATCTACGACTTCTATTGCTTTCTAAGCTAAATTCATGACTGAATGTTAAATCAGATTTATTAAAAAAAAGCACTCTAAATTCGTTGAATGGAAACACGACTAAATAGCTATCTGTAACGTTACAATCTATAAGTGTTTCAAACTCTGTAGGACCTCTGCCAATTGGAGCTATTTTATTAATAAAAACCCCTTTATTATCAAATTTCAGAACTGTTGTTAAATCGCAATAGTAAAATTCCCCTGAACGATCCATCACCCCTTTTAGTAGTTGGGGTAATAAAAAGTCATCGTTAATTTCAATGGCGTAAGAACTTACTTTTTTAAGCGAGAATTGTGCAGTTGCGTGTCCCTGAAAAAAAAATAACATCATTAACAGGGAGGTAACAATTAACGATGTATTTTTTTTAGTATTAACCATGTCTATTCACTAATGATGACGGGAGGTCCGCAATCACATGGTTGATCTCCGTAATTTCCACATATTGGAGTTTGAGAACCATCAGGATTATCTCGACAAGTAACTACACAGGTATTATTCATTTCACAATCAGCACATACATTTTCTGCATTTGCTTCATTGGTTGAACCTTGTAATCCAATTGCAAGAGTCATAATAAAAACCACCATCAGTAAGATTATTGGTTTTGCTTTATTAATTATATTCATAAAATATTTATTGTTTACGTTTACCATATTATTTTAAATAAATAAATAAATAAATCCTAAACTAATTTTAGACACATCAAGCAACCTGACTCTTTTATTCAAGAAAACAATTAGCGATACTAAATTTTACTTTCAAGAAAGTTTCCTAAGGCTTTACTATCAATAGGCAATATGCAGAAAATACTTTCACGTACTTTTGGTACCATCAGCATATAATCTTTTTACAGCTGTAATTTTGAAATACCTTCTGAAGTAAGGACTTTCTTACATCTAAAAATTTAACTGGATTTCACTATGAATTTATCCGTCAAAATTTTGGGAATATGTTTTACACTTGGACTTCTATTCATTCCAATTTTATCACAAGCTCAAAACGACACTAACTATCGTTCTTACTCAGAGATTACGAGCAGCATGAAGGCTCTGAATAATGCTCATAAAAATATTACCGCCCTAAAGTCTGTCGCTAAAACTAAAGGTGGTAAAGACGTTTGGGTACTCACAATTGGTTCTGGAGATGTTAAAAACCATCCCGGAATTGCCGTAATTGGAGGAGCAAAAGCTTCTCATGTTTTTGGAAGCGAGCTTACCTTAAAATTCGCTGAACAACTTCTATCAACGGCTAATACTGAGGAAACCAAAGCTTTATTGGCTTCAACTACATTTTATGTATTTCCTCAGATCAATCCTGATGCTTCTGTTCAATATTTTTCAAATCTGAAATATGAGCGAGACGGAAACACGACTTCAACCGATGCAGACAGAGATGGACTTTATGACGAAGATGGTTTTGAAGATCTGAATGGAGATAATCTGATTACAATGATGAGAGTCGAGGATCAAACTGGCAATTGGATGCCTTATAAACATGATGCCAGAGTGATGGTAAAAGCGGATGCCTCAAAAGGTGAAAAAGGATCTTATATGCTATTCACTGAAGGTCGTGATAATGACAAAGACGGCGAGTTCAATGAAGATGGTGAAGGCGGGGTAAACATCAATCAGAACTTTTCTTATGATTTCCCTTATTTCAAACCCGGTTCAAGTGAAAATCCTGTTTCTGAAAATGAAACTCGTGGAGTGCTAGATTTTCTTTTTGAAGAAGCAAGAAACACTTTTGCCGTAGTTTCTTTTGGTCCTGAAAACAATCTATCCGATCCGCTTAAATTTAATAAGGGAGCTGCTTCTAAGCGTGTAGTTTCAGGATGGCTTTCTGAAGATGTTGCTGTAAATAAAATGATTTCCGAGCTCTACAATGAGAAAACCAATCTAGGTAAAGCACCTTCCAGAGATCCACAACAAGGCGATCTTTTTCAATGGGCTTACTACCATTATGGTCGTTATAGTTTTAGCACTCCTGGCTGGTGGACGCCAGAAGTTAACGGCGAAGACGGAAAAGCTAAAAAATTCGATAATGAACATGCTAAACATTTAGCTTGGGCTGAGATGGAAAATCAAGACGTTTTCGTTGAATGGACAGAAATTGATCATCCTGATTTCCCAAACCAAAAAGTAGAAGTAGGTGATTTCAAACCATTCACTATGATGACACCTCCTCTTGAGATTATAGATTCATTAGCTCAAAGCCATACTGATTTTATAGTCGAACTCGCCTTGAAAAAACCAAGTGTTCAACTTGTGAATTTTAAATCTGAGAAGGCTGGAAAAAATCTTACTCGAATTATGGTCGATGTTTATAATGAAGGAAGTTTTCCGACAGCTTCTGAACTTGGGCAACGCAATAACTGGGTGCGAAGAGTGATGACTCAAATTAAACTAGACAACAATATGAGCTTAATAAGTGGTGATGTTCAGGATTTTGATCGCTCTATTCCAGCGGATGGATCAGTTAATAAAACCTGGCTGATTCAAGGATCAGGAAAAGTGACCATTACTTCAGGATCACCTATGACCGGATTCGCAACCAAAGAACAAACCATTAAGTAACAGAATCATGAAAACTATTAGATATACCCTACTTACTGCTTTTGTTTTTGGTTTGATGATTACTTCAAATCCTGCAAAAGCTCAATTAACAGATGGAGTGTTTCCGGCAGCCGGAACTCCGGCTAATCCAAAAGTGGAAGCTACCTGGAATCATTACTATAATTACCAAGGCATTAGCGAGCTCACAGAACGTATTGCAAAAGCTTATCCTGATCTTGCAAAAAGAACTTCCATAGGAAAATCTTATGAAGGCAAAGACATCTGGATGCTGACCGTTTCCAATTTCAAAAACGGAAATCCTGACAGAAAACCTGCTATTTACATCGATGGAAATATCCATTCGAACGAAATTCAGGGAACAGAAATGTCGCTTTATACTGCTTGGTATTTAACGGAATCTTTCGGAGATGTTAAGTTCATTACGGAACTCTTAAATGACAAAACATTCTACATAGTACCAACTATCAATCCTGATGCTCGAGAGCATTTTATGACCGAGCCAAACAGTGCCAACACTCCTCGTTCCGGTTTGAAACCTATCGATGATGATGGCGATGGACTTTTTGACGAAGATCAACCGGATGATCTGGATGGAAATGGTAGCATTACCCAAATGCGTCGTAAAAATCCGAGAGGAAATTTCCGTGTTCATCCAACTTATCCGAATATGATGGTTCGTGTACCTGATGATGAATTCGGTGATTACGAACTTCTTGGTTCTGAAGGGATCGATAATGACAATGATGGCAGAATCAACGAAGATCGTGTTGGTTATTACGATCCAAACCGTGATTGGGGCTGGAACTGGCAACCAAATCATATTCAGGGTGGAGCGCATAAATATCCGTTCTCGTTACCTGAAACAAGAGCTGTAATGGATTTTGTGATGAAGCGACCAAATATTGCTGCTGCGCAAAGTTACCATAATTCAGGTGGAATGATCCTTCGTGGCCCCGGAGTTGCGGAAGATATCAGCACTTATACACGGCAAGATGTTCAGGTGTATGATGCCATTGGTGAAATGGGTGAACGACTTATCCCCGGTTACCGATATTTAGTAGTTTATGATGATCTTTACGATGTATTTGGTGGAGAACTCGATTGGTTCTATGGAGTTCGTGGAGTATTTACTTACTCAAATGAGTTATGGACCAGCTACGAAATGTTCCAAAGTAATGATCGTAACGCTACTGATTCGTATGAATTCAATAAACATCTTCTTTTTGGTGATGCTATGGTTGAATGGAAACCATACAATCATCCACAATATGGTGAAATTGAGATCGGTGGCTTTGAAAAGAACTTTGGACGTGCACATCCCGGATTTTTGTTAGAACAAGGTGCCCATAGAAATATGGCATTTACTATTTATCATGCATACCACACTCCGAAACTTACCATTGACGAAATCTCTGAAAAGAATTTAGGTGGTGGGTTAAGAGAGGTAACAGCGGTAGTTACAAACAGTCGTTTAATGCCAACTCACGCTAGTATTGATGTCAATAATAACATCATGCCTCCGGATATCATCAGTATTGAAGGAGCTACCGTAGAAGCAGGTATGATTGTTACTAACCGTGATCTAAATCAAACTACCGAGCAGAAGAACAGACCAGCTCGAATTGAAGTAGCTAACATTCCCGGAATGAGTTCCGTAACCGTTCGCTGGATTATAAGCGGTGGAAATAACTACACCGTAAAAGTTGATAGCCAGAAAGGTGGGCTTGTTTCCAAGAAGAAGTAAGTAACCTGCTTAAAATATATAAAAAGGCTTTCGGTTATTGATCGAAAGCCTTTTTTGTTACCTGTAATTCTTAATGAACCGTCATCTCGCAGCGTATGCCTGAGATCTGGATTGAACAAAGGGGCATCATCCACCTCAATGTTGGTTACTTTCCACTCATCGCCAAAGGTCAACAGATGTTCAAAAAGCTCAGAAATTTCACGCATAGAATTTTTATTCAAAAGTACAACCTCATACATTTACCCACAAGGTTTCCTGTAGAATCTACTTTATAACTCTATATATCTCCATCAACTTAACCCTCTCTCCATTATTTGCTTTTGCAACATTCTCAAAAAACCCTTGATTACTACTAAAGTATAATTTATTCCCAATTGAGAAATTCAAAATACTATTTTTAGGGGTTTTTATTCCTGTTCCAACTTTTGTTCCATTAATGTCCCAAAATTCTAGATACCGCTTAATTCTATCAAATTTAAACTCCCCATTTTCCCAAGGATATTCTGTATCTATTGCTTGGACTATCATATTTTTTTTTAGGCTATGTAATCCTACTGTCCTAGACTTACTAAATAGATAGCCTCTTAGCCTAGTTTGATTATCACCTAGTTTATTTACTTCAAATTCACTTGATTTTTCAAAATACTCAGGGCTACTTTTATATCTTTTTATTTTTTTTGTAGTGATATCATAGCACCATATATCAGAGTAAGATGCGAATGCATAAAAAACAAGATTCTTCCAACTTGTAATCCCGCCATATGTTAGCACTCTTCCCACAAAGGCCAAATTAGGTACCAAACCTATTTCAAATCCTTTATCTCTGTTCAGGGAATTATATCCCACTACTGATGGCGGTGTTTCTGTCCTATATGAATCTGATAGCGTAAAAAATAAAGAATCCGAAGATGTTGCAAGTTGCTTGGTTAATACTTGATTTATTTTAACTTGATGGCTAAAGGATAAATCACTTAGATTAAAATAGAAAACTTTAAACTCATTAAAAGACAGAATAACTAAATAATTATCCGATGTTTTACAATCTATCAGGTTTTCGAACTCTCCAGGACCTCTTCCAATGGGACTTATTCTTTTTTGAAAGATTCCCTTGGAATCAAATTTTAATATCTCTTTTAAAGAACAATAGTAGAGATTACCTTCTTTATCCATCGTCATAGACTGAAGCCCAGGTAATAAAAAAGATTCGTTGTCAAGTTCTATCGAATACTCTGCTTCATATTCTAATATTACTTGTGCAGTCAGGCTATTATTGGTGAACACAAATAAAACAGCATTGATACTCAGCGTTATTAAGTAAACAACTCTTTGCATAACAATCTTTATGAGTTACCTGGGACAGTAGGATCTGCACATGTACATTCATCTTGTCCATAATTGCTACAAATTGGTGTGTTTGGTCGATTTGGATAGTTGGGGTCAACCATGCAAGTAACTACACATGTATTATTCATTTCACAATCAGCACAAACGCTCTCAGCTTCAACTTTTTGTGACGACCCATGAAAACTTATTGATAGAATCATTATCAATACTAGAGGAAGTAAAAATATCGAGGAAATTTTATTTTTTATAGTCATGATATTAATTTATTTAAATTTAACTCCAAGAATAAACTAAAAAAAAATGACTTCCTAATATTAAAATCTATATTCCGCAAAGTGATTTATTCGGTAGAAATTAGAATACAAGAAATTTCACCCCAACTTCTCCAAAGCAACATCAATCCTATCCAATACTTCCTCTTTTCCAAGAAGTTCAAGCGATTGAAACAGATCCGGCCCAAAACCTTGTCCTGTTACGACAATACGAAGCGGCATCATCAACTTCCCAAAACCAACTTCATGTTCAGCGATCGTTTCTTCTAATTTAGATTTTAGCGTAGCTGCTTCAAAATCGGCATCAGACAGCCCTGCGATCTTCTCTTTGTACGCAGTCACTAATCCGGCACTGTCATCTTTCCATTTCTTGAGGGCATTCTCATCATATTCTTTGGGAGCTTCAAAAAAGAACGATCCCATTGCCACAAACTCTTCGATTTTTGAGACTCGCTCGTGCAACAAACCAACGACCGTTTTCAGATATTCATCATCTTTGGTGTCGAAGCCAGCATTCTCAGCTAGTTCTTTAATTCTAGGAAGCAGTTCATCAGCAGAAGTTTCACGAATGTAGTGTTCGTTATACCACATCAATTTTTTGTGATTGAATACTGCTCCGCCTTTACTTACACGATCAAGCGTAAACAGTTCGCACAATTCTTTCATATTGTGAATCTCAGAATCATCTCCCGGACTCCATCCTAAATACGCCAGGAAATTGATCAACGCTTCCGGCTCGTAATTACCTGAAATATAATCTTTCGTATTTATAGGAATACCTTCACTTTCTGCTTTACGCTTAGAAAGTTTCCCTCCGCTTGGACTCATTATTAACGGCAAATGTGCCATTGTTGGAGGCTCCCATCCAAATGCGTTGTATAATAATATATGCTTCGGCGCTGAACTCAACCATTCCTCACCACGAATTACATGAGTAATTCCCATCGTATGATCATCAACAACATTCGCTAGATGGTATGTCGGCATTCCGTCCGATTTCATCAAAACCTGATCATCAAGTCCTGCTGTTTCAAAAGAAACAATTCCACGAATCAGATCTTCAAATTTTACCGTTTCTCTACGGGGGACTTTTAATCGAATTACGTATTCATCACCATTCTCTAATCGCTTCTCAACTTCATCCTGAGAAAGCGTCAAACTGTTTTTCATCGATTGACGTGTGATTGAATCATAACTTGGAGACGGATTTCCTGAAGCTTTCAATCGCTCTCGCATCTGATCAATTTCTTCCGTGGTATCAAACGCATAATATGCATGGTCGCTTTCGATCAATTGCTCGGCATATTTTTTATATAATTCTTTTCTCTCACTTTGGCGATACGGACCAACTTCTCCGGGATTGGTTGGACCTTCATCAATAATCATTCCTGCCCATTCCAACGAATTGATGATATCTTGCTCAGCTCCCTCTACATATCGGGATTGATCGGTGTCTTCAATTCTAAGCACAAAAGTTCCGCCATGATGCTTAGCAAATAAGTAATTGTATAATGCCGTGCGGAGACCGCCGATGTGAAGAAATCCTGTGGGTGATGGAGCAAAACGTACGCGAACGCTCATATTTTTATCTATGATTTTGATGAATTTTTCAATTACTGAATATCAAAGATAAGGAATATAAAACTTGAAGGTTAGCGTTGATTATGAATTAAGCTAACCTTCACACTTTAGCACCCTAACACTTTCCATTTGTGTTAAGGTGTTAAAGTGTTTTAGATTCTGACCATGAAAATTGCTTTGCTCACACCCCAATTTGCTCCGAACTTATATGATCTGGCTTCTATGCTGAAAGCGGATCACGTGATCTTTACCGATGTCGAAAAATGGTCGCGAAAAGGAAGAACACACCGTGCAGAGATTCGGAATGAAGAAGGAACTCAATGGATTAATCTCCCTATTCTTAGTGAAGACCGAAAAAAAGCCATCAAAGATGTTCGTTTAGATCATGAACAACAGTGGTTTGAGCCATTTTGGAATGCCATTCTTCATAACTATAAAAACGCGACGTACTTCGATCATTTTGAAGATGAATTATATCACGACATCCAACAGGCTCACGAATCTGAATATTTGCTTGAGTTCAATCTGTATTTTTTTGAACGCTTACTTCGCTATTTGGAAATCGATATCAACTATGAGCTAGCAAGTAATGTTTCCGATTACTCCACTTTTCCGGATGAAGCTTTTAACAACCTGAATGCCGATACTCTATATCTGGAACATCAATCCAAAAACTATCAACGTCAGAGTAAGCAAGCAGAAATCGCTCTTGAAAAGCATCCTATTTATCAGCAAGCCTATCCCGGATTTGTAGAAGGTTGTTCTGTATTGGATCTGCTTTTAAATAAAGGCGTGGAGAGTTTTAAAGTGATTGAGAAACTGTAGCAGTTATAGAATCCCACTTTTGTGCTCAAAACTTACCAAGCTATCGCTTGTGATTTCAGCTTTAATGAACCCTCCTGTACTCGCTCTATCTAAGTTAATACCGATAATTATCTCATATTCTCTATTTTGTGTAAAGATGGCAACGTCAGAATCAGATAATGGATTCAACCTAATTGTTTTTGTTTCTCTTGGATCTATTTCACTAATAAAGTAACTATTTCCTGTTAGCTGAACATGAATAGAATCAACTGATACATCATCTGTATTTGTAATTATTAGTCTAGGATTACCTAAATAGTAGTATCTGAATACCAAAAATATACTAGTCAGCACAAGAAAAACTAAGAATATTTTAAACTTAATATTTATCATGAAAGCATATTGGTCTATTCCAAAAACTGCTACGAATAAACCCAACCAGAAACTCTATAGTTATCCACAATCCAAGTATTTTTGCTTCTATCTAATTCAAAGGTGAAAACTTTATATCCTTGATTGATATAATAGAAAACCTTTATTGATTGATTATTTATATCAAGAACTTTCGGTACAGATATCTGAATTAATGCGTTTGATTTGTACTTCCGACACTCTTCTGATATTTCGGTCTTCAATTCTCGCTGCGGAACAGGAATCATATGATTTGAAAATAAGCAATTAACATAAGTTTCTTTGTTGCCGATATTAAAACTCAAATCATCAACTACTTTTCTTCTCTTGTCTATCAAATCGTTATCAAATGTAAGCACTGAAGTAGAGTCAAACTCAATAGGTTGTGAATCTACATAAAATATATCTTCTACAATTAGTTCATTGGTATCAAGATAATTTAAAACTGTTTTAAATATTTTTTTATCATCGTTTAAATTAGTTGATTTATTCTTATCAATATCGTTGCAATTCAATAGTAATAAAAAAGTCAAGAGTATAATTTTCATATTTTTTATCCCTTTAATATCAGTTATTACCTGTACAAAGCTGCACATTAGGTGTTAACCAAGGATCTCCCTCCGAGTGACCCTGCTCTCCCATAGCGTGTTCTAATTCATGCACTAAAGCCCATTCCAAGTTAACATCATGGCTATATCCATTTCCTAGATTATTCATTCCAGTGACATTAAATGAGGAATTACTATATGAATCAAGATAAACTTCACTTATAACTGCAAAAGCTCCTCCTCCGTTTGCAAATTCTCCACCAAGTCCTCCAGATTGACTATAAGCAGATGCGGGGAACTCTCTGAGCCTATCATTAATGAGTAAAGATGTGCCGAAACCGGCGATTGAACTGCAAACTGAATTCCTGCTCTTTATTCTTTGTAATGCATCGGTTATTATTGTTAACCTTGTTGCAGTAAATTGCTTGGAATTACACCATATTGCATAATCTTTAAGCCGTATTGATGGGTCTTGATCTGAATATGGTTTTGTACAATCAGGGTCTTTTAATAAATATAGATCTTCATCAAGTTTCAAGGATTCTATATCTTCCTCCTCACATCCTTCAGGAGGGAAAATTGCACTTGTATCACAAGACGAGTCACCGCTTCCACTACCACCTCCACCACCTTCGTCCCAATCGGGCCAATTCCAGTCATCTGTATAGTCTTCGCCCCCTGAACCCCAGTCGTCGTCGCCTCCTCCTTGCACCTCAATGGCATCCATTTCACAATATACCGGAGTAAAATATACTGTGTTGCCTATCACCTCCATGGAGTAATAACACGTATAGCCATCGGGCATTTTTGCTTTCTTAGTAGCTTCCTCATCTACCTTGGGACGTAGCCAATCCGTTAATTCCTTTTGTGCCACATCACTATCAGGAATGAGAGCCACTGCTACACGTATGGTTGTATTATTTGTTTCTCCCTCTTTAATAATTTCATAAATAAAGGGACGTGTTTTTCCACCGACATCTTCAACGGCTTTCCGGGAAAAAGATAAGGGTTGTACGTCATAATCATACAAGGCACCTGTTGAATCTATAACCCCAAATACAGCCACCCAGGTATGTCCGGTTTGTTGCTGAGCTTGTCGGAGAATCGGATCTATAGCTTCCCAATTTATTGTTGACCCCGATTTTCCTTTTTGATCAGAGTTCAGAGTCTCTTGCAATCTATATGAAGTACCTGGAATATGTGGAATTGGGTTCACACCCTTTTTGGGAATTTCTAAATTTGATTCATTTTGAACCGAACTAGGATTACCACAACCAAACCAAATCATAAACCCCGCAAAAATTAAAATACTAAATCTTTTCATTGTATAAGTTATTTGCCAACCGTTATAATTTTAATACTGTTAAGGTGGGTTCTAAAAATTGATTTTTCTGTTTTCTTAAAAAGACA
>TARA_R110002073_G_scaffold323135_1_pt1 | contig 26391 bp, 21 predicted proteins | sample TARA_R110002073 | Tara Oceans TARA_R110002073 (sample SAMEA4397174) | marine metagenome | biome: Polar Biome; feature: [DCM] deep chlorophyll maximum layer (ENVO:01000326); material: water (ENVO:00002006), including particulate matter (ENVO:01000060) such as... | depth 40 m | reverse complement strand
GTCACGATAAATCGGAATGGGTGGTCACGATGGGGCGGAATACGCAGAACTCAAGAAAGCAGCTTAACTGGGTTGTCACAAATTACTTGACCACTCCAATTTGTCATTTTTTGGCCCTATGAGAATGAATCTTGAAAGCAGCTTTTCCACGGAAGATTTATGAATAACCTACACATTTTGTGTGATATTCCTTGGCAATGAGTCAATAAAATGATGGCACGAAAAGCAATCATGACATCTACTGAGTTCGAGCAACTGACAGGCCGTATCATTTCGCAGGTGGTGGAGTCCGGCGCTCAGCTACTCTGGAACGATCGTATACCGGATCCAGATAATCCAAGCCAACTGCGACAAGTAGACGTCACAATATCTCGTGACGGTCGCAAACGCACATCGAGTGCCGCAATCACAAAGCGCCACAAGATGCTAAGTGGGTAGAGGAACTCGCGCTGATCGACAAGTTAAGAGAGCATGAATCGGTCGATTTTATTTGCAGTACCTTCCAGATTCCGCGTTCCAGCTACTACGACTACAAGCAGCGACAGAAGATCATAGATGTTGATCGACTGCGGTTGCGCAGCCAGGTCAACAAACTGTTTAACGACAGCCGTGGCGCTGCCGGAAGTCGGAGTATCGTGGCGATGCTGAGGGATCGGGGTACGCACATTGGCCGATTCAAGGTTCGCGGTTTGATGCGTGAATCAGGGCTGGTTTGCAAACAACCGGGGCCGCATAAGTACAAGCAGGCGACGGTTGAGCGGCCGGACATTCCGAATCGTCTGGATCGGGAGTTCGATGTAGCGGACCCAGACCAGGTCTGGTGTGGTGATATTACGTATATCTGGGCCCAAGGACGCTGGCACTATCTGGCTGTTGTGCTGGATCTTCACCGGCGCCGTGTTGTTGGCTGGTCTATGTCGAGGCGTCCCGATGCCAATCTGGTGGCCGCGGCCCTGGACATGGCTTACGAGCAGCGAGGGCGGCCGGAAGGTGTGCTGTTCCACTCTGACCAGGGCTGCCAGTACGCCAGTCGCATCTTCCGACAGCGGTTATGGCGCTACCGGATGCGACAGAGTATGAGCCGCCGCGGGAATTGCTGGGACACTCAGTCTACTATGCTGATGAACATCATGCCGATCTGACCCGTGCTGGGATTGGCTCTTTATGCCTTTGCGTTGACCTGTCGATTGGTATTGATGTTCTCCGGGTGTATCCGGGCCTGGCGCTTGTGACCTAATAGGAGCTTTGTACTGCACCGTGAGTGTCCTGTCCTGCGACCAGAACTGGTGATGCCCCGATAATCAGGAGGCAGACCCATGCGAGGGAAACACATCGATAGCGAAGTCATCCTGGGGGTTGATACCCACCTGGATATTCATGTGGCAGCAGCGATAAATGGCGCAGGTATATTGCTTGGCACTCGATCTATCTCAGTTAGCTCAACAGGGTATTTAGATCTCATTGATTGGGCATCTTCATTGGGCCATATTCGGCGTGCGGGTGTTGAGGGAACAGGCACCTATGGGGCTGCATTGGCCGACGCGCTAAAAGGACATGGGATAACAGTTTTTGAAGTTAACCGGTCGGATCGGGCAAAGAGACGGCTACAAGGTAAATCCGACCCCACTGATGCAGAGAATGCAGCCAGGGCAGTTTTATCAGGTACGGCTACGGCAACACCGAAGAATCACTCGGGAGCATGTGAAGCAATGCGGATTGCTTCAGTTGCCAGACGAAGCGCTGTGAAAGCTAGAACGCAAGCGATAAACCAGATTCGCGCATTGCTGGTCAGTGCGCCACAGGACGTGCGTGAGAAATTATGGCGGGTTAAAGCCCAGGACTGCGTAAATGCCTGTTTGAGAATGCGTGGGCTGGGTATCACCCCCCACTTATCGACACTTGCCGTTGCTCTGAAATCCATCGCCAAGAGATGGCAGTTTCTGTCGAAAGAAGTGGCCCACCTGGATGCAGAACTAGATCGCTTAACAAGAATCCATGCGAGCAAACTGCGATCCCGGTTTGGGGTTGGGCCCAATACTGCTGCGACTCTCCTTTCTGTTGCCGGCGATAATCCAGATCGCCTGAAGAGTGAAGCTTCTCTTGCGGCGCTATGCGGTGTGAACCCGCTCCCAGCATCATCAGGTAAAACCGTTCGACACCGTCTAAACCGAGGGGGAAGCAGGGCAGCGAACAATGCACTTTGGACCATCGCCATGGTTCGCATGCGTAGTGATCCCAGAACAAGGGTTTATGTACAACGACGCACAGGGGAAGGGCTTTCTACCAAAGAGATTCATCGTTGTCTGAAGCGATATATTGCTAGAGAGTTGTATCCGATAATTACTGCGGAGCTGAGTGAGCTACAGGCCGTTTCTTGACATAGGAGCGTCAACGCTCCGATGGAGCGTCTCCTGCGCAGCCTGAAATCTGAGTGGGTGCCCGCTACGGGATATACATCGCTGACCGACGCCAAGCAGGATATTGGCCAATACCTGATGGGCTACTACAACTGGCAGCGACCGCATCAATACAACGGCGGATTACCCCCTGCTGAAGCAGAGGAAAATCCTAAACTACTGTCCGGGATTAGTTGACCACTACACTGATACACGTTCTTTGCCAAATCTACCCCAACTCGACTAATCTTCATCGCGGGTTCCTCCTCCTCGCTGGTGACTGTTGGACAGCACACTCAGTGTGGCACTTGATGCCGAAAGTGGGTGAGGAGGAGTCCATCCCATTGTTAATGATGAAGAGCCCCATTAAGTCTATGAGCTGGCGCAGCTCGGCCTTCGCCCGGCGCCTTGTCCCTAGCAGCATCAGCCTCTGCCCGGCACCACAGAACTGCGGGCGATAGTTAGCTTTCGCCTTTTGCCAACTCCGCGGAAACGCCCGGGCGGAATCGATCGAGTCGAACCGCCCACCAGCCCGATGATCCAGCGATCTCCATCAGCCGTAGTCCTTGGTTTACTATCAGGATGGCATTGCATGAGAACGTTGGTCATTGGTGGCACGGGATTTCTGGGTTCCTACATCGTTGAGGAACTCCTCGCCAGGGGGCACCAGGTAGCAGTGCTGAGCCGGAACCCCGGGCGGGCCACGAAAGAAGTTGCCGAGCGCGTAGAGGTCGTCGGGGGGGACATCAATGAGCTGGATCAGGCGGCCCTGACTGACCTGATGGCGCCTTACTGCAAGCTGGTGTATGCCGCCGGCGTCGACGAGCGGGTGAGGCCAGACATCGATGCCCGGGAATTCTTCTTTCGCGAGAACGTGGACACCTGCCGCAAGGTGCTGCTGGCCGCCTGCGACACCGGGATTACCCATGTGGCCCTGCTCAACTCCATTTTTACCTGCATCGACCGCCTGCGCCCCGAACTCGAATTGACGCGACACCACCCCTACATCGCCTCGCGCGTCGCCCAGAGCGACATGGCACTGGAGGTTTCCAGGGGTAACTTTATCGCCACCGTGCTGGAGGTTTCCTGGGTGTTCGGCTGCGGCCGGGGCAAGCCCTCTCAATGGTCGGCGCTGGTCAACTATGTGCGCTTCTCGCGGCCGCTGGTCGCCCCCTCTGGCGGTGCCGTGGCGATCAGTGCAGAGAATATCGGTAAAGCCGTGTTGGGGGCCCTGCAGCATCCTGAGGCCAGCATCAGCGTACCCGTGGGCGATTGCAATCTCAGCTGGGATGATATGTTACTTCACCTGGGAGAACTGAGTGGCAAGTCTCAAGACTCGGTGATGCGGATGCCCAACGGCTTATTCAGCGGCATGACCCGGGTCGGCGCCATGGCCATGCGGCTGGTAGGGGAGAAATCGGGGCTGGATTTTGCCCGCCTGGATGACCTGTTGCTGGAGGACAACGCCATCGACCTGGCGCCTTCCCGGGCGCTGCTGCAGTATGGCGAAGCCGATATCAAGCCGGCGCTCGCCGCCACGATTGAGTCGGGGCCGGATTACCGCCAGGTCGCCAGCGCGTGGTTGCGCTCACCGGTGGAGCGACTGGTCGCCGCAGGGCGGGCTTGAACAGCGCTCGGCAGCGGATTGGGAAATAGGATCCGATGCACTATCTCATGGCGTAACCAGGGCGATGAAGAAGAGCCAGCTGCCGCAGAAAATTTGTCGTTCCTGCAACAGGCCCTTTGCCTGGCGGCGCAAGTGGGCGCGGGACTGGGAGAAAGTGCGCTACTGCTGCCGGCGGGCCAAGTGAACTGGCTCCTGCTTCGTCTGTTCCGCTGTGCCCGGCCGCCTAAGTCGGGCTTTGTTCAGCGCTGTGGAAGGTATACCGCCCCAGCCGCGCGGCGAGGGCGCTGGCGTCACCGGCGGCCACGCGGTAGTTCGCCACTATGCCCAACCTGGGGTCCTGCCCGACGTCCAGCCCGGCAAGGGTGACCCCGGCCTCCGCGGCTTCAGCGCGCAGCACTGATTCCACCTCGCGCAGCACCAGGGCGGGCTTGAAGGTCTTGCCCACGGCGGTGACCGGCAGGGCGTCGACGATGTGGATGGACCGCGGCACCGCGGCGCGCTCGTGGATGTGGGTTTCGGCATGCGCCCGCAGTTCCTCTGCGGTGACGCTGCCGGGCCGTTGCAGTTGCACGTAGGCCACCGGGATTTCACCGGCGTGGGCATCCGGGCGGCCCACGGCGGCGCTGATGGCGACTGCCGGGTGGGCGGCGAAGGCCTCCTCGATCACCTTGGGATCGATATTGTGGCCACCGCGGATGATCAGCTCTTTCTTGCGCCCGGTCAGCCAGAAGTAGCCATCGCTGTCCATGCGCGCGAGGTCGCCGGTGTTGAGCCAGGGCTGATCGCTACCCGGCAGGTCGATCCAGGCGGAGGCGTTGTGCGCGTCATTGAGGTAGCCGGCAAATACATGGGCTCCCTGCAGGGCGATGACGCCCACCTCATCCACTTCGGCATCGCGCAGGTAGGCGCCATCGTCGTCGACAATCATGGTCCGCATCTGCTCCCAGGGCAGGCGCAGGCCGATGGAGCCCACCCGGGGCGTGCCCTGCGGCGGTGTCAGCGAGGCCACCGCAGAACACTCGGTCAGGCCGTAGCCTTCCAGTACGCGCATACCGGTCTTCTGCTCGAAGGTGTTGAGCAATTCCACCGGCATCGGGGCGGCACCGCAGATGGCATAGTCGAGGCAGGACAGGTCCAGCCCTGTCATGGGCGACTGCAGCAGGCCGGCGTAGACTGTGGGCACGCCGGAGAAGGAGGCGACCCGGTGTTGCGCGACCACCTCCCAGAAGCGCTCCACCAGACCCGGCGCGCGGTAGCCGGCCGGCGGCCCCAGCAGGGAGTGAGCGCCGGTGGCGAACACGGCAAGCCCCGTACCCAGCTGGGCATTGACATGGAACAGCGGCAGGCAGGTCAGTATGGTCTTGCCGGCCTGAAACAGCTCCGGCACCACCGAGCAAAGCTGGGTGGCATTGGCGGTTTCGTTGCGCTGGGTATGCCTGGCAATTTTCGGCAGGCCGGTGGTGCCGCCGGTACAGAAGTAGGAGGCGATATCGTCGGCGCCCGGCGGGGCGAAGTCGAGGGTATCTCCAGACTCCCTGGCCAGCTCCAGGTGAAAGTCGAATACCGGAATGCCCGCCAGGGTATCCGGCAAACCGTCGGCCCGCTCGCTGGCGCCTGAGCCCTGCAGATTTCCCGGCAGGTGGCGCAGCGGGTTTACCGCCAGAATCCCCTGCAGTGCCATGTCGTCGCTGCTGCGGATCGCGGTCTCTACCCGTTGCCATATCTCCGGCTGCGGGGAGGGGCCCTGGGTAATCAGCCACCGGGTCCCCGCTGCCGCCAGCAGTTCACCCATTTGCCCGCCTTCCAGCAGGGTGTTCACGGCGAAGGCGATACCGGCAGTTTCCCCGCCCCAGACCGCCAGGTGTGCCTCCGGCAGGTTGGGCAGCACATAGGCAACCACCTCGCCCTTCTGCAGCCCCAGGCGGCGCAGCATATTGGCGGTGCGGGTAATCTCCGCATGCCACTGGCGATAGCTCCAGGTGGCGGGGGAGGCGTGGTCCTCGGTGCGCAAGAAAAAAGACAGGGCGGTGGCATCGGGATTGATGGCCGCGCCGGCAGCGATCATGTCGTAGGTATTGGTCAGCGTGGAAAAGGGATCGCTGTTGGACTCCTCGATGGCGACGATGTCCTGCAGGCTGGAAATACTCATGTCATAGCTCGATTAATGTGCAACAGCAGCGGGAGCTGCGGTTCTGGCTTGTGTGATTAGTAACTTGCAGGACAGCTTACTCGAAGTGACTGCAGTTTTGCAGATCAGGCGTTCAGCCGCCTCCAATGTTCAGGTGACAATCCGCTGGTATTTTTGAAGGCCCGGGAAAAGGCGCTGACATTGCGATAACCCAGAATGTCCGCCAGGTCGACCAGGCCGATGCTGGAGCTGCGCAGGTAATGCTCAGCGACGTCATGGCGTACTTCCGTCAATAGCGTCCTGAAGGTGACACCTTGCCGGCGAAGTTCCCGCTGCAATGTTCTCGGGTGTTGATTGAGTCGCTGGGCAACACTCTCCAGATTGCACAGGTCGGTACCGAGGTGCTGTCTGATATGCTGCTGGACCCTGTTAGCTAGAATATCATGCACCTGATAGTCAGCCATGACCGTATCGAGGTGGCTCTTGACAATGGCTAGCAGCTCATTGTCTGCAGTTGCGATTGGAATCTGCAAATCGATCGCCGGGAATACGATCCCGGTGAAATCCTGGTTGAATTCAACCGGTGAGCCAAAGTACTTGTTGTACAGCCGCGCTGTTTCCGGCTCTTTGTGGGAGAAGCAAATAGCACTGGGTCGCCAGTTTTCACCGCCCAGGCTCCTAAACGCATTGAACACTACAGTGATGGCGAGGGTGTGCAGCTGGGTTAGTGATCCTTTATAGGAGATGCGATTGTTTCGTACCAGAATCGCGTGCTTGTTTTTACGCTGAAGCTCCCAGATCGAGAACTCACTGTTGAGAAGGTTGTACTGCAGCGCGTTCTCAATGGCCTCGCCCAGCGTCGACGACAACCTGGGCAATTGTGCCATGAGACCAAAGCGCATTGGCGGCTGGTGCACACCGACCAGAAAGCCGAAGTGGGGGCAGTTGGACTCCTCCGCGATACTGTTAAGAAAATTCACAATCTGGTCGAGAGCGAGGAAGCCCCGGGGTGCCACCAGCTGCTCGGGCTGGATGCCGTTAGCAGCCAGTGCCCCGGTCAGGTCCGCGCCAATTTCCCGGGCGGCCTCGAGCGAGCCCAGCAGTAATTCGCTGGTGGCGAGCAGGGGTGTGTGAGCATCGTAGACCTGCAACTTTCCAGCCCCCTTCGACCGGTTGATGATCTTTTGTCGTCAAATGGTATGCAAAGTGTCGCAAAATGGTACGCAGAAGGCAATCGGGGTTGGTAGATTGCCCTGCTGCGGGTTATCCGGTGGCTCCGCAGCACAGGGAATTCACCGGAAAAACTGCGAATCTCAACCGACAGTGCAATGCCAGGATGATAGACATAAGCAATTTGCGACGCGCCCTCGTTACCCCGGCTTTTTTGCTGTGGAGCATCGTGCTGCCTGGCAGCCAGGTGTGGTCACAGGCGGGGGGCGCTCCCGATCCCATGGCGCCACTGGCCGAGGCCTATGTTCGATTGGGCCTGCAATTGCAGAACCACGACCCCCTCGAGTATCTCTACCTCGGTCCCGATGCCTGGCGCAACACGGCCCGCGAAAACCCGCTTGCCATGCCCCGGATTCAGGAGGAACTGGCCGCGCTGCAAGCGAAGATAGAGGCGCTGCCGACGCCGGCGACGGGCATGGATCAGGACCGGCGGAGCATGTTGCAAGGACGGATCATCGCCATGGTCACGCGCCTTGATATTCTGCAGGGCCGTTTTCCAGCAAGCTTCGACGAGGAAACCCGCCTGCTGTTCGGTGTGCAAGCGCCGCACCACGATGAGGATCACTTTCGCGCCCTGGTAGCAGAACTGGACGAGCTGATACCGGGGGAGGGAGCGCTGCCGGCGCGGGTGGAACGTTTTCGGGACCAGTTCATTATTCCCGCCGACAAGGTGGAAGCGGTCATTACTGAATCGGTGGCGGAGTGCCGGCGCCGCACCAGGGCTCATATTAGTCTGCCGGACAATGAGGCCACCAGCCTCAATATGACGACCGGCAAGCATTGGGTTGGCTTCGCAGAGTTCCAGGGCGACAGCCACACCACGGTGCACATCAACCGCGATGTGCCGATACATGTCGAGCGGGTTATTCAGCTGGGGTGCCATGAAGCCTATCCGGGGCATCATGTGCACGCGACCCTGGTGGAAGCGGAACTGGTCAGGAAACGCGGCTGGATCGAGTATGCCTACATTCCCCTGCATGGTTCGCAGGCAGTCATCGCCGAGGGCGCGGCCAACTACGGCGTAGACCTGGCATTCACGCCGGCGGAACGGATCGCCTACGAGCGCTCGGTGATTCTGCCCATGGCCGGCCTCGATGGTGAGCAACTCGAGCTGTATTACCGCTATTTCGCCCTGCTGGACCAGCTCAATTTCGCCCGGAATGAGGTCGCTCGCTATTACCTTTACGGGGGCATGCCGAGAGAGCAGGCCATCGAGTGGCTGATGGAGTTTGGCCTGGAGTCGCGTGGCACGGCATCCCAGCGCCTGGACTTCATTGCGGCGATGCGCTCCTACGTCATTAATTACAACTACGGTAAATCACTGGTTCGCGACTATGTAGAGAGCCAGGCCGGCCCGGACCGGGAAGCGCGCTGGCAGGTTTTCCAGCAGGTCCTGTCCACACCCATTCAACCGCAACAGATGCGGCAGAACATCGCCCAGTCTGTGGCTGAGTAATGCCCACCGACGGGGGCGATGATGCACTACTCACTGGCGCAACGAGCCCTGTGGCAGTCATTCACCAGTGCCCCCATGAAAATAAACGTGTAGAGGAACAATCAATGTACAGCAAATCCAGCAAGCATCTGACCAGGACTGCCCTGGCCCTGGCCATATCGGCAGTCTCCCTTGAACTGCATGCCCAGGCCCTGGAGGAGGTGGTGGTCACGGCCCAGCACCGCGAAGAAAACCTGCAGGATGTGCCGATCGCCATCACCGCTATCGGTGCAGAGGATATTCGCTCCGCCGACATCAGCGACCTGACGGCGATTGCCCTGCGCACGCCGGGCTTCAGCATGGGCGTATTCAACCCGGCCCAGCCCCAGCTGTTTATCCGCGGGGTAGGCTCCAATGCCGACGGCGCAGGAGAGGACCAGTCAGTGGTTGTATTCCTTGACGGTGTCTACCTCGGGCGCACGGCTGGCCAGGCCTTTGACCTGTTCGACCTGGAGCGTCTGGAAGTGTTGCGCGGGCCACAGGGTACGCTCTACGGCAAGAATGCGGCCGGTGGCGCGATCAATATCATTACCCAGAAGCCGACTGAAGAACTCACGGGCGCCCTGGAACTCTCCGGCGGAGATATGGGTTACCTGGGCATTCGCGGCAAGGTGTCGGGGCCCCTTGGCGAGGAGACCTATGGCAAGATCTCGGTCAGCCACAAGGAGCGCGATGGCTATGTCGAGAGCCTGGTGGCCGATATTGATGATTTGAACGCCTATGAGAGTGACGGCATTCGCGGCCAGCTGTTGACCCGCCCAGCGGACGCTCTGGAACTGCTGTTCTCTGCCGACTATTCAGAAGACAGCAGGAACAGCCCGGGGCGAAACCCCGGCACCGAACTCGCCCTGGGCGATTTCGTGGCGGCGTCGGGCCTCAATCCCGACTTTTACCAGAACCTGCAAAGTACTGAACCCCATGCCGATATCGAGACCTGGGGCGTTTCCCTGCAGGCCGACTGGCTGGTGGAAATGGGCACTTTCACCTCGATTACCGCCTACCGGGAGTCGAGTGCCGATGTGCTGGATGTTGTCTGGCCCGCGGACATTGAATACTTTCAACTGGCGAGCGCAGACAACTTTTTCGATGAGGAGGCGGAGCAGTTCAGTCAGGAATTTCGCTTTGCCGCCGATGCTGGCGAGCAGCTGTTCTGGCAGGCTGGCGTGTATTACCTGAAAGAAGAGGTGGCGCGCAACGAGTATAACGATATCTATTGCGGCTTGCTCTGCGGTGTGCCCGCCGAGTCTGCGATCCATCTGCCACTAGCCGGCGCGGAACAAACCAACGAGACCAACAGTTACGGGATATTCGGCCAGGGCACCTGGACGTTTAACGAGTACTGGGACCTGACCCTGGGTGCGCGCTATACCTACGAGGAGAAGGAGGTAACCAATGTGGGTTCCGCCGATGGAGCCTTCTCTGTCCTTGAGCCCTATGACATTGAGGAAGAGGAGAGCTGGGGTGCCTTTACTCCGAAAGTCGCGGTCAATTACTACCTCGGTGAAAACCTCACCACCTACGCCACGATTTCTACGGGTTTCAAAAGCGGCGGATTCCAGGGCCTGGCACCGACAGAAGCGGCGGCCAGCACCTCTTTTGATGAGGAACACGTGACCAACTATGAGCTCGGCATTAAAGGCACTGTGCTCGACAATTCCCTGCGTTTCAGCGCCGTCGCGTTTTACATCGACTATTCCGACCTGCAGGTTCTGGTGCAGACAATTCAGCCCGGTGGCCTGCCCGGCCCGCTGCTGACCGAGAATGCGGGTGAAGCACAAAGCCAGGGCATCGAACTGGAGGCACTGTGGCAGCTGCACGATTACTGGCAGCTTTCCGGAAACTACGCCTACCTCGATACCGAGTACACCAAACTGGAGGGCAATCTCAAGCCCAATGAGGGCAACAGCCTGCGCAATGCGCCGGAAAACGCGGTCTCACTGAGCCTGGTGTTTGATTACCCCCTGCAGAGTAACTATATCAATGCCCGCGTCGACTATACTTACAAGGATGACGCCTACCAGGATATCCAGAATCGCCCCGAGTCAACACTCGAGTCCTATGAACTGGTCAATTTGCGTCTGGCCTATGGCGCAGGCGATGGCCAGTGGGAAATTGCCGGATGGGTGAAGAATGCGGCGGATGAGGAGTACATGCTGCATAACTACACCATGAACCCCGGTCTGTCACAAAACATTACTCCCGCTGCGCCGCGAACCGTGGGTGCCACCCTCACCTGGAATTACTGATTCCCTTGCACTCCCAGGTGGAGTAGTGCTTGCCGGCGCGCGCCATTGCGCGCCGGCCTTTTTGTCTTTAGAAGGATTGCGTCGATGAAAGGTTTACTGCACAAGGCTGCGATAAATCTGTTACTGCTGCCGTGCCTGGCCGTTGCCGGCCAGGTGGACCCGGGGGAGGAAGTGATCTCCAGCGTACTTGCCATGGGGGTAGCAGCTCCCGGAGTGGCGCCTCCGCGGGGGGACGAGAGCGAAGGGCCGTTCAAGCGCCTGGTGATAAAGAATGCCAACGTCATCGATGGTGCCGGTGCGCCGACGCAGGGTCCGGTCACGATTGTGATAGAAGGTGACCGGATCGTCGACCTGCGCGGTGGTGGTACCGGATCGCTCCATCTCGGCGAGGAAGATTACGATGCGGATACCAGGGTCATCGATGCCTCGGGACAATATGTAATCCCCGGACTGATCGACGCACACGCCCATTTCGGCACGCCAAGCCACGCATTTGGCGGCGCACTCACGAACCCGGAGTATGTCGCCAAACTGTGGTTGGCCCACGGTATCACCACGGTCAGGGAACCCGGCGCCTTAATGGGCCTGCAGTGGACTCTCGATCATAAGCAGCGCAGCGACAGCGGTGAAATCGCCGCGCCCCGTATCAAGGTATATGCGCTGTTTCCGGAGACCATGAGTTCCCCCGATGAGGCGCGCAACTGGGTGAGGGCGGTGCGCAGGAAGGGCGCCGACGGCATCAAGTTTCTCGGCGCTGCACCGGCGGTGATCGAGGCCGCCATTGGCGAAGCGAGAAAGCTCGGGATGAGAACCATGTATCATCACTCGCAGGTTTCCGTAGCGAGAATGAACGTGCTGGATTCGGCGCGTATGGGCCTGGACAGCATGGAACACTGGTATGGCCTGCCCGAGGCGATGTTTCGTGACCGCCGGGTCCAGGATTACCCAGACAGCTACAACTACAATAACGAACAGGACCGGTTTTCCGAGGCCGGGCGACTGTGGCAACAAACCGCGGCCCCGGGTTCAGAGCCCTGGACCTCGACTATCGATGAGCTGATCGGCCTGGATTTTACCCTCGATCCCACCTTCACTGTTTATGAGGTAAACCGGGATACCATGCGCGCCAGGCAGGCGGAATGGCATGACCAGTACACGATGCCCTATATGGCACGCGCCTTTGAGCCCAATCCCAAAATCCACGGTTCCTTTCATTTCGATTGGACCACCACCGATGAAGTGGCCTGGAGCAACAACTACCGGCTCTGGATGAGCTTCGTCAACGACTACAAGAATGCCGGTGGCCGGGTCACGGTGGGCTCCGATTCCGGCTTCCTCTATGGCATGTACGGCTTCGGTTATGTGCGTGAGCTGGAATTGCTGCAGGAAGCGGGGTTTCATCCCCTGGAAGTGCTGCAGGCCGCCACCCTGAACGGGGCAGAAGTCATGGGCATAGCGGGGGAGACCGGCTCCATCGAGGTCGGCAAGAAAGCCGATCTGGTAATCGTCAACGAGAATCCGCTGGCCAATTTCAAGGTGCTCTATGGCACCGGGCATCAGAAACTCAATACCGATACCGGCACAATGGAACGCACCCGGGGTATTCTCTATACCATCAAGGACGGTATCGTGTTCGACGCCGAACAGATGTTGGCCGATGTGCGCCGCCTGGTAGAGGAACAGAAAGCCCGGGAAGGAGAAATATAACCATGCCAACCATAAAACGCGGGATAGTCCTGCTTTACCTGCTTGCTGCGCTCGCGGCGCCGCTTGCGGCAGAGGACTACGACCTGGTGATCGCCAATGGCCGGGTCATCGACCCGGAGACGCAACTGGATGCGATCCGTCACGTGGGTGTCAATGGCGGCACCATTGTTGCTGTCTCGGACAGGCCCCTGGCTGGCAAGCGCAGTATCGACGCCAGCGGCCTGGTCGTGGCGCCCGGCTTTATCGATGTCCACAGCCATACGCCCACGCTCTTGGGCCAGCACATGAACCTGCTGGACGGGGTGACCACCCAACTGGAACTGGAGGCAGGGTCCTATCCCGTCAATTTTTACGGCGAGCACTACAGCGGCGGAGCGCAGCTGAATTACGGTACTTCGGTGGGGCATTTCGCAATCCGCATCAAGGTGATCGAGGGTGTCGACCAGCCTTACCTGTTTATGGGGCATACACTTGCGAAGATGGGTGGTCCCGCGTGGATGCAGCCGGCCACTGACGAGCAGATCCAAGCCATGCGCGCTATGGTGAACCAGGGCATTGACGACGGCGGCCTGGGTATTGGCGTATTGCTGGATTACATGACCGCGGCGGTTTCGGAGGCGGAACTGCGCATGCTGTTTGACGTGGCCGCGGAACGGGAGGTGCCCATTTTCGTCCATGTGCGCCGAGGCTACACCGGAGACCCCGCCGGCCTCATTGAAGCGCTGGATCTTGCGACGGAGACCGGAGCCGCGCTGTTCATTTGCCACATCACTCACAATGCGATGGGCCGGATCGGCGACTGGCTGGCGATGATCGATGCGGCCAATGCCGCCGGGGCCAATATCACCACTGAAACACTGTCCTACGCGGCCGGGGGTACCGGCATTTCCGCCGATGTGTTCCGGCGCCGGGACTGGCAGAAGATATTCGACATCAGCTACGAGGACGTACAGTGGGTCGCCACCGGCGAGTGGCTCACCCGGGAAACCTGGGAAAAGTACGCCCGGGAACAGCCCACTGGCATGGTCAACCACCATTACGTGAAGGAGCCGTGGATGGAGACGGCCATGAAGTGGCCCGGAATGATGATCTCCACCGATGCGCTGCCCGCACTGGACCTAGATATCCTGGCCAATCCCAATGTCGCGGGCACCTTTTCCCGGGTACTGGGCCACTATGTGCGCGATACCGGCCTGTTGTCCCTGAGCGAAGCGCTGGCAAAAATGAGCCTGCACCAGGCCCGGTGGATGGAACAGGCCTCACCAGCATTTGCCAAAAAAGGGCGCCTGCGGGAAGGCATGGACGCGGACATTGTCATCTTCAATTCCGCCACGGTTGCGGCCAACGCGACCTACGGTGACCCCTACCAGAAGCCCACAGGGATAGAGCATGTCATTGTCGGCGGACGGCAGGTGGTGCAGGACTCGGTGCGTATCGAGGGCCGCTACCCGGGACGAAAAATCCTTGGCCGACCGCAGCCGTGAACGGGGATAGACAATGAACTGGTGTATAGGACTCTGTATTTTTACGGTTGCCTGCTTGCCACTGCAGGCTGTCATGGCAATCGGTGGGCAATATGATCTCGTGCTTCACGGTGGGCGCGTCATTGATCCGGCCTCGGGCCTGAACGCGGTTCGCAATGTCGCCATTGCTGACGGGCGGATTGCCGAAGTGAGTGAGCGGCAGATGCATGGCGATTTAGTGGTTGATGTCGGCGGGCTTATCGTTGCGCCTGGATTTATCGACCTGCATGCACATGCGCAAATGCCGCTGGGTCAGCACTTTGCCGTCTATGAGGGCGTTACCACGGCGTTGGAACTGGAGGCGGGCTCATACCCTGTCACTGCCCTGGGCACGCACGAGCCCTTCGCCATAGAAGGTGAGTCGCGCATTAACTTTGGCGCATCGGTGAGTCATATCTTTATACGAGACTATCTGTTTGAAGGCGACCGGGCGGCTCAGAGCGTCGTCCATAATGCCCTGTTGAAAATGCCCAATAACCGCAGCAGCGTGAAAGCGCATTTAACGACCGATCAGATGCAGCAACTGGAAAATCATCTGAATACTGGGCTGGATCAAGGTGGTTTGGGTATTGGCATCTCACTTGATTATATGAACGAGGCCGTCAATCGGCAGGAACTGGAGCTGGTTTTCGAGGTCGCCGCTGCAAGGCATGCTCCGATATTCGTTCATGTTCGCCGCAATGGACCCGCGGGGGATCCTTCTGGTCTGATCGAAGTGTTGGAGCTTGCGGAGAGGTCCGGTGCGCCACTGCATGTCGTACATATCTCTGCGAGCGGCATCAACGGTACAGCCAATTTCCTTCGCCTGGTCCGTGAGGCCCGAAGTCGCGGCGTAAGCGTCACCATGGAGACCTACCCCTATAACACCGGTGGTACGCCCTTGACAGCAGATGTCATGGACCGCGACTGGCAGTCAATCTTCGGTACGACCTATGAGGACCTGGAGATGGCCGGAACCGGGGAACGATTGAGCAGGGCGACTTTTGAAAAGTACCGGAAAACCAACCCGGACGCGTTTCTGATCAATTATTACAACCGTGAGGAATGGACCCGTCCCGCGACGGTCGCGGAAGATGTCATTATCGCCAGTGATTCGCTGCCCATGTTTAACCTGCAGTACAAGGTACATCCCATGGGTATTGGTTCTTTCGCCAGGGTGCTAGGTCGCTATGTGCGCGAAGAAGGTGCCTTGTCGTTATATGATGCAATAACGAAAATGACGCTGCTACCGGCGCAGGTGTTAGCCGGCTATAGCCCGAATTTCACGCGCAAGGGGCACATCGGTGTTGGCGCCGATGCCGATATCGCCGTGTTTAATCCGCGAGATGTCATCGATAACGCGACTTACCTTGAACCCTATCAGGAGTCTTCCGGAATGGTGCACGTACTCGTCGGTGGAGTGTTCGTGCTCCGCGATGGGCAGATGCAGGAAAGTGCCTATCCCGGTCAGCGCTTGCTCGCGAATCCGATGTAATATTGCAGTGCGTATCAGTGAGAAGCTGTGTTCGCCGAACGCGTTATCTACAAAGGCGGTATGAAGGGCCAGAGCATCTGCGTGTCACTTGCCCGGGATCTGGTGGTAGCATGGCCCGGTAATGGCTTGACCGGAGTCGCAACGAGCCATTATCCCGGCACTATCAAGACAATATGCAGTAAGCGAAGAGGAACAGGCATGATCCGCACAATCACTATCGGCATGGTCGTCGCTGTTTTGCTGGGTCTTGCCGGCCAGGTCTCTGCGCGCCAGCAATCCGCCGTACAGATATATCTGGCCCGGGAAATCCTTACCATGGACCCGCAGCAGCCCCGGGCTGAGGCGGTGGCCGTTGCCGACGGGCGTATCATGGGTGTGGGTACGCTACAGGATATGCAGGCCCTGGCCGGCGATTCCGCTGTTGTGGATGAGCGTTTTGCGGACAAAGTCATCGTTCCGGGGCTGATCGAGCAGCATATTCATCCGGTACTGAGCGCGCTGACACTGGGCTCCCAGGTTATTTCCATTGAGGAGTGGGAGCTGCCGGAAACGACGTTTCCCGCGGCCAGGGACAGGCAGGCTTACTTTGCCCGATTGCGGGCGGTCGAGGCCGCCCTGGGCTCGCCGACTGAACCGCTTGTCTCCTGGGGATTTCATCATTATTTCCACGGTGAACTGACGCGGGAGGACCTCGATGAGGTGTCCTCGGTGCGTCCGATCGTCATCTGGCATCGCTCCGGCCATGAATTTATTCTCAACACGGCGGCTCTCTCACTGGCTGAGGTTACCCGGGAGTCCGTGGCCGCGAGCCCGGAAAGCATCAGAGCGCAGGTCAATTTCGATAAGGGCCACTTCTGGGAGAGGGGCGCCATGGACTATCTTTCGCCGCGGATTTTGCCGCTTATCGGAGCCCCGGAAAGATTGCGCGCCGGTATCGAGATGACCGAGCACTACCTGCACCAGGCGGGCGTTACCACCTCGGCGGAGCCGGGCGGGGTCTCCGGGTTCTATCCCCAGCAGATTGCCGTGTTGGGGGATACGGATACGCCGTTTCGCTTCTACTTCATTCCCGATGGCCGTTCATTGACCCTGAAGTACACCGGGGATGAGTTGCTGGCGGCGACCGCGGCGGTGCAACGTGGCGCCGAGGGCCACACGGCATTCCTGCCCCAACAGGTCAAGCTGTTCGCCGATGGCGCCATCTTCAGTCAGTTGATGCAGATGCAGGACGGCTATCTCGACGGCCACCACGGCGAGTGGCTGATGGACGAGGCGGTTTACCGCGATGCCTTCCGTACCTACTGGGATGCCGGCTACCAGATACATGTCCACCAGAATGGTGACGAGGGGCTGGAACGGGTACTCGATGTGCTGGAAGAGAACATGCAACGCAACCCGCGGCAGGATCACCGTACAACGATTGTGCACTTCGGCTTTTCCACCCCGACCCAGGTCAAGCGTATCGCCGCGCTGGGTGCCATTGTCAGTGCCAATCCCTACTACACCGTGGCCCTGGCGGACCAGTACAGCAAGTTCGGTGTCGGGCCGGAGCGGGCCAATGAGATGGTTCGCCTCGGGGATGTTGCCAGGGCGGGTATTTCCTTCTCGCTGCACTCGGATATGCCAATGGCACCTGCGCGGCCCCTGTACCTGATGTGGGCGGCGGTTAACCGGACCACCTTTTCCGACAGGGTGGCCACGCCCGACCTGGGCATCAGTGTAGAGCAGGCGCTGCGGGCGGTGACTCTCGATGCGGCGTATTCCCTGCGCCTGGAAAACGAGATCGGCAGTATTACAGCGGGCAAGCTCGCCAATTTCACTGTGCTGGCGGCCAGTCCCTTTGCGGTGAAACCCGAGGCAATCAAGGATATCGACATCTGGGGTACGGTACTCGAGGGCAGGTTACAGCCGGCGACCAGGTGAAAGCCGCAATGAATTCAGGCAAATGAATGTGCTAGGGTGTTGTCCGTCAATAACTGGCAAGATTGTCGATTAATATGGGACCACCATGGGACCACGCCCCCGCCCTCACATGCCAGCAGATGCCCACCCCATTTTTCTAACTCTTTGATTTTGAGGGCATTGAAAGGCATTCGCAGGCGCCAGATTCACCCTGTGAAGTTTCGAATCCCTCGTATCAAAAAGGTTTATCAGGGAGGGTAGAGGAATTATTGTTCAGAAATTTCCGAACATGGTATTTATCATGGTATCCGTAGTATGGTGGTTTTTAACTATCTGAAATTAAATAGAAAAATAGCGCAATTTACAATCGAGTGGGAGTGAAGGATTTTTTTAACTCATTGAAATATAAAAACAAAATAACTCTAATTGATAATATAATCTGCATCATCAATGGTGTTTCTCATGGTATTGAGTGTGGGTAGCAAGGCAGACAGCGGCGATACCATGAGAGACACATTGATGCTGGCATGGTATTGGAGCATTTGAGCTGAGTGTGCTCAGGAGCGATTTGGAAACCTGCTATACCAGTACAGCGTCAATTTGCTCTGCTACGGGGAAGCTGGTTGATTCGCTAGCGAAGTGGACCGTATAGCCCATTGTCTTATAGCTTTTCTCGCGCTTATTGAACATGCGCTGGAGCATGGGGAGGCCGCAGTCGACATAGTCGTGAATCGTCACGCGTACTTTACCATCTGATTCCCGGTGAATCCTGCCCGCATACTGCGCCAGCAAGCCTTTCCACGCGATGGGCATAGCGAGAAACAGAGTGTCCAGCCTGGGCAGGTCAAAACCCTCGCCTACGTACTTTCCTGTAGCGACAATAACTTGTGCCGAATGCAAATGTTCGTCAACACGTTTGCGTTCAGAGGCTTTCATTGCACCTTTCAATATGACGGAATCAATACCGCTTTCCTTGAGAAGGTTGTTAATCATCTCCGCGTGTTCGCGCCTTTCAGTGAGGACGATTGGGTGCCTGCCTGCGCGAACACTCCTGATCACATCTGACACAATTAGTTGTGTTCGCTTTTCATTTTCCATTATCCATCGATAGGCATCTGTAATTTTTGGTCGCTCTTCAGGTCGGGTAAGATGCTGTGGTGGTGTATCATAAAGCTGGTGTATTTGAATCTCCTGCTCGAACTTTTCGTCGCCTGATTTTTTTACTTTGTGGCGGATAGGGCCGGCAGCCATAAAAATGATTTTCTGGTGTCCGTCCTGTCTTTCTGGAGTAGCAGTAAGGCCGAGCACATATTTGGCTCGAACTTCGTTCAATACCATTTCAAAACGCGGCGCGGATACGTGGTGACATTCATCAACGATCACATGCCCGTAGCCCTGAACAATGGGAGAAATGGTATTGTCTCTCTTGTTAATCAGGCTTTGATATGTCGCCACATCAATGATACCGGTGGGCGTTTTCTTTCCGCCACCGATAACGCCGACCTCAATATTCGGCCAGAACGAGCGTAGTCTTTCCTGCCATTGATCCAGTAGTTGACGGCTGTGTACCAGAATAAGCGTGTTGACTCTGCGTTTGGCAATCATTCCAATTGCGGTCACTGTTTTCCCAAACGCGGTAGGCGCATGTAGTATTCCTGCGTCGTGTTTGCTCATTTCTTTAACGGCGGCCTGCTGATTTTTCTTCAAAGTTAGCAGAGGCTTTGTCGCGGAAATTTTTGTTCCCAACTCACGCTTGTCATCGATTGTTACGTTGATCTTGTTCTCCTGCATTAACTCGAGGGCAGCATCCAGGCATCCGCGTGGCAATGCTAAATAGCCCTGCTCAATACGTGCGCAAGAAATGAATCGCGGGATGCCGTGTGTAGAAAATCGAAGCGCCTGTGTTTTAAAGAAAACCGGATTCGAAAAACTGGCTAATCGCCTTAATCTTGCTGAGAGGGCGTTTGGCAGCGCCTTTATCTCGAAATAGATGTGGTTGGCGAGCGTTATCGTTATCTGTTGAGGTGGGTTTTCCAGAATCAGTGGCTCGGGTTTGGCTGTTATCTCCCAGGGGGGGCGGTTGTCGGTAACGCCCTGCTCAGCAATCAGGCTGGCATTGGAGGAGAGCTGTGAAAGTAGCTTGCTTAGCCTCCCGCGGGAAAGTTGCTTTATCTGTGCGAGGTGCTGCCATTGGTCGTCAATGACATTTAATTCTGAATCCACGAACGAACTATTGCCTGCGAGTCTGGCCTCGCGCTGTAACGGTAATGCGATCAAGTTGCCGAATCCTCCTTCAGGCAGAATGTCCTGATTGGGAAACAGTCTGTCATAGGAATCGAAAGATAGGTTAGGGAAAATCTCCATCGCTTTATCAAGGAGCCCAAAGCCAAGTAAGCGCGCTTCGTTTGCAGAAATCTTTTCATCGAAAAATATCCATAGGTGGGCGCCATTTCCCGAGCGTGAAATTTCTATGGCATGGGGCACACCGAATTCCTTGCAGGCTCGGGACATCGCTTTCACTTCTTCTTGCCAGCTTCCTTTATCGAAATCGGCGGCCAGCAAATAACAGGTATTGTCGTGGAGCAATGGATACAGACCCACAATCTGTTGTCCCGCTAAGTGGCGATAGATGACCTGATCGTTTAACTGGCTAAACTTGCGGTGAGCGCAGTCAAGACATTTGATCCTCGGTTTGTTGCAGATGCCCTGAACCCACTCGTTGTTACAGGCTACGGAATAGCCACTTCGTCCTTGTTGGTTTTGCCAGCGATTGGCAAAAATATCGGTGCGCCCGCGAAACAGCATTCTGAAAATCGCAATTTTTTGTTCCGGAGAGAGTGAGTCTGAAGCGGGGGTAGGGGGCTTGGATCTTTGCAGTTCTTCCCTGAGAGCCATGAGCTGCTGTTTTTCCTGCTCAAGCTCAGTCAATCTTGCATCGATAGTGGAGATATCACCAAACTTATTTCCGCTGTCGCGGAGCTTCTCTTTGGGTGGATGGTGATTAGACATGATGTTGTTCCATGGACGGATGCAGCGATGTACTTATAGTGTCTCCAATGATGCCATGGGCACGAATAGCTTCATGGGGTTGTCTGTTAAAGATAAGAAAAAGTCAAAGGATCGGTAGAAGGCCAGCGCATTCTGATCGAGAACGTCTAGAACGATGCCCAGAGCAGGTATGCCATTTGGATTGCTGGCAACCTGATAGGCGTGTCTAAGTGCGTGAACCAGCGTTTTTGCCCCCAGGCCTTGCCGGTGAAACCGTCGGTCGATTCCAAGTTGAGCAAGCAGGATCACTGGAACAGGGTAGCGCGGCAGTTTGGATGGGTCAGGCAGCTCTTCACGAACCAAGGTCTGATGGGCCAAGGTGTAATAAGCGGCCACATGAGATTTCTCTGGGCTTTCTCTGGATGTATAGGGCAGAACAAAGGTCCGATTGAGGTTCAATGACATATTCTTTACCGCGTAGCGACGAAGATAGATGTTAATGGCATCCTTGCCGCAATCAAATGATTTGACATTGATCTCCCTAGGATCCAGTGGCAAAAACTCAGGGGTTGGCATTCAGCACGAAGCCTTCTTGGTCAAGCGCTTGTGCCGCCTTACGGAGTTTGTCCGTTGGTGCTGGCGGGTTGTCACAAGCCTCACAAAAGGCATCAAACTGCGCGTTAGTCAGTTGGATACTGCTGTAGGCTTCTAATACCTCGGGCGCATGTTGCTTCACCAGTTGAGTGACATAGGCCTTGATGCTGGTTAGGCCAGACGCACGTGCAGCTCGCTCTGCCAGCGCGTAGGTTTCTTCGTCCCACTGCATTTCATAACGTAAAATTTTGGACATGGCGACCTCCAAATTCGGGTACGGAATATTTCCGTAATTAGTAAAATTATTACGGAGTTTATCCGTAATTACAAGTGAATTGTTGTCAAAGGTCAGTCATAGACACAATTGACTGTAACAGTACAGTATGAGAAAGTGCTGGCTCTGTAATATTACAGTCCTAGAGAACGGAAATGAAAGCTGAATTCGAGAAGCTATTACAACCTTACTCAATCGAGCCGGCCTCCTTGCTGCCGGCGATATTTAATATTTTTGGGCTGTGGCATCTCAGCGGGCAAGAGCAAATGACTCTGCTGGGGTTAAGCAATGAAAAAACCTTCTACAATTGGAAAAAGCAACCTGCCAAAGCAAAACTGTCCCGGGACTTACTGGAGAGGGCCAGTTATATCCTGGGAATCTATGAAGCGTTACAGATTCTTTTTCCCGATAAGGAGCGAAGTGATCAGTGGCTGCGTTCGCCGAATGACAACCCCTTGTTTGATGGCTCGGCGCCACTGGGAAAAATGTTGGGAGGTTTCGTTGTTGATTTAGCAATGGTAAGGGAATTTCTCGAAAGCCAGCTTTCAGAGTAATGGTAGGAGCTATAGTTACTTGAAGATGTTTTCTGCGAACGCGAGGTTAGAAGCCTCGGCAATGAAACTGGATTTGGGAGATATCTGCAGATATGCAGCCGTAAAATGGTGCATTCGTCCGCTCAAAATAAATATTTTTACAAGAATTTTTTCAGCATGGTATTTTTCATGGTATTGTCAAATATAGAGGAAATAAGTCATTGAATATAAAAGATAAAAATGGCTTATTTACAATCGAGTGGGAATGACCTGAATTTGTAAGATATTGAATTATAATAATAAAAAAATCTTGTTGATAATATAATCTGCATCATCAATGGTATTTTTCATGGTATTTGTTGCGTGTAGCAAGGCAACAGACATCGATACCATGAGATGAAAATTGAGCTGGGCATGGTATCGGGGGAGCTTGATTTATAGGCGATTTACAGCAATCCGATACCGGCAATTCCAGCACAGTGTTTCAGAAAAACACTACTGTTTTTCTGAAACTACTGACAGGGTAGTGACCGCATAACTTACTGAAAAAGCACTTATTTTCGTAGTTCTCCTTGTGGTGAAGGTTGGACCTCCCCACGATGCCTGTGTCTATACTCTCCACGTCTGTTGCTTGCAAAAAGTAACTAAGTACGTTACAGTTTCCCATCAAGAAGGAGATTGCCATTGATTCAAAGTTTTCGGGACCGCTGGCTAAGGGATTTTTATCTGGAAGATAAAACCAGCAAGAAGATACCCGCTGAGGTCGAAGACCGACTGTTCCGAAAGCTGCAATTAATCGATGACGCGACCTGTGATCCCGACCTACGGTCGCCTCCGAGTAATCATTTTGAAAAGTTGAGAGGGAACTTGGCCGGGAAGCATTCGATTCGCGTTAACAAGCAATGGCGATTGGTGTTTACCTGGTCAGGCGAACGTGGCGAGGCCCAGGACATCTATCTGGATAACCACGATTATCGGTGAGGCAAGCTATGAATATCACAAAGCGGCAACCCGTCAGTGTCGGTGAAATGATTACTGAGGAATTCCTCGTGCCCATGGCGCTGACTCAGGGACAATTGGCTGAAGCGATGGGAGTCAGCCGAAAAACCGTGAATGAGTTGTGTACCAATCGCCGTGCCATCACGGCTGATACGGCACTGATGCTGGCGACCGTATTCGGGAATACCGCTGATTTCTGGTTGAATCTGCAGCAGCGCAACGAGCTGTGGAAAGCGCTCAACACGCCAAAACGACGGGCTCGCATCGAGAAGGCTAAGCCGATTGCTGCCTAAGCGAGGCGTTATGAGAGAAATCGGTACGAGCCCCAAGGAAGCAAGGGGTGGCACTTCAGGGTAGGGTGATGAAAGCGGATAAATACATCACTGCCTATCGCCGCATGCGCAATCAGCCGCTGTGGCGGTTGCTCGCTTCTGGCAATGGGCCAACGGTGATTGGTCTGCTGCAGTCACACCTATACGAGAAGGAACGCAGCCTGCCGGCCTCAATTTTGTTTGAACGGCTGACGCGAGATCTGGAGGAACTGCGAGCCCAGGGTGACGATTTCCCTCGAACGGCGCAGGCCTATGTGTCCAACTGGCTGAGTGACGGCTACCTCGAACGGCGATTCCCGCCAGGTGCCATCGAAGAGGAATACGAGCTCTCTACCGCCACGGTTGAGGCGATTCGTTTTCTATCCGCCATCGCTGAACCCCGCGGCTACCGAGAGCCGCCTGTCGCTGGTGATCCAGGCGCTGGTGGGGCTGGCCGAGGATACCGATACTGATAAGTATCGCCGGATCGACCGCCTGATGGCTGAACAGGCCCGCATCGACAAGGAGATCGACGCCATTCAAAAGGGCCAGATGCGCGTCCTGCCACGTGATACTGCCCTAGAGCGGACCCGCGAGATCATTTCCTTGGCCGACGATCTGACGGGTGATTTCCGCCGGGTGCGCGATCAGTTCGAGCAACTCAATCGGGACCTGCGAGAGCGCATCATGGATAGCGATGGCAATCGCGGCGAGGTCCTCGACTCGTTGTTTGCCGGTATCGATCTGATTGCTGAGAGCGAGGCGGGCAGGACCTTTTCCGCCTTCTGGCGACTGCTCACCGATCCCGAGCAGGCAGCAATGTTGGAAGAGTCTCTCGACAGTGTGATGTCCCGCGAGTTTGTTGGCGAACTGGACATGCGTGAGCGTCGTTTCCTCCTGCGTCTGACCAGGATCCTTCTGGAGCAGGGCGGCACCGTCCACGAGGTGTTGCAGACCTTTGCCCGCAGCCTCAAGCACTTCGTGCAAAGCCGTGAGTACCTCGAGCAGCGTCGCGTGAACCAGCTACTGAAGGCGGCGCAACGCAGCGCGTTGTCGATCAAGGATCAGGTTAAGGCAACTGAGTCGCTGGAGTATTCCCTGGAGCTGACCAGTAGTCGCTTGCGTTCCCTATCCCAATGGGTGCTCTACGACCCATCGTTGCAGGCTGAGCCAGAAGCGATGCGTGAGGGCGAACCACCACCCATCGATCTGGAATCAGTCAGTGAGTTGGTGGCGCAGTCGGAAATCGATTTTCGCACTTTGAAAGAGCATGTCTGCTCTTTGCTGGAAAAACGAGACCAGGCCTCAATCGGCGATGTACTGGAACACTTCCCAGCCGAGCAGGGTCTGGGGAGTGTCGTTGGTCTGCTGGCCCTCGGCAGTCGTCATGGGATCAGGGGCGCCGAATCAGGTGGAGATGGCGTCGAGACGGTGGCCTGGGTGGGTGAAGATGATCAAGGACGTCGCGCCCGTATTCCAAAAATCTATTTCTTGAGGGATCGCTTAGATGAACTGGTCTGATAATTCGCCAGAAGAAGAGATGCTGGAGACAGAAGTCAGCGAACAGGAGTCAGACCAGGCGCTGTATCAGGGCGATAGCGGTGAGTTGTCGCTGGATGCCCGTCGTGTGCTGGTACAGCTCCTCGCCGGCCCGTCCCTGGATGGTCAGCGCCACTCCAAGCTCTGGCCAATTCTGATTCGTGATGAAATTGCCATCCGTAGCCGTTTGTCGGAGTTGTTTCTGCAGCTGGTGATCGACCGTGATTTGCAAGTGGCCTTTACCCGACAGGCCGAAACGGGCGACCTGGAAGTGACCCGACTTCTGCGACGCGCAAATCTGACCTTTCTGGATTCCATTCTGCTGCTCCACCTGCGCCAGCGACTCACCCAGGCCGAGGCCCATGGCGACCGTGCTGTGGTATCGGCCGACGAGATCGTCGAGTTTCTCGGGGTTTACGAACAGGCCGGCAATACCGATCGGGCGCTGTTCGAAAAGCGCATCCATGCGTCGATCGAGAAGATCAAGAAACACAGCATCTTGCGCAAGATTCGCGCAAGCGAGGATCGCTTCGAGATCTCACCTACGCTGAAGCTGCTGTTTTCGGCCGAAGAGATTCAGGCGCTGACCCGAATTTACCACGACATGCAAGCAGCAGAAGCGTCGTCTGAACAAGATGAAGAGATGCAATCAGGGGAGGAGCACGAATGAGTGCTGTTGCAGGGACGCAAAACCTCTTCGCCCCGGAACAATTCCGCATGTCCCGGCTTCAGGTCTTTAACTGGGGCACTTTCTCTGATGTTCACGACATCCCGATCACAGAGCAGGGCTTTCTGTTTGTAGGCCGCTCTGGCGCAGGGAAATCGACACTGCTCGACGCCTTTTCCGCATTGCTGGTGCCGCCACGGTGGGTCGATTTCAACGCAGCGGCGCGGGAGGCGGAAAAGACAGGGCGTGATCGTAACCTGGTGAGCTATATCCGTGGCGCCTGGGCAGAGCAAAAGGATGATGCCTCGGGCGAGATTGCCACGCGCTACCTGCGCCCCGGGACGACCTGGTCAGCTCTGGCGCTCACCTACCGGAATGCCTTGAATCAGAATGTGGTGCTGGTGCAGCTCTTGTGGCTGCGTGGGAGTGCCAACGGCGCAGGTGATGTGAAGCGTCATTTCATGATCTTCGACCGACCTTTTGAACTAAATGAGTTGGAGGTGTTCGGGCAGTCCAATCTGGATGTGCGCAAGCTCAAACAGACACTTGATGATGCCTTTCATCGCAGTGAGTTCAGCGCCTACGCCGAGCGGTTTCGTCGCTTGCTCGGCATCGAGAGCGAGATGGCGTTACGCCTGTTGCACAAGACCCAGTCGGCCAAGAACCTCGGTGACCTCAACACCTTCCTGCGGGACTTCATGCTGGACAAACCAGCGACCTTCGAGGTGGCGGATCGACTGGTCAGTGAGTTCGATGAA
>TARA_R110002073_G_scaffold502_14_pt1 | contig 26399 bp, 22 predicted proteins | sample TARA_R110002073 | Tara Oceans TARA_R110002073 (sample SAMEA4397174) | marine metagenome | biome: Polar Biome; feature: [DCM] deep chlorophyll maximum layer (ENVO:01000326); material: water (ENVO:00002006), including particulate matter (ENVO:01000060) such as... | depth 40 m | reverse complement strand
CCAGCCACAACGCCTTCGGCATTGGTGGCAGAAAAATGCGCTGAGCGCGCATCGTAGGCATCTGTTTCCAGCCCATCGGGATAGCGGGCGGCATTCAGGAAGTGGCATTCGAGGCAATAAATCTGGTAGCGCAACGCGTAGAGATCGTTGAGCTCTGCAACTTCACTTCCGCGGTCGTAGGAGTGCAGCGAAAAGTATTTCGCCAAGGCACCTAACGATGCTGCTGCGTCGCGGTCCATTGCTCCCTCCACCCTCATTTATGATTCTGCCTGCAGCATAGCACCAAATGCCTACGTGTCTGCAATCAGGCCCGCGAGGGCCTGTCGTCAAAGCTCCGAATCAAGCCAGTGCAGGAACGCCGGATTCACTTCGGCCAAACGACGTTGCAGGGCCGAAAGCTCCAGCAGGTACGGGGCAACCGGCCCGTAGTAGTCTACCGCGGGCCCGATTCGTTGAAACTCGACGCCGATGCGACGCAGCATGCGCAGCAACGGACGCTCCATGGCCGCATACCAGTACTCGATGCCATGCTGCAGACTGTACTGGTACATCTGCCGGTAGACGGTGAGGATGACCGTGCCGGTGTTGCCCCCTCCGGGCGGGGTGCGGCAATTCTGGTTGAGCACCAGACGGGAGACCTCGCCCGCGACCCGCGACGGAGGCAGCGTGACTCCCTCGAACAGCCTGCAATGCTGCTGATAGGGGAAGCCGTCTCCCGCCGCGTCGAGTACCAGTCGCACTGACCCCGCCACCTCGTCATTCCGATCAAAGGCAGCGAAACACCGGGAGCGGGCATCGTACCCGTCGATCTCCAGCCCTTCCGGATACTGCTCGGCGCACAAGAAGGCCCGTTCTTCGCAGTAGACGCTGTAGCGCAGCCGATAGATTCGGCGCAGTTCCTCAGGTTGATTGACAATACGTGTGTTCAGCCAGTGTTCCGGACGGAACGCCTTGGGGTTGGTCATAAAACGCCTCGCAGGATGACCCCGCACTACCGATTTTCAGGGGAGTGACCTTACGCATCCTGCCTGGGTCGAACGCATACTAAAAGATACCGGCGGCGACGGAAAGCAATTGTCAGGATTTTTTACACCCATAGCCTGCGAAGGGCGGTGCCCCATCACAGCAACACGAACAACCTGTTGTTTATAAAGCGTTTTATTTAACTGGCATGGCAGTTGCTTTAGGTTCCGTGCGAAGGCGGCCAGGCCACGAACACTGGCCAGACGCTTAAACTCCGATACCCCACCGGGCACTGTCGGAACCCAACATCAGGAGATTCATGATGAAAACAATGATCAAGACAGCAGGCGCAGCGAGTCTCCTCGCAGTTGCCGTTGCCAGCACCTCGGCAGTAGCCGCGCCCCTCGCAGAACTCGGGTTCAGCCAGCAAGCGGGTTTCGGTACCCCCACGTTCTTTGGTGGTTCACTCAGCTACAAGCCTGCAAGCGATGTTCCCAACCTTGACCCGCTGGCACCCGCCGGCACCAACCTCAGCTTCGCTTGGGAAGGCGCCAACGACCCGGTAGAGTCCTCAATCGCCATTCAGTCGTACAACAACAGCACTGCGCCAGTGGCAGACCTGGACGGCACGCCCCTGCGCTACACTGCCGGTTTCGCCGGCGTTGATGGCGACGGGCAATGGAACGCCGGCGACTGGTGGGTTATCGACACCATTACGCAAACCAACAATACGCTGACCACTCTTGGTGGCGCTATCGTTGACCCGCTGTGGGTTGTCGACACGCTGGCGAACCTGCGTATCTACGCGGATGCCGCGCGCACGGACCTGGCTTACGCCGACCCGACCACGACCAACAGCATCAGCTTCAATGAAACGCTGAACACCGACAGCGAAGCAGCCTGCGCGGGCCCCAACCCGCTGGAAACGCTGTGCGATGACATTTTTACCGCATCATCTGACGCGTTTGCACCGGTTTCGTTCGTACGGGACGGCTACCGCTATGACCTGAGCTTCACGCTGTTCGCCGGTACTTCTACCGACAACGGTGTTCCTGCCGGTACTTCGGAAGTTGTTCTGAACCCCGACGGCACTATCACGGTGTACACCCCTGAGTTTGATCCCGGCACCAGCGCTATCCACGTAGCGATGAGCTACATGGCCACGGCAGTTCCCGAGCCTTCAGTGCTGGGCTTGTTTGGCGCTGGCATCTTGGCCTTGGGCTTTGCAGGTCGCCGTCGCAAGAACGTGTCTGCCTGAACCACGTCACCACGCCTTACGGTGTCATCGTAAGGTAACGAGGAAAGACCCCGGCTCTGCCGGGGTTTTTTTTAGCCCGAGACTCCTGGCTTCTGTTGTATCATCGACGCCACCACCTCTCAGAGTAAGACTGGCATTGTGTCAACACCGCGTAGCCCCAAAAGAATTCTGATACTTGACGCCGATATGACACCAGCACTTGCTGTTGCGCGCTCACTGGACGCCGCAAAGTACCGCGTCAGTGTTGCCAGTGCAGCGCGGCGCCCCATAACCGGCTACTCCAAATGTGTAATTGAAACTCTCCGTTATCCAGATCCCACCGAGGACAGGTCTGCGTTCCTGACCTGGTTTCAACGGCATACACGGCAACGCCACTATGACCTGGTCATACCGGTCACAGAGCGTTCATTGCTGCCATTATCGGAAAGTCGCGACCAACTACCACACGTAAAGATAGCGCTACCCAGCACAGAAAGTCTTGCTTTAGCCCTGAACAAAAATGCCACGTTCAAACTCGCTGAAGAGTTGGGAATTTCCACACCGCGCAGTTTTTATCTCCATGACCTGGCCGATCTGAAGAACCTGCCATGGAATTTAACATGGCCGATGGTTATCAAGCCCAGCCAAACCCTGTCGGGCAGTGCCTCGGGCTACACGAGACGAGATGTAAGCTATGCAAACAACCTCGAGAGTTTGCGCGCACAATGCGAGGCCTGCCTGGAGCACTCCCCCGTCATCCTGCAAACCTATTTTCAGGGCCAAGGGGCCGGCATTGAGCTAATTGCACGGGATGGCAAGATTCTGTACGCGTTTCAACACGTGCGCCTACACGAGGTACCGCTCACGGGTGGGGGCAGCAGCCTTCGGGCGAGCACCGAGATTGCACCCGAGTTACTTGAAGCAGCGAAGAAGCTGATAAGTGCAGCACGCTGGACCGGTGTCGCGATGGTTGAGTTCAAGTGGAATTCGGATGACTGCAGCTATTGCCTCATGGAGATCAATGGGCGCCTGTGGGGATCCCTGCCGTTGGCAACCGCAGCAGGCGCCGATTTCCCGTCAATGCTTGTGGACCTCGCGCTGACGGGTGACGTGCCACACTACCCACCCTACCGGCGCGGCATTGTGTGTCGAAATCTCGCTCGCGACCTGATGTGGCATGAAATGGTTCTACGCAGCAAAAGTGAGCATATAACGACAATTCCTTCGGGGCGCGCCATTGCGAAGGGCCTCCTGGAGGTTTTTTCATTCCACCATTACTTCGACATTCAAAGCCTGAGTGATCCATTACCTGGCCTGGTCGATATCGCTCGGCTCGCTCGGCACTATGCCTTGCGTGTCACCGGCCTCTGCAAGGAGCATTGGTTTTTCCTCCAGCAACGGCTGCTTTGGCGAAACGGAGCGATACGCGAGAAACTCCGCAATTCACGAAGTATACTGTTTGTTTGTTATGGCAACATCAATCGCAGCGTTGTCGCTGAGGCGGCCATGTCTGCAATCCAGCCTTCAGCGGACACGAGGAAAATCCGCTCCGCGGGCTTCCATGAGAAAACTGATCGACCGGCAGATCCAAGAATGGTCGCCGTTGCCGCCCGGCATAACATTGCGCTGAAGAACAGCAGCTCCGCGTATGTAAGCGCAGAGCTCATAAAAGAGAGTGATCTCATATTCGTCATGGAAAAACGCCATTTCGATCAAATCGCCATGATGTACCCGGACGCCGCCGCGCGAACCTTCCTGTTAGGCACGGCTTCAGCTAGTCGTGCTGATAGCGTTGAGATCCTCGATCCTTATAATCAGATTCCCGAGATTTACGAATCCTGTTTCCTGCGTATCCAGAAAGCAGTACTCGCTGTATCCACCGCTTTGCACGGAACACACAAAGATGCTTAGGGAATCTGAGGTGAATGAGATGCACAGCGCGGCCGAGCGCCGCGCACCATTTTTTTCAGTAATCATACCCACTCGCAATCGCCCAGGCATGCTCCAGCGGGCCCTCCAGTCTGTGCTTGCGCAAAGCATGCAGGATTTAGAGGTCATCGTAGTGAATGATGGCTCTGCCGACGAATATTTGGCACCCTATCTAGCGATGGAGGCTGATGGGGGTGATCGTGTTTCATGGATTTACCAAACCCAGCGCCCAAACGGCCATGGCCCAAGCTATTCCATTAATACGGGCGCTCGCGCGGCTAAGGGGCGCTACCTATGCATCCTGGACGACGACGACAGTTGGGAAGATATTGAGCATTTAAGAATTGCCCGAGACGTTATACTGACCAGCGATGGTGACGTGGATGCTTACTACAGTAATCAAGCTGCATACGACGAACATAATCAACGAGTAAAACATGCACTTTGGCTTGATGGACTTGCAAACCAATTGCCGATCACGAACACCCCGTGTGGTACGTTCCGCGTAGACCCACGCACATTGTTGAAGCATGGTGGCTTTCCCCACCTCAACTGCACCATCCTGCAACGTCAACTCTTCCTCAATCTGGGCGGCATGGATGAGGGTATCCGCTACGAATGTGAAGTCGACCTGTACTTGCGCACACTAAGCGCCGCATCGCATATCATTTACACGACAAGATGCATTGGACGCCATAACGTACCCGCGATCAACAAAAAAAATAACGAGTCGACCTCTGTTGATGAAACTCAGAAGCGCTTGTCGCAAATACGAGTCTACCAAAAGAACCTGTGTACCAGTGAGCATCCGGACGTGGTGGATGCCTGTAGAGCCCGCCTTGCGCCGCTATACAAACATTTGGCTACACTGAAACGGCAAAATGGTGAGTGCAAGGCAGCAGCCGTGCTTGCCCGCGTAGCGCTCGCACATCGGTATTCACTGAAGTGGCAGGCGTACTGCATTTACCTTGCCGTTCTCGCGATGTTGGATAGACAATAATGACAGCACTGACTCACTTGCGGGCGTTAGGAAAGCATCCGGGGTTACTAAAGCATTACCAGCCGATTTTGCTTATGAGCCACATGCGAGCCAATACCAGCTTGCTAGGGCACGTACTCGGTAGCAACCCCGAAATCGAAGGCTACTATGAGTTACACATCGGCTATTACAGCTGGAAGAGCCTGATCAGGCAGAAACTGCTGCACTTCGCCAGACATGCGCCAAAATCATCCGCCCGGTTCATGTTCGACAAAGTGCTTCACGACGACCACTTTGTCGACCTTTCACTTTTCCAGAGAGGCAAAGTGATCTTTGCGCTGCGCCCCCCAGAGAAAACCATTCGGAGTATCGTAAGCCTCTACCGCTCGGTCGAGCCTAACCACCCCTATACCGACAGTGAGAGCGCCACTCAATACTATATTTCCCGAATTCAATCGCTCGCCAGAATTGCCAGCGCCAGCCCGACAGCTTTTCTGTATCTCGACGCTGATGCTTTGCGAGAAGACGCCCCTCGGACCCTTCAGTCAATCAGCGGGTTTCTTGAACTGAAAACACCGCTGGACGAGAACTACAAAAAACAGCCGCTGACGGGGGCAGAAAAAGCGGGGGACTCGTCGGAATCGATCATATCTGGCAAGATAGAACGCATCACTCGAGACTATGGCCACATTTCCGTCGCGGAAGCAGACTTGGCAGAGGCGGTTCATCAATTCAAGTTGGCCCGCAGCACAATTTTAGAAAGCAAGCAGTGTGTCGCAAAGGTGCTCCAGGATGCATAACGTAAGGGAGAGTCTACCGTTGCTTGAAGCGACATTGCCGTTGAGTAACTGGCCTGATTCGAGCCAACTAGGCAGATTGTCTGAAGGCGATACAGCGGCGCACCCGCACTCTATTCACAGCGACCAGTCAGCTAACGACGCAAGTGGCAGAGTGCTGGCGCTCACAGGTCACCCCTTCCTGATAACAGACAGCGGGCGCCGGCAAATCGACGCCGCTGAACTGCTCGCTCAGTATCAAGCGCTCGGTGACAGTTTCCTTGCCACGATCGAAGGCCGATGGGCCTTGCTGCTGATCGATCCACAGCAAGAGCGCGTCCTTTTCGCCAACGACAGGCTTGGCCGCCAACCGCTGTATTACTCTGAGAGTGAAGGTACGCTGCGCGTCTGTACACAATTGCGCCCTTCCTTGGCGCCGATGCAAGCACCCGTTCTGGATGAGCAGAGCATCTATCACTTTGTTTACTTCCACATGATTCCGGCGCCCGGCAGTGCTTACAAAAATGTCCAGAAACTGCGTATGGCCCATCGGGGCGAGGCAGACCGAAATGGCGTTCGTCTTACACGCTATTGGATTCCCAAGTTCACCGAAACTCGTCCGGGCTCCCGAACGCGCCTGAAAGCTGCATTGGCGGAGACACTCCGGGATTCTGTAAGACGCGCAGCGCATGACCACGCAAAGCACAAGATCGGCGCATTTCTTAGTGGCGGACTAGACAGCTCTACCGTAGCCGGAATGTTGCACGAAGTTCAGGAAACCGGCTGCGATGCCTACGCCATTGGTTTTGACGCGGAAGGCTACGATGAGATGCCTTACGCACGCATTACTGCAAGACACTTCGGTATTCGCTTGCACGAATACTATGTGACCCCCGACGACGTCGTTGCGGCAATGCCGGAAATCTCGAAGGCCTTTGAAGAACCCTTTGGTAACTCGTCCGCGCTTCCGGCGTACTTTTGCGCCCGAAGGGCGGCCGCAGATGGCGTTTCCGTGCTCCTGGCCGGCGACGGCGGCGACGAGCTGTTTGCGGGAAATGAACGCTACGCCCATCAAAAGCTGTTTGAGCATTATGATCAACTACCCTATTTCGCACGTCACACGTTGATTGAAGGTCTGGTCAAGATTTTACCGCCGCAAAGCGGACTTAGCCGCAAAGCATCCAGCTTTCTAAAACAGGCTAACACCCCCCTGCCAGCGCGACTACAATACTACAGCTTTCTTGAGCAGAACGATGCAACGCAGGTTTTCCTCCCTGAGTTTCTGCGCGCCGTAGACACAGCGCACCCTTCAGCACTACTCGATTCAATCTATCATGCACCTGAGGACGCGTCTTCGCTGAATCGCATGCTTTTTCTCGACTGGCAGATAACGCTGGCGGACAATGACCTGCGCAAAGTCAGCAAGGCCTGCGAGATGGCTGGGGTTGAGGTGCGTTACCCTATGCTGGATGACGCGTTGGTGTCACTGTCGACGAGAATACCATCGCACTGGAAGTTACCACGCAAAGCGCTGCGGGACTTCTACAAACAGGCGCTTAAGGGATGGTTACCGGATGCTACAATCAAGAAGTCCAAACATGGCTTCGGGTTACCTTTTGGGGTTTGGATGAAAACCCATTCGCCGTTGCGCGACATGGCTTATGAGCATGCATTGGGGCCGCACAACCGTTCAATTTTCAACCCGCGGTTTCTCGAGGAAGCGGTTGCTCGCCACCGCGAAGGCCATGCATCTTATTACGGCGAGCTCGTCTGGCTCTTGGCGGTGCTGGAATTCTGGCTCGGGGCCCACGAGGTGGCGAGATGAATACACACCCTCTACAGAGCCTTGTCACTGCGATTTTCACCCTCTATATGTTGCTCAGCGGCACACTTGCCCATGCAGAAGGCAGAGGCGCGGCACCCTGGGTCGGTGAGACATTTGATGGCCGACAATGCACCGGGCCAGGCACCGAGAACTACGGGCCGTTTGATTTCCGTATAGACAAAAATAAACTACCTATTGTTGAGAACTACCACTTCACACAGGACGTTGAACAGCTGATACGCGGTGTCAGCGTCACACACCCTATTGGTGACATTCGCTACACACTAACCAAAATACCCAATCACCACCGCGCACTGTATTCGGCCGTGCGCTTTTCAATCAGCGATCCCTCCGCTCGCCTCAAGCGAGAGAATCCCGCCGAGTGCTTCTTACAGCGCGCGATCCGCTATGCGCCCGACGATGCCGTTCCTCACATGCTTTTCGGGTTGTATCTGCATCGCCTGGGGCACCCCCGGGACTCCCTCCAACACTACCTGCGAGCCGAGGCGTTGACGCCCAATGATGCCAACCTGCTATACAACATGGGACTGGTGTACTTTGAGCTAGGACAATACAACGAAGCAAGCCGTTATGCCCAGCAGGCTTACGCCGCCGGCGTGACGTTTCCGGGATTGAAGCGCAAATTGCAACAAGCTGGCCATTGGAACTGACAAAACCCTACATTCAAGAGGAAAATACGTGACAGCACTAGAAATCACTCGCAAGATGATTCGCTCCTGCCTACAGCTGGATGAATCCGTATCACTGAGTGAAGATACCTATCTGATGGGTGGCTTTCCAGAGTTCAACTCACTCACTATCACGACGCTCATTGTCGAGATCGAAGACAATCTGGGGTGCGAAGTGGCGGATGACGAGATTAGTGGAGAGATCTTTGAGACCGTGGGTTCACTCGCAGAGTTCGTAGAGCACAAAATGAAGGAAGCATGAGCACGCAGCCTATCCACATCCAAGCCGGATTCACCGAAGGCGAAAAGCCAGCATTCTTCGTGCGTTTCTCACCTGCGGATGCCGTGCCGCGTGCGCATGTGATCTACCTACCGCCCTTCACTGAAGAGATGAATCGTTGCCGCGCCATCGCCGCAGGACAGGCGCGTCGGTTCGCAAGGCAGGGGATGAGCTGCACGCTTCTGGATTTTCATGGCACAGGCGAGAGCCCGGGGGAAACCACAGACGCAACACTCCCCATCTGGTACAACAATATCTCCGAGATATACGACAGCCTTGTCAATGAAGCTCACGTGCCTGTCCACCTCTGGGGCTGCCGGCTGGGAGCGCTCATTGCGGCGAACTATCTGACCAACCGCGCGATTACCTGTGATGCGCTGCTGATGTGGCAGCCCATCGCTGCAGGGAAACCCTATGCCACCCAGGTCTACAGGCAACGCCTGGCAGCACTGATAGAGCGTGGGGGAGCTGCAGAAACAACTACAACCATCAGGGAGCGTCTTGCGAACGACGAAGTTGTTGAAATCGGGGGCTACTCACTCGGGGGGCCATTGATGCTGGCCATTGACGAGCTGGACATGGCGAGTATCTCCCGCGCGCCGGCAAAGCGCGTCTTTTGGCTGGAGCACAGCTCCGATGGCGACCTGCTCCCGAACCCCCGTTCCGCCAAAGCTATAAGCCACCTGAGCAACCTGGGAGCGGAAACCAAGCATATAGCATTCACTGGAGCGCCTATTTGGCAGCTGCATGAGCGTGCGACCTGCGATTCGCTGCTTGAGCAAACAGAGGCCCTGCCGCTGTGACCACTGCGCGCTCGCTAAACGAAGTGGCCTTCCCATTCAAACTCGACAAGTGCGACCTGCTCGGCGTGATCCATCAGTCGACAACTGCAAGCGACCTGGGTGTGCTAACCCTTGTCGCCGGCGGCCCGCAGTACCGGGGCGGCTGTGGTAGGCAACTCGTTGCACTGGGACGGCGACTGTCGCGGGAGGGCGTACACGTCATGCGCTTCGATCACCGGGGCTTGGGGGATAGCGAAGGTGAATTCCAAGGATTTGAGGCCCTGCAGGATGATATTGAAGCCGCGATCGCGGAGTTTCGGCGACAAGTGCCAGAGCTTGAGCGCATCATTCTTTGGGGAGGCTGTGACGCGGCATCCGCGGCACTGATCAACGCCCATCGGTTTCCAGCAGTTGTATCTGTGGTGGCAGCGAACCCATGGGTCAGCAGCGAACGTACCGCCGCTCGAGTCCAGCAGAAGCATTATCTTTCCCGCCTGCGTCAGGGATCATTCTGGCGGAAGCTGCTCAAACTGGAGTACGACATACCCGGTTACCTGCGAAGTGCCGCCACCCGACTGTGGAATCGCATTGGCAGTCGTGGCGGCGCAGACTTCCGACAATCGACGTCATCTACCCAACCGCATTACATCAATCGTATGTTGCTCGGATTGCAGCAGTTTAGTGGCAGCGTTCTATTTCTCATGAGTGGCAGCAGCCTGATAAGCAGGGAGTTTGACGAGCTGGTCGCTGCAGACCGTGAATGGAGCAAGGCATGCAGTGGCCCTGGACGAGAACGGCTGGAGATTCCTGAAGCCGATCAAACCTTTTCCAGTTTGCAATCAAAGAATCGGATGTTGGATGCCGCCAGTATGTGGGCGGAAAAGCTGAAAAACTCATGACGCCGAGACAGATGCGACTGCTGATGTCCACAGCCCCTATTTCTCAGGACGGGTAGCGGCTTGTCAATCGGACGCTCTCTTACAATCTCAATTGCGCAGACATACATCACGATAGGGCTGCAATTGCTATCCTTCGTGATTATAGCCAGATTGCTCACGCCCGAGGAAATCGGGCTGTATTCGGTGGCTATCGCCGTTATTGGTATCGCGCAAATATTGAGAGACTTCGGTATCGGTAGCTACCTTATCCAGGAGCGGGAACTCACTGACGAAAGAATTCGCACTGCGTTCACTATCACCATGATCGTCTCAACAACGCTATTTGTAGTTGTATTGGGCGCTGCCAAACCTGCAGCATGGTTTTACGATGACGAACGCTTGACCGGAATCCTCCGCCTGCTATCGATAAACTTTCTACTGATACCATTTAACTCAACTACGATGTCGCTACTCAAGCGTGAGATGAGGTTTGGCTTACTGGCCCTTTTTGGAATATTGGCATCCGTAGTTGGCACCGGATCGGCAATCGGCTTTGCTCTCGCAGGAGCGGGTTACAACGCATTGGTTTATTCGAGCATAATCTCCACCGTCACTCTCGTGCTCGCTGGAGCGGTATACCGCGGCTCCGAGTTTGTACTACGGCCAACATTGGCAGAGTGGCGCCGCGTAACCGGATTTGGTTCACAAGTCGCTTTGACCAACGTACTGGGGCATATCGCTGGCAACATGAATGATCTCGTGGTAGGCAAGGCCCTCGGTTTCACCGCCGTAGGCATCCTCAGCCGCGCACAAGGAGTGATGAATCTATTCCACCGTGACATGATGGGAGCGATAAGGAGCGTCGCCTATCCAGCATTTGCCGATTCATCCCGCAGGAACGCCGACATGGAGGACATCCACAACCGAAGCATCACCGCAGTAACTGCAATCGCCTGGCCTTTCTACGGATTTTTTGCACTCTACCCTCTGGAGAGTTTACGTTTTCTCTTTGGTCCACAATGGGATGATGCAGCCCCTCTGGTTCCAGTTTTTTGCGCAGCGGGTGCAGTTGCCGTAGTGTGGAGCTTGGGCATGAATATGATTACCGCCATGGGAAAAGTCAAACTTGCAACTCTTTCTGAGCTAATAATACAGCCCCTGAGAATTGTCATTCTTGTTCTCGTCGCGCTTGCGTTTGATGAGATTATGCCTTTCGCGATCGCTTTACTCGGTATTTATTGTTTACAGCTAATCAATGTCTATACATTCAAGCATTTTGTATGCCCGACACGCTGGAAAACGCTCGCAGTGGGGCTAATCTACTCCGCAATACTCACTGTCTTGAGCTTGAGCCCGGGCTATATCATATATCGACTTTTCCTCGACAACGGAAAGAGTGTTGACGAAGTCTTCGGAATCCCAATCCTGGCCATGTGCCTTGCTTTAAGCTGGTTAGTCGCGATCCGCCTGATCGACCACCCCACTGTTCACGACGAGCTTGTTCCAGCGCGGATGAAGCGAATTCTACTATTCCCTTGGAGGCCAGATAATGGCATACGTTGAAATCACTATTCTGGTCTTAATCCTCTGCCTCCTGATCCTTACCTACAGAAAGATCAGAAAGATACATATCTCATCCTATGAACTCACAGATAAGACCGCGGATATAGACACAGAGTTTAAAAGCCTCTACGGGCAAATTCAGGCCTACATTGATCTAAAGGCACTACTCGGGCTCACCCAACCATTACCTCGTCTAAGGGGGTGGGCTGCCTCGCCGGACTTCCTGATCGAAATTGCGAAACACGCACTCAAAGAAAAGCCCCGCTGCACAGTCGAATGCAGTAGTGGAGCTTCTACTATCGTGCTCGCCCGATGCGCCCAAATCTCAAACACTGGGCACGTTTTCAGTCTGGAGCACGACGCCAGATTTGCAGAAATCACAAAGAACAATCTCAAGGACTGCGGCCTGGCTGACTGGGCTACGGTTATCGTGGCTCCTCTTGAGCGTACCAAGGAAAACGTGGTTTCAGAATGGTATTCCAATTCAGGATATAAAGACTTACAAAATATCGACCTCTTGGTCATCGATGGCCCTCCAGCCACAGCGAACGAGCTCGCAAGGTACCCCGCAGTACCCAACTTGATTGAGCGCCTAGTTGATGGTTCTGCGATCTATCTTGATGATACAAATAGAGCAGGTGAGCAGGAGATCATTTCAAAATGGCTAGGAGACAGCCGTCTAGTACTACAAAGAACAATCGATTTAGAGAAAGGCGCTGTAGAATTGCGCTATACCAAACCGGCACTATAAGCGCGCTCTAGGTCATCGGGTGGGGACCAATGTAGAGCATGGAGCATGTAAAGCACATCACTGACGTATATCGCGAGTAGCTGCCCGTTTATTCAAGTGATCGAACAACAAGATATCCTTGTAAGATTAAACCCGCTCTAGTTGGCCGGTGAACTGACCATGAAAATATCATTGTTATTTGCCAGCTATAACGGAGAGAAAACACTACCAAGGATGCTTGATGCCATGACTCGAGTCATGGTGCCAATGGGAGGACTTGAGATTATAGCAGTCGACAACGCGAGCACGGATCAAACGGCCGAAGTAATGGCCGCGTATTCAGATCGGCTAGACATCAAGATTATTAGCGCTCCGGAGCGCGGTAAGAATCGCGCACTAAATAGGGGGCTGGCTCATATCACCGGAGAGGTCGTGGTGCTAACCGATGACGACATCATTCCCAACACCGATTGGTTATTGCAGATGGAGCGCTGCCTGATCGCAAATCCGGAGTTCGCGATAATCGGCGGCCGCATCAAGCCGAACTGGCCCAGCGACCTGCCTGAGTATGTTAAAAGGTACGTGCCGCTAAGCATGGTTTTTGCGATAACCGAGGAGCAGCAACCAGACGGCCCATCTGATCCCCAGAAAATCTGGGGGGCAAATATGGCAGTCAGGAGTGAAGTATTCGACAAGGGGTTTCGATTTGATGAAACTGTCGGGCCAGCTTCCGGCAATTATATCATGGGCAGCGAAACTGAGTTCACCGCTCGTCTGGCCTACGAAGGCTACTCTTGTTATTTCTGCAACGCATCGGTCGTTGAACACATCATACGTTCCAACCAGTTCAGCAAATCATGGTTGTGGGGACGATCGCTTCGATCGGGCAAAAGCTATTGTCGCAACAATATTGTCGATCACCGCCAACAGTTCAGAGTATTTTTCGGTGTGCCAGTTTGGATCGTAAGACGCTGCATCACGTGTTACTTGAAATATATATACTACAGTTTTTTAGACAAGGAAGATCTAGCATTTGCCGAACGATTCAGCGCTTCCCGCTGGCATGGCTATATTCTCCAAGCGCTTCAAGATAAACTAGGACGAACTGATGACTGAACCGATCACCGTTGTAATACCAGCGTATAACAGTGCCGGATTCATAGCAGAAACACTCGACACAATACTCAAACAAACTAGGCAACCTGAACATATTTTGGTGGTAGACGATGGTTCCACCGACAGCACCGCAGCGTTGGTAGCCAGCTACGGCAATGCTGTCGAATGTATGTACATCGACAATGGCGGCCAGGGGCGCGCTCGCAGAATCGGTATTGAGCACACCGACAGTGACTGGATCGCCCTGTGCGACAGCGATGATCTCTGGGAGCCAAATCATATTGAGCGAAGATTGCTGATGTTGGAGCGCTACCCAGATGCGCAGATGACATTTTCAGATTTCCACTCATTCGGCCCCACCGCAGAATCCGATCACCGGCTGCTTGACGAGGCTCCCGAGGGCTGGATGACACAGTGGGCCGACACGGATGATCTTGGCTTTTTTCGTCTGATCAAGAGCTATCCAGCAATCCTGACCTTCAACCCGATCTATCCATCGGGCATGATGTTTAGGCGTGAGAGTTATCAGCGCATGGGCGGATTTATCGAAAAGTACAGTCGCTGGATTGGCGAAGACAGTGAATTTACGCGCCGATTTGCCAGTCTCGATGATTGCGTGTTTGTCGGCGATACACAGCCAACTTGGGGCTACAGACGTCACAGCTCAAACTACTCGGCGGTACAGTGGAAGAATATCAAAGCCAAAGCCGATATCCTTGAGGAGCATTTGCGGCGGGGCGTTGTTCCACCTTCTTATGTCGGTGCGACCTGCGCTGAACGCGACGCCACACGTGGAACCGCGTTCGACCAGGCATGTTGGGAGAAAGCTTCAGGTCACGTTGCCAGCCTGTTTACGGAACTCCCACCAGCGCAACGTACCGCTAAGAGACGTGCGAAAGCCCTATTTGCCAAAGTCGGCCTCTTTTTCTAAAGACACACTATTCAGTGGCATCATGCAACGAATGGTTTGGTTTTCGCGCTCGAAGGTGACCGCTTTAATTTGCGCAGGAGTAGCAGCTCTCGTGATTCTCCCTGCATATCTCGCTCATCGAAAACCCATCACGGTAATTTACAACGAGGAACAAACCCAACAGCCAGCGCTGAAGATGCAGATATATCCCGCAAAAGAGGATGGTGACAACCACCCTGCTGTTTTATTTTTTCACGGTGGCGGCTGGATCACGGGCAGCCCCGAGCAGTTCAAATGGTTCGCGGAACAGTTCGCCGCCTGCGGTATCGTGTCAGCGCTTGTGGAATATCGAGTCCATTCGATACATGGTAGTTTACCCGACAGCGCAGTTGAGGACGCCTACAACGCCTACCAATGGATGTATCGGCATCACGCCCAATTTGGCGTGAATACCGCTCATATCGCACTCGTCGGAGGTTCCGCTGGCGGGCATATCGCTGCAGCGGGTGCGCTGACCTTTGCGTCCAGCATTACAAGCAACTATGAGGGAACCGATACCGCACCTCCCTTTGCTTTGGGGCTATTGAACCCGGTCCTCGAACTGACGGTAGCCAAGAAGTCTCAGGGTTACACTCAGGAAGAACTGAAACTGATTGACGCTCTTGGGCCAACCAAGGCCACGAAGTTATCACTTGGATCCAAGCTAGAGCGAACAGACATACCAACGCAGATTATCTACGGTAGCCTCGACCCCCTATTGCCAACGGCATACGAAGCGCTGTTTTCACAGCCTGATAAACCCAGGTCACATTTGGAGCTACTGGTAGCATCCGGCGAAAATCACGGTTTCTTCAACTACGAACCCTGGCGTACCACAGTAGCCGGCTCTCTCCTAGCGTTCCTCCGAGCCCATGGAGCGGCAGTAGACTGCAAGTTAGCAATGAATGAGCCAGCAAAGCTGAAAAACGCGAGAGAAAATGGCGCGTGAGCTTACGCTTCAGCGTCCACGACAAGGCTCGCCTCGTGCCGCTGTAGCTGATTTAGCAGTTGCTGCAATCCGGACGTAAACGCTGCGTTAAGCTGCTGTAGCTCCTGAGACGATAGTCTCTGGTGAACCAGTCGCCGGCTCTTGCTGTCATCGCCCTGCGGACGTACCCCTAACCGAATCCGCTGAAAATCCTGTGTCCCGTACGTGGCGATGATAGAACGCACCCCGAGATGGCCGCCGTCGCCACCCCCTCGGCGCACTTTGACTTTGCCATGCTCAAGATCCATATCGTCGTGAATCACCGCCGCTGCGCTGGCGAGCTCTTCGGTCCCGAGCATTCCGCGGATCACCTCACCTGAATGATTGATGGCCGCGTCCGGTTTAACCAGCATGACCTGAACACCCTGTATGACACCCTCGCTGACCTGCCCAAGGGGGATCTGCTCCCAGACCATGCCCCGCTCTTGGGCCAGCGTATCGAGTGCAATATGTCCGGCATTGTGCCGCGTTAGCTGGTACTTTTCCCCCGGGTTGCCCAGCCCCACTAAAGCAATACGTCCCTCAACACTAGGAATTAGCGGAAGCACGTCACTGGTAGCAGAGAGCGCGTCGGAATGTATAGTGGCGGGGATAGAGAAATCGTAAGCTCTCGGACATCGCGTGCAAAACTGGGATTTTCCACACCGGCTTTCCCAGCATGCGACGGGATTTTCGCGGTCAAGAATCAATCTCACGAGGTGATCGGCACGGGACGAGCCCTTCAGTAGCACCAGATCCCCCGGACGCAGAACCTCACGCAGATACAGCGACGTCTGACGCAAGTCAGCGAAACCGTGTAAACGCTCCCGCTGTTCTCCCGTTGCCTTTTTCGTAGCGCGATAGGCATGGACACCGACAAAAATTACCTGGTCGGCAATTTCCAATGCTCTTTCCGCCACCTGTGGATAGAGTTTGGATGCTGACCGTGAGTAATCCGAAAGGGTGCCGATTACCATGACTTTACGCGGTGCCTCGGCATCTCGCATAAAGTTCATGGGCGCGTCCAGCGACCAAAGAGGGGCTTTCCAGTCATCCCGCAGGAACGTGACATCATCTCTAGCGGCCACAACCTGCATTCGTCCCTCACTGGGCTCCAATTTACGCAGGCTTTTGATGGCGTCTGGTAGTTCCATACCAGCCGCCACCGCCACGGCCAAAGCACAGAGAACAGACAGCGCGAGCTGCTCACCGTGCAGCGCCGTCACCACTGTATGATCTTCGCCCTTGTACTCGACCTTCAGGGTCAGCGGTTTTGGCCACTTTGATTGACATTCCAGCAGACGCAGCGTGGCTCCCTCGCTCCGCCCCACCCAGATCACCTTCCTACGGCAGTGCCGCCCCCTCTCCAACAACAGAGGGTCATCAATATTCAGGATTGCAGTGCCATCTTTCGGCAAGGCCTGGACAAGTCGGAACTTCTCCGTGGCGATGTCCTCAAGCCCGAAATCGGACCGGGCATGTTCGCGTTGGATCAGCGTTACAACGGCAATGCTCGGCGTGAATAATCTGAGAGGCCAGTTCATGGCCCGAGGCTCGCCGCCGGACACTTCCACAACCGAATACCGGTCACCAGGCCGGGTAGCGACCACCGTGTTGGCCACCATCGCTGGCTCATTAGAAGACTGCTGAGTCTTGGTTACCGGCCCTTTATCTGAGAGTATACCGGCACACAGATCCTTAGTTGTGGTCTTGCCCGCACTACCCGTAATGCCGATAAACTCAACCTTTCCGAGCACTGACCTTTTTATCAGCGCTCGAGCCATCGCCGCAGCAAACTCCGTTCGCCAGCGAAATACTTCGACAAGATTTCTGGCACGACTTGTCAATGCGGTGATGGCCAAAACCAAACGCTCCGGTGTATGAGGGAAAAGCAAGAATGCACTCAAAGTCCGGCGTTGTCCAAATTATTAGAGGTCAAACCGTGGACTTCGGTGGTATCCTTCTAATGACTTTTGGTCATTCCAGGATGCTTAACTACCGCCTAAATACCAAAATTTATAGCTTGAAGGCAAATCAGACCAGCCACCTTGATCACAATGCAATCGTCGAACTGCCTCAAACCAAATTAGCAATGAGAGTCAGCATGATCAAACATAGCACAAGAAAAACTCCGACCAGGGGCTTCTTTGAACTTTAAGCTCTTCACCCTCTCGCTCGGACGCGCTATCGGACTCTTTGCCTTGAGCAGACACCTGACGTCCGGTCGAGTCCGAATCCTGGCTTATCACGGTATTTGGCTTGGTGAAGGACATTTTGGCAACTTTCTGTACATGGATGCCCGCAAATTTCAACGAAGACTGGCATTACTCAACAAGTGGGGGTACCCGGTAATTCCACTAACGCAGGCCATCGATGACCTTGACGAGGGGAGGCTCCCCAAATCAGCTACCGTGATTACCATTGATGATGGGTGGTATAGCACTTACGTGCATATGCTTCCCGCTTTGCTGGCACACAGCTACCCCGCCACTATCTATTTAACGACATACTACTGTGTCAATCAGGCACCGGTTATCGATGTCGCGTTAGACTACTGTTTTCATCAAATTGACTCAGCCCGATGTCCAGAAATTCATATTTCCGACTTCGCATTTGGGCCACTACCAACTGGCACGGATCAGGAGAAAGCCCTCGCCCTTGCAGCCGCAGTGGACGCCATATCCAAATTGCAAGATGATGCAAAGAGGCAATTGTTCTTGCAATCAGTATGCAAGAAAGCTGACGTGGATTACGAGAAGCTTTTAGCAGAACGCTGGTTTCATCTCATGAACGCGGACGAAGTACAGGATGCTGCGGAGAAGGGAATCACCGTGGAACTACACACCCACCATCACAGGATCACGCATAACGATCAAGACTGCCTGGAGCAGGAACTCGCGCTGAATAGCGGCTGCATTGAGGATGTAACAGGGAGGATTCCGGTTCACTTTTGCTATCCTAGCGGCAGGTTTTCGCAGAAAATTTGGCCGAATCTGAATGACGCTGGTGTTATCTCTGCCACGACCACCGAGCTCGGGTTGGTAGATGGTCAGTCCGCAATATACGCTCTGCCTCGCCTGCTCGATGGGCAAAACATCTCGGAGCTGGAATTCGAGGCTGAAATGAGCGGCTTCATGGAATTGATACGCCAAGCGCGCAGGTTCTTGGGATTTCCCCGGCGAGAAAGGCACTAGCAGCCGCACTGCGCGTACTCATACAAGTTAGCGGGAGAAAACCAAGTTGACTGTTCACTCGAAGCGCGCGCGCAAAACCACTCTAGGCGGCGTCGTGAGACAGACCCTACGGCGAGCAAACGAAGGACATCTCGCCACCAGTAGGCAGTTCACCGAAATGCTGATACTACGCGTGTTCTATGGCCTGGGCCCCGGCCATTACCACGTCGCACGATTCTGGCGCAGGGACCTGCCTTGGCGGTTCAAAAGTGGCTTCTGGACATACAAGAAGTTCCGACACTATGTGAACACGCTTAATCCTCCTGCCTACCAAAAGCTGTCTCAGAACAAAATTAGCGAAAAAGCAATCCTTCAACTAGTCGGAATCCCAACGCCGAGATTCGTGGGTCGCTTGCATAACCGGGTTGGGGTCACTGCAACTGGCACCAGACTAGTCGACGCTAACGATTTGATGCAGCTATTGCTGACGCGGCAACAGACAGAGAGGCTATGTTTCAAGCTGGTAGAAGGGTATGGCGGGAAAGGTTTTCAGGCGGTTAGCCTGGAAAGAGGCGACACCTTGAAGCTCAGGTTACTAGACTCAAAAGAAGTAATGAGCGTTTCCGAGTTTGTGGACAATGTACTGCAGCCCGGCGCAGGGGCTGATTACATTATTGAGGAGTATGTAAATCAGCACCCTGAAATGGCACGCCTTAACGCTTCTAGTGTCAACACCCTGAGAATCTGGGCCATCGACAGAGGTGAAACTCAAGGTACATTGGGGGCTTTTCTGCGCGTCGGTCGCCGAGGCAGCCTGGTAGACAATACGAGCCGGGGAGGCCTGATTTTTCCGGTCGACACGAATACCGGCGAAATCGGTACGGGCCTGAGCCTGAACAACGACAACTGGAATGAAACTTTCCAAATCCACAAGGATTCGGGAGAGAAAATTACCGGAGCAACAGTACCATTCTGGAGCGAATCGCTGAGCCTCGCGATACGTGCAGTAGCGGCCTTCCCTCATCTACAATTTGCCGGTGTGGATATTGCGATTACCGTCGATGGCCCGGTAGTTCTTGAGCTCAACGTGGAGCCAGACCCAACAGCTGCGATTGTGTTCGACCGGCCTCATCGGGAAATTTTTAGCCAGCCGAGCATGCTGTAGAATTCCCTCATGAAAACCATGACCGCACGTTGGTAAAGAGGTAGCACAAAACAAGGTTGCTCAAGTTACTCGCGCGTAATGTGAACTCCTTGGTGATAGTCCCTAATGGTTCTGCACATGACAACAGATGTAGAGGAATATTGTGCCCTTGCACTGGCACCCGTTGCGGGTACCGGGTACGCCGCCCTGCCAGAGAAGTTATTAGCACTCGAGCAGGAGTTGTCCACAAAAGAAAGACGAGGTGCTGCCCCGTTTAACAAGCGACTCCTGATTTTTCTGCTACAGGAGTTCTCACTTTCGGAATCGCCTTGGAAGTTACCGAAATGTGTTGCACTACTCTATCGCGCGCAACTGAAAAGGCTTCAATTCACGGCCACGAACAAACCTGATCGTTACTTCAGTTTTCAGCATGATCCATTCCGCAAAGATCTGGCCATCTTGCTGCATCGGCTAATCCCATTTGGGGCGGAGTTCGCCAATCCCCACTCAGGGATCCCACGCTCTCTGGCGATCAAGGGCGGACCGAGGCAAGCGATCCGGTTCCTGCGGGCAACAGCGGCCAGTCGCGGAACCCGGCCGTTTCTAGAGCTTCACATGCACCCTGAGGTCAAAGAGGCTTTTCACCCCGCAGGTTGGCTGGAGTGTTACGAACATCTGGCTGACTTCCTGCAGCTGAATCCGAGCCTGCGTGGAGTTCAGAGCACCAGTTGGTTTCTCGATCCCAAGCTGGTGCGGGTCAGTCCTCGCCTCGCCTATCTGCGTGAGGTGCCAGAGCAATGTGGCGCGTATATATTATTCGCAGGCGCGGACAGAGAAGGTAAATCAGGAGCCCTGGCGACCTCGCCCACCCGGCGACGCCTGTATGCTTCCGGTGATTACCAGCCGAGACTTTTCACCAGAATTTGGCCGGTGGCGCACATCTTGCGGCGGCAATGGCGGCAATTTCAGCCACCGTCTGGGAGAGATTGACCTAGCGTGGTGCACCTGAATCCAACCATGCGGCCAGACTCCGCAGTTCCGGTGGACTAATATTAACGGGGTGATTCGGGCCGAAGTCGATATCGTTGGCATATGTCGCGTCAGTACGGCCATCCAGACGCCGGTTAGCCGCCTTCCAGTACAGGAGGCTTTCCCTCGCGAACATGGTGTTCACATATTTACTCGTGTACGGCCTCTGCAGACCATATTGTCTCCTCTTGTCTGTTGTCTCCCTCACCTGAACACGCCTTTCGGGCAACACTGACTCCTGGACAAAGTCCCAGACCAGTTTGTCATAATCCATCAGCGGCACGTCGTCCACATGGCAGGAAAGGCAGCGGCGTTCGAAGATTGGCCGTATGTCATCCTCGAACGTGGGCACCCGGTGCGTGCTCAAAAGCTGAACCGGCTCCGCGGCAAAGGCGATCGAGGCCTCGTAGGCACGACCGGGGCTAGAGTGCTGATGACAACCTGTACAAACGCGCTTTTCGCCTGGTCGCAATGACTGTGGCACTTGGTCACGCTTTATCACACGTCCGTCAGCATCTATCCCTGCCATCACGAAGGGTACATCGCAGGGAAGCTGAGCCTTGAACGAACCGTCCGCGAGAAGGGGCACATCGCCAAACAAACCCAAGCGATTTCCTATAGAGTTCTTGAAGTCGTCCTCGCCTACCGGATTGGAGAACACTCTCCAGAATCGGATCGCGGCCAGTTCCCCAGCGGGCAGGCCGTCGATTTCACCACCATTATTAGCGGATGTAACGTAATTGTTATTGAACTGATACGGACGCCGTGGGGTAGTTTCCCCCGTAAGCGCATCGCTGCTTGCAATCTGACAGGTGCTGTCATGAGTCATTCTTGAAACAGGCGCTTCAATAGAACGTGCCCGTACTACCCGGGCACCAAACTCGTGCCAATCAGGGTGATCGACAACCTTGACCAGGTCCTGCATGTTTTTGGAAGGTAACACCGAAGTATGATAAAGACCGACGTCACAGGCACGCTTGTTCGGCTGATCCGCAACCGCGCGCTGAAAACTCTGCACCGATCCAGAGACCTGGGTGCAATAGCCACGCCCCACTGTCAGCAGCAGCTGATCGCCCTCCATGCCCTCGGGATAGCCAATCTTGCCCAGAAATTCACCATTTTCTTTGAACGAGGGCTCGTCATTTGATTTCGACCAATCCGCCACATTATAAATACCCCGTGGCAAAAAGTTGGGAAGTGCGCCTTCCACGCCCACAGGCTCCGGCGGCCAACAAAAAACGTCTCCCAAGCCAAGATTATTCGCCCGATAATAGTTTGCCACGCAGATATCACCATTCTGGCGCTGGCCAAGGAAGTGCAAGGCCTTCATTGTCTTGGTTCGTCCAGTGCTTGCCTGCAAGGATGCCCGATGACCGCCGAGCAGGGCTGTCATATCGCCGCCTCGCGCATCCATGCCCATAACCACCCAGAAGTTATCAAGGGTGCCAGGCCAATTGATACTGCCATTGGTACTGCTATACGCCAGATTATGACTCAGCCAGTGCGATCCGTAGACCACCCTTCCGCTGTCGAGTACATAAGGATGCAGAGCCGAAGAAACTTCGTGCGGTGTCACGTTGACCGCATTGCTTCCGTCCGCATCAGCAATATAGAGCTGCGTATGTGGGCGATTGTTGGGCGTAATCCAATGCAACCGAGGCTCGCGAAAAGGCTGGCGACTCGATGCAAACATGATCTGGCCGTCCGGTAACCAGGCTGGGGAGACATCAAACACGCCCGCTTGGTGCGTGAGGGGTGTCACCAGGCCAGTTTCAATATCCACCACATGCAGACGGGCCTCCGATGCCCCGGAAAGCACCCGATTGGGCAGCGTGGCGCCATCCCACCAGCCGTTACCCAGCTTCTCACCGTAGTAGACGGAGAACAATACGCGGTCACCATCCAGCGACACTGCCGCATCCAGCGGCACACAGGGCTGCGCCTGTTCGAAGCAGTCAAAGAGTATCTGCTCCGAGCCGTCAGGGTGGCGAAGAACCAGTTGACCTGGTGCATTGAAGCCGCTGAACACGCGTCTGGTATCAGGTAGCGCGTCCCACACATCAGGGCTATCAAGGCTCAGCTCTGAGCCATCGCGCAATGTCGCCAGGGCGGGGCCGCGGGTGCGCGGCACGCGGGTGTAGACCAAAGGGGTGGTGAGCGTAGCCAACGGATCGCCAGGAGCCACGCTGCTCGGCCGCTCAGATACTACCGGTTGCGGTGGCAAAGTTGGTGCTGGGCTCACCGGCGCCGCTTTGGGCGCGGCAGGCGTGGTGGGCGCCGGAGCAGGGGCTGGCGCCGAGGGTTCTGCGGGGCCATTTTGCTCACCAAGTCGTATTCTGACGTATTCGGCCCACGCCTGAGCGGCTGCTCCCGAATATCGTTCGATGTAAATATCCTGTCCGAAGGCGTCAGCCGCCAACAACGCACACGCCCAGAGGACTGGGCGGAGAAGTGTTGGGAATGCTACGTTAGCTGGCACTTGAGACTCCGGACGACGACCTCGCAACTCGTTCGATCAGTCTAGCACAGGCACCCGGCTCTATCCCGCTCAATACGCAATGGGCTTTCTAGCATTCAGGGCCATCCGGATCAGGTATTTCGCGCGACTCCGATCCCAAGGGGTAAAGCGCGGCAGCTCAAAGCGGGACGTCGCAGAAGCTGAAACACCCCAATTCGTGGTTACGGCGGCGGTAAACCCTGCATCGCGGACCAGTTCAACATCTACAGGCCGATAATCCTGAGCCTTGCGACCATTAGGATAGGCAAAGAAGTCAATCGGCTCGCCAAGTATTCCCTCCAGATCCGCTTTGCCTTGTTCAATTTCGGCACGCGCCTCATCCTCAGCGAGCGACGCTAATATCCCGTGTGAAACGGTATGGCCACCAATTTCCACACCTCTCCGCTTCAATTCCCGCAGTCCCTCGTGCGTCAACATAAGCCCCTGACTTTGGATACCCGCAACCTCCATAAGGTGCTTCACCACCTCCTCGCGGCGTGCCAGAGGGAGATACTTGCTACCGCGAATGATTCCGCTGGCGGTGTTCAGGCGATCAGAATCCTTAGCCACATTGAACTTTCCCAGGCCGAGTGCACTGAGGTCCAGAGAGCCCGGCCTGATCACCCTCAATGCCTCAAGAATACTGTCGTTCCACATCTGTCCTCCCGAGAGAAACCCTGAGCTGACAAACACTGTGGCGGTTAACCCGTAGCGTTCCAGAATCGGCAACGCCACAGTGAGGTTATCAGCATAGCCGTCATCGAACGTGATGCATACGCTGCGTGGAGGCAAGCGCCCATGTTCCAGATATTCCAACGCCTGCCGTAAAGACAGCACGTTGAAGTGCTCCTGAAGAACACTCATCTGCCACTCGAACCCCCGGGCCGTGATCTCACCCGGTCGCATCGTGTCGAGTTCGGGGAGAACACGATGGTAAAGCAGGATAGATAGTCCCCGCGCGCCCAATGCCTTCCACAGGCAACGAAATGCGAAGTCCCTATATGGCATCATGTCCGACCGGGCTCTTGTGGCAACAACGAGCGTTTATCGCGTCCTCTGACTGCGTGGGCCTGTCTACGCAAACTGACGCGCGGTATAAGGGTTTTTTCTGAGCTTTCGCTTTCACGTTCTAGCAACTCATCCCGCCGCAGCGTCATAACCGCAATAACGCCCAAAACGGCGTAAAGCAAATCAAAATAGGCAAGGCTGACATTGGCACCCGTGATGCCGTAGCCTACCAATGACAGCGTAAGCATACCCGCCAGTTTATGATACCAGTTAACCTGGCGAGCATGGCCCAGATGGGTATTCCGCAAATTATTCAGCAAAGCCAGAGCAAGTATCATAAGGAAGATGAACAACCCGACGAAACCATGATCACCCAGTACCTGAAAGTAGATATTGTGCGCCGCCAAACTGCCGTTTTCCTCGGGAATCGGCCGGGTTCCGAGAGGTGTAAAGTCTGGCGTGAACGGTGCGTAGTAATTCCAAATGCGCCCATCAAGCACGGCCTTGAACCCGCCGCCGGTCAATGGATGGTCTAGTGCAAGCAAAGTCGATATCTTCCAGGCCCAAAGCCGGCCTATAAACGAACTGTCTTCTTCCGCTGCAGTTGAAATTGTTGCCTGGCGCTCACGCCACTCCTCTGGAGTACTTTGATACAGGACGGGCAGGGCCAATAGCGCAATAACCGCAAGCGGCAACTTATAGCGTGACCGCAGCCAAAAGGCTGTCGCCAGAATGGCTAACCCAATGAAGCCTCCCCGTGAGCCTGTGCCCACCACGCTCACCACGTTAAGGGCGAGAATTATCCAGAGCCCCATTCGCACTGACTTATGCTGAGTAACCTGAATCAGGTAGACAACCAATGGGATACACATATTGATCGCGACAGCAAAGTCATTGCGGTCAGCAATAATGCCTGCGCGACCCGTAATCATGTGCCCCCCACCGGATAGTATGAACTTTACTGCCTCCATTGCCGCATAAGAAGACACCGAGAGCACAATCGCCCAAACCAGAACATCGATATGCAATCGCTTTCGCACCGCCAGTGTGATGAAGAAAAACAGCATCAGTACCTTAATGAACTGATTCCAGTAGTCCCAGACCATAGCCGGGTAGGAGTTCAAATTGGCAATTGTCGTCACCAAGGTCCAGAGGCCAAAAAGAAAGACCCACACACCAAGGGCATTCACTTTGACATTCTTCTCCCGGGTGACTAATAGATATGAAATAGCCGTTACCACAACAATGGTGAGGTTCAAACGGAAATTCTGCGAAAACCCGAAGGCCCAGTCGGAGGGCGCCATCAACGCAATCCAGACCCAGGCAGCAACCCCCAAATATGTGCGTTTGAACGAGTAAAAAATCGCCACGAAGAGGAAGAGCACCAGCAATAGATCACGCATCAGTCGTCATCCTGCTGGTCGGCCCACCAAAAAAGGTAGCATACGCAGGAAATCACCATGAGCAGATACAGGCTATCGATCATATTGCAGCTACCCTGCTCACAACATAGCGAAACTTGCCTGACGCTTCGCGCGGAATCTCGTCGACTTCTACCACCTCAATCTGCACTGCTTCACCCAGGCGAGCCCTAAGCCCTGATTCAATCTCGGCCACCATAGTTCGTGTCAACGTGTTGCGCGGTACCACCTCCACCCGGGTCAGCGCCAGTGACTCCTGCACTATCCGAAAATTTGCTACATCGGGCATGTCACGTAGCACATAGATCAGCGCTAGGCCGTGCAGAATAGTGCCATCCGCGGCAACCATGAAGTCCGTGGTGCGCCCTTCAACGCTGGCCAACACCGGGAGCCCCCGGCCACATACACAGGGCTCAGGGGCCAAAACACCAACGTCGCCCGTTTTGTAGCGCAGGAATGGAAAT
>TARA_R110002073_G_scaffold66775_2_pt1 | contig 26476 bp, 23 predicted proteins | sample TARA_R110002073 | Tara Oceans TARA_R110002073 (sample SAMEA4397174) | marine metagenome | biome: Polar Biome; feature: [DCM] deep chlorophyll maximum layer (ENVO:01000326); material: water (ENVO:00002006), including particulate matter (ENVO:01000060) such as... | depth 40 m | reverse complement strand
GCCCGACGATTCGTGCGGAACGAACTAGGCCAGTCCCGGCCGGTCGTAATTGCCTAGTCGTCGAGGCGGTCCTTGAGCGCTGCGAAGATCGGGCCCAGGTCATCGAGCATGCGCTGCGCGGCCTCGCGGGACGCGTCCAGGTTGGCGAGGCGTCCACTCTTGTCGGCCAGCTTGCCCTGGGCGTCGTCGAGGCTGCCCATCAGCTCGCCGATGCGGCTGCGGTGGCTCTCCTCCTGGTTGCGGATCGCATCCAGCTCGGCCTGGAGCTCCGCGACGCGACCCTCGAGGTGGGCCGAGCGATCCGTGCGCTCCGCGAGCAGAGCCTCCATCTCGTCGATGTGCCCGGTCAGTTCACGCAAGCGCGCAGCGTCCTTGTCGTGCGACGTCGTCAGCTTCTTCAGCTCGGCGTTGCGTGACTTCAGTTCCTTCTGAAGCTCGACGAGTTCTTCGCCGCGTTCGCTCCAACGCTCGCGATGCGCCTTGTCGCTGGCGGTCGCCTGGCGCTTCTGTTCGGCCAGGGTCTCGCGCACCTCATCGACGCTCTGGGACTGCTGCTCGATCTGCTGTTCGAGCTTGTCCTTGTCCTTGATGGCCCGCTTGAGCTCCTTCTGCGCGGCTCGCGCTTCCGCTTGAGTCTCGGCGAGCTGTGCCTTCGCTTGGTCCTTGCTCGTCTGCAGAACGTCTTGGGCCTTGGCGAGTTTGCCTTCGACCTTCTCGCGTGCGTCGCGCTCCATGGAAAGCTCCGTTTCGTAACCCTCCAACTCCTGGCGCGTGGCTGTGAGCTTCGACTCCTTCGAGCCGAGGTCCTTCTCGAGCGCGGCGCGAGCCGCCTCGAACGCCTTGCGCTCCTTCGACAGCGTCGCTTCGGCCTTGGCCAGCTCGGCGCGACGGGCCTGGAGCTCCTGCTCGGTGCCCGCACGACTCTGCTGCTCGGCATTGAGGTCCTGGGTGCTCTTCGCGAGCTCCAGCATCACCTGTTCCAGTTGGGCCACGTTCTGGCGGTCGTTGTCCTGCTGAACCTCGCGCTGTTCCTGCGTGGTGGCACGCTCGGCCTGCAAGGCACGCAGCGTGTCCTGCAGCTCGGCCTGCAACTCGGCGAGCGAGGACTCGACCTCGGTGCGAGCCGACTGCTCGTTCTCGAGAGCTTCGGCCTGTGCAGCGAGGTGCGCATCCTGCCGAGCGTTCGCAGCGACGATCTCGTTCTCGAGAGCCGTCACCTGTGCATCGCGCTCGTTCAACCGGGTCTCCAATTGGGCGACCGAGCGTGAGTGATCCGACTGCGCTGCGGCGACGGTCGACTCCGCGTTGGTGTGAGCCTCCCGCGCGGCCTCCTGGGCCTCCCGAGCGGCGGACTGCGCGAGTTGCGCCTCCGCCTGGGCTTCCTGGGCCTTGGCGATGGCTGCCTCGAGCTCCTGCTGGGCGACCTCGGCTTCCGCTTGGAAGGCCTCCGCCTCCGCACGCGAGGCTTCGGATTCGGCCAGAGCGATGCGAGCTTCGGACTGCGCCACCTCGGAGGTGTGCGTCGACTCCTTCGCGGCCGCTTGCGCGGTACGTGCTTCTTCGAGGGCCTGCGTGGCTTCCGCACGAGCGCTGTCCGCCTCGGCTTTGGCAGCTTCCGCATCAGCGCGCGCGGCCTGCGCTTCCTCGCGCGCCGCCTCGGCCTCCTGGAGCATCCCCTTGGCCTCGGCGCGTGCGGCCCGCGTGTCGACCTCGGCACCTTGCGCTTGATCCTTTGCGGCTGTGACCTCGGCGCGAGCGGTCTCGACCGCGGCCAACGCTTGCTCGGCTTCCGAGCGGGCGGAGTCGGCCTCCGCACGAGCGCGTTCCGCTTCGGTGCGCACGGCCTCGGCGTCGGCCTGCGCCTGGCGCGCGTCGGCTTGGGCGACCTCGAGCTTCTGCTGCGCTTCGGCGAACTCGCTCTCCGTGCTGAGCTGCGCGTTCTCGGACTCCTGGCGTGCACTCTCGAGCGATCGGGTCAGGTCCTGAATGCGCTCGTCGCGCTCGTTCAACTGGCCGGTCACGTCCTCGATGGTGGAGGAGAGCGCCTGCTCCTGGTTCGCACGCTGGCCGCGGACGTCCTGGAGTTCGGACTGCAGCTCCGCGACTTCGGAGGCGTGGGCCTCGATGGCGCGTTCCAACGTGTCCTGCGCCGCTCGGGCCGCGGCGGCCTGGGCTTCCTCGATCTCGGCCATGTGCGAGGTCGCGGCCTCGCGCTCGGATTCGATCCGTACGGACTCCGTGCTCAGGGCGTCGAACTCCTCACGCATCGCGCTGAGCTCGTCCTGGACCGTGCTGGTCGCCGCTTGGGCTTCCTCGAGGTCCGCGTTCAGGCGCTCGATGGTCTCCTGGTGCTCGGCTGCGGTTCGCTCGTTCGCGTCCCGCGCTTGCTTGACCTCGTCCAGTTCGGCGACCAGGTCCTCGCGCTGCTGGGTGAGCTCGCCGAGATCCTGATCCAGCGATGCACACCGTTGCTGGCTCTCGAGGAGCGACTCGGCGGTTTCCTCGCCCGACTGGCGCGCAGCCTCGGCGACCTGATGGGCCACTTCGAGCTCGGTCTCCAGCGACGCGCAGCGCGCCGTGATCTCGTCCGCTTGTGACTGCAGATCCTGCACGCGGGCCTCGGTCTCCGTCGATGCGTCCTTTCCGGCCTGCGCCTGCTGTTGGGCTTGCTCTTGGGCCTCCGCCAACTCGGCTCGCAAGGTTGCGGACTGCGACTCGAGCTCGTCGAGCATGGCCTGCAGCGACTCCTGCTGCTCGCGCGCGGTGCGGTCGCTCGCCTCGCTCTCTTCGCGCAGCGTGGTCAGCTCCTGATCGAGCTCCTGGGCGCGTTCGCGAGCGGCTTCCAGTTCCTGTTCGAACTGGGCCGACTCCTCGCGCAGAGCCGTCATCTCGTCGTCGCGGGCGGACAGGTTGGCTTGCAGCTCCTCGAACTCGGTCTTCGACGATTCGAGTTGATTCTGCAGGTTGTTCTGCATCGAGGCCGAGAGCTCGAGCTCGGTGCGCAGCTGGTCCAGGACCTGCTGGTCCGCCTGGCTGGTGGACACCGCCGTGTCGAGGTGACTGATGCGCTGCTCGAGGCTGGCGATCAACTGGTTCTGTTCGTCCAGCTCGCGTTCCTTCTCGATCGCCAGGGCGTCGAAGCGCGACTCCCACTGGGACAGCTGGTCCTCGACGCGCGTGTCGTCCTCGCACTCCTCCAGATGGGGCCACAGGCGCTCCATGAACGCGACGGCTTCCGCAGGTTCGACCGCCCGCACCTCGCCGTCGAGTTCGTCGACCGCGTTGCGCAACGACTCGATGCCGAGCCGGCGCCCGGCCAGGGCCTGTGCGAACTCGCGTTCCCGTTCGCCGTAGCGGGCGATGGCCTCGTGGACCATGTCCTCGAGGACGACGTAGGCTTGAAAGCGTTCGCGCAGTTCGGCGCTCATCTCCCGTTCGATCTCGGCCAGGCGTTTGCCCTGGCGCATTTCGAAGGCGATCCACGCGGCGATGGCCCCACAGACGAGGCAGCCGATGGACGTGATGATGAGGAAGATAGGGAGGGAAGGCATGAGGACCGCTACGGAGGTTCCAGACAAAAGGACTTCCTGGAATCGTCCCGCGAGGTCGGCGATCCGTAGCGCAGTCCGGGTTCCCGTTCGCGGGCATGCCCGGATGTGTCATCGCGGGACGCGGTCCCCACACGGTGGCCCCCCGGTGTGGGGGGCTTCGGGCCCTCCGCCTTGCTCCTCAATCTCCCCAAAGGGGATTCCAACCCGGGTCACGTGGTCCTAGAAGCCGGTGCCCGGGAGGTCGGGGATCCGTATCGACTGGGCGGCGCTCGAGTTCCTGGGGGGGAGCTTGGGCGTCTTCTCGTGGGCGGAGTCCGGCACCGCAAGGGGCACCGCACACGCCTGCGCGACTAGAACTGGCCGGCGCTGCGTCGCGAGCGGCGCTTCTTTTTCTTCTTGGACTTCTTCTTCGCGGGCACCGGCTCTTCCCCGGCCGCGGTCCAACCCTCGGGCGGTTCCTTGTCCTGCAACTCCAGCAGGAACCGGGATGGGTGGCGCTTGACCGCCGCGCCCGCGCGCGAGCGCTCGGAGCACCACGACAGCTGCAGCCATTCCTGCGCGCGCGTGATGCCGACGTAGGCGAGACGACGTTCTTCCTCGATCGTCTCGGTGCACTTGATGTGGGGCAGGATGCCCTCCTCCAGACCGACCAGGAACGCGCGCGGGAACTCGAGTCCCTTCGCCGCGTGCAACGTCATCAACGTGACGGTCGTCTTCTTGGCGGCGTCCTCGGCGTCCTCTTGATCGTTCGCATTCAGCGTGAGCTCGTCGAGGAACTTGTTCAGCTTCGGATGCTTGCGCTTCTTGGCGTAGTTGTCCGCCCAGTTGAGGACCTCGTCGACGGCTTCCCAGCGCTGCTTGCGCACCTGCTCGTCCTTGTAGACGCGATCGACCTCTTCGCGGTAGCCGACCTCTTCGATCGTGCGCCGGATCATCTCGACGAAGTCCTTGCGCTCGTTGCCGAACATCGTCTTCAACAGGTGCAGACGCTCGAGCATGCGCTGGACCGCAGCGACGGACTTCTCCTTGACGCCCTCGATCTGCTCCCATTCCAGGAGCGCGTCGCCGATGGTGAAGCCGCGCTTGGTGGCGTGCTCCAGGAGGCGCGTGATCGTGACCTTGCCGAGACCGCGCGGCGGACTGTTCGCGACGCGCAGGAGGCTCGTCTCGTCCTTGGGGTTCACCATCAGGCGCAGATACGCCATGACGTCGCGCACTTCTTTGCGGTCGAAGAAGCTCTGCCCGCCGACCAGCGAATAGGGCACGTCCTTCAAACGCAATTCGGCCTCGAAGGCGCGCGACTGGACCGACGTGCGGAACAGGATCGCGAAGTCGTCGTAGTGATGACCGTGCTCGATCATCATCTGAATGTGCTTGACGATCTCGACCGCCTCGGTCTCCTCGTCGCGCATGGTCAAGAGCTGGATCGGTTCGCCGTCGCCCAGCGCAGATTGCAAGGTCTTCTCGTGGCGCCCCGTGTTGTTCGCGATCAGCTTGGTCGCACAGCGGATGATGGGGGACTTCGAGCGGTAGTTCGTCTCGAGCTTGACGACCTTGGCACCCGGGAACGTCTTCTCGAACCCCAGGATCTTCGACACGTCCGCGCCGCGCCAGCCGTAGATCGACTGGTCGTCGTCCCCGACCACGCACAGGTTCTTGTGACCGCCCGCGATGGACGTGACCAGTTCGAACTGCGGTCCGTTCGTGTCCTGGTACTCGTCGACCAGCACGCAGCGGTACTGGTCGCGGATCTCCTCGCGCAGGTGCTTCTTGCGCATCAGGCGTCCGGTCTCGGTCAACAGGTCGTCGAAGTCGAGTCGGCGCGTGAGTTTCAGGGCTTCCTGGTAGCGCTCCCAGACGCGCATGAGCAGCTCGTCCTTGTCGTCGCCCCCGCGCACCGCCATCTTCTCGGGCGTGTCGAGCTTGCTCTTGCCCAAGCTGATCAACGACAGCGCTTCCTGCGGGCGCATCTGCGCATCGCCGACGTGCAGCTCGCGCAAGGCGGAACGCACCAGCGCCAGTTGATCGCTCGAGTCGCAGATCGAAAAGCCAGCGGGCATGCCCAGGTCGTCCAGGTGCGCGCGCAGGTAACGCAGGCAGAACGCGTGGAACGTGCCGACGGTCAGGCCCTCGGCCTTGGTCTTGCCGACGATCTCGGTGACCCGTTGGCGCATCTCGCCGGCGGCCTTGTTCGTGAACGTCATCGCCAGGATCCGCTCGGCCGGAATCTTGTTCGCCAGCAGGTTGGCGATGCGATAGGTGATCACCCGGGTCTTGCCCGTTCCCGCGCCCGCCAGGACGAGGACCGGGCCCACCAGCGTTTCGACCGCTTCGCGTTGGGCGGGGTTGAGTTGGGCGAGGAGCTTCTTCAACGGGCTGGGGCGTGCTGTTGGGGCGTCGGAATCGGCCCGCATGGGGCCTCGGAGCGGGATGCGGTCGGTCTGGTGGTCACAGCAGGGCCGATCGCGTCCATTCCAGGTCCAGCGGGACCCCGCGGATCGGCGCCTCCAAGGGGGTGGAGGATGGCCCGACGCGGCGCAGGACACTAGCAATGCCCATCGCCCCACTCCAGCGCCGCCTTTCGGCTTTGTGGGCGCACGCGGCTTGGGGTGGGGGGCGTCCCGATCCGATAATGGGTGTCCCCCTCGCGTGCTCCCACCCACGCGGCTCCTCCGCCAGCTTCCGATCCCGCCTCCGAATCCGTGTCCAGTCCCCTCAATCCTGCGCAACGTTCCGAGGCCTCCGGTCCCGCCTCCCGCACCGGTGGCGCGCTCGTGATCGGCGCCAGCTCCGGCATGGGCGCGGCGCTCGTCCAGCAACTCGCGCGCGCCGGCTGGCACGTGGCCGCGCTGGCGCGACGGACCGAGCGCCTGGAATCACTCGCGGCCGAACTTGCGGACGCATCCGGTGAGGTCGTCGTGCGCGCCCACGACGTGACCGACACCGCCGCCGTGCCCGCGTTGTTCGAGGACGTCGCGCTCGCCGTCGGTGGACTCGACCTCGTCATCTACGCCGCGGGCATCATGCCCAGCGTCGGACCGGACGAGTACGACACCGCCAAGGACCACGCCCAGGTCGACGTGAACCTCAAAGGGTGCATCGCCTGGTGCAACGAAGCCGCGCGCCTGTTCCAGACGCAGCGCTCCGGTTCGCTCGTCGGCATCTCGTCGGTGGCCGGCGAACGCGGTCGTCGCATGAACCCCGCGTACCACGCGACCAAGGCGGCGATGACGACGTACCTCGAGTCGTTGCGCAACCGCCTGTCGCCCTACGGCGTGCGCGTCGTGACGATCAAGCCCGGCATGGTCGAGACCGAGATGACCGCCGACCTGGACGAGCTGATCTGGCCGGTCAGCGCGGACGCTGCCGCCAGAACGATCTTGAAGACGGCCAAGGGCGGCTTGTTCGACACGCGCTACGTCCCGCTGCGCTGGTGTGCCGTGATGGCCGTCATCCGCGCGATCCCCAGCCGGATCTTCCGCCACTTGAACATCTGATGGCTCCGGCGCTCCCGTCCTCGCCCGCCCCGTCCCGCTTCGAGTACGTCGAAGGGTGGGGCATGTCGGTCGGCTCGCACTCCCGCGTGTTGCGCCCGACGTGCGTCGAGGAGATCCAGGCCTGCTTCGCCAGCGCGTCGGAATCGGGCTCGCCCCTGACGTTGCGCGGCACGGGTTGCAGCTACGGCGACGCCAGCACCAACAGCCAGGGTCATGTGCTGGACCTGACCGGGATGAACCGCATCCTGGGTTTCGACGCAGATACGGGCGTGGCGGACCTGGAAGGCGGCGTGACGATCCAGGGCCTGTGGCAGCATGCGTTGCCGCGCGGCTACTGGCCCAAAGTCGTCAGCGGCACGATGCATCCGACCGTCGCGGGCGCCGCGGCGATGAACATCCACGGCAAGAACAATTTCAAGGTCGGCACCTTCGGGGACCACACGCTCGAGGTGGACCTCGTGCTGCCCTCGGGCGAACTCGTCACCGCCAGCCGCGAGCAGAACGCGGACCTGTTCCATGCCGCGATCGGTGGTCTCGGACTGCTCGGCTGCATCGTGCGTGTGAAGACCCGGACGCACCGCGTCCATTCGGGCGACGTCGAGGTCAAGGGCATCTCGTGCCACGACCTGGAAGAGATGATGGCCTACGTCGACGAGCACAAGGCCAGCGCCGACTACCTGGTGGGTTGGATCGACTGCTTCCAGAGCGGCGACGGTGCAGGGCGCGGGCTGCTGCACCACGCGCGTTACCTCGAGGAAGGTGTGGACGACGACGCGGCGCGCACGCTGGAGTTGGCGTACCAGGAACTGCCGCCCTCGATCCTGGGTTTCCCCAAGGCCGAGGTCTGGCGCGTGCTGCGCCTCTTGAATCACGACCTGGGCATGCGATTCCTGAACGCGGTCAAGCACCAGATGGGTCGCATGGAGAGCCACAAGGGTTGGAGCCGGCAGAGTCACGCCGAGTTCAACTTCCTGCTCGACTTCGTGCCGAACTGGAAGTTCGCGTACGGTCGCAAGCGTCGGACTGGCTTGATCCAGTACCAGGCGTTCCTGCCGAAGGAAACGGCGCACGACGGCTTCCTGGAGATCCTGGAACGCAGCCGGAACGCGGGTCACGTCCCCTACCTGGGCGTGCTCAAGCGTCACAAGCCGGACCCGTTCTGGCTGACGCATGCGGTCGACGGTTGGAGCCTGGCGCTGGACTACAAGGTGACGCCGAGCACGCGCGAGGACCTGTGGCGGACCTGCGAGGACCTGACCCGCGTCGTGATCGACGCCGGCGGGCGCTTCTACTTCGCCAAGGACACGCTGATCGGGCCCGGCGCCCTGCGGGCGACGCTGCCCCAGGATCGGTTGGAGGCGTTCGGTGCCCTCAAGCGCGAGCTGGATCCCGGGGGACTGCTCGAGTCGGACCTGTGGCGCCGGATCAACGCCGAAGGTTCCGCGTTGTCCGCCCCGGCGTGACGTCGGTCGGGCGTAGACTCTCCGCCCCATGTCCGCCGCCTCCACCTGCTTCGCCACCTGTGCCCCCGGTCTCGAGGGCGTGCTGCACGCCGAATTGAAAGGGCTGAAGATCGGCCTGATCGAGCGCCAGGTCGGCGGTGTGCGCTTCCAAGCCAGTCCGCGCGAGGTCGCGCGCGTCAACATCGGCCTGCGCACCGCCAACCGCGTGTTGGTCCGCGTCGCGCGCTTCGATTGTCCGGACGAGGACGCGCTGTACGCCGCCGCGCGCGAGATCCCGTGGGAAACGTGGCTTGCACCCGACGGTTGTGTGCGCGTCGACGCGCAGGTGCGGGACTCGCGCCTCGACCACAGCCGCTACGCCGAACAACGCGTCAAGGACGCCGTCGTCGATCGCATGATGGACCTGTCCGGCACGCGCCCGTCCGTCGGCACGATCGACGAGGTCGACGTCGGCATCCACCTGCACCTGCATCGCAACCGCGCGACGCTGGCGCTCGACTCCAGCGGGCCGCCGCTCTACAAGCGCGGTTGGCGCACGGCGCAAGGTCGCGCGCCGCTGACCGAGACGCTGGCCGCCGGACTCGTGCTGTTGTCCGGTTGGGATCGTCGCGCGCCCTTGGTGGATCCGTTCTGCGGCTCGGGCACGATCCTGGTCGAGGGCGGCTGGATCGCGACGAACCGAGCACCGAACATCGAGCGCTCGTTCGCCTTTCAGCGTTGGGCGGATCACGACAAGCGAAGTCTCGAGCGCGAACGCCAGGCCGCGCGCGACGCGATCACGCCGCGCAGCAAGTTGCGCTTGTGGGGCGGCGACTGGGACACCAGTCGCGTGATGGAGACCGAAGCGCATCTGGAGGCCGCAGGCCTCGGCCAGAACGCCGACATCCACAAGGCGGACGCCAGAGAATTCACGCCGCGGGACGGTTGGAACGCGAACATCGTGACCAACCCGCCGTGGGGCGAGCGCGTCGGCAGCGTCGACGAACTGATCGGCACCTACAGCGCGTTCGGCCAGCGCCTGCGCGAGCACGGTTCGGGTTGCCACCTGACGATGCTGTCGTCGGAGCCGCGCTTGCTGGACGCGATCGCGCTGCCCGGCCCGCGCACGTCGCTGCCGAACGGGGCCACCCCGTGCACCGTGCTGCGCGGCGAGATCGAGTAGCCGATCCGCGGTCGATTCCGGCCGCGTCGCCTGACGCCCGGGTGATTCGGTGGCGTGCCGCCTCAGGGCGCTGCGGCGCGTACCGCGCGCCCTCGCGTCAGCGCTTGCGCAGGATCAGGAGCACGTCGTACGGGTGCTCCTCGAGCTCGAGCGTCTCGTCAAGGTCGTACTGGAACGTGTGCGTGGTGACGTGCTCGAACTCGGGCACCTGGGCCAGCATGTGGCGCACTTCGGCGGCGTCGTAGGTGCGGAACTCCCACACGGTCTCTTGGGCCTTCTCGCCATCGCCCTCGTCGACGCGCAGACGCGAGCGCACCTTCTCGCGGCGACGTTTGCGGTTGGGCGGCCAACCCTGGATGTTGCAAGTCACTTTCACCCCGTCGCGTTCCACGACCCAGCGTTCGCGCTCGTTCGTGACGCGCTCGTAGTCGGACAGGTGGAAGCCCAGGCAGTAGAGACCGCCGGTCACGAGGCATTCGGCGACGCTGCGCAGATGGCTCAGCGTGTCGGCCTCGGTCAGCAAGTACTTGAAGGTCGAGACGAGGCAGTGCGCGACGTCGAACGGCCCCTTCATCTTCAGCTGGGCCATGTCGCCTTGCACGAGCTTGGCCTTCAGGCCCTCGGTGCGCAGGCGGTCCTTGGCGTAGTCCAGCATCGGCTGCGACAGGTCGTTGCCGGTGACGCGGTGACCGCGCCGGGCCATCTCGACGACGAGGCGTCCGGAGCCACAAGCGGGTTCGAGCACGCGCAACACCTCGCGTTGGTGCGGGACCTCGGCGTAGAACTCGTACGCGCGCTCCAGGAAGTCGGCCTCCTTCGGCGTGTCGACGTCGAAGATCATGTCGTACCAGCGCGGCGTGTCGTACCAGTCGATTTCGAGCGGAGCGGCCATGTCTAGCGGAGCGTGGTGGGGGTGTAGGCGCGCGCGGCGGGGACGGACACGATGCGGTCCTCCTCGGCGATCCATGCGGAGAGTTCGCCGCCGTAGACCGCGCCGGTGTCGAGGCCGCGGACGCGGTGCTCCTCGATCAGCCCTTCGCGCGCCCAGTGCCCGAAGACCACCGTGCGATCCTCGAACGGACGGCGTTGCCAGTGCTTGTACCAGGGCTCGAACGGCGGCGTGGGGGGCGGCCAATCCTCGTCCGGACGATTGCCCTCGGCGTCACAGTAGCGCACCAGAACTGCGAAGTCGCCGGCGGGTCCGGGCTGGGTGGCACTCTCGCTCCGGAGCGTCTCCTCGATGTCGTCCCAGTGCGGATGGATGCCCGCATGAATCGCGACGATGTCCTCGAAGACACGGACGTACGGCCGCGCCGCGAGCCACGCCGCGAGTTCGTCACGATCGTCGGCCTGGACCCAGTCGTCCAAGGTGTCGCGCCCCTTGATCTTGCGCAGCCCGGCGAGCGCGCGCAGGGCATGAACGTCGTGGTTGCCCAGCACGCCGCCCGCATCCAGGTCGCGCAACAGGCGCAGGGTGCCCGCGGAATCGGGACCGCGGTTGACCAGGTCACCCACGGGGTGCAGCTGATCCGATGCGGGATCGAAGCGGGTGACCTCGAGCAGGCGCTCGAGCTCCTCCCGGCATCCTTGAATGTCTCCGACGAAGATCCTGCGGCCCATAGTCGCATCCTACGGAACCGGGCGCACGAGGCGGAGCCGGGGCTCGCGTTCCTCGCACCGTGCGGCGAGAATGCCCGCATGCAAGATCCGAAGGCACCCGAGGGCGAGACCCAGCTCGAATTCCCGCGCGTGAACGGCTTCTGGCTGCTCATGGCGATCGTGGCGTTCGGGATGATCATCCCGATTCTCTATCGCGTGCTGCGGGACGACATGGACGACCAGTATCGTGCCGCGCAGGCCTCCTTGCCCGAGGATCCGGTCGAGCGCCTGGCCGTCTGGCTCGAGATCACCGAGCCCCAGTTCATGGGGATCGTCACGCTGGCCAACTTCTCTCAGAAGCAGCCCTGGATCATCTCGCACCAGATGAAGCCCGGTCCGAACGGCGAGCCGCCCGAGATCTGGGGCGTCGCCGTGAAGGACATTCCCAAGGCGTCGATCTTCCAGGAGGGGATGACGGTGTGGGTCGTGCTCCCCGAGCCGACGATGCGCCAGGAGGCGTTGGTCCAGGGCGACGAGGCGCTGGGCATCCCGACCTACCTGCACGGGTTGGAGATCGACGGACGCAAGATCCTCGAGGAGCGCTTCCGCTACCTCTACAAACCGCTCCAGAAGGGCCTCACCCGTGAGTTCCCCGACGGCCGGATCCGCATCGCCTGCGGGGGATTCTTCGGCGAGCCCGAGGACGGTCCCGGGCCCCAGCGCTTGGCCGAGGGTTGGGTCCCGGCCGATGGGCCCCTGCCCGGGGACGCGACCTACGTGGATCCGAACGACCCCGGTTCGGGCGACGAATCGCCGGCCGAGAGCGACTGAGGCCTTCGGAATCGATCCCGAGAGGCAGATTCCCGGCCCCAGGAGCTTGTCGGGCGGTGGGGGCGCCGCTACTCTCTTCCGCTCGACAAAGGGCCGGACCTCCTTCCGCCCGTCGAACTCAAGAGGTAACAGACATGGCCAAGTCCCAAACCAAAGCCGGCGGTCCCACCCGTGGTCGCAAGCGCGTCCGCAAGATCGGCATGGGTTCCGGCAAGCACATCGCTGCCGTCAAGAAGTCCCGCAAGGGCTGATTGATCGCTTGGTCACCGGCACGGTCCCCGTTGGGGCGTGCCCCGGGTCCTTTCGCGTCGAGCGAGAGATCCGTCCTCGAGTCGACGCCCGTTCTAGGCGTTCCGCGCATGCTCCGGGCTAGAACTGTGTCCATGCTCGTCCTCGAGCCCGATCGGAGCGGCCTGAGATGAACGACCTCAGCACGTGGGGCATCGTCATGGGTTTGACCTCCGCGTTCACGTGGGCGCTCAGCTCGTTCCTGTTCGACCGCATCTTCCGCAACACGCCGCCACAGACGCGCCCGTCCGCTGCGGGAGCGAACCTGTTCAAGAACTCGCTCGCGTTGGGCGTGTTCGCCCTGGGCTGGCTCCTGTGGAGCGAAGCTGCGCCCAGCGGCGAGGACTTCCGCGGCCTCTTGCTCAGTGGCTTCCTGGGCTTCGCGCTCGCGGACACCTTCTTCTTCGTGGCGATCGGACTGTGCGGCGTGCAGCTGGCCGCGATGATCGGCCTGTTGAACGTACCGGTCGCGACGTTGCTCTCCTGGGCGTTGCTCGGCGAGCGACCGACGGCGACCGTCGTGGCCTCCATGGGCATCGTGTTGACCGGCGTCATCCTGGTGATTTTGGATCAACGCGAGCAGGCTCATCACGACGCCAAACAGCGCCGACTCGGTGTGATGTTCGCGGTCGCCAACGCGATCGTGCTGGCGTACTCGGTCGTCAAAGGGCATGAGTCCGGTGGTCACGTTGCTACTTCGGTGGCCACGACCGTGCGCCTCCTCGGAGGCGTCGTCGGCGCGTTCCTGGTCGCCGTGATCTGGGGCTTGCAGCGCAAGCGCAACCCTGTCGCCGAGGTACGCGAACTCACGCGCCCGTACCGCACGCGTTCGTTGTGGAAGTCGCTCGCGATCGCATCGCTGTTCGGCTCGGTGTTGGGATTGTTCCCGTACCACGAAGCGCTGCGATTGTTGCCGGGTGGTGTGTCCGCACTGACGTTCGCGTGCACACCGCTGTTCCTGTTGCCGATCGGGTTGGCGACGGGGGACCGCCCGGGCTGGAAGACGATCGTGGGGACGTTGATCGGGCTGGTCGGCGTGGCCGGCGTGCTCGACCTGAAGTTCTAGGCAGGTGCCGCTGGCCACGAAGAAGGGCCCGGCTTGCGCCGAGCCCTTCGGATGAGGCGGACCGCTCCGGTTCGTGCGCCTCCCCAGGTCACACGAACCTCCGCGAACGTCGTATCGAAACAGCCTTAGCGGCTGGGGAACGCGCCGCTGGCATGGGCCGCGAGATACACCATCAGGCAAGTGACGATGACCTCGAGTCCGCGACAGAGCACGTGGGCCAGAAATCGACCCATGACGAGCCTCCTTGAAGGCGGTGGACTACCACAGTCCGTTGGCCTCCATCTCGGACTCCGGCAACGACCCGGTGAAAGGGTGCCGATATCTCGGGGAGTTCCGAGAAATCAGCTCGAATCACCCTTTCCGCACCCGCTAGTGCGTTTCCCGCAGTCGGGAAGATGAGCTCCTGGTGCCTCGGACGATGCAGAGGATTCCCAGCGGCACGATGCCGAACGCCCAGTAGGGATTTCCGTACCAGGCCGGGAGCTGCCAGCCGAACTTGGCGGCGATCTCCTCGGTCCCTAGGAGCGCGCTCGCGTTGTGGATCAGGTGGATCACGATCGCGGGCCACAGGCTGCGCGCACGCAACGCGACGAACGCGCACACGAACCCGATGCTGAACGTCGGCAGGATGCGATGCAGCGACAGGTGCATCGCGGCGAACAGGCCCGCGGACCAGGCGGCGGCTTGGATCGGTCGCAAGTCTCGCCGGAGTGCCGGAAGCAGCGTTCCGCGGAAGAGGAACTCCTCGAAGACGGCGGGCAGCAGTGCCATCACGAGCAGAATCTGCGGGCCCGACATGCTGTCCAACATGGCTTCGATGCCGGAGCTGTCGAGCGAGCGTGGAAGCGGCATGACCTCCTGTTGCAACGACAGCAAGCGATGCACGGCCTGGCTCAACGCTGGCGTGATCAGGGCTGCGCCCAGCAACACCAGCGGGTTGGGGATCCGCAACCAGAACTGTTGCAGCAAGGGTTCCTTCCGTGCGCGCGCGCCGGCCCACCCCGTGGCCAGAGCGAGTGCGGGAACCAGGACGACCAAGGTCAGGACCAGTCCGGTCACGGCGTCCCCCTTGGCGAAGTAGGCGGCTTGAACCCGCGCGCCGATCAAGTACATCGCCAGCAACGAAGCGAACCCGAACGCGATCGCGCGTCGGGCATCCGGCCGATCGCGCCGATCGTCCGCGCCGTGCAAGGAGCGCTCGGGCTCCAGCTGGAAAGCCAAGCGCGCCAACACGAGCGCGGTCCAGATTACGTGCGACAGGAACATCGCCAGCGTCGTGCCGAACGCCAGGTCCCCGCGCAATGCATCGCGCAACGACAGCGCCGCGCCCGACAACGGGATCGAGGCCAGGAACGGCGTGTTCACGAGGTCCGGCTGCAGCACGATCGCGGTGGGGATCGCGGTCAGCAGCGTGATGGGGAGGAGCGCATGCTGCCCAGCGCGGAAGGACCGCGCGCGACCGCAGACCAGGCACAGGATCGCGCAGATCAACGCGCAGCCAGGCAGGTAGATGAAGGCGGTCAGCGCACGACCCAGGCTCACCCCGGCGGAGCCCTCGGTCAGGCCACCTGTGCCACCGGTGATCCCGGCCAGCGTGCAGGCCGCCAAGCTGCCCAGGTTGACAGCGACGGTCACCAAGCCAGCGACGAGCACGGCGCCGTACTTGCCGTACGTCACCGCGCGAACGGGAACCGGTTGCACCAACAGCGTCTCGAGCGTGCCCTGTTCGCGTTCGCCGGCGAACACCGTCAGTGCTGCGTACGCACCGCCCGAGACCAGGATCAGCACGAGGATCAACGGCAGCAGACGACCGAGCAGATCGCCACCGCGGTCCTCATCGCTGGCGAGGTCCACGATCTCGAGAGCGAGGGCTGCGGCCGGGTCGCCTCCCAGCAAGGACTCGCGGCGTTCCAGCGTGGCCTCGCGCTCGAGGTCGCGCAGCACGCGCATCGCACGTTCCTGCGCTTCGCGGCTCGCGTCCTCCTGGACGTCGAAGAGGATCTGCACCAACAGGCGGCCGTTCCCCGCCGGATCGGAACGCGTGATGAGGAGCAGGTCCGCTTCCCCGTTCGTCACGTCCTCGAAGGCGCGAACGCGTGCGGCGTTGCGGGCGGTGATCTGTTCCGTGGACGGGCCCTCAGCAGCATCTGCGGAATCGTCGATGAGGGTCTCGCCGGCCGCGACCACGGACTCGGCATCGACCTCGATCAACGTGATCGGCTCCGCCTCGCTGAGTCCGGCTCGAATCGCGTCCAGCCATTCGGCCTGCGATCCCTGCAGGTCGTACGCAACCGTCACGTCCTGGGCGCGCTGCGTCTCCTGGCTGATCGTCTCCAGCTGGCCGCTGCCCCACAGGATGAAGGGATACAGCAGCGCGGGCAGGACGACCGCCGAGAAAACGGCGCGCTTGTCGCGCACCAACCGGCGCAACTCGGTGACGAAGATGTGCCTCGTCAGGCGGAACTCGCTCACGACGGCGCGTCCTCGGTCGTCGCGGGCTTGATTCCGACCAGTACCTTGAACACGTCCTCGAGCCAACGTTGGCCGGTCTGCTCCTTGAGGTCCTCGAGCGTGCCGATGGCCAGCATGCGACCGTTGTTCACGATGCCGATACGGTCGCACAGGCGCTCGGCTTCGCTGAGCACGTGCGTCGACAGGATCACGCACGTGCCCGCCTCGCGGCGACCTTCGATGAAGCGGATCATGTCGCTGGCCGCCAACACGTCCAGCCCGGTCGTCGGTTCGTCCAGGATCAGCACCGGCGGGTCGTGAAGCACAGCGCGCGCGATGGACACGCGTTGCTTCTGGCCGGTGGACAGGCCCTCGCAGCGCCCGTCGGCGAACGCGTGCAGGTCGAACGCATCCAGCGTGGTCTTCACGGCAGCGTCCAGCTCGTCGCCGGCCATGCCGTGCAAGCGCCCGAAGTACTCGAGCGTCTCGCGCGCGGTCAGGCGCCCGTACAAACCGGTCGAGCCCGACAGGAATCCGATGCGCCGGCGCACCTCGAGCGGGTTCAAGCTGACGTCGACGCCCGCGACGCGCGCCGTGCCTCCGGTGGGGGCCAGGATCGATGCCAGCATGCGCAGGGTCGTCGTCTTGCCTGCGCCGTTCGGCCCGAGCAGTCCGAAGACCTCACCCGGATAGCACGCCAGATCGAGGCCCTTGACCGCCAGCACCTCACCGCGCTCGGGATCCTTGTACGTCTTGATCAGGCCCTCCGCCTCGAGGACGGGGACACGCGTTTCGGTGCTCACGGATTCTGCAACGTCAGTCATGGTTCAGCGCGCCTTCCCGAACAGGGAGCGTTTCCTCGTGGGCTTCTTCTTGCCGCTTTCCTTCAGGGCCAGCGATTCGCGTCCGAGCAAACGCACCGAGATCGCGATCGCGAGCCAGGCCTGCACGAGCAACGCGCCGGCCGTGATCGCGTACTCGAGCGCGATGTCCTTGCCCATCAGCAAGGCCTCGAGCGCCAGCGACACGTTCAGGATCGGCACCAACGCCAACGTGGGCGTCAGCTCGATGCCCGGTAACATCGAGATCATCGCAGGTGCCATGAAGAGCAACTGCACTGGACCCATCAAGGCTTGCGCGGACTGGAACGACATCGCGTGACCGGCGACGGCGGTCAGCACGGCCGCGGTGAACAAAGCGAAGAGCATCGCCAACGGCGCGATCGCGAAGAGTGCGAAGATCGGCAGTTCGATCCGCATGTCCATGCCGGCCGCCAACGTGGCCAGCAGGTTCTCGGCGGACATGCCGATCGCGACCAGGTTCAGGAAGATCGCGACCATGGCCAGGATGCCGACCGCCAGGACCTTGCCTTGCAACACCGTGCGCCGTGGCACCGGCAGCAGGAGCGTCGTCTCGGACGTGCCCCGTTCGCGCTCGCCCGCGGTCAGGTCGACCGCCGGGAAGAACGCGCCCATGACGCACATGATCACGAGCAGCATCGGCAGCAGCCGCGAGAGCAGGAACGCGCCCTGGTCCTTGGGCGGCGCCAGATTGATCGAATCGATCGATAGTGGATCGAGCGAGTTCGGATCGAGTCCGAGGTCCACCGCCGCGGCCTCGCGCAGATCGAAGCTGAGTTGCGCGAGACGCTCGTCGATGCGCCCCTTCGCGACGTTGCTGCTGCTGATGGTGCTGTCGTAGTAGACGGTCGCCGCGTGATCCTCGGTCGCCAATACGAGAACGGCGTCGGGCTCGTCCTCGGCGGTTCGTAACCACGCGCGCGCGGCATCGGCGTCAAGCCATGTGGCGCGGTAGTCGGTGACCAGGACCTCGAAGTCCTCGGGCTCCACGGTCTCGGGGAAGGCCTGACGAACTTCGCCAGGTACTTCGACGGCCGCGATTCCGATGCGCACCTCGGTCGACTCGCTGTGCCCGCGCGCCACCAGCACGCCCTGGATCATCAGCCAGAACATCAACGGGTACATCACGATCGGCAGGACCAGCGTCATCAGCGCCGTCTGCTTGTCGCGCAAGCTGACACGCAGCTCCTTGCGGGTGACCTCGAGCAGGCTGCGCAGGTGGAATCCAATCCCGGTCGGGCCGTGATCGTGGGGCTGGGTGGGGGGCGGAACCATCGGGTCCGGGGTGGGGTGCACGCCCGGGGACGGCGAGCCTAGCCCTCTGGGAGGGCCGATGAAACGCCCGTCCGGGCCGGATCTCCAACGTCCTGGCGCATCCGGCCAGCTGCCCTAAAGGACCGGCCATGGGGAGGCCGAAGGGAACGGTTGGATGGTCCCCTCCTTCGAACCTCAGCCGGGCCCTGCGCGATCCACTGCGCAGGACGCCGTCACGCCGACCCAGGCGCCGACCTCGACTCCGTTGTCGGAGCTGATGCGGCCGGAGGGTGCAAGTCTGGAGGCCGCGCCGCCGCGCCCAGCCGTTCTGCGTTCGAACACAACCGGAATGGACGAGAGTCCCAGCCGCCTGCGCCGGATCTTCAGCTCGACCATGAAGATCATGATGGTTCTGGGCTTGATCTGGGGTCTGGCGTTCAACCTGTCGGAAGTGCGCGGCAGCTCGATGATGCCCGGCATCCACGATCGCGACCGCGTCCTCGTCGATCAACTGACCTATCTGGTCAGCTCGGTCGAGCGCGGCGACATCGTCGTGCTGCGCTATCCGCTGGATCCGTCGCTCGACTACATCAAACGCATCATCGGCGTGCCCGGTGATCAGATCGACATCGCGCGGGGACGCGTGTGGGTGAACGACGTCGAGGTCGAGGAGCCGTACCTCGACGAGCACCGCATCGATCGCTTCAGTCGCATGTCGACGATCGTGCGCCCCGGACACTACTTCGTGCTCGGCGACAACCGTGCGCGCAGCTCCGACAGCCGCGAGTTCGGCCAGGTGCCGTTCGGCTACCTGCGTGGGAAGGTCCGCGCGTGCCTCTGGCCGATGGGTCGCATCGGCGGCATCGACTAGGCCCCCTCGCCACCAAGGGCGAGTCGGATCGGATCCGCCATCTGCGGCGCAGGCTCCAAGGCCAACCCGCTCGCATTCCGATGCGAGCGACCCGGGTCAGCCACCGATCGGAGAACCGTGGCCCGGCACCCGGATCCGACCCTTTGCCGCTGACGGTCGCTCCGTCCTGGATTCCTGCTATCGAAGGACCCGAGCGAACCCCAAGGCCGGGCCCACGGGTTAGCCTGCGCAGATGGACGATGCGCGCGTAGCTCTGGTGACCGGTTCGGCCCGCGGCCTGGGTCGTGAGGTGGCCGAACGGTTCGCCCAGGACGGCTTGCGTGTGCACGTGGTGCATCGCTCCCCGCACGGTCGCGAGGCCCTGGTCGATCGCTTCGGAGCCGAGCGCGTCCACACGGCCGACCTGACCCGACCCGGCAGCGCCGACCGGCTGATCGAGGACGTCCTGACCGTCGACGCCCAACTCGACACGCTGGTCCACGCCGTGGGGGAGTATCGCCTGCAGCCCGCGTCGCGGACCTCGATCGACGACGCGCGCGAGATGGTCGAGAGCAACTGGCTGTCCGCGGTGGCTCTGATGGAGGCCACGCGCTCCAGTCTGCGGGTCAGCCGCGGATCGGTCGTGCTGTTCGGTTGCGCGGGCATCGAGAGCTTGCGTGCACGCAGCAGCGCCCCAGCCTACGTCGCCGCCAAGACCGCGTTGCTGGTCTGGGCGCGTTCGGTCGCGCTCGAGGAAGCCGCCCACGGCGTACGGATCAACGTCGTCTCGCCCGGCGTCGTGCCGCACCCGCACGCGTCCGCCGACACCCTCGATCCCGAACTGCAGGCGCGCATCCCCGCCGGCCGCCCCGGGCGCCCCGAGGAGATCGCGGGCGTCGTCGCCTGGCTCACGTCCCGGGCCGCGGAGCACATCACGGGGCAGAATCTGGACGTCGCGGGCGGCTGGATGCTCTAGCGCCCTTTCGGGATCGGTCGGTGTCGGCGATGATGCGCACATGAGCATGATTCACGATGTCGATCCGGCCACGGGCGAGCCCTTCGCCGAGATCCCTTGCACCACCCCCGCGGAGCTCGCAGCCGCCGTCGCGCGCGCCCGCGCCGCACAACCCGCCTGGGCCGCGATGCCCGCGAACGAACGGGCCGAGTTGATCGGGCGCCTGGCCGACGACCTGGTCACGCACACGGCCGAGATCGCCGAGTTGATCACGCGCGAGATGGGCAAGGTGCACAAGGATGCTTTGGGCGAGGTCCAGGGCTACGCCAAGAACGTGCCTCTCGAGCTCCAGGAGGTGCTCCAGGCGATCGAACCGGAACGCTTCGAGGGCGGTGCATCGGAGACCGTGCTCGTGCGCGAACCGCTCGGCGTCGTGGCGGCGATCACGCCGTGGAACTTCCCGGTCGGCATGCCGCTGTCGATCCTGATCCCGGCACTGGCTACGGGCAACACGGTCGTCTTCAAGCCCTCCGAACACGTGCCGCTGGTCGGTGCGAAGCTGGCGGAGCTCCTGAACAAGCACCTGCCCGCGGGCGTGCTCGAACTGGTCCAGGGTGAAGGCGCTGTCGGCGCGCAGCTGGTCGACAGCGACGTCGACATGATCGGCTTCGTCGGCAGTCGCGCGACCGGACAACACATCATGACGGCCGCCGCGCGCGACCTGAAGCGGTTGGTGCTCGAGCTGGGCGGCAAGGATCCGATGGTCGTCTTCGGCGACGCGGACCTCGACGCCGCCGCCGAGAGCGCGGTGCGCCACAGCCTGCGCAACACGGGCCAGGTCTGCTGCGCGGTCGAGCGCGTCTACATCGAGGACAGCGTGGCCGACGACTTCGCGGCACGCGTCGTGGCGAAGGCCAGGGATTGGGCACACGGCAACGGCTTCGAAGAGTCCTCGAAGATGGGACCGCTGGTCAGCCGTGAGCAGCGCGACAAGGTCGAGGCCCAGGTGAAAGACGCGGTCGAGCGCGGCGCAGCCCTGTTGCTCGGCGGAACGACGCCGGACGGAGCCGGGAACTTCTATCCCGCCACCGTTCTGGCGAACGTGCCCGCCGATGCCCAGGTCGTGCGCGACGAGACGTTCGGCCCGGTCGTGTGCCTGTCGCGCTTCAGCGGCGACGAGGACGAAGCGGTCGCGCAGGCCAACGACACGCCCTACGGTCTGGGCGCCAACGTCTGGACCGGGGACAAGGAGCGCGGCGCCCGCGTGGCCACACGCTTGAAGGCCGGCCAGGTCGGCGTGAACCGTTACTTGGGCGGCGCGCCCGGAACGCCCTGGGTCGGCGCCCGTCAGTCGGGCTTCGGTTTCCTCGGCGGCATCGAGGGACACCGCCAGTTCACGACCCCCAAGACGATCTGCACGGCATGATCCTCGAACAGCACTACTTGGGCTGCCTGGCCCAAGCGTCGTACCTGATCGCGGACACCGACGCCGGCGTCGCGGCCGTCGTGGATCCGCGCCGGGACGTCGACCTCTACGAGGCGCGCGCCAAGGAGCTGGGCGTGCGCATCACCCACGTCTTCCTGACGCACTTCCACGCGGACTTCCTGGCCGGCCACCTCGAGCTGGTTCAGCGGACCGGCGCGACGTTGCACCTGGGCTCCAGGGCCAAGGCCGACTACGACTTCCACGGGCTGGCGGACGGGGACGAGGTCGTTCTCGGATCGCTGCGCGTGCGTTGCCTGGAGACTCCGGGGCACACGCCCGAGTCCGTCTGCTACCTGGTGTTCGATGGCCTCGCCGACGACCCGCGCGGCGTGTTGACCGGGGACACGCTGTTCATCGGCGACGTCGGTCGGCCGGATCTGATGGCGTCCAAGGGACACACGCGCGAGGAACTCGCCGGTTGGCTCTACGACTCGACGCGCAACCGGTTGCTGACGTTGCCGGACGCGACCGAGCTCTATCCCGGCCACGGCGCGGGCTCGGCGTGCGGCAAGAACCTGTCGTCCAAGACCGTGTCGACGATCGGCGAACAGCGTGCCGAGAACTACGCGCTCCAGGACATGACGCGCGAAGCGTTCATCGAGACGGTGACCACCGGGCTCGTGCCGCCACCGGCGTACTTCCCCGTGACCGCGGGCTTGAACAAGACGACCCACGCGCCGCTGGATGCCGTGCTGGAACGCGGGCTCGTGCCGTTGTCGCTCGACGAGGTCTTCGCGACCGCCAACTCGGGCGCGACGATCCTGGACGTACGCCCTGCGGACGCCTACTCGGCGGGTCACCTGGCGGGCAGCGTCTGGGTCGGCCTGGAGGGCAACTTCGCCAGCTGGGCCGGCGCCGTGCTCGACCTGGAGCGACCGGTCGTGCTGGTGGGGGAACCCGGTCAGGAGCGCGAAGCTGCCTTGCGGTTGGGTCGCATCGGATTCGACCAGGTGCGCGGGTTCCTGGCCGGAGGCAGTGCTGGTTGGGAAGGCGCGGGTGAGTCCTTGAGCACGACCCAGCGCATGGATCGCGTCGCGGCACGCGCGGCGCTCGCCTCCGACGACGCACCGACCGTGCTGGACGTGCGTCAGCCCGGCGAGTTCGAGACAGCGCGCCTGGACGGTGCGATCTCCATCCCGCTCGGTCAGTTGCGCTCACGCATGGACGAGGTCCCCGACACCGCCAACCTGTTCGTCCACTGCAAGGCCGGCTACCGCTCGCTCGTCGCACAGAGCTTGCTGGAGCGGGCCGGGCGCAAGGGCGTCGTCGACCTGATCGGCGGGATCGATGCGTGGATCGAGGACGAGGGACCCGTCGTCGGCGCAGGCTCGTGTTCGATCTGAACGAATGCACGTCACTCTCACAAAGGTAGTCACTTGCATCCTGGGCCTCGCCGCCGCCATGGCCGCAGGCGCAGGCACGGTCGAGCCGCAGGATGCACCAACCGTTCAACGTCGGGACATCGGTCAGGTGTTCCTGAGGCTGGACGCGGATCTCGCGGGCTTCACCGGTCAGGACGAAGGTTGGCGCGCATGGAACCGGCGCTTCGATCGCGTCGCGTGGCAGTTCTTCCAGGGCAAGTTGCTCGATGCCAGCGACGACATGGCCGCGTTGCGTGCCGACGTGCTCGGCCTCCGGGGTGACGATGCGGTCGCGTTCCGGGTCGTGAGTTCCTTGCGCCCGGTCCTGGACGACCCGCTGGCTCGCGACACGAGCGTTCGGGTCGAGGGCCTGTGGCCGGTCGCCGCAGCCGCCGGCCGGACGATCGTCGCGGCGCTCGATCTGGGGCCCGAGTTCGCGCCGATTGCGTTCCGCGTGGACTGCGACGACGTCGGCCGCGCGCGAACCGTCGGACTGGACCTTCCGGAGTTGCCCGACGAATCGCCCGAGGCACGCGTCACGATCCTCTCCGCGAACGGTCACCCCTGTGCGACGGTGGCCTGGGCACCCAGCGACGAGAGTTGGGACGAGCGTCGGAAACGCCTGTTGAAGGTCGTGGCTGAGGTCGAAGAACCAGGCCTCGCGCCCAGCCTGCGCGAGTTCCGTGAGCGCTGCGAATGGCTGGTCGCCGATCCGAACGCCCGGCGCAGTCTGCACGTCCTGTCGTCGCCGCGCGCGTACTGGGACGCCCTCGAGAGCGAGGCATTCGAGCTGGCGTCCGGGCGTGACCCGTACCGCAACGAACTCGTCGCGGGCCACCGTTTGCTCTGGCGCTCGATCGCCGTCGGCCGCCGCGAGGTCTACACGGTGCAGCGCATCGCTCCGGTGAAGTCTGCCGAGGACCTGCGTCCGCTCGTGATCGCGTTGCACGGCGCAGGTGGGGATGAAGCCTTCTTCGCGCGTGCGGGTGGGGGCGGGATGCTGGTCGATCTCAGCCGTGAGCATGGCTTCCACCTGATCTGTCCGAACACCTATCAACTGCTCTACGACATGCCCGCGTTCGATGCGATCCTGGACGATGCACTGGAGCGCTATCCGGTGGATCCCGAGCGCATCTACGTCATGGGGCATTCGCTCGGCGGCATCACGACGTCGACGATCGTCAACCTGCGTGCGGCCCGCGTCGCAGCCGGTTGCTGCATCGCCGGAGCTCGTCGCCTGAAAGTCGATGTTCCGCTGCTCTTGCAGGCCGCCGAACTGGACACGATCTTTCCCATCGAGGACTTCCGGCGCGACGCGCGGATCGCCCGTGATGACGGGCTTCCGGCGACGCTCGAGGAACACGCGGACACCGGGCATGTGTTGATCTTGGGACCTGCATTGCGGCGGGCGCTCCGGTTCTTCGGGCTCGTGACCGACTAGCCCGGCGGGGTAGGATGCGCGCATGGCGCTGCCGACCGAGATCCACCTGACCCTTCCCGACTGGGTGCCCGCCTTCGTGGCGAACACGCCCTGCGAGCCGACGGACCAAGGTCGCATGGCCTACGTCCTGGAACTCGGCAAGCACCAGGTCGCGCGCGGCACGGGCGGCCCGTTCAGCGCAGCCGTATTCGACCTCGAGTCGAACGAGGTCGTCGCGGTCGGCGTCAATCGGGTCGTTCCGACCCACGCCTCGATCGCGCACGCCGAGATCATGGCGCTGACCCTGGCCCAGCAGGCGTTGGGCGTCCACCGTCTGCCTGACAACTGCGGTTTGTACTCCTCGACCGAGCCCTGCGCCCAATGTCTGGGCGCCGTGCCGTGGTCCGGAGTCGGTCGACTCGTGTGCTCGGCCTGCGCCGCGGACGCCGAGGCGATCGGGTTCGACGAGGGCGCGAAGCCCGAGGACTGGCCCGCCCAGCTCGAAGCTCGCGGCATTCGGGTCGTGCGCCACCTGCTGGCGGAGCGCGGCGCCGCGTTGCTGACGTCCTACGGCGGCGCCCGGTACTAGGCCGGGGCACCCTGGAGCACGCGCTGAGGGGGCTCGGCCTAGCAGGCCGTTGAAGAAGTGGCGGCTTGCTCGGAGCCGGCGGGATTCGTGCGGGCAAGGCGCACTGACGACGCGTATTCGCTGGAGACTCGGAGGAAGTGCAACGCCGCCTGCGCGGATCCTGTCGGTTTCGAGTGGGTCATCCCTTATTCAACGGCCTGCTAGGGCGAGTCTTCGAGCGACACGCCCAAGCCGTCCGCGATGCGGTTGACGTACGCGTAGTAGCCGATGACCTCGACCAGCTGCAACAGGTCGGTGTCGCTCAAACCCTGTTCCCGCAGCGCATCCAGGTCGCTGCGCACCACGTCGGCCGGCGTGCGCGTCAGCTTGGCCGCATAGACCACGAGCGCACGGCGACGCGGATCCAAGGGAGCCGTTTCCCAGTCGCCGAGGATCGCACCGAAGAGCGCTTCGTCCTTCAGTCGTCGGCGCAGACCGCGCCCGTGATGGGTGACTCAGTAGTGGCACGCGTTGATCGTGCTGACGACGAACGCGACGAGTTCACGGTCCACCGCGGGCAGCGTCGGCGTTCCGCGCATCACGGCCTGGTACAGCGCGAGGTGGGCGTCCAACCCCGCGGGGTGCAGACCATGGACCTGCAGGATGTGATCCATCTCGCCCGTGCGCGGATCGGTGATCTGCTCGTACAGCCCGGCGAGACGTCCCTCGGCCTCGCCCGGTGCGATCGTGCGGATCCAGGCGGGGTCTGTCATTCCCGGAGGGCTGCTTGTACGGCGTCCCAATCGAGCGCGAGCGGAATCCACTCGCGGTCTCCACGTTCGGTCTCGGCGTCCCGGGCGAGGTCTCGGATGTTCGCGATGCGATCCCCGTGCGTCGGGTGCGTGCTGAGCCAGTTGAGGTTGTCCGGTACGTCGCCGTACTCGTCGCGCAGGAGCTCGAAGAAGCCGGCCATCGCAGTTGGATCGAGGTCGGCGTCGATCATCAAGCGCACGCCTTCCACATCGGCGTCGGTCTCCTGGCCGCGTCCGTAGGAGTTGCCGGCCGCCATCGTGAAGACCTCGACAGCAGCCATCTCGGCACCCGAAATGTCCCCAAGAACGATGGCGACCGCGACCTGGCGTCCGACGTTGTCGAGCACGCGCTTCAGGCCGTGACGCTCGGTCACGTGCGCGATCTCGTGTGCCAGGACCCCGGCGACCTGTTCCGGGCTGGAGGCCTTCTCGATCAAGCCCGTGTAGACCGTGATGAAGCCTCCCGGGAGCGCATAGGCGTTGACCATCTCGCTCTCGACGATGCGTAGTTTGAAGTGCACCTTGCGGTCGGGGAAATCAGCGAGCACGACGTGCGGGCTGAGGCGATTCACCATCTGCTGGATCGCGTCGACGACCTCCTCGTCGACGACGACCCGGCTGTCCGCGTCGATCTGGTCGTTGGCGAACTCGCCCAGCTGCACATCGACGCTGAAGGGGACCTCCTCGACGACCTCGGCCGTGCAACCGCGCATCATCGCCGGGATGAAGTACAGGAACGCGAGGAACGCCAGCAGCGACACGGAACACGTGATCCGGTGTTGCCATGGGGAGGACGCCTTCTGCCCGACCAATCGGGAGAGTTGATCGTTCAGGTCGTTGCCGCCCGCGGCCTCGAGCGCGCGCTCGAACTCGGGGTCCAGGCACGACACGCTGAGCCCGCCGGACGTGCAGATCAACGCACCGGCATCGTCGCGCCGCAGCTTCATCCCGCCGAAAGGCAAGCTGGAGATCTGGCCATGCACGTCGGCTTGCAGGCCGCCT
>TARA_R110002073_G_scaffold249074_1_pt1 | contig 26566 bp, 17 predicted proteins | sample TARA_R110002073 | Tara Oceans TARA_R110002073 (sample SAMEA4397174) | marine metagenome | biome: Polar Biome; feature: [DCM] deep chlorophyll maximum layer (ENVO:01000326); material: water (ENVO:00002006), including particulate matter (ENVO:01000060) such as... | depth 40 m | reverse complement strand
CGCCAATGATAGTCAGCGTATTTTATTAACTGCGATAAATGCGGTTTACTTTTATCTTTATTTTGTAGTTTTAGCTTCTTACAAATATCACTGATAATGGTTTCAAACGATTTTATACCTTCTCTGTTCAGCTTTTTATCTTTCAGCGCATATAAAAAGCAAAGTGTCATATCGTCAGGTATGTACTCTACATAACGCTGTAAGCTTATAGTAGATACATCATCTAAAACATGACCTTGCGTATGAGAACAACCGTAATTGTCATCATCAATACTTAGTAAAATTATCGCCAAACTCTCGCTGCTGACACCTGAACCTAGTAATTCATCAGTTTCTGGTATCTGCAATTGATATATCTCACGTTCGCCTAGCAGCCATTGATACAGAGCTTGTAACACATCTAAGTCATTCAATCCCCCATACATCACGCTGCAGTAGAGCGCTGACTCAATCAAATCATTGTTTGAGAACCTTCTTTTTCGTTGCCATATTTCAATCATTTGCTGGCTAGCAAGACTTACTTGAGCACCATTTACCATCCAATCATAGGATATTGTTAAATGATCACGCTCTGCTACGACTGGCACAACTGGTTCATCCAAACACAGTTCATGAGCTTTGTTGTAACTCCGTATGTATTCTAAAAATCCTTGTCTAGCTAAGTGATAGCTATGCGCAGTATCAAAATGCATTTCAAGTATGTTACCAATGGTTTGATAGTATTCAGTTAGGTTTATTCCTGTGGGTATCTGATTGCCCTCAACATACGAAGCTATCAAAGCTTTCGCCTCATTTTTGATACTTTCATGACTCTTGCTTTTATTTTCTTCTCTTAACTGATGGGCAACGGCATTATCCATATATATTCACCTCAACTTGTCGTAAGTTAAGCTCGACTGCTACTTTATCTAAGTCAGCAGATAGTTCTTTTAGCTCATTGATGGATAATGACGACATTGGATGCATAGCCTCTTGATCTGAATGTTCATGACCATATAAGGCGCAGATCAAATACTCAGGAGATCTATTCGTGAGTAGTGAGCGTAATTGATGTCTTAACCAGTTATCTTGGTGACTAAAAAAATGTTTTATCTGATAACGGACCTTACTAGGCGTAATACCGGTAAACCCTTTTGGGTTTTGGCTAAATAGCTGAATGAGTGGCTGACTAGAATTCAAAATATTATTTATAGGAAATTGGTCGTTGGGATATATAGAATTATGCATGACTGCAAATTTCTTGATATATTCAATATAATTTTGAATGGCTGTGATTAAGAAATTACTAAGAGGAATAAGCCTTCCCTGCCCTTGTCCATGACGCTCCTCTTTATCTGACACCCATAACAGCCTTTGCCTAACGTCAAACTGATTTAAAAGCCCAGGCGCGTGCTTTACAGGTCTAATGCCCGTCTGAATAATAGTAATGTGCCATAGCCAAATACTATAAGCGTTAAACTGCTCAATATAACGGTCCTGCCGTATATTGATGTTTCGCTTTAATCGTCCGTTATAACTCTCAGCTGCCTCAGCAAGCTCATCAAAGAACCTTTGGCAGATATTAGTATTTAAAGTCATGTCACTACCGACATATTTTTTATACCGATTACTTCTCGTGCTAGACATACTAAGCTGTCGCAGCTCACCTTGGCTATCCGCATTACAGTATTCGGTCAATAGCTGTATAGCGCTGTAGTAGGTCTTCTCTAAGCTTATCGTCTCAATGCTGGTGTAATATAAGGGCGAGCTGTGCTTCACATCAATCCCAGTAATCATGTCGGCATGTAATGGTTCTTGCAGCTCATTCTTTATGACTGTATATAAACAAGCATCAATATGCTGATTAGATAACACTGGTAGATCTAGTTGCGTTTTTAAGCTTGCCAGCACTTCAGACACTTCATCGCCATCCACCAAAAACTTATTTTCAATAACTGCTTGCAGCCTAGCTGGCAGAGGTAATTTAAATTCACTATCATGGCTTTGACGATGCGGTAATAAGTGGCTTCTACGATTTGAAGTTACGTTAATAGTATTACTCATAGCATAACTATCAGCAGCCGAACCGCTCTCATGACTCAACCACTTGCGCTGACTTTTATCTAATGCCAGCTCATAAATCACGTCTTGGATCTTGCGGCCACTTAGCATTGATAGCAATATAACGGCATAAATCTGACACTGTTTATAGCTAACAACGACAAAAAGCTGCCATAACCGAGCAAATAGCATTTGATAGCTCAGTAGACCTAGTTGACGTAGATTGGTAGGGAAATGAAACTGATTACGGCGGGCATGTCGATAGTTGTTTTTTAGCTTCCATTGCTGCAACTCTGAAGATTTAGCGGTTGTCCTGGAAGGCTTAAAGTCATTGTCTAGAAGCGCAGGCGGGTCATCATCAGCAATGTTTTCAGCGTCCGCCACGTTATCATTTTTATGAGGTTTACCAAATATTGTGACTTGTATTGGCTCATCAGCGCTATCAAGGTATCGCTTATTAGAATGTGCTTTACTAAGCTCATTGTTTTGTGAGTTGGTATAGGTTTTACCTACAAACGCTTTGTTCTCTGCAACTACTTCATAGGCAAGTCTTATTTGACCAATTTTACCAGCCAACTTTTGATTAACCACTTCGCCTGATTCTTCATCATTCCTTATCTGGGCTTCATATTGACGTAACAGCGCTAGTGAATTCGTCAGTGAAGCATGTTGATCATGAATATTAATCAATTTTTTAACAATCTCTGATTGTGGGTTATTGTCCTTTAAGCCCATCCTTAGACGCACACTTAGCTGATTAACTTTGGCGGAGTGCTCATCCTTACGTATAGCAATCATAATAATTATTTGCAGATATGCACTTATAAACTGCCATGCTTCATTATCAATATGTACTTGATCATACCTCTGGTAAAACAAGACCAGCATATAAGTGACTGCCCAATCCTTAATCTTTTTCTCTTTGACGACTGTCCTGGCAATAGCTTCACATTCAGACGATGTAAATACTGGCATATCTAGGCTGGTATGTTCACCAACATGTAGGCAAAAGCTTGGATTAATATAAAGAGTATTAATAATCAAATTTTGTACTTTTATACAATACGGTGAATCAAGTGGCACTAGATGATCTAAAGCCCTCTGTAATTCGCTATTATCAAACTGCTTTATATTCATTAGGGTGCACCACTCAACCAGCTCATACTTTGAGGGATACCTAGAACTCGATCTTCTAGTGCAAACTTACATTGGTGATATTCATAACTACTCTGGCTAATACCTGCAAAATGGCAATACTCCTTTACAGTCAGTTGCCTAACTCCCATTAGCTGACATATAACACTTTGAGGTGCCGTACTTTTAAGTGCTTTAAACAAATCAGGATGATGAATACCTTTCAAGAATATTAAATTTATAACCTCCATCCATGCCAGCTGCTGAAGGTCTTTAATACTTTCAGGGATTATTAAACATGGGTAATCACTGTCACTCTCGAACCTTAAGACCTGATCTACTCTTTGGAAATCATTAAAGAAATAAAAAGCATTGTCCCCTCCATCAACCAAGCGAAGTGGTGGATGGTAGAAGTTATCCAAAAAATTCATATTGATATAAGTGATCTTAGGTCTCAATCTCTGCCAAACACATAAAGCAGTTTTAGCATACGGATGTACATACAAATCATCCTTACTCGGATTGGCAAGTTTTTGCCCAGCCTTAAGTTTATTATTTTTCATCAAAAATATTATATTAGTGAATATAATTCATGTTATACAATAATCACTTAGGAGTCAAACGCTTTAGTATTGTGGGTCTTGATATTGTAAAATAATCAACATTATTAAATATTTAATATTATTTCAGATACAAAAAAAACCCCTTAACACTATAGGATATATAGCTTCAAGAGGTTATTTCTTTTTCTATTTTTATTAGGTTAGAAGGTCAGAGTTGGGGTTATTTTGTCCACCGCAATTTTGATACCTATATTATCTGTCAGTTAATTGATTAAATTACTCCTCGATTAATTAACTTCTTAGGAATAATCATGAATACTGTACAAAGCCCCACATTACCAACCATAAGTTTCTTCAATAAAGCGATTTTAGATAGTCTAGGAATTTGGGGGAGAGATGTTGTCGATGTCGAGCTTGATGTAATGGCCACAGAAGATCAACGCAGAAAAGCTTTAAACCTTGTATTTGAGGAGCACAAGAAACCTGATGGCTCTTATGGGCCTATTTCATCCGTTCTTAAGTCAATGGAAGATAATGCGCCACAAAGCTATAGACTTCAGCGGAGAACGCGAACAATTCAGGATCTAATTCAGCATTTTGCTAAGGAAGATTTTCGTAGTAGTTTTGAATTTGATGAATTAGAACCTTACATACAAGAGGTTATAAAGGAAAAATTTAGTGACCCGATATTAAGTGAATTCGTAATAAGCACTAGACGTTCTCTAATTGAACACTATAAAGAGTTTGTTAGGGAATTTATCCCTAATGATGCTGAGGCAATAAATGGTTATCTGTTATTTTTAACCCACATTGCTGTAGAGGTTATATGTAAGTCACTATTTTCAACACTGTCTCACTCCTACTCACTCGAAGAGCTAAATTGCGCTGCTATTTCATTTGGTAGTCAAAAAGATAATAAAGGGATATGGCCTCTTAAATCATATTTTGACGAGCTACTAAAAAGCTCGCAAGTCTCTGCTTATAAGCTCCATCAGTTTCATGAATTTCAATTAAACAATCCAAATCTCGCTGATGTTGATATTTGGAAAAGTATTAACCCCGCTGATTTAACTAATACGAAGTCCAAACAAGTCGTTGCACGTTTCAACCGAAAAAACAAAATGAACTGGAATAAGGTTTGGCAGCAAATATCTCCGATTATTTCTCGTTTACCAGTTGATGAAAAAATAGTGAAGTTGAATAGTTTTGTTGCTCAGTGGATTCATAATTTAGTCATTAATATAGAGCCAGTAAGTGAATGTGAGTCTGCATTAGAGGGGATGTTAGCTAGCATCTATAAAAGTATTGAATATACTAAAGAAAAATATTTAGCAAAGCAGAATACTATCTATTTGAAGCCAATTAGCGATGTTATTGATGATTTTTCGGATATTACATTTGCTGAATCTGGTGGGACTCGTGACATAGAAACATCTGAATTTTTAATTACTTGTAAGGTTAATCAGGATAAATATAGATCTTGGTTAGCTAATAGTAAGTTTTACACAAGTAACTCGCTACCTAGTGAGTTTACCAACTTTTGGTGTATTGATACTGAAGAAAATATCGATGTAAAGAAACTTTCAGTTGTAGTTGAAGCTACTCTCCTCAATCCTTTTTCTTCCTGGGTTAAATACTGGAGTGAAGCAAGAAGGTCAATGATCGAAGGGGATATGAAGGAGGCGTTACAGTATTTTAAACTATCTTTATCACACGCAAAATATGGATCAGGTCGCTATTTTACATCTCTCTATATTGATATCTGTGCTTTTTGTAAAATGATGTATCAGTATCTTTCTGCAAGAAATGAAGCTGATATTTTTGAAAGATTCTATGATGAACTTGGTTCTCATGCTTCAAAATATAGTAATTTGCTAGGATATACCCCGAAATCAATTCGAGATCCAAAAACATTACTTCCATCTTCTACTAATCGACTTAAAAACTCAATGGTAGTGAAAATGATAGGTTTAACAGTGGTGAAAATGCAGCAACTTCAGAGTAGTAGTTGTTTATAAACAATAAAACTATTTTTACTATTAAAAATATTGAATTTAGGAGTATAAAATGAAAAGTGAAATCTGTTTTGGAAAGGTATCTGGCGAGCCACTTACTGAGTATTATTCTGAACATGAAGCTTTAGATGCAGCAGAGTATTCAGAAATACAATTTGGGCATGAACTAGTACCATACAACTGTAGGAAATGCGGGCAATGGCATTTGTCACCAAAAAGCAGGCAAACACCTACTAAAACCTGTGAGTTTTGTACTGCCGCTGATAGTAGCTTTAAGGAATCATATAAAACAAAAGTTGATGCTAAAATGAGAGCTAAAATTATCAGAGATGAGCGTGGAATTCATCTAGCTGTTTATCAATGTATTCATGGTAACGGTTGGCATCTGACAAAGGGATAATGAATATATTCACGGTGAGTCGTTTTCAATCCTGTCCAGAAATCTGTGTGATTTTATAAGGCGGGGCGATTATGGCTTAGCTTTCTGAGGCGGTAAATGCACATTACGAGATAGGAAGTATTCGTCAATACCAATAGATCATATTTCAAGATAATATTAACTGGATTTTTTTCTATTCCCGCTACCATTTTGAGTTGTTGATGGTTTTTGGGTACTATTGTAGTGGTCAACTAATTTAGGACACCTGATAAGAGGTTTTGATTAAAGTAACGTCTTTCTTTTTCAGCCAGCGTTAGAGTCGGTGTAAATACAATGACGTGGCTAGTTTTATAGTCTAGCTATGCTGACAATTGAGGTTAATACTAGAAATAGTTGACGTTGAAGTATATCAAATTCTTATTAAAACTATAACTTATTAGGTAGTAAATCCTTCAATATTATGTTGTTTAAAATATCATCAATATCTGTATATGTCGTAGATCAACCTTACTCTGACAATTCGGAAAAACTCTATACGCTATTATTTATATAGTGTGTAGAGTTGGGGTATGAAACTTAATTTTCTTAGGTGATGCTATTAATATCAGGGTTTGATGAACAACCAAATTATATTTACTGAAAGTTATAAACTTTTGAGTAGGCTTTAGATGAATATTATTCATTTTAATATTAATAATAGTGAATTATATTAATCGTAGTATGTTATAACCTAACGATTGTAAACCCCTTAATATCGCTGTCATATCCTTATGTTTAGATAACTTAAATATTGATCTGTAATCATTTTTTAAGCAAAAAAAATACTCTTTAACCTATAAGCAATAAAGGCTAAAGAGTATTTTAAAATTTCAATTTTAGTTAGGTGAGGAAGTTAACGTCTTATATCAGTCGACCTTCCTATCAAGCTTAGTCTTATTCATTCTCATCAGGAATATACTTCAAAATATCCCCTGGGGTGACCTCTAATACCTGACATAGCTTATTCAAGGTGTCGAACTCTATACGAGTCGTCTCATCGTTATAAATCCTATGAAGTGTTGATTTACTAATATCCGTCATCCTTACTAAATCAGCAACTCGAAGTCGTCTTTCTGCTAAAAGCACAGGGAGATTACAAAAAATCACAATAAAATCCTTATTGGTAAGTAAAAAATACTTGCCAGTGACTACTTTTCTGCTAGAATAATACTCGTTGGCAATAACTAAGTTTCCGTCAAAAACTATTTTATGCTGACTAACGCTTTATTATGTCATATACCTATCTTGCTGCTCAATAGCTCACTAATGATGATAGGTGCGACTGGTTCGATAGATATCATTATTATAAAAAGGTAACGCTAATCATAGGTATCGGTCATTAAAAAGGAGTACGTTGTGGGCATCAGCATTGAATGGAGCATGACACAAAACGCTTGGGACAAACGGGTCTGTGAGGATTATTGGGCCTATGATCATAAAATCAGCTATGTGGATTATGTTAGTTTACTTTGTCAAAAGTATAGCATTAGTACCCATACATTATTTGAAACCGTAAGCCAATGCTACGCTTGCTTAGATGATGTGTGTTGTGAATATTGCGGAAACGCCTGTCCTATTGAAGTACCTGCCGATATTGCTTATATGCGGGCAAAAGAGAGTTGGTTTTGTGCAGTATGTGAGCATGCTATGTGGCGCGGAGACTCTATTAGCAAATAGAACTAGCCTCAATCGATAGTAGCAGCCAAAGCCATACGTTTATTACGTGTGGCTTTGTTTTTCTTCAGCATAAACCGCCTTTAAACGAAAACAGTCAGGCTCTTCAGTCATACTTGAGCTGAGATAAGTAAATGCATTATCATTAGACAACAACTCCTCAATAGCATCTGATATATAAGCAAAGGCTTCCAGTGGAAGACTTTGCACGCTCTGCGTCCCAATAAGCACCCCTTTAGTATTACGAGCGTTGGTAAGTAGACCAATCATCTTATATGTAGCTGTTTTTATCATATCTGATTCAGGCTCACCTGTGGCAATTGCTTGAACAAACTGAAATGAATAACCACGCTTGAACAAGCTTTCGATATCTATAACGTCTATACCGATAAGCGTACTGGCTGAATTAACATCAAGCAGTCTAATGACATCGTTTACTTCATCTAGCTGACATCTAATAACCCCTTCTATGATATCTAAGCGTTCATACTCATGATCATCTGTTTGTAAGCCTACTAAAATATCAGCCTCTGCTTTCTCTTTTAGCTTTAGCAATGCCAGCTCATTCCAACCATCACTGAGGATAAAACATGCGATAACAGATGGCGAATAATGGCCTTTATTTGGTCGATATAAAGCGATACATGGAATGTCATCTACTTTCGATTTATCGAGCTGATATTTCATCATTAGACCCTTTATTACTTTAAATATTATGACACTGCGACTATCACTCGTTTTTATTTTTATACTGATTTACGGCATGGTTAATGAATTTTTGCACTTCATTCATTAGCCTATCTACCTGTTGCAGATCTATCGAACTTTTACCATCAAATATATCTGTGTCTAATACAGCAAAGGTCATATGCCTACCTGAACCAAAGCGCTTTGGCTTAGTCACTTTTAAATCAAAATCAGAAGCTTCTATCTTAAATAGTTTATAAAACTCATTCCTAATCTTACTTCGTCCTTCCTTAGCAGGAACAGACATTTTAAAGCAAATTTTCTCTTGCTCGATTTGCAAGTAAATATCTATATTATTTTCTACTCTATGACCCAAACCCCAAAAGCCCATAAAGCCGCCCGAAGGATTAGCAACATAACCCCAATTGCCTTCTCCTAAGTAAGATTGTAAATATTGAAAAAAGCCAATCCAAGCGCGTTTTTTCCATTCGTTGACAGGCTTTGACTTAAAGCTTTGCACCGCTTCTTCAATAGACTGCAGATGGTTATGATAATCGCTATATATATCACTCTCTTGCAATGCCGCATTTTGTTCACTATTAAAGAGGTCTAATAAATCTTGTCTAGTTACTGGATAAAAACCGTCCTTTAACACAGCTTTGTAGTTGCTTTGATCATGCGTTTGCAAATAAATAGGAATGATTTTATCTTCTGTAAAGGTTTGAGCGTGTCCATTAAGCATAAACTGCTTGTATCGAACCAACTGATCGGAATGCTGCAAACTACCTACTTTATCTTCGATTAATACACAGTAAGTGTCGTTAACAATACAAAGAACATCAATATTACTCACCTGACGTTTTACTACTACTTTATCAATACGACTTGGTAGCGATTTACCCGCTTTTTTGAAGAATAACGCCAACACACTGGTTGCTAATCTATTTAGCGCTCTATGCTTATCGCTTCCTGTCTGATAGTCTTGGTCTGCCCAAGAAAGAAGCCAACAAATAAAAGCGTCTTGTGATAATTCAGAGGTGGCAAATTTAAATAAGTTAGGTGTGGTCATTCTAGCCCCTTGATTAAATTAAAAAATGTATTTGTGTTTGAGTGATTTTGGTAAAACTCTTGATCAGCTATTTTGTATATAATTTCATTCCACTTTCTAGGCGCTCTAAAATTACTGCTTTTAACTCGTTAGGCTCAATCACCACTGCCAACTGCGACATACTAACCAGCCAGTCTTGCAAGCGCTGCGTATTGGCAACTGTTGCACGCACTTCGTTCCAAGTGTCATCGATAACCGTAATCGTTTGAGTAGATGATAACGGCCGCTCATATAAATGCTGGCAGGCATATTTTTGCACCTTTAGAACCAGTCCGATTTTTAAACCATTATTCAATTCCAACTTTCCTAGCTTACGTAGATTCTCAAGAGTAAAAGCATTGCGCACTACCCAGTCCGGTACCAACTGCTCTGTTACTTCAGCTGCTTCAATACGATTAACTGCAAAATTACGATGTGCCTTCAACAGGACGTTATCATCGATATGATCACTCGTTGGATTAAACCCAGTAAGATAGATCATATTGTCGATGAAAATAAGTCCTTTAGGATAGATTACCCTGATTGTACGACTGTTACGCCATTTGTTTTGATAGCTGATTTGAAGCTGCTTGTTGTGTAATAACGCCTGATGGATACTAGCGAGCACGTCACTATCAAGCTTTGGTGCTTGTACGATACTCGGCAGGGTAATGAGATGATTTTGCCACTGCCCTAGTCTGCTTTGATTGAAGCTGGTCTTATCTTGACGATCTAACTGGGCAAGCTTTTCACTAATACTTTGCTTGAAAGACGTTGGTAAATAGTTTGCGGTATATTTATCAAGCATTTGCCAAAAGAACACCGTTTGCTCATTAATGACACCAATACTAAAGCTTGGCTCAATATAAAACCTTGCCGTCTGTCCGCTGATATTCCGTCCCCAAGCTGGCAGACGCATTAAAGCATCGCTGTGAAAAACGTCATTGAATATTTGATTGAGACTTGTTAGATCGTTCTCTAAATTTTTGCGCTCGTTTGCGTAATGGTTAGGATTATTGCCATAAACATTCATTAGCTCTGTGAGTGATATTGCCTTGTCTTTACTACGTGGCAAGCGCTGATAGAGCGCAAACAAACGGGCTGATTTTTTGTAGGTTGCGATTGGGTGTGTAGACATATAAGCTACTCTATAGGTTATCGAATCTATCAAACTGTCATCTTAAAAGTAGGCTCTTATAAAAAGGTTAATCAAACCGCACCACAATCGCCGTGCCATTATCATAAGCATGACCATCTGAGTCATACACTTGATTCCTAAGCGACTGTAGCCACTCCTGTAAATCCGTTTGATTATCGATACGCGCCCATTCATTACTTGGCACTAAGTCATGAACACCGTCAGTACAGACAATGAGACTATTGCCTGATTGTACCGTGATGTTTTGCCTTATACTTTTAGGTGGCTCGCTGCTTGGGTCATCACTATCTACTGCTAAAGCAAAGCATTCAGTAATGCTATATAAGCTGCCTGCCATACCTGTGCGATTGTACTCCGTAAACTCTACTTGGCGATCTTCATCTTTCGCTTGCTCATCTACCAGCTCATTAAGCAGATTATGATCACGAGTCAAGCATTGCCATTCTTTTGATTCTTTTGTTAGCAAGTACACACGGCTGTCACCTACATGAGTGATGTCTATATTGATTGAGTCGTCATCATTCAGCATGCCGATGATCATTGCGAGAGTTGACGCAGCACCATAGCGTTTTTTGGTGTGCTTGGTTTGGCTCAGTTGTTGATAGATACGATCTGAGGTCATGTTTCGGACGTTTACTTGATCGTCATTCCATAGTGATCTAATTGCTTTGACAACTGCCTTTGAACAGTGCTGTGACTGGTTAGAACTACCGACACCGTCCGATACGGCAAGGCAAAATGGAGCAACAACTTGGGTCGCTGGCATCACTCCTAAATCCTCTTGATACCAGTGATCTAAGAAGAAAAATGCGTCTTGTTGTAGTCCGTTGCTGGCATTGCCTTTAAAGGTAATGGCGCAGGCATGGGCTATTGTTTCAATAAGAGGTTCATCCTCATCAATTAAAATAGCTGTCATGTTCACTCGCTCATCAGTGATTATCGTTAAGAAAAGTATAGTAGATTACCTAGTAATTTTTTTTCTAGGTTATGCGATATTTTGAGTCGATATTGATCACGAGTGACTGACAACTTATAAAGGTGATGTTTAATTTCCTCTTACTCATCAGGTGACTATTCTGTCCTTTTTTAGGATATCGCATTATCAGTATTCATAGAGTAGAGTGATATGCGCCTAGTACGATTTGGCACAAAGAAACCCTGCTAGGCTATAATAGCAAACGCTTAACAGGGCTTTGTCAGTTTTACAAAATTCTTAGGTAGCCTGAATGATATCGGGGTTTGACGGCAGGGGTCATACTATCCTTACCCCTTTATGAGCAGATGAAAATTCAGTAAGTGTCTGAGTAGGCCATATACCAAGAAACCCAAGTCTTTCAGGCGGTACAACACAGGTAGCACCCCAGCTAAGAGATGGCATCATAAGTAGTACCAGTAGTTTTTTCAGCATATTTCCACCGATTGTGATTATTTTATTGTACACCCAATGCTTTATAAACCGCATCGACTGGGTCCGCATAAAAGCTGATCTGAAACTTCGAAAAAAGCTCTGACGGTACAGTTGGTATGTCTGAAGCAGATGCCATTGGTAGGAGTACTTTTTTAGCCCCACTGTCCATGGCTAGTTGTAAACTTTCAGCTAGATTCTGTACCGGGTTAATCACACCACCAAGTGTCATTTCACCTAGAACTACCATCTGCTCTTGTATTGATCTTCCCATTAGAATAGAACAAAAAGCAATTAAGGAAGCCAATGATGACTTAGTATTTGGCCCAGTATTATGGAGTTCAACAACATGCAAATGAAACTCATATTCAGAGAATTTTGACGATGCGCTAATACGCTTTAAATTTCCTTTGAAATAATCAAAACCAATACGTATAGCTTCTTTTGCAGCGGTGTTAGAGCCCAATCCAGATACGGAATGTTTGCCTGAACCTGGCATCATTTGAGTCTCATAGCGGTAAAGTCCTAACTTATCAGTGCTCCCCTGAGTGACTAAGTGTACGACGCCCGGTCTAGGTACTCCCTCAGCAATTAATTTACTGCCACCTTGTTCTGGAACGTTTACAAAGAACTCTTCTAGAGACTCATTATCAATATAACTAAAGTGAACGTCAAAAAACTCCATACCACCTAATTTCTTTAGCTGCTCTTTGATACGACGTCTCGACTCTAAAGCATAAACCAAACAATCACGCACATCATCTTTTGTGTACTTACTATCAGGATGCAAAAGCTTAAGTAGCCCTGAAACTGTACGTTTTACAGCAATAACATCACGTTGATTGAGGTTGTTACCTAGCTTAAAAAACTTATCAATCGCATCGGAAAACCCATACTTACGCATTTCACGCATATATTCCGCTAGATAGTCAGTGATTAAGCCATAGCTATTGGTAAAAAACTCTGGTCGCATTTTTGGTACTTCCCACCCAGGTATATAGCAGTGGAATCGATCAAAAAATGCTGTATCAATCATTGCTTCAGGAAAGGGAGCTAAAAGATGACTTGTCTTCACAAGCGTTTCAACACTTTGGTTAATATTACCAACAAACACCATAGAAGCCTTAGCCTCGACAGAGTCTCGACCTCGAGCAAAAGAACCAGAGGCCATATAGTCCTTCATGATCTGAATACCGTCTTTATCTTTAAATCTTATACCAGCAACTTCATCAAAAGCGACTAAATCCCACATGCCCACAAGTCCTACCTGTCGTGAGCTCATGTTATAAAATAAATTAGCTACTGTGGTTTGGCCACCTGATACCAATAGTGAATTTGGAGAGCACTCTTTATATACATGACTTTTACCCGTACCACGGGGGCCTAGCTCGCAGACATTATAGTTATTTTCGACAAAAGGAATCATTCGAGCGATAAGATGCCACTTAACCCGCTCCTCTAGATTCGTTGGTTCCATCCCTACTGAACGCAGAATAACATCCATCCACTGCTCATTTGTGAAATGCTCTCTTGCAGAGAATATCTCATCCATATTCATTGAAGGCATTTGAATGGGCTTCAGATTCATTATCGAAAAAGGTGAGGTCTTTTGTCCCTCTTCGAAGAAGTATTGGACGGTGATAATGGACCAAATACCACCAGTAAGTAGCTTTTCGTTTTCCTTAACTATGTTGGCAGGCACTAGCGCATCATTGATGCCTAAGTTAGAAAGAAACGCTTCATAAACATCCTTTCTTTGATTTAATTTAACGCTTACTTTGTCAATAATTTTAAATGTGCCACGCTCACGAATTAATGATTTAATTTTTTCAGCTTCATCAGGCCTTACATAGTTTTCAGCAAGAATCTTTTTAACACTTTCAAGACCTCTTAGGACTATCTCATCATCGTTAGAGGCACAGTACATACCTAATAAATATTCGAGCACATAAACCGGTACGTTGGCACCTTCTTTGAGCTTTTTGGTCAAGTCTTTACGAACTACTCTGCCTTTAAAATGCTGGTTTAATAAGTCATCTAAATCCGTACTTTGAACAGCATTATTATCTATATTGCCATTCAGTTCATTATTCACTGTCATATTCTTATCCAAATATATTTAGAAAAACTCATCCTGAATAGCAAGGTCAATGGTCACATCATAACGTGCATACTCTGTATTAGTATCTGCGTCTAATAAAATCAGTGTATATTTATTATTTCTACTAAAGCTTGATCCAATTAAACTTAGTGTCGCCTCTTGCTTACGCTCATCCATATTACTACTTGAGCTGCCAAACACTAATGTTTCTTTGCTAGAGACCTCAAGACCGTTACTATCAACGATATAGATATGAAGTTTTCTTGGATTATATTCAGCATTCACAGCATCTGTTTGGATGAATGAGACTTTATCGATATTATTGACAAACTTAATCGACTGCTTGGCAGAAATAACCCCTACTGGCATCTTCTCATATTTTGCAACCTGCTCTTTTTGTAGCTCACGCACTGTAATGATTGGCACACAAATTTCTTGTAGCATTGCGCCACCATGCACAAACTGAGCACCACCTGAAAAGTGAAACCTTTGTGAAGACTTTGGTATCATAAACTCAACTTCTTTACCCTCACCTGAAATACCGTTCGCTGTGTTAGAGATCAGACCCTTCCAATGCGGATCATTAGAGCTCAAGTCTCTCCCAACAATATAGCGTTTCTTATTTTCATTGGTCATAGTGCTTTTAACATCAATACCCGTTTTATCCGTGGTAGTCAGCTTCTTGTTTTGGAATAAAAAGCCATGATCAGCGGTAATAATTACCCTACTACCATTGAGCCTATTAATAATTCGATTCACTAAGCTCTTAAGCTCATTAATAGCATCACGGCAGGCTTCGAAAGTCTTATGTTCAGAGCCCTGCTTGTCACCTATAGCGTCAATCGTGTCATGATAAATATAAACAACACTAGCGTTACTTACTTTTTCTCTTCCCTCTTCGTTATTCCAGTTCATCAGATCTTTAGAGGTTACCGCAACACCGCCTACGCTTTGCAATATTTTTTGACGCTGCACACTGCCCTGTGACGATACACCATCTACATATACTGCAGAATTCCCTTTGTTGTCATACTCTAGGGTTTTATGTGGTAGTAACGATGCCATACCAAGTTGTGTATAGCTTGGCAAGACGCCCAACTGTGTTGATAAGTCAGATTTAAAGCGTTTTTCATTATTAATGATAGAGTCAAGCTCGTTGGCTATCTCATATCTAAAGGCGTCCGATATAATGACGAAAACCCTTTTAATTTGGGTGCCTGCCAATATTGATTGGACTTGTTGATTATAAAAATTATATTGATTCGGAATATCTTTAATTTTCCAGTTATCTAAAAGCTGCTCTTCACCAAGGTGTTTATCCCACGCCAAACCCAACTGGTGCAGATACCAGTTTATATATAAATTTTCCACTTCTTCTTTTAAGCTTCTAAGAATCTCCCAACCATTACTCAACGTAAAGTTGACCTTTTCACTAAATAAGCGATAGGCTTGATCAAATTTATATATATTATCCACATATTCGGTATACATCTCTTTGGCACTCTCGAAATGGAAACCACCCGCATACTTACTACGTAATTGCATTAATTCTTTAGCATTACCAAGCGCACTATAGATTGATTCATAGTCTGTTTTAAGCTTGGCCCAATAGCCAAAGGAGCGGCGTGACACAATGGCGTCAAATTGTGCTGAATCAATATCAGTACTATTTTCGATTAAGCTATTCACTAAGCCAACAATAATGTTTTGCTCTATCTCTTCGAATGTCTGACAATCCACCATTTGGGCAGGTTGATAGCTAGAAGTCTTAGCTTTGATCTCCAGTTTATATGCCAATAAGCGTGCAATTTTTTCATAACATTCTGCGTGTTTTCTACTGTCTCGCCAGCTACTCATAAAAGCCATAGCATTCGCTTGACCTGACATGGTCTGAAGCAAATTATTATTTAACCAGTTTTTATCATCAGAATTTGTTTGACGCCAAAAATCAGTACAAAAAAGCTTTAAAACGAAGTCTGCTAAGGATGGCTCCTCAGTAATATAACCATAAGCCTTTTCTAATAAAACCCACAATGAGTCACTGAGATCATATTTACTTAACATTTTCAATAAAGACGACTCATCGACTCCTTCATCAATATTTTGAGCGTATTCATTTAGCAGACTGAGTAACATACTATCCAGCTCCGCAGATTCTGAGCTCACTACAACGGCGATCATCTTACGATCCAGACTTAGCTCATCCTCGTTTTCACTTACCCACTTCTTCAGACTTGCAGTGCGTTTTTTACTTCCAAAAAAAGCATTACGCTGTCTAATATGCTCACGAAGTGACATTTTTGGAATACCCAGCTCGTTAAGCAACATAGAACTACGATCGGCAAAAAACGGCTCACTATATAAACGAATATCTAGCAACCAATCACGTTCTGGCATTGGTTCGGCTTCAGAGAAATAAAGTAGAAAACTCTGCTGAGGCTCATCGATCTCTATGCGTTTTTTGACTGCTAATACAGATTCATCAGCCATTTTTAACACAGTAATACTATCAGGCAATATATTCGTATCTTTTAGTTTAACGCTATCACTCCCACTTAAAGAAGCAGCAATTTGATCAATATCTTCTTGAAAGCTATGTTCTGGGTCATGCCAAAATACAATTCTACTTCGCTCAAGCTTAGATTTAATACCTTCAATCAACTCATTAATCTGCATTAATAATCTCCGGTTTTTCACCTGTTATTTTTTTCACTTCAGCAAGTAGATCGCCAAATTTGCCATAGTTTTCTTTAACCCCATCATCTAGGTCTATCGATATGCGCATATCAGCATAGTGCTTGAGCTTGTCATCAAACTCACGTAATTCACTTTGCTTCTTATCCATACTTTTTAGCTCTCTTTCAAGGCGCTTTTTGTCTTGTGTCGATTCAGCCATTTCGATCTGTTTGTCTAGTTGTTCGGCATAAGCTTGGTATTTACCTAGTAGTGGCGTGACGTATTCAGTACGCATACGAGATAGTGTACTTTCGTTATAGCGATGCAAGTAAACGAGACACTCAAAGGCTTTTTCTTTGCCCGAGCTAAATAGCCAGTAAATGGGTCTGTTCTTATAAGTCTGCATGTGGTCTTTGTAGAACTGTGTCGATAGATAACGACGTATGGTAGCTGCGGCTGATTCCGAGTTCTTAGGCTTAATGGCATCTAGACATAGCGAGTCTGCAATAAATTGAAGGTTTTCAGTTAGGTTTTCTTCGCCCCAAACGGTTTTAACGAATTCAACCACTCGGTTGCTAACATCGTCTTTAAACCACTCTTCATCCGTTATTGGAATAATACCGTCACTGTCTGCTGCAAAGGTTTGGTATAAACTGGCATCAAAACCTTCGTTGCCCACATGAGCGTACACCAAACCGTCTTGGTCTAGTGAGTAACGTCCTATTAAAAGCCCAACAAGATAGCTAATAAGGGTTGAAAAAAAGTCTGATTGGTATCTATTGTTGAAATTACTACTTCCTGAATATCGATATTTTGGATTACAAAAAAGACTAACTCTGTCAAGACTTACTTGAGAGGCTAATTCACTAGAAAGACCAAATTTATTAATAAAGAACTGGTTATTGGTTTCTTCTAGATTAATTACTTCATTGATAGTATCTTTCGATTTACTTAAATGCTGTTCATACAGATTATTTAGCTTTGATCCTTCATAGCTGAATAGGGAATGTCTTTCAAAATTGAAAGATAATTCAGAACTATTCCAATCATTGCGATGTATATTAATTAATTTTAAAATAGTTTTCGTTAGCTCAAGCTTTTCATTTGTTTTTATTTCAAACCATGGCAACCTAGCAATATCTCCTGAATTAAAGTTCATCGTGGGATTCATCACTTTAATAAAATAACTTGCAGTATTAGAGTTCAAATAAGCAGCTACAACCGGTTGATCAGCAGTATCAGGAAATGCACTAGGTCCTGCCACATCAAAAGTAGAACCTACTTCAGTAACTCTAGCACTAAAATCACTACTGCCAATTAAAGACCAAGTGACAGAAGGCTTAAAATAATGCTCTATATTTTTAATTGTTCTTGTAGGACTACCATATAATTTTTTAGCAAAACTCAACAACTCCTCGCCACCATTCTCCCAATTTACGACGTTAACATTATTTCCATACCATCTTCGAAACTCACCTCCCTTACTATGAGGAAACCATTTTTTTCCTGACAAAACAGCTTCATCATTATTTTTCGACCTGAAAGAACAGTTCTGGTAAGAAACTTCATACCAGTATCTGATAAATCTATTTACATCAGAAGTTGCCATTCCTTGTCGAGGTTTAGCAATATTTTCAAATAAAACAGCCTCTTCAAAAATACTTTTGGATGTTTCACTAACCCAATAAGCAATTGTTTTACTAGGTATTTTAAGAAAGCTATTTGAAGTAGTTAACTTATTACGTTCATTGTTACAAGGAAATTCAAATGGAACACCAAAACTATCAGCTTCAAAATAACGTATACAAGAAAAGTTAGCTATAAAGTAACTATATAGTTGCTTACTCATTATGTATGCAGAAGTTCCAAAATTAATCCCTAATGGTGTTCGACCTTTACCAACATATGGCATATGCACCATAGAAAGTATAGAACTAGTACTTAAAACCCATTCTCTAAACTTAAGATAAGATGATAGAAACATCCAGCTTTCCATTACTATCATCGCTGAGTAACCACTATCAACAGTAATGTTAAATGAACGCTCCATCATTACTGAATACAAGTCATGTTTAGAAAGAGGAAATCTTAAGTTAACAAAATCTTTAAGATCCCTATTCATACCTCTACTTCCCATATAAGGAGGATTAGCTACTACAGCATCGTATCGAATAGATAACAGCAATGCTTGATGCACCACATCAATGATCTGACTGGCTGCTGCACGCTGTATCGAATCACCTGACTCTGATAGCTCAAGCACAGTGTCATGTAACTCCTTCAGTGCTTCATATTCTGCTGCCGGCACTTCAATCAATGAACCAAAGGTCTTAGCTTGCTTGAACCTTTCGATGTTACGCTGCAATAGTTGATAGCGGTTGTCTGCTTCAAATGAGCTTAGGTCTAAGTCACCACCAAACATGTCTTGAGTCGCACCGCTTGTCCAATCACCCGATAAGTTTAAGTCTTGCCATAGCTTCGGCAGATCTAGGTGCTCTGTCTCTTGTAGTGACAGCACGTTTAAACGTACGTCACGACTAAAGATACGTCTATCATCTTGGCGTGCCATCATCATGAGTGAGAAGCCAGATAGCTGTGCTGCTCTATCATCAATGTCTAAGCCATATATATTTTTCTCTAGTATGAGCTTGGGGATGTCACGCGAACGATAACCTCGCTCTTCATAGATGGCTTTAAGGATGTTGTAGGCTTCAATGAGGATATGGCCAGATCCACTTGCTGGGTCTAGTACTTTGATAGTCTCTGGATCTATAGACTCTGGGGTGATGGCTTTTAGTTGCTCATTGACCTCTTCTGTCTGTTCGGCAGGCTCAATGTAGTATTCCATTTCTGCTTTAATTGGCGAGTCAGGATAGGTCTGAAGCCAGTGACGCCCTACGGAATTCTGTACTAAGTATTTTACAATCCAGTTGGGAGTAAATAACTGGGTTGCAGCAGGGATGTCTTCGCTTTTGACTACTTTGCCAATGACTTCGTCTTTTTTATCTGAGATATAGAACTGATATAACCAGCCAATGACTTCTACTTGTTGCCAGTCTTCTTCTGGAATGCTATCAACCAAACCACGTAGTATCGAGTCGGTGCGGGTTAGATTGTCTGGTAATAAAAGCTCTGTTTCATCATTTAAGGCTTCAAATAAGAACGGCATGGCTTCATGAAGCTTATGACACTGACCAAGTAAAAGCTCACGATACAACTCTTCGTTTTTATTACCTGCAAGTTTAAGATCAATGATGTGGTTTCGATCTAAGCCTAGTTCTTCAGCCGCATCTTGGGCATGGTCTATGATCTCAAACTGCTTTTCAGCGCTTGGGTGAGAGAGTACTCGAAAACCATGACCCAAATAGCCGTGTATTTCCATGTAGCGAATGGCACTTAAGCGGTTAAACCAGGTGTAGGCGACTTGTTCTACGAGCTGCTCATAGCCCAGTTGCTGACTTCTTTCAACCAGACGTTGCCTACGTTGGGCCAAACTGCTATCAAAATTGTTATCACCAATTTGTAAGACTGATCCTTGTATTATGGCTTCAGTAACTTGGAGCTCCCCTTTCTTGTTAACACTGATACCAAAGGTACTGAGTCGTTTGGCGACTGCGTCCATAAACTCAAGACGCGCTTTAGGGGCATAACTCTTTATGTTACTGGTTTCCATGGAATATCTTCTTGTCTTTGTTGTTTGTTTGAGCGGTTAGATGTGGGAAAAAATTATAAGCTAGTAGATATTTATACCCTACTAGCTTAATTAACCGTTTTCCTACTTAAATACCCTGATGCATAGATACTTACAATCGTACTTTCTAAATTTATTTAATTCTTATCCTGTCACCAGCTTCTACCGACTTTATTAGCTGCTCTCTTAGCAAGGATAAACAGTCATCAATCTCTTGGACCGTTTCGATTATCCCATTTGAGACTGATTTTCTAATTAAGTCGCTAGGACTAATGGGAACTGTTTTTCTAGGAATTACATTAGTTGGTTTATTGGTATCGATGTTGGTGTTGGTAGTAGCGTTATCAGCAATATCACTGACAGGTTCAGACTCAATAGTACTACTTTTTTTCTCTAACGCTGCCTGCTTATGTTGCTCTTCGACATACGCATTTATCAAATCATAAGCCTTATCTTCAAAGCTCATAGACTCACCTTGCTCACTAAGTATTTGGTGAATGGAGTCTGTATTTTCTATACGCTCACGACACTTTCTTAATGGATATAAGGCTTCGTTACTTATATTAGCGGGAGCAGATGCTACATCCAGAGCTTTTTGCACTCTCTCAACTTTCGAATCCACTTTGCGAAGAGCATCTTCTTTTTTCTCTTTAACAATGCTGTCATTAACAGCTTTTATCTTCTCAATAAGTGGGTTTATGAAGCGAACCTTACCATAAGGATCTTCCATGCTGTGTATGGATTCAAGCTCTTCAAGGGCTTTGGCAGCTTCAGGATTCTCCATCAACTTTGATTTGTTCGCTTTAAACCTTTGGTTCAATGCCACATCAAGCTGCAACCATGTGTCCACTTGGTTTTCATAGAAATCTTCTAAATCCTCAAAGTCTTCAGAAAAATCTTCCAAGCTTCCTTTTTCCTTCACAAAGCGTTCAATTAGCAAATAGCTAGTACTTTCTTCTAATACGCCACTGACTAAAACCAAACCTGCTTCAATTTTTTGCTTACCAGGAAACTTTCCACTCTGTGACCTATTCTGGAACGCCTTTAAATGATCTCGCCAGCTTCTTAACTCAGAAACGATCAGTGCATACAATTCTTTTTCTTCAGATCCTGTAAAGGTTTTGCCAAATAAAGCCTTAACTAATGCAGATGCCTTTTTAATGTCTGACTCACCATGCCGGCGAACGGTACTTATTCGAATATCGGGACGCTTACGCCCATTCGTAAATGAATCATAAGCTTTATTGAGCGGTAAGCTGTCATTGCCGATATCAAATGAAAGCTTACCTGCCAGCCCAAGCCTAGCAACCACAAGCAATATTTCATTATCGGGCCAACCATAAGGACGCTTACTAAAATGTGCCACTACATCACGCAAGCTGACTGGGATATGACGTTCGAAATTGAGTGAAATATAATTATCCACTTCTTGTAACGCTGCTGGGTTATTTTCTTCAGTTTGAAGGTCCAAACCAGCTTGAGCCATATCATCTGCTGTCAGAACAGCCTTAAGCTCTCTTAGAACATCACCCTGCGAAGCTTTAAGCATGTTCAACTTTTCAAAAGTATTTTCAATAACATACTTATAAGACTCTTCTAAAACCGCGATGGGCGTTGAAGGTTTTTTTGGCATTTTTGTACCAATTGCATATACCTCAGCCTCCAAAAACAAGTTCTCAAAATCAGTTTTTAGACGCTTTTCACGCTCAATATTTTCCATTTGCTTTTCTCTTAGCAAATGCTCTTGTTCACGTCGCTGACCTGAATTTTGCTTTAAAAACCTATCTGTTTTAATATAAGTAGTTAATTCCGCCCACAAACGTTGGTTCTCTCCAAGCTTAACTAACATACTACCGTCGTCTTTAAGCGTGTACTCAGTACAGTCATAGTCTGTCGAAAAACTATTATAATCTGTGTCCAAAGGTGAGGTGATTTTTAAAACCAAGTCTTCAAGAATAAGTCCATCTTTTGGATGTCCATTGCAAAATCGACTAACAGAAAAGTCTTGTTTGTTAACTGGATAACGATAAACCCGGTTGCCTTTTAGAATGTTATCAAACACTATGGAAGATAGCTTGCTAGATAACTCAGATATCTCACAATCTGTATTACGGATCTCGTTTTCTATCTCTTTTTCTTCATTGGTTAGAAATATAAATTCTTCTCCATTTCTAGCAATAAGAAGTTGGCGCTCAAGACGCTCAAGGCTGTCTTCTATTTTCTTTCGTAACACTATTTTATCTTCATCTATCTTACTAATAGATAAAGTGACCAGATTGTCTAAAGTGCTTTTGACCGTATCGACATAGCGTATTAGAAATAAGGTCTTTAGAATTTGACCGTCAAAATCTGAAAGTGAATCCAACTCTAAAGCTTGATCAATGGTTCTTTTGACCGCTGGTTCTAAGAAGCTCTCTATAGGGGCATAAAAACTATGAAAAGGAACTAAGACATTTAACTCTTCATTTTTAATTTGCTTTGCTGCATTTTGGAACGCGTCTAGCAGCGAGCGCTCTCCCATCGCCAAGTGCTTCCCTGTCGCACCTTTAGTTCTTATAGATTCAAATACTTTTTGGACGAGCAAGTAGTGATAAGGTATAAATGGATAGTTGGCTACAAAACTTTTGCCATCTGTATAACCTTTCAACTCAGCTGTAGTCGTCTTATCAAATGACAGTTGATGTCTAAGAATATCTCCTTCTGCAGAAAATATCTGAAGCAAAGCCTCTTCCGCTTTATCTGTTTTTGCCAACAGTCTTTTTTGAATAACTTCTGACGTATTACTACTAGAGAGAGCCAACCGTGTTTTAAAACGACCTTGAATTTTAGAAAAATCCTGACTCTCTCCTCGATTCATACTACCAATAGCAGCATCAATATCAGCTTGTGATGTAACAATCACCCATGCTCTACCATTACAGTAAGTCCCTAGGTTCTCTGTAATAGTTTGCAGCTTTAGCATCATCTGCGTATTCTTGCCTATAAACTGCCCTACTTCATCAACTAAAAAAAGTATGTTCTTATCACCTGATGAGTCTAAATAGTCTTTTACCCAAGTACAAAAGTTATGAATATCTAGCGGAAAATTATCTTCCACATTTTCAATCATCTGTTTGGCAGACTCTGCAGACTGTTTAGTAGCATAGCTTAGTGCTTCAGCTATCTCGTCTCTATAAAAATCATACGCATCTCTCTCATCTTCCCATGTAGAGTCTGCAAGCTCAGCAAATTTACTCTTAAAAGCTTCATACTGCTTACGCTCGTCCAACTCTCTCTCTAAATGCGCAATATGAGGAAAATCAGCGCAATAGCCCAAGCGCTCATTAAACACTTTCAAAAAAACCTTTAGAATCGCATTCTCACGATCTTCAGTGTTAGCCCTTGAATCAATATTAAATAAAATTACATCTGTATTTTTTGATCCAGCATTTTGAATATTGGCCCATAGCTCGTTATCGTTAATTTTATTTTCGAAAAAGTCTACGGCTCTACGACTGCTGCCTTCATACTCGACTACGTTATTTTCTAATAAGTACGACAGGATTTTTAAAAAATGTGACTTACCTGAACCAAAAAAACCCGATATCCAAACACCATTATTCCCTGAGGATGCAATGCCTTGATAGTTCACTGTTGGAGAATATACTTCAAAAAAATCATTAAAATGCTTGTGTAACTCTCGTGTTACTACATATTCATCTAGCTCAACAAATATATTTTCGTTATCTTTTTCTTCTGCTTTTACAACACCATTAATATTACGTGTTAATTTTTTTGAAAAAATACTTTCAATATTCATCTCAATCTCTCTATTTTTTATTAATTATTAATATTTGTTTCGTTACCACTTTCAGGCACTAACTTGAAAGCACGATAATAATTTTGTGAATCGATTAGCCCGAAGGGATGCAGATCTCTACCGCTATAGCCTCCAGGGTAGAATAAAATCAGTGGTGTGCTACCCATAACATCCTGTAATGCACTAAGCAGTTCGTGACCTCTTATAAGAGGCCATGCATTACCTAAACCGGATAATATTAAAAAATCTAGCTCATCAAGCTTGTACTTACTTGCAATAAATTTTGCAACTTTCTCTTGGCTAAGCGGTCCAGATAGCGTCTTCTTAATAGCATCTATGCCTACTTTTTTCTCGCGCTGGCATGCACGATCAAAAATTCCACGCTCCTCTAATATAGATATAAGAACCTCAAATATGTTTAAGTGCTCAAATTTGTACTTACGACTTTCTAGCTTTCTCGTTATTGACTCTAAATTTTCACGAACTAGTATTTCATGCTTAGCTGGGTAGTCAAAAACCCAAAACCCGATTTCATTACCCAGGCCATCATTCTTTAAAAATTTAGGACTTTCAATCCTATCGAATATCAAATCTAATCGACGTTGTAATGCCTTCATACAGTACACTCCATAACCTCTATCAAATCACCTCTATTGAGACGTAGAAGCCACTCTTTTACTTCTGGCAGAAGATATACAGGATATATCTCGCGTTTACGACTATCGCTTAGATAATCACTATCAACTAATATTTTTATTACATTACTACCCAATTTTTTTATAGTTGATTCTGAGTATCTACGCAAATCTGGATACTTTAAAACCTGTGTATCAATAAACTCACTCCAGGCATCGCTAGGTAAATTTGGTTTATAAGTTCTTTTCGCCTCTGCTAGACTTAATCTCATAAAGTCTTCAACTATTGGAGAGTTGATCATTACAGCAACCAATAACAGTTGAATATAAGCTCTATCTGTCGCAGTCAACAACGATTGCATGAACTCATCACCCAATCCCTCAATTCGCTTTCGGATTGCTCTCATATAACGGCTAGAGGTTTTATCAGACTTCTTCTGTAGAATATTTTGCTCTACTATCAAAGATCTCAACTCATCTTCAGGTAGCTTTTTAAGAAGAGACTCTGCGATAATTCTTGTTTCTGTAATCAGCAGACTACCTCCAATCAGGTCGCCTAGATAGTCTTGCATATCTACTGCACGCTTAGCATTATCAGTCATTTTATTAACTGCCTCCAATAAGATGAGTAAATTTTGTAATCATATCAAAATAAGGTGCTGCTCTGTCATGTGTTTTAGATATGTGACAAGTATTTAATATTACGTCGTAAGAAAAGTCATAATCATGGTTGATATATGTGCCTTTTTGATTTTGAAAATCGCTATTCTGACATTTTTAAACCATGAGTTTTATCAGCCTAACTCAAGCAAATTTTTATGCATGGTTGTAATAGATTTAACTTAGTTTTTGTGGGTATAAATTTCTCATGATTAAATCCTTAGTCTGTATATATAGTTTCATCGATTGGCGATTACTTAATCAAGAAATCTGGTAAATTATAGCTATTACCAATTTATATGTTAATTTGTTACTTACTATTAGCTGTCTGATCCGATGCTAATCACATCAAATATTTCACTATTTTAAATCTCATCCTCAAATAAGAACTACAAATAAAATTATGACTACTTATATACTCGACACAGAAACGACGGGACTTATTGAACCGCACATGACTGAAGCAGCCTACTCTATTGTTGATATTAGCGATGGTAAAGTAACGGTGTTGCAGGAGCCGAGAGCGAAGCGTTTTAACCCTCTCAAAGAAATTAGCTTAGGCTCTATGGCGATATCACACATCTGTGATGAAGATGTGGCGGATAAACCACCGCACACAGATTTTAGACTACCTAACAGTGTTGAGTACTTGATTGGTCACAATATTGATTTTGATATGGCCGTTCTTAAAAATGCGGGTGTGACCCATAGACCTAAGTTGATTTGCACCAATGCGATGGCTAACTTCCTGCTTCCTACATTGGAAAGCCATAAGTGAACCGCCCCGGGATTGTCGGAGACTCAACATTCTGAGAGAATACG
>TARA_R110002073_G_scaffold144451_2_pt1 | contig 26595 bp, 11 predicted proteins | sample TARA_R110002073 | Tara Oceans TARA_R110002073 (sample SAMEA4397174) | marine metagenome | biome: Polar Biome; feature: [DCM] deep chlorophyll maximum layer (ENVO:01000326); material: water (ENVO:00002006), including particulate matter (ENVO:01000060) such as... | depth 40 m | reverse complement strand
GAAGGCTCCCGACGATGTGGTTGTTTTGTTTGAAGACGAGTTTTCCCCACCGCAGTTTAAAGAGTTGGTTGATGTAACCGGCGCTTGGTTCAGGCAGTATCTGAGGTGACTTTTCATGCTCATGAATTATAATGTGTTTTAAGTGATTTAAAGCATCTTTTTTCTAAATCTGAAAGCATCTATCCGGAGTTAATTTTTTTTAATAATTGTTAGCATTTGTGAAAAAAAAGTAAAACATTACGTTCGTTGACTATTAAACTTAAAACGAAGTACGTATGAAAAATATAAAGCTACTATTGAGTTGCGTGTTTACAATAGCAATGTTATTTGCTTTTAAAGCACCAACTTTTGCTCAGACGACTGTTTCCGGTCTGGTAACAGACGCAGAAACAGGTGACCCTATTACAGGTGCAACCGTTGTCCTTAAAAGTAACAATGCGAAAGGATCTGCTTCCAACACTGATGGTCGCTATTCATTTTCCGTAACACAAAATGAATTAGATACAGGAACTTTGGTTGTTTCTTTTGTAGGATATAAAACCAGAGAAATTCTCATCAGTGGTAGAACAACAATAGATGTAGTTCTAAGCGTAGATACTGAATTACTTGACGAATTAGTTGTTGTTGGATTTGGTTCAATGGTAAGAGAAGACATGACTGGAAATATTGCTAGCGTAAAAAGCGATGAACTATCAGAAGTGCCAGTTAATAGTTTTGAATCTGCATTACAAGGAAAAGCTTCTGGTGTATTTATTCAAAAAAGTAATGGTAAGTTAGGTCAAGGAATTAATATCAGGATCCGAGGAACCTCTTCAATTTCTGCAAGTAGCCAACCCTTGTATGTAATAGATGGAATTCCAATTACCTCAGAAAGTCAATCCCAAACAGCGGATACAAATCCGTTATCAGATTTGAATATTGATGACATCGAGTCTGTTGATATTCTTAAGGATGCTTCTGCAGCCGCAATTTATGGCTCTCGCGGTGCAAACGGGGTGATTTTAGTTACCACTAAGAGTGGAAAAGCTGGGGATACCCGAATTAATGTAAGCTTCGAAAAAGGAGTTAGTTCTCCTACCAATAGGGTTGAGTTTTTAGATGGACAGGAGTACATAGATTATTTTACTGAATCCGCTCAAAGAGCAGCAATTTATAATTTCAATCGAGATGGGGATTCCTATGGATATGGATCTGAAGCTGCTGCAATAGCTGGTGAAACAGCTTATATAGAAGGTATTTTTGATTTCTTTGCTCAAGGTACTGAATGGCGAGACCTAGAAGTGGATAATGACTGGCAGGACGAATCTTTTCAGGAAGCCTTTAGTACAGATTTTAACGTTTCTGTAAGTGGTGGAACCCCTAAAACACGGTTTTATCTCTCTACTGCATTAAGTGACCAGGTAGGTATTGTTAGGGGGAATGAATTTAACAGATTGAATGGTACTGTTAATGTAGATCATAAAGCATCCGAGAAATTCAATGCCGGAATGAAGTTATCTGTTTCTAGAACTGAAAATATTCGTGTTTCAAATGATAATGAATTTTCTACACCACTTCAGGCAGTAGCGCAACCAAATATTTCTCCAATATACACCCCTGAGTTTACTGATGCGGGTGATTTGTCAGGCTTTAGTGACGTTCCAAATAGAAACACACTCTATTATAATTTTTTACGCCATGTACAGGGAGTAGATAATAACCAAACTGTATTTAGAAACATTGGAAGTTTGTATGCTAGTTATAAATTGTTACCAAATTTAGAGGTTAAATCTGAAGCTGGATTAGATCTTCTTTTTCAAAACGAAGATTATTATGCAGACAGAAATACAAACGCTGGACAAAACACAAACGGTTTTGGCGACTCTCGGATCGTGAATATTGTTAATTATACAGTTAATAATTATTTAACGTGGAATGCTAGTTTATCACAAGCTCAAGAACTAACGAGTGTTGCAGGAATGACTTTTCAAAGTTCCGATAGGTACATGACTTCGGTTTCTGGAACTGAATTCCCAACAGATAGTTTCACTAAAATTACAAGTGCTGCTGAAATAACAGATGGTTCAAGTACTGAAACGACATTTAGATTTCTGTCATATTTTGCTCGATCCAACTATAAACTTAATGGTAAATACCTATTAATGGGTAGTGTGAGAGTTGATGGTTCTTCAAGATTTGGTGAAAATTCAAAATATGGATTTTTCCCCGCAGCTTCTGCTGGATGGATTCTTTCTGAAGAAGATTTTCTGCAAGATTTTGAAAAACTTAGTTTTTTGAAAATCAGGACAAGTTATGGTATTACTGGTAATGCTAATATCGGGAACTTTCCATCCAGAGGTCTTTACGGTGGAACCGGTTACGCAGGAAGTTCTGGATTAATTCCAATTCAAACACCAAATCCTGATTTAAAGTGGGAAAGAACCTCTCAGTTAAATGTAGGAGTAGATTTTGCATTTTTTAATGATCGCATAAGTGGAGAAGTTGATTACTACATTAAGAAAACAGAGGATCTTTTATTAAATGTTACTGTTCCTGCAACTACCGGGTTCACCTCTCAATTAAGGAATATTGGAAAACTTGAAAATAAAGGTCTAGAGGTAGTATTAAATAGTTTATTTAATATTGGAGAAGTACAATGGTCCACGAACTTCAACATTGCTTTCAACGATAATGTTGTTACCGATATTGATGGTCAAATTATAGAAGGTGGCTTTTTAAACAGAGCTATTGAAGGTGAGGCAATTGCTGTTATGTTTGGTAAAGAATATGCAGGAGTAGATCCAGCGAATGGAGATGCTCTATATTACTTACACAGCCCTGATGGCAAAGACTACAGTGCTGGTACTACCAACTCTTATTCTACAGCCAATAATGTAGTTATTGGTAACCCTAACCCTGATTTTATTGGAGGTCTTAATAATAAATTCAATTATAAGAGTTTTGATTTAGGTGTTTTATTCCAATTTGTATATGGTAACGATATCTATAATGGAGGGGGAAGATACCAATCTGCAAATGGAGACTTTTTTGATAACCAGACTGCTGATCAACTAAATAGTTGGCAACAGCCCGGTGACATTACTAATGTCCCCGAAGCCCGGCTCTTTTATGGCAACGGTAGTAATCCATCTTCAAGGTATATCTCTGATGGGTCTTACCTCAGACTCAAAATTGTAACATTAGGTTATGCTTTATCGCCTGAATTGCTGGATAAGTTGAGCATGAGAAGCGTTAGACTCTATGTTTCCGGAACAAATTTACTAACATTTACTGATTATAAAGGATGGGATCCTGAAGTTAATACAGATCTTTATGATTTATCGGACAACCTTAATATCGGTAATGATTTTTATTCTGCTCCACAAGCCCGCACGTTTTCTGTGGGCATAGATATTGGGTTTTAAGTCATGCTGAAATCAAAAAAATTTAATACAGAGTATATTATTATGAAGACAAATAGATTTATAACGTTAACGTTGATTTTAGGAGTATTTTCAATAGCTAGCTGTGATAGTGCATTAAATACTAATCCAACAGCTTCGATTGACACAGAAATTGCACTTACGAATGCTGAAAACGTAGCTTCTGTACTTGTAGGTGCATATGATGCCATTGGGGATGGAAATCTCTATGGAGGATGGTTGTTAATGATTCCTGATTTCTTGGCAGAGTCAAATGAATTTACCTTTACTGGTACTTTCTTTGCCCCAAGGGCGATTTATCTCAAATCACAACTCTATGATAACGGGCAATCCAGTGCAACTTGGATTCAAGCATATGATGCTATTAATATTGTGAATAATGTCATTTCTGCACTAGACTTAATCGAAGATGCCGATGTTAGAGAAAGAATCGAAGGCGAGGCTAAGTTTATCAGAGGAGCTGTTTATTTTGAGCTAGTTCGTTTATTTGCGCCAACTTTTGAATCAGGTAATGCAAATAATCAAGCTGGGGTACCTCTTGTGTTAACGCCCACAGCTTCGATAGGTGAAGCTAATAACGTTGAAAGAGCAAGTGTATCTGCTGTTTATACCCAGATTTTAGCAGATTTAGGAGATGCTAAAACACTCTTGGATGATACTAATCCTGTTGAATCCTATTACGTAAATTCAATGGTGGCTAGTGCATTTTTGTCAAGAGTGCATTTGCAAATGGGTAATTATGCGGATGCAAGAGATGAAGCACATAGGGTGATTCAATCTAATAATTATATATTAACTCCAACTTATGAAGAAGCCTTCAATAATGGGACTAATTCAACTGAAGATATATTTGCAATGCAAGTATCTGGTCAAGATGGAGTAAACTCTTTGTTTACATTTTATAGTGCAGATAGTAGAGGAGATGTAGATATTAAACCATCTCATCTTGATGAATATGAAGCTGGTGATGATCGCTTAAATCTTTTCTATAATGATCCATTTGAACCTAGTATAATTCGGTCCGGAAAATGGAATGAAAGCACGAATGGCAATGTCAGCATTGTTCGATTAGCAGAAATGTATTTGACAAGAGCTGAAGCAATCGCCCGAGTTGGACCTGGAACTACTGGTGCTACCGCAGAAGGCGATCTTTTTAAAGTAAGAGATAGAGTAAATCTTCCTCTAATAGTTGCGCCAACTGTAGCTCAAATTTTACAAGAAAGAAAGGTCGAATTAATTTTTGAGGGCAACTTACTACATGATATTAAAAGAACTCAAGGAACAGTAGGTGCACGAGCTTATGATGATGATAAGTTAGTACTGCCTATTCCTAGAAGAGAATTGGATACAAATCCTAATCTTTGTCAAAATGCTTCTTACCAAGGAACAAGTTGCCAATAGATTAGAGCTTTAAATTGTCCAAAAAGCTCCTTTCTTTAAGATTGGAGCTTTTTTTATTAGAATAAGTCATAAATAAATGATATGAAGTATTCTTTAATACAACGGAAACCATAATCCAACATCGGGCACTTCAATTGTGATTTTGCCTTAACCACAAAGGACACCAAGAAAAGTGATTGTGGATTATTTGGAGTTAATCAGGAATAATATCCCATGCTTCATTAAATTCTTTTTACACCTTCCAGCCACAATATACTTGATTAGCACGTAGCATAGCCTCACTTTATCTTACTTTAAAATTTAAACTAATTAAGTAAGAAATGAACTACGGTATTAAGTTAATGGGTCGGTTTGTCGCCCTTTCTCTTTGTTTGGTTTTAGTTGTTTCAGGGTGTAAGTCATCCGGTTCGGCTACCAAATCAGGGAGCTCCTCAGCCGCAACAAAAAAACCACCTGCTAAAAAAGGTGATATAAAAAAGTTTAGTGAAGTAATTACAAAAGATGCAAAAACAGACGAAGGTTTGTTTGACGTTCACAAAGTAGATGATAAATACTACTTTGAAATTCCTAACGAAATGTTAGAAAGAGAAATGTTACTTGTGAGTCGTGTAGCAGGGTCTGTTCAAAATTTAAGTTTTGGCGGAGCTGGTCAAAAAGCTAGGGGGCAACAAGTTGTTAGATGGCAACGAAAAGACAATAATATTTTATTGAGGCATGTATCTTATTCCAGTGTTGCTAATGAAGATGATCCGATTTATAAATCTGTTCAGAATAACAACTTTGAACCTGTAGTTTATTCTTTCAAAATTGAAGCAAATAATGAAGACACTACTGGTGTAGTTATTGATGTAACTAGCTTATACACCTCGGATGTTGCACTTATAAGTGGCTTAAGTAGTTTTCAAAGAAAGAACTTTCAGGTTCGAAGATTAGATGGAAGTCGTTCTTTTGTAGAGAAAATTTCAAGCTATCCGGAAAATATTGAAGTGCGTCATGTATTGACTTATGATGCGGCAAACCCACCGGACAACGGGTCAACAAATACTATTTCTTTGGAAATGAATCAATCTATGATTCTATTACCGGCAGAACCGGCTCAGCCAAGAAATTGGGATGAAAGAGTTGGGTATTTTTCTATTGGGCAATACGACTACAGCTCTGAAGAACACAAAGCTGCAACAAATAGATTTATTACCAGATACCAATTAGTTCCAAAAGATAAAGAAGCATATTTGAGGGGAGAACTTGTTGAGCCTGTTGATCCAATCATATACTATTTAGATCCGGCTACTCCTAAAAAATGGAGAAGTTATCTCATAAAAGGGATTGAAGATTGGCAAGTAGCTTTTGAAGCAGCGGGCTTCAAAAATGCAATTATTGGTAAAGAAGCTCCAACTCCTGAAGAAGATCCTGAATTTTCTCCTGAAGATGTTCGCTACTCTGTAATGCGTTACATCACAAACCCAATTCAGAATGCCTCCGGGCCACACGTACATGATCCAAGAACAGGTCAGATTTTAGAAAGTGATATCATGTGGTATCACAACATTCAAAATCTGTTAAGAAACTGGTATTTTATTCAAACAGCAGCTTCCAACCCAGATGCAAGAAATGTAAAAATGTCTGATGAGATTATGGGTGACATGCTACGTTTTGTGATGGCTCATGAAGTTGGCCATACGTTAGGTTTACCACATAATATGGGTTCTAGCCCAGGATACACGGTAGAGCAGCTACGTGATCCTGAATTTACGTCAACGCATGGTACAGCTCCTTCCATTATGGATTATGCTCGGTTCAATTATATAGCACAACCCGGTGATGGAGTGACTCAATACTATCCACAAATTGGGGAGTATGATAAGTGGTCAATAAAGTGGGGTTATACTTGGTTTCCTGATATTAAAAAACCAAGTGATGAAGATGAGACTTTAAATGATTGGATCGTAGCGAATGGTGATGATCCGCTGTATTGGTTTGGGTATTCTAATGGTGCTGATCCTCGTTCACAAACAGAAGCGATTGGTGATGATGCTATGAAAGCAAGCGAGCTAGGTCTAGCGAATCTTCAGGTAATTACCGAAAGCCTGATTGAATGGGTTGAGCAAGATGGAGAAAATTTTGATGACCTTTCAGAACTCTATGGTAATATTCTCGGACAATGGCGAAGATATATGGGGCATGTAACAACTTATATTGGTGGTGTTTATCAAACGTATAAAACCTACGAGCAAGATGGTGTTGTGTACGAAGTTGTTTCAAAATCTGATCAAAAAAGAGCTATGGACTTCTTGAACAGACATGCATTCTCAACTCCTACATGGGCGTTTAATAAAGACATACTTAACCGTATTAATGAATCTACCGCTGTTGAAACGTTCAGAGGAGCTCAAGCTGGTGTTTTAAACAACCTAATGCGCCCAGACAGGCTAAGACGACTTGTAGAAGCTGAAGTTCGTTCAGAAGGCGATACATACACTCTAACAGACATGATGGATGATACCAGAAACGGTATATGGGCAGAAGCAAGAGCTAAGCAGAATACAGGAATTCATAGACGTCACATTCACCGTGCATACATTGAAACGATGGGTAACCTACTAAATGAAGAGCCATCAGGTTTCTTTGCACGCTCAGTGGATGTTAGCCAATCAGATATCCGGCCGGTAGTTAGAAATGAACTGGAGATCCTGAAAAAGGATATTAACAGTGCACTGGCTAGTAGAACTCTTAACAGAGACACTAAAAATCATTTTGAAGATGCAAAAGCTCGGATAGATGAAATCCTAGATGGAAACGATTAATTAGATCTTTTCAATTCAAAGGGTAGCCCGGTGCTACCCTTTTTTATAAACACTAATAAATAGAACATGAAGAAATTATTTACGATTAGCTTTGTATTGGTGGTTCTCTCACTTATGATGACTAATAATATAGAGCTGAATGCTCAGCAGGTAGATATGGATTTACTAAAAGGGATGGAACCAAGAAACGTAGGACCTGCGGGAATGAGTGGCAGAATTACTGCTATTGATGTAGTCGAATCCAATAATGATATAATGTATGTTGGATCTGCTTCAGGAGGAGTTTGGAAATCTGAAAGCGGAGGCATTAAATGGGAACCCATCTTTGAAGATTATGGAGCAGCTTCAATTGGAGCAATTGATATCCATCAAAAAAACCCAAGCGTTGTTTGGGTAGGTACGGGAGAAGGAAATCCGCGAAATAGCCAAAGTAGTGGAGCCGGAGTTTATAAAAGTATAGACGGCGGACGTTCTTTTGAATTAATGGGACTTGAAGGAACTCGAAATATTCACCGTGTAATAATTCATCCGGAAAATCCGGATGTAGTATATGTAGGAGCTCAGGGATCTGCTTGGGGTGACAGCGAAGATCGCGGCGTTTTCAAAACTACAGACGGTGGTAAAACCTGGAAGAAAATTCTTTATGTAAATACAAGAACAGGAATCGGAGATATGGTCATGGACCCTTCAAATCCGAACAAAATTTTTGCAGCAATGTGGGAATTCAGAAGATGGCCATGGTTCTTTAAATCCGGTGGTGAAGGATCAGGATTATACATGACCTTAGACGGTGGTGAAAATTGGGAAAAAGTTACTTCTGATGATGGTTTTCCTGAAGGAGAACTAGGTAGAATGGGTATCGCTATTGCCCCAAGTAATACAGACGTAGTTTATGCGCATGTAGAATCAAAGAAAAATGCCATTTACCGTTCTGATGACGGAGGCTATACCTGGAAACTACGCCAAACCGTAGAAAAAGATGGAGAAGTAGGAAACAGACCATTTTACTATGCTGAAATATACGTAGATCCTTTTAATGAAAATACTGTTTATAGCATATATACATTCATTTCTAAAAGTATAGACGGGGCAAAATCCTTTGAAAGTTTATATCCATTTTATAATTGGGTTCATCCTGATCATCACGCATTTTGGTTAAGCAGCTCAAACCGAGGCTTTATGATGGATGGCAACGATGGTGGTTTAAATATTACTTATGACGGAGGAGATTCTTGGAGATTCATCAATAACATTCCTGTGGGACAGTTTTACCACGTAAATGTAGATAATAGAATTCCATATAATATTTACGGTGGAATGCAGGATAACGGCTCGTGGCAAGGACCAGCTTATGTATGGCGTTCTGGTGGAATCAGAAATGCATATTGGGAAGAGCTATATTTCGGAGACGGTTTTGATGTAATAATGGACCAAAGTGATGACCGTTTTGTATTTGCGATGTCGCAACAAGGGAATATTGGGCGTGTGGATCTTGAAACCGGAACCGGACGTTTTGTACGGCCGACTCATCCTGATGGAGACGAACTCCGTTTTAATTGGAATTCAGCGGTAAATTTTGATCCTTTTGATGAAGAGACCATTTATTTCGGCTCTCAGTATGTACATAAAAGTACAGATCGTGGTGAGTCATGGGCAATTATTTCTCCGGATCTTACTACAAACGATACCACCAAGCAAAAACAGCATGAAAGTGGTGGAATCACTATGGACGCAACCGGCGCTGAAAACTTCACGACTATTCTGGCTATTGAACCAAGTTCACTTGAACAAGGCTTGATTTGGGTTGGCACAGATGATGGCAAAGTTCACATCACACGAAATGGGGGTGAAAATTGGACAGACCTAACAAAAAACATCAAAGGTATTCCTTCAGGCAGTTGGGTAGCTCAGGTTAAAGCATCGACGTTTAACGCAGGAGAAGCAGTTGCGGTGATCAATAACTATCGCCGCGATGATTGGGGAACGTATGTGATGCACACCAAAGATTATGGGAAAAAATGGAATAACCTTGCCAAAGACAAAGGTTTGGAAGGTTACGCTCTTTCTTTTGTACAGGATCCGATGGAACCAAAGCTGATGTTTGTTGGAACTGAGCTGGGTTTATATGTCACCATTGATGGTGGAAAAACCTGGACAAAATGGACGAACGGTTATCCAACGGTTTCTACCTACGATATGGTGATTCATCCTCGTGAGCATGACTTGGTAATCGGAACTTTTGGGCGAGCTTTTTGGGTGTTAGACGATATCCGCCCACTTAGAGACCTTGCTAAAAACGGCGCTGATGAGCTTGAAAAAGCAATCAGAGTGTACGCAGCTCCGGACGCTTACCAAGCTGATTGGAGACAAGCCAGAGGAATGCGCTTTTCAGCAGATGGAGTATTTTCCGGCGATAACAGACCTAATGGTGCTCGTTTAACCTATTCTGTAAACAGCGAAATGCTGAAAAAGGATGGAGATGAGAAGGCAGAGAAAAAATCAGACAAAAAAGAAAAAGTAGCAGTAGAAGTATTCAATATGTCTGGCGAAAAAATCAGAACCTTTGAACGAACTCCTGAGCATGATGGAATAAACAGAACATCCTGGGGAATGGATAAAGCCGGTGTTCGAGGAGCAAGCAGACGTAAAGCTCGTCCAGATGCTCCTGAGCCATCCGGTGGTGATGTACTTCCCGGAACTTATAAAGTGAAATTTACTTATGGGGATTTCTCAGACTCTACAACTGTAAAAGTTATGAGTGATCCTCGAATTGAAGTTACAATGGCTGCTCTTCGTAAAAGTGCGGAGTTGAGAGATCAAGTTTCTGAATTAAGTGCGACACTCGGTAAAGCAACCGATCAATTAATTGACGCAGAAGAAATTGTAGAAACTCATGAAGCGCTTGCCAAAGCGGATACTCGTGATAAAGAAGAGTTGAAAGAAATCAACAAAGCCAATAAAGAGATCAAAAAGAAAATCGAAGATCTTATGAATATGGTTTTTGGTACACCGGATGATAGACAAGGGATCACTAGAAATCCTGAACCAACTACTATGCAAGCAATCTTCGCACCATTCAGATATCTTGGAAATGATTATGATGGTCCCGGCAAAACGGAACAAAACCTGCTCCGACTAGCTGAGGAAGAAGTAGAAAAAGCAATCACTAAGATCAACGCTTTCTTTACAGAAGATTGGCCGGCGTATAAGCAGAAAATGGAAGCTGCCAATTTCAACCCATTCAAAGAGTTCAAAACGGTTGATATGAAATAAGAGGAACATCTGCCGAAGGCATGCCTATGGCAGAACAGCTGAACTTCGGACATAGAAATTAAAAAACGCCCCGATCAAAAATGTTCGGGGCGTTTTTTATTGGCTAAGTTTTTGGTTTCTATGAATAGTCGTATTATTATCGCACAATAAAAATTCAGCATTAATTCTGTACAGATTACAACACAGCAACTATGATTGAGTCTATTATTAAGAATATTTCTAACAACGCGCTGCAAGCTTATTTTAGCAGAACTATAAGTACATTTCGCCCGGTGGTGGAAAGATTTGATTATGTGATTGAGAACGAAAAATTCAACGACTTTTCTGAATTAGTTAAGTTAGGCGAGGTTGATTATGAAAACACAGATGAATTATTAGTTTTTTCTTGCAAATATGAAGGTGAACTTTCTGCACGCAGTTCAAAGAAAAAGCAATTCGATATCGCTAAGAAAGTTCTGAAAGAAGATTTTAAAGACGGCGCTATTTTTGTGTTCTATGATGAAACCGGAAAATTTAGGTTTAGTTTTATCCGCAAGAATTATGGGGAGAAGGAAAAGAAGTTCACAAACTGGAAACGATACACTTATTTCGTTGATCCTGATCAAACAAACAGAACATTTAAGCAAAGAATAAATGCCTGTTCTTTTCAATCATTAGAAGAAATTTTCGAAGCATTTAGTGTAGAACCACTCAACAAAGAGTTTTACAGCAAAATTGTGAGCTCTTTCTATAGTTTGGTAGGTGGTGAAATAGGCAAAGGAAAAAGTAAAGAAAAACTTCAAGCAAACTTAGTATTACCAGGAAATAATAAAGATAGAACTATAACCCGACAATTTGGAGTTCGATTAGTTGGGCGCATCATTTTTTGTTGGTTTTTGAAGCACAAGTTTTCCAGAAAAGGTATTTCGTTGATTCCCAGTGAATGGCTTTCTTTAGAAAATGTTAGCGATGACTATTACCATTCAACATTAGAAAAGCTCTTTTTTGAAATTCTAAATAGAGAGCCTAAAAACCGATCAAAACTTTTACCTGATAGCCATGAACTTATACCGTTCTTAAATGGTGGTTTATTTGAACCTCAAACTGGTATTGATAAAGATTATTACGAGTCAAACAAAGCTAATTACGCACTTAAAATTTCAGATAAATGGTTTAAAGAATTATTTGAGATTCTTGAGCAATATAATTTCACAATCGATGAAAATAGCGTAAATGATGCCGAAGTAAGCATTGATCCCGAGATGTTGGGAAGAATTTTCGAAAACCTTTTGGCAGAAATAGATCCTAATTTGAAAAGTACGGACAAAAAATCGGTTCGTAATGCTACAGGTAGTTTTTATACTCCACGAGAAATTGTGGACTACATGGTGGAAGAAGCCTTGGTTAAATATCTGCATAATAAAACAAAGCTTTCTGAAACCGACTTACATATTCTTTTTGGCGATGATCTGAAAGACGAAGAAGAGCTTCCTTTTTCTGAACTCCAGAAAGAAGAGATATTAACAGCGTTTGATGGAGTTAAAATTTTAGATCCTGCTGCAGGTTCTGGAGCTTTTCCAATGGGTGCATTGCATAAAATTGTAGCTGCTTTGCAAAAACTGGATCCCGGAGCGGAAGCTTGGAAAGCCAAACAATTGGATAAAATTTCTAATGCGGCACTATACTCCGAAATGAAGTCAATTCTGGATAAAGCCAATGCTGAATATTCCCGAAAACTAGGTGTACTCCAACAATGTATTTATGGAGCGGATATCCAACCTATAGCTGCTGAAATTTCCAGGCTCAGGAGTTTTCTTTCTCTTATTGTTGATGAAGAAATTAATGACGACAAACCCAATCGCGGAATATTAGCACTTCCAAATTTGGAGTTTAAGTTTGTTACCGCAAATACGCTTATTGGGCTTGATAATTCCGGTGCTATTGAAACTCCTAAAGTGTCTGAATTACTACCTCAGCTCCAAAAAATAAGATTTGATTATTTACAGGCTCATGGGGAAGAAAAAGAAGAATTAAGAAGTACCTACCGAAAACTACAAAAAGAAATTTTTAGCGCTCAGTTGGAATTAGACCCCAATATGAAAAGCCGCCCTATGCAACTGGCAAGCTGGGATCCTTTTAAAAATGAAGTTGCAGAATGGTTTGATGCCCAATGGATGTTCGGCGTTTCTCAATTTGATATTGTAATCGGAAATCCTCCGTATGGAGGGACTAAAATCACTAATGAATTAAAAAGTAAATTGAGTTTAGGAAGTAAAGATCCATATGGAGCTTTTTTAGCTAGATACTTACGTAAGAAAACACAACCTACTCCATTAAAACATAATGGGATTTTGGCTTTTATAGTTAGTGATACCTTTATGACTATAAAAACGCATAAACCGTTGCGTGATTTTTTACTTGAAAACCAGATTCACAGTATGATTCGTGTGCACCCGGACACCTTTAAAGCTACAGTTAATACAGCTATTATTATATGCGAACGGCTGGAAAAAGAAAAGGAAGATCAGAAACTACTGTTAATGGCGGATTTCACTAATACATCCATTCACGAAGAACATGATAGATTCGAAGAACTCTTAGGAAAAGTTACCGAATACACCTTATCTGATTCTGAAGAAGAAGCACAACAAAGTGAAGAAGTGCTGTATATGAAAGGTAAAAACTGGAGCTCAGAAAGCTCGCCGGAATATGCTATTTATTGTTATCTGCAATCACTTATAAAAACTAATACCAATCACCCATTCTTTGTGGCTTCGCCTAAACTATTTGGGTTAATGAATGATACAACGGCGACTAAAACACAAGTAGAAGTTGGAAATAGAAAAGTAGATGGAAGAAGTATTTCCATAAACAATAAAGAAATTTCCGTCATTAAATTGGGGGATGTTGCTGAAGTAAAACAAGGTTTGGCTACAGGAGATAATGATTCATACTTATTCCAAAATCCGGAAGCGAGAGGTACTTATCGAGACATAAATCAGTACAAGGATTATTTGCTTACAGAACGTGATTTAGACACCATCCGAAATAACGAAAATCTTAGAAAAGCGGTTATTAACAAAGGCATCTCAAAAGACGATTCGAATTCTGAGCGATATTTTAGTGGGAGATATATTATTCCTCACGATAAAGGAGGGGAAAGTGATATAGACACAGGTTGGCTTCCTAATTATTTTGTACATACCAATTATTATATTGATTGGAGCGAATGGGCGGTTAAGAGAATAAAAACCTATAAAGGTGATTCGAAAAAAATAAAATCTCGTTTTCAAAATACGAGTTATTATTTTTTACAAGGTATAGATTACTCACAAACAGGTATTTATTCTCCGACGTTTAGAATAAATTCAGCTTCAAATTTTAATACTGAGGCTACTTCAATTTTTTCAAACTTAAATCAATATGATCTGTTATCTAACTTAACATCCAAAAAAAATAAGTTTTTTATAAAAAATTATGTTGATACAACAGTTCATGCATCAGCTGATAAAATTAAAGATTCTCGATTAATTGAAGATTACAAAAAAATAAGGGTTTCTTTGATTGAGTTAATCATAAAAAACCAAAAAGAAACCCCTAAGTATGATTACGCATCCCATGAGCAATTAGAGATCGACTATTTGGTGTACAAAGCGTACGGATTAAACTGGGCAGATGTACAGGAAATAGAACATTGGTATGCTCGTCGTTATTCCAAACTGGTTGATGCCCAAAAACAAAACCTAGCTGACTTAGGCAAACCCATCGACTACATAGAGATTTACAAGCAATTGGCACAGAAATACGGAGATTTGAGTTAATAAACTGGTTGTTCGCGTAAGTAGCAAATAGCTTGGTGACAGCTTTTAAAAAAAGAAAAGAGTCATCTCGTGGCGAATGCCCGGGATCTGGATTGGATTATTTACCTCGATTTAATTTTAAGGGAATAGTTTCTATCATACCTACTTTTAAAAGTGAAACCTTCCCGGAGGTAGAATGTTACCCCATAAATCGTTTAAATCTGGGTTTATTGATCGTATTAAATTCATCTTCTATTTTCTTGCTAAACAAATCAAAATAACCGATATTACTAATCGTGTAACAGAAAGACTTAATAAATAGGTCTTATCGTTACATAAAAAGTAATGGCAGATAGTGTTTACATATCAAAAAATTTAAGTACCGAACAGCTTCGGTTTATGAAGCTGATGGATGAGTACGAGCTCTTGTATTTTAATATGCAAGAAGTAGAAGAAACCATGAATACTAGTTTTTCCAATCTAAATGAAGTACTCGAAAATTTAGTGGACAAAAAAGTTCTTCGACGTTTAGAAAAAGAAAAATACGCACGATTAGATTTTTCTGATATTCATCCCTTGGCTTCTTTTATAAGCCAAGGCGGTGTGATTGGGTATTGGTCGGCGTTACATATTCATGGGCTTACCGAACGCTTTCCCAATAAAATATTTGTAAAAATAGCGCATCGCAAAAGAAATACCACGCTGATGGGCATCCCCATACAATTTGTGAGCGTACTCGAACGCAAATTGAGTAAAGGAGTTATTAAGCAAGGCTATGGAGATCGTTCTTTTACCCTTACCACACCCGAAGCTACTTTGTTAGATTGTTTTGATCAGCCTCGTTATGCAGGCGATTTTCCTGATTTGTTACGTGCCTTTGCCAAAGCAACATTGGATAATGAGCAACTTATTGAATATGCAAAAATGTTGAACAACCGGGCAGTGATAAAACGATTGGGCTACATAGCAGAACTAGTCCGCCCTCAAGACTTGGGAACATTTATAGAATTTGCACATTCTATGGTAAACAAAAAGTATGATTTATTTGAAGCAAGTGGGGAAGAAGAAGGGGCATTCAATAACCGATGGAAGATCCGATTAAATCTTTCTGAGGATGATATCCTAAACATTATAAAATCGTCCTATTAACCATGATCCTTCAAAAAGAAATACGAGAAAAAGCACAAGGTTGGGGTGTACCCACTGATACCGTTGATAAAGATTTTGTACTGGGTCATTTTTTAGCTGTATTTGCTGATTACTTTAAAGATGTTTTGGTGTTTAAAGGCGGCACTTGTTTACGAAAGTGTTATTTCCCGGAGTATAGGTTTTCAGAGGACTTAGATTTTAGTAGCAGAACATCTGGATTTAAACTTAATGAAGAAGAACTTGAAGAAATCTGTAGAAAAGTTCAGTCGCATTCGGGAATTCAGCTACATTCTTCTACGATTGACGAATTAAGATACAAAGACGAAATAAAAGGTTACCAAACCCGAATTAGTTATTGGGGAGCAAATCACTCCAAAAACCAAGCACCATTGCCTGAAGCACGATGGCAAACCAGAATTAAACTGGAAATATCTGTAGATGAATTGCTGGTCAAAAAGCCAGAGGAAAGAAACATATTTCATCCTTATTCAGATCAGCTTTATTCAACAAAAGGCGTAGCTTGTTATTCACTACAGGAAGTAATTGCAGAAAAAATACGTGCTTTAAAACAGAGATCGTACACTGCTCCTCGCGACTATTATGATTTATATTATCTGACAGAAGGTTTAAGCGAAAGAGATTGGAAGAAGGTTGTTTCATTGTTTAAGCAAAAAATGAAACACAAAGAGCTTTCTTATTCATCTGCAGAAGAGTTAGTTTCCCAAAAGTCGATTACTCAGGTTTTAAAAGCTTGGGATTCAAGTATTGCTCATCAGGTTTCAGAAACAGATGAACATAATAAAGAACGGATAATTAGTAAGGTAGCCGAACGAATTAAAAAATATTTATAGGATGGCAAACAATTTTATAACCAATAATTCTACCCATAAATCTTTAAAAGGAAGATTAAATACTCTTATATCGATCAGCGATGAGTTGAAGTTTTTGGTTGGCTTTTTCTATTTCTCTGGTTGGGAGGCACTGTATAAAAGTCTGCAAGAAAATGAAGATGTGCAGATAAAATTATTGGTAGGCTTGCAGGTTAACGAGTTGCTGAATTCAATTGTAGAACATGGAAGCCAGGAAGACGGACTTTCTCAAGACGATCATTTCAATTTGTTTATGAGTTCTATGCGAAATGCATTGAACAACAAAGATATGGACAATGAGGAGTTTTATACCCAGGTAACTTTCTTTATTAAAATGCTGCATGAAGAACGATTGGTAATTCGAAAAACGGAGCATCCCAATCATGCAAAGTTATATTTATTCAGATTAAACAAAGAACAAGCTGAGATTCAAAATATGTTGGGCCAGTTTGTAACGGGCAGTAGTAATTTGACGAAGGCAGGACTTTCAAGCCAGCAAGAATTTAATGTTGAAATAAAAGATTATGGATATACTGATGCAGAAGCATACTTTGATGAACTGTGGAAATACGCCATTCCTATTTCAGAAGTAGATTCCAGAAAGGATTTTTTAATACAGTTTATAGAGCATAAATCACAAGCAGCAAATGTCACTCCATTCGAAGCTTATGCGCTCATCTTAAAAACTTTTTTAGATCTACAGCAAACGAAACAACTAAAACCTGAAGTTGAGAATATTCTGGAAGAAACGGGCTTTAAAAAATTCTCCTATCAGATAGATGCTGTGAATCAAGCGCTGAGTATAATCAAAGAATATAACGGAGTAATAATTGCGGATGTGGTAGGTTTGGGAAAATCAGTAATAGCTTCCCTTATTGCTAAAAACCTTGGTGAAAGAGGTATGGTATTGTGCCCTCCGGGATTAATAGGAGATAAAACATTAAGCACGGGTTGGTGGGGGTATATCAATGATTTTAAATTGTATGATTGGGAAGTGGAAAGCAGAGGTAAACTGGTAGAATTATCTGAAAACATTGCTAATAAAGACATTGATGTATTAATTATCGATGAAGCCCATTATTTTAGAAATCAGGATACAGAAGATTATGAAGCACTACTTAATATTTGCAGAGATCGGAAAGTGATACTGCTGACTGCTACGCCGTTCAATAATTCACCGGCGGATATTTTTTCATTACTTAAGCTCTTTATTGTTCCTGGAAAATCAGGCATTACCCTTGAGGATAATTTAGAAGGATTATTCAGAGCATATAATTATAGATTTAAACGGCTTTCTGAAATCACAAAAAATTACCAATCGGGAGATCAAAAAAAAGTAAAAAAAGCAGAACAATTTTATGTTCAATTGCTTGGCGAAGAATTACCTATTGATATTAGTTTGGTACGTCAAGAAACACAGCGGCTTGCTAACCAGATAAAAAATGTGATTTCTTCGGTAGTTATAAGAAGAAACCGGTTAGATTTAAAATTAGATCATTTGTATTCTAAAGAAGTTGATGAGCTTTCTACAGTAGAAGATCCTAAAGAACTTTTTTATGAATTAACCTCCGAACAGAATGAATTTTATGATACAATCATTTCCGAATATTTTATAGAAGGCGGTCGGTTCAAAGGTGCTATCTACCAGCCGTTCAGCTACGAAAACCCTGTTGAGAATGCTGAAAAAATGGATGAAGATGAAAATAGAGCATATCAACAACAGCGAAACTTATATGATTTTATGCGCCGCTTGTTGGTTAAAAGATTTGAAAGTTCTTTTGGTGCATTTTCTAAATCTATTAATCGATTTCTGAAAGTGCATAAAATAGTTCAGGATTTTATAATAAATTCAGGTGGTAAATATATTCTTGATCGTTCGTTAATTGAATCTATTTACAAAGATGATGAGGATGAAATTTTAAAGATACTGGAAAAGTTTGAAAAGGGATTGTTGGATAGAAAGATTCCCAAAAATAATACGGTATATGAGGTCGATAAATTTCAAAGAAAAAAAGAATTTCTGGAAGACATAAAAAACGATGAACTGTTATTTAAAGAAATTCAGCAAAAGATTGAGAGACTAGCGATAGTTGAGAAAGATCCGAAAAGAGATTCCGTTTACAAAGAAATAGAGACTATTTTAAAAGAAGACCACAATAACCGTAAAATTATTGTCTTTTCAGAATATGTAGATACTATAAAACATCTTGAGGGATATTTAAGAGATCGCCTTGGCAATCGCCTATTAGTGTGCGATGGCAATGTAACTAAAGAACTGGCCAAACATTTAGATACGGACTTTAATGCTCAGTACAAGGGCACTCAAACGAATCACTTTGATGTGCTAATTACAAGCGACAAGCTTTCTGAAGGTTTTAATCTGAATAGAGCCGGAGTAATTATTAATTATGATATTCCCTGGAACCCTACCCGTGTAATTCAGCGTGTTGGTAGGATTAACAGAATCGGGAGCAAGGTGTTTGATAAGTTATTTATCTACAATTTTTTCCCTTCTGAAACAGGTGCTGATATAGTAAAGTCAAGAGAAATAGCTAGCCAAAAGATGTTTTTAATCCATAATTCATTAGGTGAGGATGCTAAGATTTTTGAACCTGAAGAAGAGCCCACCGCATCAGGATTATATAACAAAATTAACGAAAATCCAGATAATGATGATGAGGTTAACACGATAACATCTATCAGAAATAAGTTTTTTGAAATTAAAGAAGCTCATCCAGAAGTAATTGAAAGAATTGAACAACTACCGTACCGTGTAAAAACCGCTAAATCATGTTCTGAAAAACAGCTTGCTGTATTAACAAAAAAGGGTCTCAGTTTGTTCGCTCAAATAGTTGATGAACCTTCGGTAGAAAAGAATGATGTTCAGCAGATTGCCTTTGAGAAGCTTTTGCCCCTAGTAGAATGTTCACTTGAAGAAGAAAGGCTTGAGTTGTCACCGCAGTTTTGGAAAGCTTATAATACCATTAAGGCGTATAAGCCTAAGTACAAAACCAGTAAAAGCGATCTTTCACTAGATTCAAAAGCATTGACAAATTTAAAACTAGGGTTGAAATTGGTAGACGCAAAAGAAGAGGAAACGGCGGAGTTTATGAAGATTTTGATTAAGGATATTAGAAAATATCAAACACTTTCTAGTAGAACATTAGGTAGGCTCGGAAGAAAAAAGCTTTCAAAAAGCTCTTCTAAAAAAGAGCAGAAAATATTCTTTGATGAGGTTTATTGGATAAAATCTCATTTAGGAAAAGATTATTTGGATAGGATTCTTAAAAAAGTAGGAACCCAAAAGAACGAAGTTATAATCGCTGTTGAAAATCAGTAACAAAAAAAAGGCGGTTACCTATTAAGTAACTGCCTTTTGTAGAAACGCTTTCTAATTAGTCATTCCCCCAGATCAAATCAAAATCAACTTCATTTTGTCCTTTAATGTCAGGATTTAGACTCGTGATCAAATGGTGAAGTCTCAATTTATTGTAATGGCGACCGGCTGCACCACGAATTCCATGCCTGTTTCCAGGATACATCATCAAGTCAAAGTTTTTATCAGCTTTGATAAGTGCATCTACCAACATTATTGTATTTGCCGGATGGACATTATTATCTACCGAACCGTGAACAAGTAGCAGCTTTCCTTTTAGTTGATCTGCATAAGTCATGGCAGAACCCACATCATAACCTTCCTTATTAGCCTGAGGAGTGTTCATGTAGCGCTCAGTATAAATAGTGTCATAACTTCTCCAATCAGTAACAGGAGCGCCTGCTACACCAACATGAAAAATATTAGGATAACGTAGCATTAGCAGTGCGGTTGCATAACCACCATAAGAGTGGCCATATACTCCAACACGATCTTCATCGGCATAATCACGCTCGGTGACTTGCTCTATCACCGCTGCATAATCATCAATTTCTATTGTTCCTAATTTGCCATAGTGTAAGGTTTGGAACTCTTTTCCACGATTTCCTGAACCACGATAATTTGTACGCACAACGATAAAACCTAGTTGAGCCATTCGCTGATATCCGTCATAAGTTTTGTAGGTATTGGTAACATCCTGATACCCGGGCCCACCATAAAGCGGAAGAAGCACTGGATATTTTTTTGATGGATCAAAATCTTTTGGCTTATAGATCAAAACCGGTAATTCTGTCTCGCCATCAGCAGCCATCATGGTTGTAAATTCTGGCTTTTCAAGACCAGCTTCTTTTACCTTACTGATGTCGGCTTTCATGACATTGCGAATCATTTTTCCATTCTCATTGTAGAGATTGGCCTCGTATGGAGAATCAAAAGAAGAATGAGTACATACGTAATATTCACCGGCTTCATTCATGCTTACGCTATGTCGTCCATCTCCATTAGATAGCTTTTTCATGTTCTTACCATTCATATCAATTGAATAGAAATAGCTGTCTAAGCCCATATTTTGGTAAGCGGTGAAGTAGATTTTTTTATCTTTTTGATCTACGTTTTCAATACTTCCAACCGGAAAATCACCTTTAGTAATTTGATTGATGAGCTTTCCGCTAAAATCGTAATGGTAAATATGATTGTAGCCACTAATTTCAGAAGTCCATATAAATGTTTTGTTGTCATCTAACTGAATAAAATTATCATGTAAGTTGATGTAAGCATCTTCTTGCTCATCAAGAATAGTTCTCACTTTTTTTGTGTTGATATCATACGCCAAAAGCTCAAGATGATCTTGTTTTCTGTTAAAGCGTCGGAATGTTAATTCGTTGCCATCGTTTCTCCAAACAGGACGAACGATATAGATATCCGGATCACTATTTGTAGGAATCTGTTCAATTTCTCCTGATTTGATATCAACAATAAAAAGATTTACGGTAGGATTGATTTCTCCAGCTTTTGGATACCGCATCAGCTCAAGTCCCGCTTCAAAGGTAAGTTCGTGAACTATAGGAAACTGATACACGTCTTTTTCCTGATACTGTAAATATGAGATTTTAGAATTATCAGGGGAGAACCAGTAAGCATCACGCTGGCCAAATTCTTCCGGATAAACCCAACTTGGCCGTCCGTTCATTTTCTCCTCACTTCCGTAAGTTAGGCGCTTTTCTTCTTTGGTTTTGGTATCTACTACGTAGATGTCATATTCTTTGATGTATGCGAACTTAGTGTAATCGTGAGAATACGTTCCATTCCAAAGTTGACTGCTCTCCATTCCCCGCATCAGCTCATCGGTATAAAGAGGTCGCTCCACTTCGGGCTTGTAAAGTTTTCTAAGCTTTTTGTCTTTTAAATTAAATACGTAATCTGTTTTTTCTTGAGTAAAAAAGATTGCTTCATCATCCATTACAAACTCAAATCTATCGAAAGGTAACGCTGAAACAGTAGTATCCGCAGCTTCATTGTACTGCTTTATAAGAGCATCGCTTGTTTTTTTATCAAAAAGAAGTGTTCTTTTTTCTGTTTTTGGATCTACTTTATAAAAAACGGTATTCCCGTTGTCATCCTTTTCGGTTTGCATGTAGCCCATGTTTCCAGGAAGCCAGCTAATACTGTTTCCATCAAAACTAACGAAACCACGCTCGCCCATTTTTGCATAAAGTTCCAGACCAATTTGAGCTTTTGCTACGCTAGAAAGTGAAACTATAAGTATCAGCGTAAAAAACGAGTGAAATAATTTTTTCATAATAACTTTAAATTTGTTTTTGATCTGCAGATAGTAACACAGAAGTTTTCAGTATAAAGATAAGAGTTCTGAATAAAGTTATAGTCAAATTGCGTAAATGGTTTATTAATTAAACCACAGAGTTCACAAAGAATTAAATTTACCACATGTTTGGCAAGTTTTGATATTATTTAAATAACAGACCTCCCTTAATTCATTCACATTGTTCTAACGAGAAAGATCCTCCCCTCCTTGGATAAGGAGGAGAAAGAGGGGAGGTACGAAGACTTTACAATCGAATTTCATAGATGAGTAACTACGACGTCAGAAATTTTACGCCCTAAAAAGCGTTCGGCTAGTTCCTGAAAACGTTGCGGGCGATCACTCACAAAACACTGAAAATCGCCACCGGCAGGATTTAGGAGTTCTAATTTTGTAAGAGTTCGCTTTGCAGTAAGTGCTATTGAATCTGCTGAATCTATAATCTGAATCGAATCTGAATGAAGCACTGTTGGAATAATATTTTTAAACAATGGATAATGCGTACAGCCTAAAATCAGAGAATCAATATCAGATTTTTCAAATACAGACAGATAATTTTCCAACGTTTTAATTGCAATTTCGTTGTCTATCCAGCCTTCTTCTGCTAATGGAACTAATAGCGGGCAAGCTTGCTGAGTAACTTTTATTTGGGGATGAATATCATGAATGGATCTTTCATAAGCATTAGAATTAACGGTAGCTAAAGTTCCGATAACGCCAATATGATCATTTGGGAAATGAGCCAGAGCCGTTTCAGTGCCGGAAGTAATCACGTCCAAAACAGGCAACTCTTTTGTTCGCTCAATGATCTGATTCTTTGCGGATGCAGAAACTGTGTTACAGGCAATTAGGATCATTTTTACGCCTTTTGAAAGTAAGAAATCTGTGATTTCCAGCGCATATTCCCGAACAGTTTCTTCAGATTTAATTCCATAAGGAACTCGGGCTGTGTCACCAAAATAAATAATATCTTCATTGGGCAAAGCCTTGGCAACAGATTTTGCAACAGTTAAGCCACCAATTCCGGAGTCAAAAATTCCAATAGGGGCATCTTTATCTAATTCCACAAATAGAAGTTTTAGAATGGTTAAAAATAGAATGAAATGTACTAGGAGAAGATTGAACATCCAACCGAATTCATAGAATTTGAAAATTCAGGACTGTGCCAAAGGCATCCGCCAATCGGCGGAAAATCCTTTCTTGTTTATGCTTTTACTACAACCTCGTGCATAAGCTAGCATGGGCTTCAGCCCTGCGGGATAAGGCAAAAAAAGAACGCAATGCATTATTATCCTGCTATAGTTTTATCTGTTAAAGCACAAATGAACAATAGAAATAATTGATCATAATTCAGGACTGTGCCAAAGGCATCCGCCAATCGGCGGAAAATCCTTTCTTGTTTATGCTTTTACTACAACCTCGTGCATAAGCTAGCATGGGCTTCAGCCCTGCTTTTGAAAAAAAATATTATTTATGGACTAAAAAATTAAGAAGTACATAATTTAAAACCATTAACACTGCTTTTTTCGTAGCTTGATGCAAATAAATTCATAAAAATCATCTTTTGAAGACCATTTACCGTTCTGCGATAATCGCGACTCTTTTATTATTAGCATTAATGCCAGCCACTCTTTCAGCTCAGGATAAAACGGATACTCTTAAGGTAAAGCTGGATGAAATTACAGTTGTTGGTTTCACCGGAAACCGGAGTATTATGGAAACACCGGGGTCTATCTCCTATGTAGGAAATGAAAGAATAAATGGATTTAGTGATCAATCACTGGTGTATGGATTGAATACTGTTGCCGGAGTAAAAATGGATGAACGTGCTCCCGGAAGTTATAGAATTGCGATCCGAGGAAGTGCCATTCGTTCTCCTTTTGGAGTTCGAAACGTGAAAGTGTACTGGAATGATCTACCGCTTACGCTTCCATCAGGAAGTACGCCTCTTAATTTGCTCGATAATCAAAATATAAAGCAAGTTGAAGTTATAAAAGGTCCGGCAGGAAGTTTGTACGGAGCAGGAACAGGTGGAGTGTTACTCATAAACAGTTTTTCCAAAGAGCCAACAACTGAACGAATTGCAGATGTTTCTTTTGGTGATTATGGGCTGTTTAAATATGGAGGCGAATACGTTTCCAAGAGCGAATATAAGATCACACAATATAAATATGTATCTCAAACTTCGGATGGATACAGAGATCAATCCTTTTTTGATCGCCAAACTTTCGAAACCGGAATAAAAGTGTTTACACCCTCTGATATATTGATCAGTGTTTCAACACTATATTCAAAACTGAATTATGGGATTCCCGGAGGATTGACTCTCACTCAATTTCAAGACGATCCAACACAAGCAAGAGCGGGAAGTGTGGAACAAAATGCTTCTATCGATCAGGAAGATTTTATTCTTGGGGTAACTGCTGAAAGTGAGTGGACAGAGTATTGGTCAGGTGGTTCGAGTGTTTTTGTGAACATCAGCAAGTTCGAAAATCCATTTAATTTTGACTATAAAAGTGAGAGCCGAAAAAGTTGGGGAAGTCGCCCATGGGTTCAGTACAGGAATACATTCGGTGAGACAGATCTTAAATTGAAACTAGGAGCAGAAAACCAATTTGGAAACAACAATGCACGAAATTACGACAACAATATGGGAACGAGAGATTCTCTGAATTTTGAAGATGAGATCGAAATAAGGAATAGAAGTTTATACCTGGTTGGAGAAGTAGATTTGCCGGGAGATTTTTTTATAAATACAGGAATAAGTTATAACCTGGTTAAGTATGATATAAATAGGGTTGCGACAAAACAGGGTGGGGTTGACCCAAACCTGGTTTCAAAACAATTCGATCCGGCGTTTATTCCAAGATTTGCTATCGCTAAACGATTAAATGATAATACGACGGTACACGCAAGTATAAGTGCAGGTTTTTCTCCTCCTACATTAGAAGAAGTTCGAACTAACGATGGCGATATAAATGTAGATATTGAACCTGAAAAAGGAATTAATTATGAAATTGGAATCAGAGGAAATTCCAGAGATGGAAAGTTCACGTATGATGTTGCTACGTTTTATTTCAGATTGACCGAAAGTATTGTACTAACAGAATCTGAACGAGATGGAACGCTAGCTTTTGCAAACGCTGGAGAAACAAATCAAACCGGACTAGAGGTTGCAACTACTTGGGTTCCAATCAATAATGGGAATAATTTCTTAAGCCGATTAGAAGTTCAATCCTCTTATACGTTCCATTATTTCAAGTATGATAATTATGTGAAAGAAGGAGATGATTTTTCAGGAAATAGATTACCGGGAGTTGCTCCAAATACGTTTATTACTACTTTAAATGCACAAACTAAACTGGGTGTTTATGGTTTGTTGTCGTATAATTTTACGGACGAAATCCCATTAAATGACGCTAACTCCGTGTACTCAAACGCTTATCATTTAGTAAAAGGAAAGCTGGGCTTTCGGCAAAAATTTGGCCAGGATGACAAATTTACGCTCAACCTTTATGCCGGACTTGATAACATCCTGGATGAACGATACAGCCTTGGATATGACATCAACGCGTTTGGCAATCGATTTTATCAACCTGCTCCGCCATTGAATTGGTTTGGTGGAATTAAGATCAATTACTCAATTATCAATTAAGAATGATTCAATGAATTCTTAATTGATAATTGAAGCATTCTTAATTGAACTAAAACTTCCTCGCAATAACCACCGTCTTTTTAAAAGTGCGATTATTGTTTTTAGAATTTTTTTCAAGATAGAAAACAAAAAAGCCCGCTTTCATTTAAGCAGGCTTTTAGATTTTAAAGAAAAAGTAAAGTATTAACTACCACAACCGGGTCCTGAGCAACTAGGGTAAATAAAATATCTATAGTTACTGGTTTCACTTGCTGCACCTGAATTAGTATGAGCATAAACCTTATAGGTATAGAAATCTTCAAAATCAAAAGGAGGTGATCCTGCTGTTTGCAGATTTGGATTATATATTGGCGTATCTGTATAAGAAGTTCCCGTTGTTGTAGAGACTAAGACCCAGCTCCCATTTTCGAATTTGCGATATAGTTTGTAATCATCTGCGCCACTTATGCTATTCCATGTTAATTTTGGGCTATTATTATCTACGCTATGTTGCAGAGTAGGACTTGGTAATTTACTGGTTACAATTTGGTCAGGGGTGCCATCAGGG
>TARA_R110002073_G_scaffold16626_6_pt1 | contig 26621 bp, 24 predicted proteins | sample TARA_R110002073 | Tara Oceans TARA_R110002073 (sample SAMEA4397174) | marine metagenome | biome: Polar Biome; feature: [DCM] deep chlorophyll maximum layer (ENVO:01000326); material: water (ENVO:00002006), including particulate matter (ENVO:01000060) such as... | depth 40 m | reverse complement strand
CCATACCGCATCCGTTTCTTCAGGGGTGTTGCCCGACGTCAGCGCCCCTGCCCCTACGCCCAATTCCTGCAATGCCCGAACCTGGTCGCGCATCAGGGCGATAAGCGGCGATATCACCACTGTCACACCATCGCGTAAAAGCGCAGGCATTTGAAAGCAAAGCGACTTTCCCCCGCCCGTCGGCATGATCGCCAGCACATTTTCACCGCGTGTGACTGCTTCGACGATCTCTTGCTGGCCGGGGCGAAAACCGTCGAAACCAAACACATCACGAAGTAGCTTGGGTGCCGCTGCCATGGAAACCTAATCCTAATTCTGCTTAATTGTGACTAAATCCTATTCAGCGACACCCGCCGCGATGCCGCGCTTATCAGCATCATCAAGAGCCGCTTGATGTCAGTTGTCAGAAAAACAGGGCAGCGTTGTTGATCAGAAGAATCCGCAGTATGGCGACTCCGATCAAAACGACCAAAGGTGCCAGGTCAAGCCCCCCAACCGCCGGCAAAACGCTTCTGACTCTGCTGTAAACTGGCTCTAACAGACGGTTCAACCCATCCCAAAGCTGAGCGACAAGCGGCTGTCGAAGGTTCAAGACCTGGAAATTGATGAGCCAGCTCATGATCACATGGGCGATTACGATGAACCACACTATGTTCAGAAGAAGCATCAAAATCTGGAAAATAGATGACATGGAGAAGCCTTTCACTGCATGAAAGAGCACTTAAACACAGAGGCCTCAAAGAACAAGTGCAGCCAGAAAACGTCTAGGCCCGATCACCCCCGAAGGTGTTAAGCTTAGGCTTCCATTGCGTTGATGACTACGGAAAAATCAAGCCTGTCGACCAATTGCATAGACCAGCTGTCAAAGTGGCGCGTCGTGATAGGTTTCTCATCCAGAATTTTAAATCCGCTGTGGCGGTCATCTGCAATTATATTTGCCACCAATCTGCGCACCGCTGTCTCTTCGCCTTCCAGTAACTGGCAAAAATTTCTCCCATTATAGGCCAGAGCACCGGTGATGTTGTGAACGCTATTGGCCGCAGTTGCCTGTTCTACGATCTCTGCAACAGTCTCTTTTGTGACGGAATATGCAGCGGTGCTAAAATACAGCAGTCGGATCATAGACAATGTGTGGCCTTCTTAGTTAAGTATGAATGTCAATTCTGAGCATAGTATATAAGTGCGATAACTTAGCAGCGTGTATGTCAAAGTACATACGTTAATCTTCAATTTCCCTGAGTTTCAAAACGACAGCTTGCGTCGGGTAATGCCGCTACTCTACCGTTCAAACCAACAGGGGGCATGAATGGCTAAAATTTCCAAACGTAAAAGAATATGGGGCTGGTATTTTTTCGACTGGGCCAGTCAGCCTTACAATACCCTGCTTTTGACGTTCATCTTTGGACCCTATTTTGCACAAACCGCGACGTCTTCGCTTGTCGAAGGTGGGATGGCGCTGTCCCAAGCCAAAGCACAAGCACAGGCCTATTGGGGATACGGCTTGACTGCTACCGGTCTCGCCATTGCTGTTTTGGCACCGATATTGGGGGCTGTTGCCGATTCGTCCGGCCGCCGGATGCCGTGGATTTGGTTGTTCTCGGCGCTATACGTGGTCGGGTCAGCGGCGCTTTGGTGGACGGAACCGCAAGGTTTCTCGGTTGTTTGGGCGCTGTTCTTTTTTGGTATCGGTTTGATCGGCATGGAATTTGCGACGATCTTTACGAATTCATATCTTCCTGAACTGGACCCGGACCCCAACGAACGCGGGCGGCTTTCGGGTTCTGGGTGGGCCTTTGGATATGTGGGCGGCGTCGTTGCATTGGTGCTTATGATCGCCTTGTTCCAAGCAGGCCCGAACGGAATCACCATGGCCGGTCTTAAACCGTTTTTAGGATTAAACACCGCGACAGAAGCAGATACCCGGATAGTCGGACCGTTAACCGCCCTGTGGTATGTGGTCTTTATGATACCGTTCTTCCTGTACATTCGTGACACGCCGCACGCCAATCCTGTGCGATACAGGATGGGCAAAGGCTTGTCGGACCTCGGAAACACCCTGAAAAACCTGCCACGCCATCCGTCGCTGTTGGCATACCTCGGGTCGTCAATGTTTTACCGCGACGCGTTGAACGGGATGTATACTTTCGGCGGCATCTACGCGCTCGGTGTGTTGAATTGGTCGATCATCGACATTGGTGTTTTTGGAATTCTCGCCGCGGTTTCCGGGGCGGTGTTTTGCTGGATCGGCGGACGTGTCGACCGGGCAGTGGGACCGATGCCCGTTATTGTCACATGCTGTGTTTTGCTCATCACGACCGCTTGTCTGATCATATCGTTAACTCCGACCAGCGTGTTGGGCATCGACGTTGCAGATGGGTCGGCCCTGCCGGATATTCTGTTCTACCTTGCGGGGGCTATTATTGGTGCTGCCGGAGGAGCGCTTCAGGCGTCTTCGCGCAACATGTTGACGCGTCAGGGCAACCCGGAACGCATGACCGAAGCTTTTGGCCTTTACGCCCTTTCCGGCAAAGCTACATCCTTTCTAGCGCCTGCTCTTATCGCGGTAACCAGCGATATGACTGGCAGTCAACGTCTTGGTATCACACCGGTAGTAGGGCTGTTCATCGTAGGGCTTATTCTGTTAGCATGGGTTAAACCCAAAGGAGATTTCGTAAGATGATCCTTACAAAATTTTTAATCTGCACCTCGCTGGTACTGGCGGTTTCTGCCTGTTCTGGTTCAAAGACCGAACCCAATCCGGAAGCCTCTGTCATACTGCCGACAATTGGTTCGTCCGGCGGGGCCAATAGCAATACCATCGCAAAAAAGCTTTTCGGTACCAAGCTGGGACCCTCCGCTCAGGTCCCGGCTGCTTATGGAAGTTATGCCAAGGGGTGCGTAGCCGGTGCGCAGCAACTGCCCGAAACCGGGCCCACCTGGCAGGCGATGCGGCTATCGCGGAACCGCAACTGGGCCCACCCCGAGATGATCGACTATATCCGCCAGTTAAGTGCGAAAGCTGCCCGCCTACCGGGGTGGGGCGGGCTGTATGTAGGTGACATCAGCCAACCGCGCGGCGGTCCGATGCTGACCGGGCATGCCAGCCATCAAATGGGGTTGGATGCTGACATCTGGATGCTGCCGCCAAAGTCCCTTGGGCTGAGCAGCGATCAGCGCGAAAAAATTTCGTCCATTTCGATGCGTCGGTCTAACGGCGCGTACGTTAACGATAGCTGGACGCCGCAACATCACGCGCTTTTAAAGGCGGCGGCATCGGATCCCAGGGTCGCACGCATATTCGTGTTTCCAGGTGCGAAGGTGCAGATGTGCAACGACGAAAAAGGCGACCGCACCTGGTTGCGGAAAATTCGCCCTTGGTATGGCCATCATTACCACTTTCATGTGCGGCTCAGTTGTCCGGACGGCGCAAGCGGATGTGTCAATCAAACTCCACCGCCCCCGGGCGATGGCTGCGCCGATGCACGACAGTGGCAGGCCAATATCCTCAACCCACCGCCGCCCAAGCCTGACGCACCCAAGCGTAAACCAAAACGCGAATTAATTCTGGCCGACCTGCCTGCGCAGTGCCAATCCGTATTGGAATCAAACTGAACCTTATCCAGATCATTTTGGCGATCGGTCTCGCTTCCGCATCACTTGCTGCGGGGGGTAAGGGGGGCGTGTCGCAAGACGCCATGCTGGTTTGGGCTTATGATGCACCGTGGTTCGGGGGCATCTCGGGCGCCGAAATAAGCGCAGATGGCCAAGAGCTAACGGCCATTACAGATCATGGACGGGTGATCCGGGCTGAAATGGTCCGCGAAAGGGGCGTTCTGGTCGGCCTGAAGGTTATTCATTCTGTGGCACTACGAGACCCGACTGGTCAAGTTCTGGCAAAGCCCTTCACAGATGCCGAAGGTCTGGCGGTCGGTAAGAATGGCCAGGCTTACGTCAGCTTCGAGGGGCAGCACCGGATTACGACGCTCGACATTTCCAATGGCGTGACGACCCCTGTGGCAAACGCACCCGGTGCAGAGACCCTGAGCGACAACGCGGGTATCGAAGCTTTGGCAATCCATCCGGATGGAACGCTTTTCGCCTTGCCCGAAGAGTCAGGCAAAGATTTCTTTCCGCTCTACGCGTATCGTGACGGGGCTTGGGTGATGCAAACACGTATCCCCCGGCGCGGCCCATTCCTGCCTGTCGGAGCCGATTTTGATGATGCCGGTAATCTGTATTTGCTTGAACGCACCGTGACCCCGCTTGGCTTTCGCAGTCGCATTCGACGCTTTGACCTTAGTAAATCTGACTTGGCAGCAGAGACGTTGATGCAGTCATTTCCGGCCCACTACGATAACCTCGAAGCGATTTCGGTCTGGCGTGACCCAGCGGGTCGAACTCGCTTGACGGTTCTGTCGGACGACAACTTTCTAGCGATCCAGCAAACGCAAGTGATCGAATTCATCGTTGCGCAATAACTTGCACCACCCGGATGATGCTTTTAAAGCAAGGTGACCTGTGATCCGAACAGGTAAGGCCACACACCCGACAGGCAACTATTTATGACGCGCACTTACCTTCCCGGCATTATTGCCATGGCAGCTATCGTAGTAGCCTCGAATATCCTTGTTCAATTTCTATTCGGCCAATGGCTGACTTGGGGTGCGTTCACCTATCCTTTAGCGTTTCTTGTTACTGATGTGATGAACCGCGTATACGGCGCGGCGGCTGCACGCCGCGTTGTTTTGGCTGGCTTTATCGTGGGGCTGATCTGCTCGCTCATCGGTACTCAGATTTCGGGTGAATTCGGGCCGCTTGTCACCGTGCGAATTGCCGTCGCTTCAGGTACCGCCTTCCTTACGGCGCAGCTTGTTGATGTGGCGATCTTTACATCATTACAGTCCGGCAAGTGGTGGCGTGCGCCGCTGACCAGCACGCTTGTGAGCAGTACCCTCGACACGATTCTTTTCTTTTCGATTGCCTTTGCTGGGTCGCTTTCGTTTGTACACCCGGCCACCGACGTCACTTGGGCGGCCGAGCAGCTTCCGCTATTAAGTATTGGGCCGATGGCACCGCTTTGGGTATCTCTTGCCGTCGCCGATTGGTCGGTAAAGCTGGGCCTGGCACTGGTGGCGCTCGTACCCTTCCGCCTGGTTACCAAAAGGCTGGCCGGGTATCGCTGACGTCACTTAGGATTAGCGACAAACGCACCCTTGTTGAGCGGCGGCAGTAACCCCAGACGAATATCCTTTTCGCACCCCGAAAAAAACGTTTTGAATTTTCGTGTTCTCGTGCAAACATTTGACTGAGTTCAACAAATGTAAAGGAGGTGATCCAGTGTCAAGAACGGTATTGGAGCGAGGTGTCGGAACAGCTTGGGAGGGTACCCGTTAAGGCAGCCCTTAACGGCTGATACCATCCAGGTGGATCAGTGATCTAACCGATCTCACCTCCTGCATCCCTTCGATTGGGCCGCTCCGTTCAGGGCGGCCCTTTTCTTTGCCCCTACCCTTCACCTTTGTGATCTGTGATATGATAATGCGCCCAAGGAGAAGGCCGTGCTGCACATTACCGATAACGTTGCCATTCAGGATTGGGAGCTTTCCGAGAGCTTCATGCGCGCCTCTGGTCCGGGTGGGCAGAACGTGAACAAGGTTTCAAGCGCGGTAGAACTACGCTTCGAGGCCGCAACCTCCCCTTCACTGACCGTTCCCGTCAAGAACCGGTTGCGAAGATTGGCAGGGCGCCGGTGGACCAATGAGGGGGCGTTGGTCATTCAATGTGATGAAACGCGCAGCCAAGCAAGGAACCGGGAAATTGCGCGTGACAGGCTGAAGGATTTGATTCAAGCCGCTCTGAAGCCCCCGAAAAGGCGCATCGCCACCCGACCTACACTCGGGTCGAAAAAGCGTCGCTTGAAGGCCAAAAAAACCAGAGGCGAAATCAAGGCTTTGCGCGGAAAGATCGACCCGCCATCCTAGCCGGCCGATACTATTTTCAAACAGCAATGTTCCATCACATTATCTTTATTTTCAGACGCTTGCAGAGTTTCGCCGATTTTATGAAGCGTCAGGCGGAGCTTTGCCACACGGCAATATATACTCCGGAACTGAACCAGATTTTCGACGTTACCCCAGCAGACGCACAGAACGTGTCTGAAAATAATTAACGTTGAGGAGAATTGAGATGAAACTTACTTCAAAAACCCTGATCGCTACTCTGTTGGCAACCGGTATGTCGACGGCAGCAATTGCTCAAACGTCCACCGGTACCGGTGCGGGCGCGAGCGTTGGAACCTCAAATGGCGCAAGTGCCGATGTGAATGCATCAGGTTCTGCATCGACTAACGCCACAAAAGACCTCACCAAAGACGCAAAAGAAATGTCGAAAGACATGACCGATATGGCCAAAGACAAGACCGATATGGCCAAAGACAAAGCCAAAATGGTTAAAGACAAAGCTAAAGAAGGTGCCGATAAAACATCAAAGATGGCTAAAGAGAACTATGGCCAACTGATTTCTGATCTGCGCTCCAATACTTCTGCAAACGCCGAAGTTGAAACCAACATCAAAAACTTCAAAGCGGATGCCAAAGTCGATACCGTTCTTGTATCCGACTTGAAGAAAAATGCGGGTAATGAAGCAAAATCGCTTGATAACGCATTGGAAGCTCAAAAAGATTCCGTAACGAAAATGCGTAGCGCAATCGACGCCAACCCTGACCTGAAATCGAAAGTCGAAGATGAAGGTTATACCGTCGATGATATCGTGGCTGTTCGCTCCGGTACCAATGGCGAACTGACTTTGGTCGTCGATGACCGCAAATAAAAAGTTGATCTAACTTCTAGCTGCCGCTCTCAGGGGCACAGCATCTGGGGCTGGTGAAATTCACCGGCCCCTTCCTTTTTGTCACACCAACACTGCTTGCGCCTTCTGGTCTCCGACGCCAAAGACGCGTTTATAGCGTTCAATTTCGTCTGCGGGGCCCATCGCCTTGTTGGGGTTGTCTGACAGTTTGACCGTCGGTTGCCCGTTAGCCTCAACCGCTTTGCAAACCAGACTGAACGGAGCCAGCGCATCATCCGGAACCAGACCGCGAAAGTCGTTTGTCAACAAGGTCCCCCAGCCAAACGAAGCTTTGACCTTGCCAGCGAATTGGCTGTGCAACTCCTTGATCTTGTCGACATCCAGGCCGTCGCTGAAAATGACCCGTTTTTCGCTCGGGTCTTCGCCACGCGACTTCCACCAGTCAATGGCGGTCTGCGCCGCCGTAGCAGGATCTCCGCTATCAATGCGAATGCCTGTCCATCCGGCAAGCCAATCAGGTGCATTTTCCAAAAACCCCTTGGTCCCATAGGTGTCCGGCAGAATAATCCTCAGGTTTCCGTCATGCTCTTCGTGCCAGTCTTGCAGGACGTCGTAGGGTGCTTGCGCCAAGGCCGCATCGCTTTGTGCAAGCGCGGCGTAAACCATAGGCAGTTCATGTGCATTGGTACCAATGGCTTCGACTTCACGACTCATGGCGATCTTGCAGTTTGATGTTCCGGTAAAGGCTTTCCCCAGACCTTCTTGCATCGCCTGCACGCACCAATCCTGCCAAAGGAAGGAATGGCGGCGGCGCGTTCCGAAATCGGCAATCGAAAGACCAGGCATTTCGCGCAAGACTTCGATCTTTTCCCACACTCGGGTCATGGCGCGGGCATAAAGCACCTGAAGCTCAAATTTACCCATACGATCCAGCACGGCCCGCCCGCGAAGTTCCATCAAGACAGCGAGCGCAGGGATTTCCCACAACATGACTTCATGCCATTTCCCTTCGAACGTCAGCTCGTACTGATCGCCCTTTCGTTCCAGATGATACGGCGGCAGGCGCAACCCCTCGAACCACTCCATGAAATCGGGTCGGAACATCTGGCGTTTGCCGTAGAATGTGTTTCCGCGAAGCCAGGTGCTTTCTCCACGGCTCAGGGAGAGCGACCGGATATGATCCAGTTGTTCACGCAATTCGCCTTCGTCGATAAGATCTGCAAGAGGCACATGCTTTGATCGGTTGATCAGGCTGAAGGTCACCTGCGTATCGGGTTTGTTGCGGAAAACTGACTGGCACATCAGTAGTTTGTAAAAATCCGTATCAATAAGGGATCGAACAATCGGGTCGATCTTCCATTTGTGATTCCAGACGCGGCTAGCGATGTCGACCATTATAAAGGCTCCTTTAGCCGGTGTTTGTCGCGCATCGCAAATGGGGGAGCAAGCAAATTGAAGCCTGTTCCCGTCAAAACCTGACCCTGATCGTCCGGAGGGACACTAGCCAAGACTAACCCCCGCTGACCTCATCGCAGTCAACGCATCATCGAGCGATCCATCCAGATCAATCGCCCGGCACAGATCTTGGCGCACAGTTACGTCAAAGCCGAGCCTCGCCGCGTCCACCGCAGAAAAATGCACACAGAAATCCAGCGCCAGACCGACGATCGTCAAGCGGGTTATATCCCTAGATCTCAGATACCCCTCAAGCCCGGTCGGCGTGATGTGATCATTCTCGAAAAAGGCCGAATAGCTGTCGATGGCCGGATTATAGCCTTTACGAATGATCAGATCGGCGCATGATTGATCAAGGTCAGGGTGAAATGCCGCGCCGTTGCTGCCTTGAATGCAGTGGTCAGGCCATAATACCTGCGGTCCATACGCCATTTTGATAACGCTGTAGGGAGCCTGGTCCGGATGAGACGATGCAAAGGAAGAATGGCCGGCAGGGTGCCAATCTTGCGTTAAAATTACCGCGTCGGCTTGCTTCATCATTCCGTTGATACCGGCGATAATGGCGTCACCTTCGGGAACCGCCAAAGCTCCGCCCGGGCAAAAGTCGTTCTGTACATCGATCACGATCAAAGCATGGGTCATGCTGCACTCCTGTTATACAGGCCTCGTGCCATTTCCCCTATCGGGATATAGCAAGCAAAGCCCCCCTTGTCTGGAACCAAGCTAAAGCGTATCTGAGCGCCCATGTACACAATAGCCGCACTTTACCACTTTAGTCGTTTTTCCGACCCTGACAGCCTGCGCAAACCGTTGTTGGCGCTGTGCAATGAACACGCGGTGAAAGGGACTTTGCTGATCGCGGGTGAAGGCATCAATGGCACCATTGCCGGACCGCGATACGGCATCGACGCTGTGATTGCACATATTCGTTCGCTTCCGGGCTGTTCCGATCTGGAGTGGAAGGAAAGCACCGCCACAGATCCGTTGTTCAGCAAAATGAAGGTCCGCCTGAAGCGTGAGATAGTCACCATGGGCCAGCCAGACGTCGATCCGCTGGCACGCGTCGGACACTATGTTGATCCGGCTGACTGGAATAATCTGATCGGTCGTGACGACGTCGCAGTCATCGACACCCGTAATGATTACGAAGTCTCGATCGGGTCGTTCGAGGGGGCCATTGACCCCCAAACCCAGAGTTTTGGAGAATTCCCTGCGTGGTGGGAAGCCAATAAGGACCGGTTTCACAACAAAAAGATCGCAATGTTTTGCACCGGGGGCATCCGCTGCGAGAAATCGACGAATTATCTGATTGGTCAAGGCATAGAGGACGTATTTCACCTCAAGGGTGGGATCCTCAAGTATCTTGAAGAAATCCCGCCGGAAGACAGCAGTTGGAAGGGCGACTGCTTTGTGTTCGATAACCGTGTCAGCGTGGGCCACGGTTTGAAGGAGGGACCTCATGTGCTGTGCCATGGTTGTCGCCGGCCGATCTTGCCGGCCGACGCTGAGCGCGAAGGGTACGAAGCCGGCGTAAGCTGTCACCAGTGCGTCAATGAGACCTCTGAGGACGACAAGAACCGATTTCGTGAAAGGCAGCGCCAGATGGCTTTGGCCAAAGCCCGCGGCACCACCCACCGACTATAACGGGTATAGAATTCAGGTGCCAAATCCGTCGCGACCGATTGAAACATAAGATGAAAACCCGGCGCGCTTCGCATCCTTTGGGCTGTAGATGTTGCGCAGGTCGGCCATGGTCGGCGATGCCATCCGTTTCGCCATACGCTCCAGGTCAAGAGCGCGAAATTCGTTCCATTCGGTAAGAATAACCAGCGCATCCGCGTTCTGTACTGCCTTATAAGCATCATCAAACCATGAAACACCCGGCAACAACGTCTCTCCCTCGCGCTTGCCCTGAGGGTCTACAACCCGAACCTTAGCGCCGTTACCAACCAGCGAGGGAACGATTGTAAGGCTGGGCGCATCGCGCATATCGTCCGTATTCGGCTTAAACGTGACACCCAAGACCACAATAGTTTTTCCATTCACCGAGCCGTCGCATATATCGACGACCTTGTCGATCATCCGGCGCTTAACCTCGTCATTCACTTTAATCACAGTTTCGGTCAGTTGCATCGGCACGGAATGGTCCTGCCCCATACGGGCCAACGCTCGCGTGTCTTTTGGAAAGCAGCTACCACCGTAACCGGGACCGGCGTGTAGAAATTTGGACCCAATGCGATTGTCCAGACCCATCCCCTTTGACACCATCTTGACGTCGGCACCCGTACGCTCACACAGTGCTGCGATCTCGTTGATAAAAGTGATCTTGGTCGCCAGAAAAGCATTGGCGGCATATTTTATCATTTCAGCGCTTTCCAGATCCGTCGACATGATCGGGAATTCGCGCAAAGAAAGCGGGCGGTAAATATCTTTCATTACATCCGCCGCACGTTCATTTTGCACCCCTACGACGACGCGGTCAGGGCGCATGAAATCATCAATAGCTGCCCCTTCGCGCAGAAACTCCGGGTTTGACGCGACGTCGAAATCGGCTGACGGGTTGGCTTTGGCAACGACCTGTTTGACCTGCCGATTTGTCCCAACCGGAACCGTCGATTTGGTTACCACGACCGTATAGCCCGTCATCGCGTTGGCGATTTCCTCAGCCGCGGCCATGACATACGTGAGGTCAGCATGTCCGTCGCCGCGCCGCGTCGGCGTACCGACTGCAATGAAAACCGCGTCGGCACCATCAACGGCGCTGGCTAGTTCACCGGTGAACGATAGCCGGCCGGCGCTCACATTCTTTGCCATCAGGTCTTCGAGACCCGGTTCGTAAATTGGCACGATGCCTTGTTTAAGCTGTTCAATCTTCCGAGGGTCTTTATCCACGCAGACAACGTCGTGGCCAAAATCTGAAAAACAGACGCCAGAGACCAAGCCAACGTAACCGGTGCCAATCATTGCAATCTTCATCGGATAATATTCCTAAATAAATTTTTTGCGCCACCTCTGTCAGTCAAGGCGCGCTATTCTCACACTTAACGATCTGCAATCGCAAAACCAAGGTATGCAATAGGCATCAGCATACGTCTTAACCGACCAAGCTCGAATTTCACGAACGGACCTTTCATGCTTTCTGGATACGGTGTTTGTGAGGGCCTGCGCAACACCACATCTGCGATGAGCGCGCCACAATAGCTTCCCATGGCCACGCCGTTTCCATGGTAACAAAGGCTTGCATACAGATTTTCCGATTGGGGAAGCTTCCCTACGAACGGCATTTGATTGCGCGCTAAGCAAACCATACCGGACCAGCCATAGGGGGTCTCTACGCCTTTCCACGCGGGAAAGATCAATTCGAAATCGCGTCGGACACGCATCAGCGCACGCGCTTCGGCCTTTGGTCCGGTCATTAACCCGCCGCGCATTCCAAATAACATTCGCCGATCCGGCATCAGCCGGAAATAATGTAAAAGATTGCGGGTGTCATAGACCATCTGGGGGCTCGTCCACCCTGCCTGCTCAAGCTCGTCATCCGATAATGGGCGCGTCACGATAACGCTAGATTGCGCCGGCATGTAGCGTCCGGAAAGATCCGGCGACAGATCTTCGGAAGAATAACCGTTTGTGGCCAAAATGATCTTGTCAGCAGTCACTCTGCCGCTGGACGTTTCAATTTGATGCTTGTTGCCTGTCCGAGTGATCCGCTGCGCACCCGTATGATGATAGATGATAGCGCCCGCCTTTTCGGCAGCGGCTGCAATCCCGGTTAGATATTTAAGCGGGTTTAGTGCAAATCCGGCCGGAACCGTCAATGCGCCATGGAAAGGTCCGCTTGTCCCCAAAGCCGCCATTTCATGCTTTTCAACCAGTGTTGCGTCGAGCCCATAGTTTTCCTTGATTACGGAAACGCGCCTGCGCAGATAATCCATGTCACGCGCGCGGTGCGCCAGCTCGGTCTCTCCGGACGAATGTCGGTCAACATCGATGTCATACTGTTTTACCAGCGCATCCACCAGGTTGATCGCAGCCATTTCAGCGGAACGGAATGCCAGACGATCAACCCGCCCAAACTGTTTATCCAATGCGGTATCGTCAAGCCGCCCTCCCCCCAGGCAACAGAAACCGCCATTTCTACCCGATGCCCCCCATCCGACGTAGTGATTTTCTAGGACCACAGTTTTGACGCCGAACTTAGCAAGATGAAGAGCTGCAGATATCCCGGTAAAACCCCCACCGATGATAGCAACATCACAGCTTTGCCCCTCGGTAAGCGGCGGGCGTGTCGGAATTTCACAGGTTTGGTTCCACCAGCAATTCAAGCGCGGGGCGTCACCATAGGCGAACTTTCCAAAGATATGCTTCACGAGATCCCGCGCTCTGCCGCTTGCAAATCTTGCTGCGCCTTTACCGTCCTGCGCTTGGAGATCAGCGATGCCGTGATCACACCCACGGTAACCACCCCGATCATTATTGTGGATAATGCGTTTATCTCGGGTGACACGCCCAATCTGACCGCGCTCCAGATCTTGATAGGCAGCGTGGTGGAAGAAGGGCCAGTGGTGAATGAAGCAATAACCAAATCATCCAAAGAAAGGGTAAAGGCGAGCAACCACCCCGAGATCACAGCGGGGGCGATGATCGGCAAAGTGACCAACCTGAACGCGTCAAACGGAGAACAGCCCAAATCAAGCGCGGCTTCCTCAAGCGACCGGTCAAAAGTGACCAGACGCGAAGACACCACAACAGAGACGTAACACATTGAAAACGTTGTATGCGCAAGTACGATGGTCAACACGCCGCGGTCCAGCCCAATGCCGATGAACAGCAATAACAGCGACAGGCCGGTGATGACCTCTGGCATTACCAGTGGGGCGTAGATCATCCCGGAAAACAGGGTTCGGCCCAGAAATTTCCCTCCGCGCACCAGGACATAAGCAGCCATCGTTCCCAAAATTGTCGCCAATGTCGATGAGATTACTGCGACCTTCAACGTCACCACCGCCGCATCCAAAAACGCTTCGTTTCGGATAAGTTCCCCGTACCATTTGGTCGAGAAACCTGCCCAGACGGTGACCAGCTTCGAGCTGTTGAAGCTGTAGAACACCAATAGCACCATCGGCAGGTATAAAAACGCAAACCCCAAGGTGAGTGACGTGACATTGAACCAACTGGCGCGCCTCATGTGTCTGCCTCTGCTTGGCGCTGCTGGTTGCGTTGAAACAGCGTGATCGGGACAATCAAGATCAACAACAACACCACCGCCACCGCGCTGGCGACCGGCCAATCCCGGTTGTTAAAGAACTCCTCGAACAAAACCTTTCCGATCATCAGCGTGCCGGATCCCCCCAGCAGCGAGGGAATAACGAACTCTCCCAGCGCTGGAATAAACACAAGGAAACAGCCCGCAATAATGCCGTTTCTAGATAACGGGACGGTAACAAGCCAAAAGGCTGTGGTGCGTGAGCAACCCAGGTCCTCGGCCGCCTCTATCAGAGATTCATCCAGACGATCCAGAGCCGCATAAATTGGCAGAATCATGAATGGCAGGTAAGTGTAAACAATTCCGATATAGACTGCGGTTGTCGTGTTCATGATGGCCAATGGCGCATCAATCCACCCCACCCACAAAAGCAACTGGTTCAAAAGCCCTTCATTACTAAGAATGCCGACCCACGCATACACACGGATCAAAAAGCTTGTCCAAAAGGGTAAGATCACCAACATCATAAGCGTGGGACGCCATTCGTCTGGCGCGCGGGCCATGCCATAAGCCATCGGATAACCGACAAGCAGAGCAAGTACCGTCGAAATTAACGCAATCTTCAGACTGCTTAGATACGCCTTCCAATACAGGTCATCGGACGCAAGAAAGGTAAAATTCTCGAAATCAAACGCAGACAGCATATTAAGGATGCCATCCTTGACCGTCGGAGAATACGGGGGGATCGCCAATGCCAAGTCGGACAATGAAATTTTAAGAACGATAAAGAAAGGAATGAAAAACAGCGCCAGCAACCATGCATATGGCACCGCGATAAGGACAAAACGGCGGATATTCATTGGTCTAACAACACGCCAGCGGTAGCGCTCCAAGATATCCAGACCTGATCTTCCCATGTAATTGAACGGCGTGACAAACGGCGGGTATTGGCGGTTTGCGCCTTAACAATTTGCCCACCCTCAAGCTGAACATAATAGGTGCTTAGGTTTCCCAGATAGGCAATATCCAATACAGTCCCTTTTGCCGTGTTCTTGGCATCTACCGGCTGCTCGGTTGATATCGTGATCTTCTCGGGCCGAATGGCCAGATGAGCGGTTTGCCCGTCGCTGAACGGACGCTCCGAAGCCGCCAGGAGCGGGGCCTGATTTGGGTTCCAGTCGATATGATAAAGGTCTTCGCCAGCAGGTTTGACCGTGCCTTCGATAATATTGACGTCACCGATGAAGTCCGCGACATAAACCGAGTTAGGGGCTTCGTATATTCTGTCCGGTGTCGCCACCTGGATGATACGCCCCTCGTCCATCACCGCAACACGGCTGGCAACGGTCATCGCTTCTTCTTGATCGTGTGTCACAATTACAAAAGTTGTACCCGTACTCTCTTGGATATCCATCAATTCAAACTGCGTGTCCTGGCGCAATTTTTTGTCCAGCGCGCCCAATGGTTCATCCAGCAGCAACAATTTCGGAGCTTTCGCCAATGAGCGCGCCAAAGCGACCCGTTGACGCTGCCCCCCGGATATCTGATGTGGTTTGCGCCGTGCAAATTTCGTCAGACGGGTAAGCTTCAGCATCTCTTCAACACGCGTTCCTATTTGCTGTTTGGGTACCCCGCCGCGCTTTAGCCCGAATGCTATGTTATCCCACACGGTAAGATGCGGAAACAACGCATAGGACTGAAACATCATGTTCACTGCGCGCTTGTTGGGCGGAACACCGGCGATGTTCTTGCCTGCCAATTCCATCGTTCCGGACGTAGGATTTTCGAACCCGGCCAGCATTCGCATCATGGTTGTCTTGCCACAGCCCGAAGGCCCCAGCAGCGCAAAAAATTCGCGTTCATAGATATCCAGCGTCAAACCATCAATTGCGACGAATTCACCAAATTTCTTAGTAACATTATCAAATCTTATCAGTGGCTTACCATTTGGGTCGTCCCAAGGGGAAAAATTGGTTTGGCTCACTTTGGGCTAATCCTTTACACAGCCCAGAACGGGCATGGGAAGAGAAAAAGATGGGGCACGGTTGCCCCATCCTCTTTCATGTCGCGTTAAGTTCCCGACTTCACCTTGGTCCACAAGCGCGTCACCACACGCTGAACTTTGGGTGGGTAAGGTGAGGTCGTATAAAGATTTTCCAACGTTGCCGCGTCAGGATAGATCGCGGAATCCCCGATCACGTCTTCGACCAGAAACTCTTGGCTCGCCTTGTTGCCATTGGCATAATAGACGTAGTTTGACGCCGCTGCCATGTTCTGCGCATCCATGATGAAATTGAGAAACTTATGCGCCCCCTCCGGATTTGGCGCATCAATCGGGATTGCCATATTGTCGAACCACATCAAGGCCCCTTCTTTGGGGGCGTGGTATTCGATTTCAACACCATTGTCCGCCTCAGCCGCCCGATCCCGAGCTTGCAGGATATCGCCGGACCAGCCGAAGGCTACGCAAATGTCCCCGTTTGCCAACGCATTGATATACTCCGAGCTATGAAACTTTTGAACGAAGGGAGCCACCGCGGCCAGAACAGGCTCGGTTTTCTGTATCGTGTCAACATCTTGGGCGTCCGGGTCTTCGCCAATATACTTCAGCGCTGCCGGGATCATCTCGACCGGTGCGTCCAGAAACTGCACACCGCATTGCGAAAGCTTTTCCATGTTTGCGGGATCAAAAATCAGCGCGAGAGAATCAACGGGTGCGTCATCACCCAGGACCTCTTTGACTTTATTAATGTTCACCCCAATGCCGGTTGTGCCCCACATATAGTTAATCGCGTATTCGTTACCGGGGTCATATTTAGCGACCCGTGCATCGATCACATCCCACATGTTCTTGATGTTAGGTAGCTTAGATTTATCAAGTTTTTGAAACGCGCCGGCTGAAATCTGTCGCTGTAGGAACGTTCCCGATGGGACCACCACATCATATCCCGAGCCACCCGCCAGCATCTTGGTCTCAAGAACTTCGTTGCTGTCAAATACGTCATAGATCAGGTCGTAACCGGTTTCGTCCTCAAACTTTTGCAGCAATTCTTCGTCAATATAATCAGACCAGTTATAGACACGCACCTCTTCGCTGATAGCGGTGGTGCCGATGAATGCGATTGTGGCGATGCCGCCAAGCAAACCATATTTCATTGTAAACTCCCTTACGATAGGCTCGGTTGGTCCAGGCCTTTATCTAATTTGATCAAGTTTTGCGTCTTGCGACAAGATGATTTATAAAAATAGGCATGCGTATGCCGCGCATGCAATGATTGCTGTACACAATTTGGGCAGATCCGATGATCCTTAATGACACCACCATTAGCTCTCAACAGGTCCCCGATATTTCCCCCAAGGTGCCCGCACACCAACATGTCTATGAACGCTTGCGCGCATGCATTTTGTTCGGCGATCTGGCACCCGGTCAACCTGTCACGATACAGGGCCTTGCTGCCACACTCAGCGCAGGAATGACCCCTGTCCGCGAAGCGCTGCGCCGGTTGATAGCGGAGGGTGCGTTGGTCCATCAGGGCAACAGGCGAGTGTCCGTTCCCGTTCTCACGCAGGCCGGCGTCAAAGAAATGGGTTTTATGCGTAAACACCTTGAAGGGGAGCTTGCACGCCGTGCCGCCGTTCGGATGACCCCTACGTTTCTTGCAAGGTTGGTTCAGATCGACTCAGCGTTGAACGATGCCATTTCCGGCGGCAATATCGGGGACTACCTCACGCATAATTACCGGTTTCACAACGAGGTATACCGTTGTGCCGATGCGCCGATAATGGCTGAAAGCGTCGATCGGCTTTGGCTGTTGTTTGGTCCCTCACTCCGTGTGGTGTGCGGGCGCTTTGGGACCCTGAACCTGCCCGACAAACATGCCGACCTGCTTGCCGCGTTTGAGGCGAATGATGATGTGGCGGCGGCGGCGGCGATGGAAGAAGACGTGGCGCAGGGGATGCGTCAGATACGGGCATCGCTTTAAGGCGAACGACACTGACCAACGGATCACGGAACAGGCGCGATTCGATTGACTCTGCATAATTTGATCATATTCTAGCCTCTACAAATTTCGCAGTAATTTTAGGTGCTCCTTCATGTCCCATATCACCAACCATATGCCTACAGCCGAGCTTCAAGCATTGGACGCCGCCCACCATATGCACCCCTTCACGACCAATGATGAACTGGCCCATAAAGGTGCACGCATCATTACCGGGGGGAAGGGCGTCTATCTGACCGATAGCGAAGGTAACCAAATTCTCGATGGCATGGCCGGGCTATGGTGCGTCAATATCGGTTATGGCCGACAAGAGATGGCCGATGTCGCCGCACGGCAGATGTTGGAACTGAACTATTACAACACCTTCTTCATGACAACGCATGTGCCTGCGCTTGCCTTGGCCAAGGAAATCGCCAGCCTTGCCCCCGGCGATCTGAATCATGTCTTCTTTGCCGGTTCGGGTTCCGAGGCGAATGACACGAACATTCGAATGGTGCGCACCTATTGGGCGATGAAAGGCAAACCCGAGAAATCACATTTCATCAGCCGCAAGAATGCCTATCACGGGTCGTCAATGGGGTCGGGGTCGTTGGGTGGGATGACTTATATGCACGAACAGGGGGGCCTGCCGATCCCCGGGATTCACCACATCAATCAACCCGACTGGTGGGCTGAAGGTGGTGATCAGACCCCCGAAGAATTCGGCCTGTCCCGAGCACAAGAGCTTGAGGCGAAAATACTCGAACTTGGGCCCGACAAGGTTGCCGCGTTCATTGGAGAACCCATTCAGGGTGCCGGTGGCGTTATCATACCACCCAGCACGTATTGGCCCGAGATCCAGCGAATTTGCGACAAGTATGATGTGCTGATTATCGCGGATGAAGTCATTTGTGGGTTTGGGCGGACCGGCAACTGGTTCGGTTCGCAAACCGTTGGTATTACCCCTCATATCATGACCATCGCAAAGGGTCTGAGCTCCGGTTATCAACCCATTGGCGGATCGATCGTATGTGACGAAATTGCCCATGTGATCAACAGCGGCGAATTCAACCATGGCTATACGTATTCTGGCCACCCGGTATGTGCAGCTGTCGCTTTGGAAAATCTTCGCATCCTTCAAGACGAAAACATATTGGATCACGTCAACAACGTGGCCGGACCGGCGTTGAGGGAAGGCTTGTCTAAGCTGGCTGAACATCCATTGGTCGGCACTGCAAACGTCGCAGGCCTGATGGCGTCCTTGCCGCTGTCACCCCGCAAGGAGACCCGGTCAAAGTTCGCGGGCGATGCGGGTGTTGTAGGATACATCTGCCGTGAACGGTGTTTCGCCAACGATTTGGTGATGCGCCACGTCGGCGACCGGATGATCATCTCTCCGCCCTTGGTCATTACCCCCGAAGAAATCAAGGTATTCATGACCCGTGCGACCAAGGCGCTGGATGAAACTTATAAAGCGCTCAAGGAAGATGATCTGCTCAAGGCCGCCGAAGATCATGCCCATGATCATGAAACGCCTTTGGGCTAAGCGTCTGCGGCACGGTCTGCGATCGTGCCGCTACACCAATCTGTCGCCAAGCCTTTCCAGCATCCCCAGGCACATTTCCAGCTGATCAAGGCTGACGAATTCATCCGGCTTGTGGGCCTGCGCAATGGACCCTGGCCCACAAAGGATGACATCCATTCCCATTTGTTGAAACAGGCCGGCTTCGGTGCCAAACGGCACCACTCCGGCAGAATTCGCGCCAAGCAGCGTCGCCATCAAATCACGGGCCGCATTCTCGGTCATCGGCTCCAGGCCCGGCACTTCACCCACGGTTTCCATTGCGATATCAGCCTGTGGATATACGGCGCGCATCTGAGGCAACAGCTCATCCGTCACGAACGCCTCCATCGCTGATTTCACAAAGCGCATATCGCTGTCTTGAACTGGTCGGAATTCCCAATCCACTTCGGCTTTGCCGACGATGACATTATGTGCGTGGCCACCTTGGACCCGGCCGATGTTGATCGTGGTATAAGGCGGGTCGAACCGGCTGCCTATGGGAGTACGCGCGCGCAAGTCGCCGCGCAGTTCCATAAGCCGTGTCACATACCGCACCGCGTATTCCGCCGCGTTCACACCTAGCTCGGGCGAGGACCCGTGCCCCTCCAGCCCTTCAAAGCGGGTGGTATATTCACAGCATCCTTTGTGGCCTTCGATGACGCGCATCTCCGTCGGCTCTCCGATGATCGCGATATCGGGCTTGATACCCAGCCTGTTCAGCTCAGGTATCAACGCCTGTGCGCCCAGACATCCGGTCTCTTCATCATAGGTAAAGGCAAAATGAACAGGTCGCTTAAGAGGCATTGCCGCATATCGCTCCGCCATGACGATAGACGCGGCGATGAACCCCTTCATGTCGCAGGTGCCGCGACCGTAAAGAAGCCCATCAGCCCGGCGCATCTCGAACGGGTCGCTGGTCCAGTCCTGATCCGTTACAGGGACCACGTCCGAATGCCCCGACAGCAAAATTCCCCCAGGCTCGTCTGGCCCCAGCGAAGCGAAAAGCGTCGCCTTGGTGCCTGTCTCGTCGCCAAAGATATGCGTTCGGGCACCCAGCGATTGCATTCGCCCCGAAAGGTCGAGGATCAGCTCCAGGTTGCTATCAGTGGAAACTGTCGGGTAAGCGATCAGCCGTTCCAGTAGATCAACAGTCGCCTGTAGGGTCATTTAACAAACATTTTACGTGGGCGATTGCAAAATGTCTCGGCGGCTCCGTCTTGTCTGATCCGAATGCTCTCCGTGATCTCGATACCCCAATCCTTCATCCAAAGACCGGGCATAAAGTGAAATGTCATGTTCGGTTCAAGCACGGTTTCGTCCTCAGCACGGAGAGAAATTGTCCGCTCGCCCCAATCCGGTGGATAGCTGAGGCCGATTGGATACCCACAGCGTGCGCCCCTTTCGATGCCGGCCTTTTCCAATGGCGCGGCCAATGCATTGGCTATATCGCACGCACGGTTTCCGGCGCGGGCAATTTCCAACCCTGCTTCCATCCCTTCGACCAGCGCCGCTTCGGCGCGTTTCAGAAAATCAGGAGGTGTCCCCAGAAACAGCGTCCGGCAAAATGGCGCGTGATAGCGGCGATAACACCCGGATATTTCAAAGAATGTTGCCTCGCCGGTGGCGAAAGGCCGTCCGTCCCAGGTAAGGTGCGGTGCAGCCGCATCGGACCCGGAGGGCAGCAATGGCACGATTGCCGGATAATCGCCCCATGCCCCATCAACACCTCGAATCGCATCGCGGTATATCTCTGCGACGATCTCGTTCTTGGGGACACCAGGCTCCACTCTTTCCAGCAGGCCGTCCACGATCTTTTCGGAAATAAGAGCCGCCTTGCGCATGAACGCCAGCTCGGGTTCCGACTTCACCGCGCGCTTCCAGTTTACCAGGGCCGTCGCATCGACCAACTGGGCCTTTGGCAAACTCGCAACAAGTGCCGCGTGAGCCTTGGCGGAATAGTAATAGTTATCCATCTCCACGCCTATACGACCCGCCTCGACCCCGGCAGCCGCCAGATGTACAGCCAGATCCTGCATGGGGTGCTTGTCGGTCGCCTGTACAAAGCCATCGGCATAGCCGCGAACCGAATCGGCGGTCATCCAGACAGTGCGCAAGGCACCGTTGGTGTCTTGATTGCGCCCCCACCATATCGGCTCCGCGTCGGGGAGCACGATCACGCCTTGGTGCACATAAAATGACCAACCGTCATATCCTGTTAACCAGGCTTGGTTACTTGGGTCCGTAACAAACAGCGCGTCCAACCCACGATCGGCCATTTCGGCACGAACCAGATCCAGTCGGCGGTCATATTCTGCGGAGGAGAACGGCAAATCTAGTGCAGGCATTATAGTTGTCCTAGGGTCATTCAGGCCAGAGTGCGTCAACTTTGGGCGACGAGCAAACGAATACCGAAACTGATACTGCTTAGATAGCGGGCAAATAAACTGAATATTTAATAAATACCGATTTTCTTCCCGCAATTGGCGCGTTCTGCCCAAAACTGTCGTTAATTGGTTGCAAACAACAAGCCACCCCGCTTTAACTTTGGGTCAATGAGGGCGCAATAACGTCACAACCAACGGGGAGCCAACTTTTGGCAGATACTTCAGCAACAAGTGCGTTTGTCGAATTCGAACGCGTGCAAAAAAGTTATGACGGTGAAAATCTTGTTGTAAAAGACCTGAACCTGTCTATGCCCAAGGGCGAATTTCTCACAATGCTAGGCCCATCAGGATCAGGCAAAACGACCTGCCTGATGATGCTTGCCGGTTTTGAAACGGCCACCCACGGCGACATCCGTCTTGATGGCAAGTCGATCAACAACATCCCGCCGCACAAACGCGGCATCGGCATGGTCTTCCAGAACTATGCGCTGTTCCCGCACATGACCGTTGCCGAAAACCTCGCCTTTCCGCTTGAGGTTCGCAAAATCGGGAAATCCGTGCGTGAGCAAAAGGTCAAGACGGCGCTCGATCGCGTGCAGATGGGTGATTTCGGTGGTCGCCGCCCTGCGCAGCTATCCGGGGGGCAACAGCAGCGCGTCGCGTTGGCCCGCGCCTTGGTTTTCGAACCCGAACTGGTGTTGATGGACGAACCACTTGGTGCGCTTGACAAGCAGCTTCGCGAAACCCTGCAATTTGAAATCACACACCTTGCCCACGAATTGGGAATTACAGTGGTATACGTCACCCACGACCAAACCGAAGCGCTGACCATGTCAGATCGGGTGGCCGTGTTCGAGAACGGCCGGATCCAGCAACTTGCCCCGCCGGATCAGCTTTACGAAGAACCGGAAAACAGCTTTGTTGCGCAGTTCATCGGTGAAAACAACACCCTGGAAGGTGTGGTGAAAGAGATCAAAGGCGGCACGTGTCTGGTTCAACTGGACGGCGGCGGTATGATCGAGGCAAAGCCGATCAACGTGACACAGGCCGGTGAACGCACCCGTGTTTCGATCCGCCCCGAGCGGGTTGAGTTCAACAAGGACCGGATGCCGGAAGGCGCGCATACTCTTAAGGCCGAAGTGCTTGAATTTGTTTATATGGGCGACATTTTCCGCACGCGCCTGCGTGTCGCCGGTACGGACAACTTTATTATCAAGACACGCAACGCACCTGATCAAGTGCGCTTGCAGCCAGGTCAGCAAATAGAAATCGGCTGGCTCGCAGAAGATTGCCGTGCGCTGGACGCCTAGGCGTCAGGCGACGGATCACCGCCCAACGATCGGCGGTATAGCACGAGGCTGTGATTAAGCCCGATATCACAGCCTCAAGACCCACACGGGCATATAATTGGGAGACTACTGTATGAAATTTACCACAACACTTCTCGCGACGTCAGCGCTTATCGGCGCGGGTACGTTCGCACTTGCCGACGCTCACGGTAATATGGCGAATGAGATGACACTCGTTTCCTGGGGTGGCGCATACCAAGCCAGCCAAGACAAGGCTTATCTTCAGCCTTACCTTAAGAACAACCCTGGCGTGACCGGCGTGTGGGACGAAAGCTCCAACGAAGCGGTCGCCAAGCTGCGTGCGATGAACGAAGCGGGCAACATCACCTGGGATCTTGTTGACGTCGTGGCGGCCGATGCAATTCGTCTGTGCGACGAAGGCTTGGCAATGGAAATCGACGCCGACGAGCTGCTCGCAGCGGCACCTGACGGAACGCCCGCATCCGAAGATTTCGGCGACCTGCTGGTCAGCGATTGTTTCATCCCGCAGATCGTGTATTCGACTACGTTCGGCTACCGCACAGATATGGTTGGTGACACACCACCGACAAAAATCTGCGACGTGTTCGATCTGGAAGCCTACCCAGGCAAGCGCGCGCTTGAAAAGCGTCCGATCAACAACATGGAATGGGCACTGCTGTGCGACGGCGTGCCAAAAGATGAAGTCTACGACGTTCTAGCGACACCTGAAGGTCAGGAAAAAGCCTTGGCCAAGCTCGATACCATCAAGGACAGCGTAATCTGGTGGTCTGCCGGTGCTGACACTCCTCAGCTTCTGGCCGACGGCGAAGTCGTGATGGGCTCCACTTATAACGGGCGTCTTTTCAGCGTTATCGAAGAGCAAAAGCAACCCGTTGCGATGCTTTGGGACGCGCAGGTGTTTGACCTTGACGGTTGGATCATTCCTGCGGGCTTGCCAGCAGATCGCTTGGCACGCGTAAAAGACTTCGTGAAATTCGCCACCGACACACAGCGTCTGGCGGATCAATCGCAGTATATCAGCTATGGCCCTGCACGTCTGTCCTCGGCTCCTATGGTCGGCAAGCACGCTGATCTTGGCATCGACATGGCACCCCACATGCCCACAGACCCCAAGAATGCGGCGAACACATTCTTGTACAACTACGAGTTCTGGGCAGATTATCGCGATGATATCGACGCGAAGTTCCAGGCTTGGTTGGCACAATAAACCACTAAACCGTTTGGAGGGGGCCACACAGGCCCCTTCCCGCCTTTTGTGCACTCCCTTTCCAGACTTCCACACCGACCTAATCCCATGGGGCCGATATGAGCGACACAGTCGACGCAACGAATATTCCAGGCGAAAAATCAGGCCCAATGCTGGCGGCTGATGGCACGCCGCTCAAGCGTAGCCTCCGACGCGCGCTGCGACGCCAAAAGATGAGCGCCCTGCTGTTGATCGCACCCCTTCTGATCTTCATCTTGATAACTTTCATCGCCCCGATCGCCGACATGCTTTTCCGTTCGGTCGAAAACGAGATCGTCCAAGATACGCTTCCGCGCACGACTGCGATACTTGAAACCTGGGACAGCGAAAGTGGCAACGTCCCGGACACGCCTGTCTTCAAAGCACTCTACCAAGACATCTTCATTGCCCAGGAACGTAAGTTACACACCCGGCTTGGGTCACGGCTGAACTACGAACTCACCGGCGCATCGTCGCTTTTCCGCAAATCCGGTCGTGGGGTTGGCGACATCGGCGAAGTCTATCAAGACCAATTCGAGGACATGAACGCTTTTTGGAAAAAAGGCGAAAACTGGAATGACATTCTTGGGTCCGACGCGTGGTTGGCCGAGATCAAAAGCTGGAAGAAAGCTTCCGGTCAGGCCCAGCCCCCCTTCGAGATACGTGCTCAGATCGCTGAAATATTACCCCAGACCGCAGCCTTCTATCAGATTTTCGCTGATTTCACCCAAAACGAAAAAAACAGTAATCTGTACAAGAAAGACCCGTGGGAGCTTATCTACTCCGCTTTCTACGATGATTTGACAGGCGCGAACGCCGCCCGGATTGACACCTATACCGGCCCGGGTGCGGCTGAGCTCTCCGAGGCCAAAGCCGCCGCAGCCAACTTCGAAACCGTGGATTACAAGGCGGCCTTTGGCGATATCGACAAGGACTGGTTGAAGATGCCCATCTGGGATACCATCCGCGCCTATAGTCCACGATTTACAAACGGTTACTTTCTGAACGCCGTGGACATGCAGAAGTCTGAAAACGGCCCGGAATTGCGGCCTGAAAACCAGCGCATCTATGCCACGCTGTTTTTACGCACGTTGTTCATGTCTACAGTCATTACACTCAGCTGCATACTTTTGGGATACCCGGTCGGCTGGATACTGGCGAATTTACCGGCGCGCACCGCCAATCTGCTGATGATACTTGTATTGCTACCCTTCTGGACATCGCTTCTGGTGCGCACATCGGCGTGGAAAGTCATGTTGCAACAGCAAGGCGTGGTGAATGACACGCTTGTTTGGTTGGGTATCGTCGCCGACGATAGCCGCCTGGCATTGATCAACAACCAGACCGGCACGATCATCGCAATGACACACATCCTGCTCCCGTTCATGATCCTGCCGCTTTATTCGGTCATGCAAACAATTCCGCCAAGTTATCTGCGTGCGGCCAAATCGCTGGGGGCCACCAATTGGACCGCTTTCTGGCGGGTATATTTTCCGCAATCCGTGCCCGGCATCGGTGCGGGATCGATCCTCGTGTTCATCCTGTCGATCGGCTATTACATCACACCCGAGATTGTCGGCGGGACCACAGGGACCTTTATCTCGAACCGCATCGCATACCACATCTCCAGCTCTCTGAATTGGGGGCTCGCGGCAGCTCTCGGGGCAATCCTGCTCGCCGTTGTTCTGGGTCTCTACTATGCCTACGACAAAATTGTCGGCATCGATAACGTGAAACTGGGAGGCTAAAAGACATGGTCGCACTCACACCCATCTCCCGCAAGCCGGTTGGCTTTTATGTTCCCACGGTTGCCGCCGCCGGTGCCTTTCTCGGCCTGTTTGTAGGTACATCCCAAGGCAGCGGTATTCTGGGGATCCTCGTCGGTGCAATAGTCGCGGGTGCCCTCGCCTTCGTGCTTACCCAGATCGTCAAGAACGAAACAGTTGCCCGGTGGGCCACCGTCCTCGCGTTTGCTGTAATCGGCCTGTTGCTAGGGGGCATTCCTGCCCTGGTGCTCGGTGCGATCTTTGGCTGGTTCTTCGCCTGGTTCAGTTTTTGGCTGTACGAAGGTCGTTACCGTGCCAAAATCGCCCCCTACCTGACCCCGGGTCAGGTCCTGTGGCATTTCACCTTTCGCGTTATCTGCGGGGCCATCCTGGTGTTCCTGATTACGCCTATTCTGGTGGTCATACCACTCAGCTTCAACGCTGAGAATTTCTTCACCTTCACCCCGAAAATGCTCAGCTTCGATCCCGAAGGCTATTCCCTGAAACACTACCGCGACTTCTTCACAAGCTCGGCTTGGCAGGGCGCGGTCTGGAACTCGATCAAGATCGCGCCAGCCGCGACCCTGCTGTCGGTCAGCTTCGGCACATTGGCCGCAATCGGCCTCAGCCAACAGCACGTACCCTTTCGCCGGGCGATCATGGCAATCCTGATTTCGCCGATGATCGTACCGCTGATCATCTCGGCGGCTGGCATGTATTTCTTTTACAGCCGTGTCGGGCTTCAAGGTACTTACCTGGGCGTCGTGCTTGCACACGCCGCGTTGGGTATTCCCTTTGTAATCATCACCGTTACCGCTACCTTGGTCGGGTTCGACAGGTCCCTCACCCGTGCCGCGGCGAATATGGGGGCCAATCCGGTAACGACCTTCTTCCGAGTTCAGA
>TARA_R110002073_G_scaffold40137_2_pt1 | contig 26645 bp, 21 predicted proteins | sample TARA_R110002073 | Tara Oceans TARA_R110002073 (sample SAMEA4397174) | marine metagenome | biome: Polar Biome; feature: [DCM] deep chlorophyll maximum layer (ENVO:01000326); material: water (ENVO:00002006), including particulate matter (ENVO:01000060) such as... | depth 40 m | reverse complement strand
GTGTCGGTGTCGCCACTGCGCCGACCCAGCGGCTCCAGTTGGATGGCGATCACGGCCCAGCCGTGGTTGCGCCCCTCGGTGGTGCCGTAGAAGTCGGTATCGTGGTGTCCGACCTGACTGGTAATCGCCAGCAGGTCTTCCGCTGCCACAAAATCGCGCAGTTCGGCCTCCATCCGCGCTACCGCTTCGACCGTTTCCTCAAAGCGACTGCCGACCGGCATCTCGACCTTGATTTGCACGGTATCGATATCGACATCGGGATACATACTGAAATTGATCGTCTGGTAGCCGATCGCCATAACCGCGATAAAAACGGCGATGAACGTACCCAGCGTCAGATAGCGGCGTTGCAGCCAGCCACTGATACTGCGGTGATAAAACTCACGCAAACGCTCAAACAAGCGAGCGCGCTGCTTAACTTCACGCTGCGGGACGTGAGCGAGGTGAGCAGGCAAGAGACACAGGCTCTCGAACAATGAGGCCATTAACAGGACGATCACGGCCAGTGGGAACGGCAACATAAACTCCCCGTTGGGACCGTCCAGAAACATCAGCGGCGCAAACGCCAACATGGTCGTCACCGCACTGAAAATAACGGGCTGCGCCACCTGTACCGTACCGAGAATACTGGCCTCTCGCATGCCCGCGCCCTGGACCCGCAAGCGCTGTACATTTTCACTGACCACTACGGCATCGTCGACGAGGATACCCATTAGCAACACGATCGCCGTCAGGCTCATCGCATTGATGGTGACATCGATAGCCGCCAGCCCCAGGAAAGACAGGCAAACAGCAAATGGAATACCCACCGCCACCCACAGGGCAAAGCGCAGCTCGAGAAAATAGCAGAGCAGCAACAGCACTGAAACCAGGCCCAGGATGGCATTGCCGCCGAGCACATCCAACATATTTGCGGTGAGACGCGAAATGTCTGCCACCATGACCAGCTCGACTCCCGCCGGTAGCGAAAAGCCCTCGACAAACTCGCGCACGTTCGCGGCCGTGTGGACCTCATCGGCCAGCGCCTTGCGACGGGCCTGCAGCGCGATGCTTACCCTGCCATCGACGCGCGACTGTACATCCCAATCCTCGTAATCCGCCACCACTGTGGCGACATCCCGCAGCAAGACGGTATTCCCGGGAGCACCAGAGCGCACCACTACGGTCTCGACGTCACGCGGATCCCGAAACTGACCGACTGCGACAATCTTTTTCTCTGCCAGGAAAGAATCGATAGAACCGCCGCTATCGCGCAGATTGCGCGCGCGAATCGCCGAAATGATCTCATCGTGGCTGATTCCCAGACGCGCCAGTTTTTCCGGCTGCAGCAGAATACGCACCTCCGGGCGTCGATAGCCGAGCTTCTCCACGCTGGCAATGCCGTCGACCTCGCGCAATCCGTCAGCCACATTGCGGGCGACATCGCGCAGCAGGGCCTCGGGCACATCGCCTGTGACATGGACTTCCATCACCGGCGTGACCGCCGCCGACAATGCTTCGACCAGCGGTTTCTCCAACAGGTCATTCGGCAGCCGTGTGGCCGCGCGGTCCACTGCCTGTTGTATATCGCGCATAATGTCCTGTTTATCTGCCGTCACCAGATCCAGGTTAAGCGTGATAACGGACAGGCTTTCCATACTGTTGGAGTACAGCTTCTTGATACCTTCTACTTCCAGCAGCTCCTCTTCCAGCGGCAGGGTAATACCGAGTTCCACCTCCTCCGGGCCGGCACCGGACTTGATCGTGGTGATGTTGACCACCGCCATATCGACATTGGGGTTGTACTCATAACGCATGTCGGCGATGGTCATATAGCCGAGCATAAAGACCATCACCATGATCATATTGACCACCAGTGGCCTGTCGACAAACCAGCTAATCAGCGAGCGCATCGCAACTACTCTGCGCGGCGCACGGTGACGGCATCACCGTCGAGCAACAGCGATTGCCCGGCGACAACCACCTTGTCGCCGGCTGCGAGACCCTCCAGAATTTGCAGGCGGTTGCTGAAACCCGCCGCCAACAGCGGCTCGCGCATATGCGCTATACCCTGCTCCACAACGAACACCACCCTGCGCCGGTCGCGGTCCACGAGCGCGGATTCGGGCAGCAAAAGTGCTCCCGGAAAGCTTATCCCCTGTAACGCTGCAGTGGCCGTCATACCAGGGCGCAGCGCGTCCGTTTCACCCATCAGTATGAGTTTCACGGGGAAGTTGCCGGTTGCCGGATCCGCATTGACGCCGACCCACTCTATACTGGCCTCGTATGCCCTGCCCGCGATTCCCGACACGGTTACCTGTGCAGGGTCACCCGATCTAATGCGCGCGATATCGGCCTCGCTGACCCAGGTTTGTACACGCAGGCCCTGAACCGCTTGCAGAGTGACCAGGCTGGACCCCGCCTGCACCGCTTCACCGACCTCCACAGCACGAACATCCACCAGGCCCTCGGTGGGGCTGAAAATACGGGTATCGGCCAGCTCGCGTTGCGCCAGTTGTGCACTGGAGAGGGCCTGCTGGTATGCGGAAGTCGCCAGGTCAACAGCCAGTTGTGCACTGTCGAGCACTTCTTTGGAAATGGTTTCCTGCTCGGCCAGGTTACGCCGCCGCTGCAGTTTTAATCGCGCCTCTTTCAATGCTGCCAGTGCATGCTGCACTCGCTGCTGGGCCTGTTCGACAGCGAACTGGCGCTTCTCGGGATCCAGTTCGAGCAACAATTGCCCGGCCTTCACCCTATCGCCTTCATTGACGTACACAGCCGATACCGTACCGGACAGCTCAGCCGCCACATTCACCTCTTCCAACGCTTCCAACACACCAAAGGTATTGATGCTGGCCTGCCAGGTTTGCGGCTGCAACTCCTGGACTGTTACCTCTGCAATATGCGGCTTTGCGTCTTCGCTGACTGTGGGCTCAGCTGTATCGCTACAGCCAGACAGCGACAGTGAAGCGAGAAATGCGAAAATGCAGCGCGCAGCAACCAACGTCCCTTTCTGGCACGGAAGGTATCGCATGCGGAGTGTAGACAACAGCATAGAGCGGCGGGCTCCCTTTTACGAGTGGCTCATCTTGTCCCGCCCGCATGGTACCGTTTGAGGCCGAATAGTCCACCTTATAAATTCGGGTTGCCGCTTGAGTTTGCCATGGCAAGCCCCCGTTCACATCACACCCTGCCATTTCCAGTTGCGAACCTCTGGCATATCCTGCCCATGCTTGTTGATGTACTGACGGTGCTCAACCAGTTTATCCTTCAGTTGCTGTTTCAGGTAGATACCTTTGGCGCCAGTTTTTGGCACCCGGTCTATGACATCCATTACCAGGTGATAGCGATCCAGGTCGTTCAGTACAGTCATATCGAACGGGGTAGTAACTGTGCCCTCTTCCTTGTAACCACGAACGTGAAGGTTGGCGTGATTGGTGCGCCGATAGGCCAGCCGATGGATAAGCCAGGGGTAGGCGTGAAAGGCGAAGATTACCGGCCTGTCCCTGGTGAACAATTCATCGAAATCCATGTCGCTCAAACCGTGAGGGTGTTCCGAGGGCGGTTGTAACTTCATCAGATCGACCACATTCACCACGCGTATCTTCAGCTCCGGTAAGAGTTCGCGCAGAATGGACACCGCAGCGAGTGTTTCAAGCGTCGGCACGTCGCCACAGCAGGCCATCACCACGTCGGGGGTTACACCCTGATCGTTGCTCGCCCACTGCCAGATGCCGATGCCCTGAGCGCAATGCTTGATCGCAGCATCTATCGTCAGCCATTGCGGCGCCGGATGTTTACCGGCCACAACCACATTGACATAGTGACGACTGCGCAGGCAGTGATCCATTACCGATAACAGGCAATTGGCGTCTGGCGGAAAATAGGCGCGCACTATCTCCGCTTTTTTGTTGACCACCTGATCGATAAAGCCCGGGTCCTGGTGAGTGAAGCCGTTGTGATCCTGTCGCCACACGTGCGAGGCCAGTAAGTAGTTCAGCGAGGCGATCTTGCGCCGCCATGGCAGCTGAGCGGACACTTTTAACCACTTGGCGTGCTGGTTGAACATGGAATCCACGATGTGAATAAAGGCTTCATAGCAATTGAACAAGCCGTGGCGGCCGGTGAGAAGATAGCCTTCCAGCCAGCCCTCGCATTGGTGCTCGCTGAGCATTTCCACCACACGCCCGCCAGGCGCCAGAAATTCATCACTCGCAAGCGTCTCGGCATCCCACTGCCGATTGGTGTTTTCAAACAGTGCGGCCAGGCCGTTGGACAGCGTCTCGTCGGGACCGAACACGCGGAAATTTTTGTGCGTGTCGTTCAGCGCCTGGATGTCGCGGAGAAAAGGCCCCAGTACCCGCGTATCGCCTATCCCCGAAACACCAGGCGCTTGAACCTCAACCGCGTAGTCGCGAAAATCCGGCATACGCAGATCACGCAGCAGCATGCCGCCATTCGCGTGCGGGTTCGCGCCCATACGTCGCTCGCCGCTCGGGGCCAGTTGCGCGAGTTCATCACTGAGCCGACCGTCCTCAGTGAACAATTCCTCCGGGCGATAGCTCCGCAGCCACTGCTCCAGCAGTGCAAGATGCTCGGGACGCGCCTTCGGATCAGTAACAGGCACCTGGTGTGCACGAAAGGTGCCCTCGATGTGTTTGCCATCGACCATTTTTGGCCCGGTCCACCCTTTCGGGGAATTGAGGACGATCATCGGCCAGCGTGGGCGCGGGTATTCCTCACCACTTTCAGCCGCGGCGCGTGCCTGCAGTTGAAAGGTCCTGATCTGTTCAATCGCTGTATCCAATGCGCACGCCATCGCCTCGTGCATCAGGGCGGGGTCGTGACCTTCCACAAACAATGGCTCCCAACCATAGCCGCGCAGCAATTGTTCCAACTCCTCGTGTCCGATGCGTGCCAGGATTGTCGGATTGGCGATCTTGTAGCCGTTGAGGTGCAGGATGGGCAACACTGCGCCGTCATTGGCCGGATTGAGGAACTTGTTGGAATGCCAGGCAGTGGCGAGTGGCCCGGTTTCCGCCTCGCCATCACCCACCACGCAGGCTGCGATCAGGTCAGGATTGTCGAATACCGCGCCGAAGGCATGACTGAGCGAGTAGCCGAGTTCCCCACCCTCGTGAATCGAACCGGGGCATTCAGGTGACGCATGGCTGGGAATACCGCCTGGAAAGGAGAACTGCAGAAACAACTTCTGCAGCCCGGCCTCATCCTGACTGATATTCGGGTAGATCTCGCTATAGGTGCCCTCCAGATACGTGTTGGCTACCACCGTCGGGCCGCCATGGCCGGGCCCGCAGATATAAATCATATTCAAATCGTACTGTTTGATGACGCGATTCAAATGCACATAAATAAAATTCTGTCCTGGCGTTGTACCCCAGTGGCCCAACAACATGTGTTTGATATCAGTGGGCACCAGGGGGCGCTTCAACAACGGATTGTCGCGAAGATAAATCTGCCCCACCGACAGATAGTTCGCAGCCCGCCAGTAGGCATCCATTCTGTCCAGCAGTTGCGGTGCCAGCACGTTCACATTCACAGACTAAATACCCCTTGTTGTAGAACAACCGAGCAGGCGGCTGACTGATCTGGCAATCATGAGCTCTTCGTCAGTACGAATAACACGCACGACAGTGGCGCTGTTGTCAGTGGAGACCAGGGCTGCGTTATCCCGGTTGCGCTCCGCATTGAGCTGAATGCCAAGGAACTCCATTCCATCGCAAATCCGCTCACGGATGACTGGCGCGTTTTCACCGATGCCACCGGTGAATACCAGTGTGTCGACACCGCCAAGCACGGCGGCAAATGAGCCGATCCACTTTTTGACCTGGTAGCAGAACAATGCTGTGGCCTCTGCTGCGCGGGCATCATGCTCCTCGCACGCCAGCAAATCGCGGATATCGGAACTCACTTCAGACACGCCGAGCAGGCCGGACTCGTGATTCACCATTCTCTGGAACTCCACTGCTGTCATGTGCTGCGTTTGCGCGAGGTAATAGACCAGGCCCGGATCCAGATCACCGCTGCGCGTGCTCATCATCAGTCCCGCCGCTGGTGTAAATCCCATACTCGTATCAACGCTTGCGCCATTGCGCACGGCGGCCAGGCTGGCGCCATTGCCAAGATGAGCGAGAATCACCCGGCCGCCTGTTGCTGCCTCGTCACCCAGACGCGTCAATTCTTCCAGCAAGTACTCAAAGGATAGACCATGGAAGCCATAGCGCTCGACGCCGTCGGTCTGATAGCGACGCGGGATAGTCAGCAATTTGGCGATACGGGGCATGCTGCGATGGAAGGCGGTGTCAAAACAGGCTATCTGCAACAGGTCGGGATGCCGTTGCTGAACGGCTTCAATCAACTGCAGCTCGCGTGGCATGTGCTCAGGGTCGAAGGGTGTGATGCGACGCAAATCAGCTAGCAACTGTGGTGTGAGTTGCTGCGGCTTTGTGTGTTGCATGCCGTGCACCACACGATGGCCTACTGCCGCGACTGCGGAAAACTCTGGCTGCGTATCGAGCCACTCCATGAGCGCCGATACAGCGACACCGTGATCGCTTGCGTCGATATCCTGGCAGTATCGCTGTTTGTCATCCGCATCACGTACACTGATGTTGGCCGCGCTGAATCCAATACGCTCCACTTTTCCGCGCAGCAATGTTCGAAACTCCGGCTCAAGCTCATACAAGGCAAATCGGATACTTGAGGAACCAGCGTTGATCGACAACATAGTGGTATTCATGGCTTTACCAGATCACATCCCTCGTGGCTTGTGTTTCCCGGCAAGGTGACCAGCTCGCACTTCAACCGTATGCCAAAGGCCTGAACGCCGCACTTTATGCGGCTGACATACGCCATCGCCACCTGAAAGAACCACTGTCTAACCCCAATTACGAAGATACTGAATCACTGCGATCAACGCGGGATAGCGCCGATCCCACAAAGAATAATCCAACAGAAACCAGGTTATGTCCAGAAACCACAGATCGCTGTTCGTCGCTAGCCGCGTGTATGGCTGCTGCCGCGCCCTATATGTGCGTTTCTTTAGCCACCGCCTTGATCGCGTGTGCACAATGGTCGCCACCCGACCCGACAACTTCCGGTCATACGGATGCGGTAATCGGGTTTTCCGCTCTGAGGAGACTTCATATGACTGTTATCGAACCAATGCTGCTTATCGCTCGGCTGATTGCAACCTTGGCGATTGGGCATCGACCGCGTTGCGCATCAGTGCCTCCCAGTTGCAACGAGTCAGGAAGAGGCTTTGCGGGACTGGGGGACCGTTCGGCAGAAGTCATTGAGCAACGTCATCAACTTATCGCGTTCTCCCTTCGCTTCCCTGGTTGACGACACCAGGTGTTCAGGGCGTATTTCCCGGTCGAGGAACAATTCCCCACTGGCATCGCGCGCCTCGGTAGCTACAGCCAGCCACACGATGGTGTCGGCTCCCTCTTCAAGGGAGCGCAGTACCGGTTTGGTCAACCTGCGAAACTGCGGAAGTGCCTCTCGCACACCCGGCGTATCAGCCCAGCCGGGGTGCATGGCGTTAACAACGATACCCTCATCTGCCCACTTTTCTGACCAAATCTGCGTCAACACCATAAGCGCTCGTTTCTGACGTGCGTACGCCGTGCTGCCGGAGTATTCAGTATCATCCGGCATCTGTAGCTTATCGACCTCCAACTTCTGGCTGTACATCCCGCCTGATACCACATTGATGACGCGGGGCGAAGGTGCCTTGGCGAGCAGGGGTTTCAGGCCCTCGGTCAAGCGGTATGGGCTGAGTAGTAACAGCGCAAAACTCTGTTCCAAACCTTCGCTTGTCTCTGCTCTTGGATTAAACAGTGCACCGGCATTATTGATCAGCACATCGAGCGGTTTGCCGCGCTTTTTCATGCGCGCGACCAGCGCATCCACATCGCTCATCAGGCTCAGGTCGGCGAGTTCATAGCGGACCGCTGTGTTGCCTGTTTCACGTTTGATTTCCGCAACGGTGTGCTCTGCCTTCTCGCGATTGCGCATGACGAGAGTCAGCTGTGCTCCCCGCCGTGCCAGTTCCGATGCGGCAGCAAATCCCAGCCCGGAGGAAGCACCGGTAATCAGCATGTGCTGGTCTTTCACATAAGCGGACATCGGGTTGAAGTGCTTGCGCCCCAGGGTATAGCCCAGACGTGAGAACATGGCCACGCCGGGTAGCACCAATCGATCAGCGATGCATGTGAAACGCGAGGTCTGCTTGAGTGGGAAACCGTCCTGCAGTGCCTCGGCCAGGCCCGCAACCGACTCCCTGCCCATTTTCTCGAGCCCCTTGTTGGAGAGGGCTGCGAGCGAGGAGACCAGAGGCTTGAAATTGAATACTGCGCGGTAATCAAGCAGGGTACCGGCGGCGGTGCTGGACAGGGTGATAACATCCTCCACATCAAAGAATGCGCAACTTCCCCTGAGCTCGATTCGGCTGTGTTCCTGTAGCGCCTGAACGGTATAGAGCAGTGTTACGCTGCCCACGGGCAGCGCACAAACCACTTCGAACTGAGTCCCCACGATAATCGCGCCTGGCGTCAGTTTGCGGGCGCGAAGCACCGTTGGATCCCATTCAGCCGTGGTGGCGAAATCACTGACATAGGCATAGACTTCCTCGATGGGACGATTAACCTCTGCGGTTTCATGCAAAACAGTCATGTAGGTGCTCTCGATAGTTTCATTGGATAAGCATACGCCTCGCACACACAAATGGCTCACTGTGGGCTTCGAACTGGCGGGGAAGATTGGCTGCGGTAAACCTATGCAAAGGCTTTGGAATCAGCAGATCTGGTGTCTGCATAGGCCGCCAATGCTGCCTCTCTGGCATCCCGATGATCCACGATCGGCAGAGGATAGTCAGTGGGAAGCGCTATCCCTGCCTCCTGCAAGACCTGCTTCGGCGCGGACCACGGCTGGTGCAGGTAGCGATCAGGCAGCGGCGCCAACTCTGGCACCCAACGCCTGACATAATCACCCTCCCTGTCGAATTTTTCTCCCTGGGTCGTCGGGTTGAAAATTCGAAAGTACGGTGACGCGTCTGCACCACTGCCCGCTACCCACTGCCACCCGCAGGCGTTGTTGGCCAGATCCGCATCCACCAGCGTATCCCAGAACCAGCGCTGACCCGCACGCCAGTTGACGAGCAGGTGTTTGCATAGAAAAGAGGCAACCACCATCCTCACCCGGTTGTGCATATAACCGGTCTGCCACAACTCACGCATACCGGCATCGACAATGGGGTAGCCGGTTCGACCCTGCTGCCATGCCCGCAACTCTCTCGCACCACCGACCCACGGGAAGGCAGCGAAATCGGCCTTGAAGGGCTCATCGGGCATCGTCGGGAAGTGGAATAGCAAATGGTGGGAGAACTCGCGCCACCCCAGTTCGCTCAAAAACTTGTCTGTTTCCTCCTGTAGTACAGGGCTCATCAGTCCAGCTTGCCGGGCGGCGTGAAACACTCTGGCCGGAGCAATCTCACCAAAATGCAGATGTGCGGACAAACGCGAGGTCACACTGCGAGCAGGATAGTTTCGCCCGATGTCATAGTCGCCCACAGCACCCCCGAGAAATCGCTTGAGTTTGGCATGGGCGTGGCTCTCTCCCGGTTGCCACAGCTCGCTCCAGGACTTTGCCCAGTTGGGCTTGTCGGGAAGCAGCGCCCAGTCATCCAGTGATTCCGGGTGTATGCCATGCGCCGACCAGCGGGAGAAGTGGACCCGGACGCTGGGCTCAAGCGTCACAGGCAGGTCACGGCATTTGCGCCAGAATGGCGTAAACACCTTGAAGGGGGTGCCTCCCTGCGTACTGACAGTTTCCGGCTCCCACAACAGTGAGCCACTGAAACGCTTTAGCTCGACCCCCTGCTTCGCCAGAGAAGTATGTAGCTCCACTTCCAGTTGGCGCGCCCAGGGTTCGTACTGCCTGGAGCAGCAGACCAGATCGGCGCCGCACTGCACAGCGACACGTGCCAGAACAGTGTCGGGTCGGCCACTGGCAAGATGGAGTTCGCCGCCCGTCCTTTCAATATCCCGCGATAACGCCATCAGGCTGTGATGCAGCCACCAGCGACTGGCGCCGCCCATTTGCCACTGGCCCGGGCTTTCATCGTCCAGAATATAACACGCCAGTACCGGGCGTCCGGTGGCCATGGCTGCATTGAGCCCACGCAGGTCTCGCACCCTGAGATCCTGGCGGAACCAGTAGATTACCGGGCTCTGCCTATCGGTGGTATTCGAGGCTGCCATCACCTTTCAGGCCGTATCATTACTGCATCCACTTCACGGCGTTCAAGCAGGCCGATAGTCAGGCTTGGCCATGGCCAACTGGACGGTACCGATAATCCGCTCACGGAACCCGCCTTCGCAGTAACACAGGTAGAACTCCCACATGCGGACAAACTCCTCGCTAAAGCCCATGTGGCGCACCGCTTCGATATTGGCGAGAAAGCGCTTTCGCCAATGCGCCAGTGTGACGGCATAATCGCTGGTAATATCGCGCAGGTGCACGACTTGCATATCCGTATCGCGTGCGATGTGATCGGCCATCACCGCAATGGAGGGCAGGCTGCCACCGGGGAAAATGTAACGCTTGATAAAATCCACAGAGTCACGAGCGCTCTTGTAGCGCTGATCTGCGACAGTGATCGCCTGGATTACCATCTTGCCATCGGCCTTCAACAACGCAGCGCAGACCTGGAAGTAGTTCTGGTAAAACTCGTGGCCGACCGCCTCTATCATTTCAATGGATACGAGCTTGTCGTACTGGCCGGTGAGGTTGCGGTAGTCCTCGCATAACAGGGTAATCCGGTGCGACAGGCCCTCGGCTTCCACCCTGGCACAGGCGTGTTCATATTGCTCCTTTGAGATCGTGGTGGTGGTGACACGACACCCAAAGTATTTTGCCGCGTGTATCGCCATACCGCCCCAACCTGTACCGATCTCCAGCAGGTGGTCCCCCGGCTTCAGCTCGAGTTGCCGGCACAGTTCGTCCAGTTTGGCTTCCGAGGCCGCCTCCAGAGTCATCGCCGGATCACTGAATATCGCCGACGAATACATCATCGTCGGATCCAGGAACAGGCGAAAGAAATCGTTGCCCAGGTCGTAATGCGCCGCAATATTCACCTGCGAACCCTTGCGCGTATTCCGGTTCAAGCGGTGGGCGAGCTTCAGTGCAAGTTTTGCCAGGAACGACTGCCGCGCTTCAAAACGATCGAGCACGACAAGGTTTGCGCTGAACAGGCGCGTCACTTCCACCGGCGCGGGTGACGACCAGTACCCCTTGATGTAGGCCTCGCCAGCTGCGATAGAACCGCCCGCCAGCATTTGCCCGTACATAGCCGGATTATGAATGTGCACCTCCGCCTGCGGCTCCTGTGCTCCGCCCTCCTTGCCAAAATGATGGCTCAGCGGCCCTTCGTGCAAGGTCAGGGAACCGACCTGCAATTTGCCCAGCATCCTGAACACTGCCTCGCGGGCAAACTTTTCACCTATCCGCGCGCGGCGCGTCTGTGGCAGGCGCAGCGCACCTATGCTGACTTCACTCATTTCTCGCTCCTATTACCTGACTCTTGGGGGCATTGTGTTTGGGGTGGGAGTAGACCGGTACGCCCTTCAGATACAGGCGCAGCGCCTGCCAGTAGATGGCCAGCGCAACTTTCGCAGTCATCAGGGGGTAACGGATCAGTAATCTGTGCATATTGGCGCTCGTCATCGGCTTTGCCGACAGCGTCAATGTGGCATCGAACACCTTGTCACTGCGCACCGTGTTTTCCATATGCAACACCAGGCGGCGGGAAGGTGTATTGCTACGCCAGTGGTACCGCATGGCCATGGGGTTGAACGGGGAGACATGGAACTGCTTGTCAAAGTCGGTTCTCAGCCACACTCCGCTATCCGGACCCGGCAACACGTAACTGTGACGCTCATTCCAGGGCGTATTGTTCACCTCAGCGACCACATACTTCAGGCGTGTTTCGTCGGCGTTGAAACAGTAATAACAGGCTATCGGGTTCATCACATACCCGAAATAGCGCAGGTTGGCCAGGAGATAAATCGGCCCTGTCTGCTGTGCGCCAGTTTCCTCGTAAATCCGTCTTCGCACCTCGTCCTGCAGGGGCACATCGGGGTCGCCCAGAAAATCACTGCGCCGAAACTCCGCCAGAGCCGGCCCGGTGGCAGACCAGAAACGCTGCTTGCCCAGCAGCTCAGGCACCTCATCCAGGCACAGATAGACCATCGCAACCTGATATCGGAATTCGTGCAGACGCGGTGACAGCCGCCGGTGCCTGAGGCTACCCTCGTAGATACGGGACTTCACGCGACCGCGCGCTCCCGGTTTGACAGCGCGTTGGCGACACGCTGCGCACTGACCACGCCGTCTTCATGAAAACCGTTGTGCCAGTAGGCGCCGCAGAACCAGGTCCTGGAGACACCATTAATCTCGGCCCAGCGCTGCTGTGCCTGCATCCCGTGTAGCGAGAATACAGGGTGGTCGTACTGGAACTGACCCAGAATCATATTCGGATTAATCGCGGCGGTGTTGTTCAGTGTGACGCAAAACGTCTCCGGCGCATCAATGCCCTGCAGGATATTCATATTGTACGTCACCACCGCACGGTCATCGCGCTGGCCGAGCGTGTAGTTCCAGCTGGACCAGGTTTTGGTATTCCGCGGCAGCATACGGATGTCCGTGTGCAGCACCACGTCATTGCTCTGGTAGGGAATGGCTCCCAGAATCTCCCGCTCTGCCTGGGAGGGGCTCTCCAGCAGTGCCAGAGCCTGGTCAGAGTGGGTTGCCAAAACGACCTCGTCGAAAGGGAGCTGTCGGCCATCCGCCATACGCAGGGTGACCCCGCGGCCCGGGTGCCTGACCACGCTCGCAACGGGGTTGCCCGTGGAGATACGCTCCGCAAACCGTGCGCACAGTGGTCGCAGGTACTCCCGGGACCCGCCTTCTATGACCCGCCACTGGGGCCTGTCCTTGACGGATAGCAGGCCGTGATTCTTGAAAAATCGCACAAAAAAACTGACCGGGAAGGCCAGTATAGTCTCGCAGTCCGCGGACCAGATGGCCGACCCCATCGCCGCCAGGTAGTGGCGGACAAACTTGTCGCCGTAGGCCTTGCGGCGCAGATACACCCCCAGCGTTTCGCTGTCATCGATGGCGCCTGCCTCGAGATCGGCGATCGCCTCGCGGTTGAATCGCAGGATATCCCGGATCATACCGATAAAGCGCAGAGACATGAGATTGCGACGCTGCGCAAACAGCGTATCCAGGTTGCTTCCGGAGTACTCCAGCCCGGATTCAGGGTCTCGCACGCTAAATCCCATCTCCGTCGGCTTGCTCGAGACACCCAGTTCTTCCATCAAGGCGATGAAATTGGGGTAGGTCCAGTCATTGAACACGATAAATCCGGTATCGACAGCGTAACGACGAGCGCCCACCTTCACATCGACCGTCGCAGTATGGCCCCCGATCCTTCGGCCAGCCTCATACACCCATACCTCGTGCTCTGCGCTCAGGTAATGCGCGCACGCCAATCCGGAAATGCCCGACCCAATTACAGCAATTTTCATTCAGCTACGCCTCTTCCACGGTGTCCTCAACGGGCACTGTAACGTGTATCACCTGAATACGCCGCAGGGACTCATTCGGATCAGTGTAGTACGATTTTCTGACCTCCCCCAGCATCGCTTATGGGGAAGCTGCAGTCGCGACTGCACGCGTCCGCCTGGGTACTACAGATACCACCGCGCCAATGGCTGGCTGCCCCCCCACATTTTTTGCGTAATCCAGTGATCCAATCGGGGAATCATGCGTATACTTCCCAAACATTCGCGGATAAAGAGCATGCACATTGTGACAGACACCATCGATGGTGAGGATACGCCCCTCATCGACGCTGACGGCAAACGCATCGACGAATGGAGTGAGTGCCTTACGCTGATCGCACAGAAGCAGGACCGGGCCGCATTCACGCGCCTGTTCCGGCACTTTGCTCCATTAATGAAAGCGTTCGCCCTATCCGGATCGACACTCTCGGCCAACCATGCCGACGAGCTGGTGCAGGAAGTCATGCTCAAGGTCTGGCAAAAAGCCGGCGCTTTCAACGCAGAGAAAGCTGCCGCCAGTACCTGGATTTACACTATCGCCCGCAACTGCCGGACGGACCTCTATCGTCGGCTGCAGAAATTCGACACCCCGCTGTCCGCAGAGGATGTCTCCGATTCGCAGGAAAGTGAGGAAGCCTTTGTTGTCCTGCATCAAAAACGCAGCAGGGAGCGAATACGCGGATTGATAAAAGAGCTACCCAACGACCAGGCGCAAATCCTTGCCAAGGTGTACATGGAAGGCAAAACCCACTCAGAGGTATCCGGCGAGCTGGATCTTCCGCTGGGAACGGTGAAGTCACGTGTCCGCCTGGCACTTCAGAAACTGCAGATTCAACTTGAAAGATAAAGCCATGACTAATTTTCATCCAGATCTCGAACTGATTACCGAATATGCCGCCGGCTCGCTGTCGCTGGCACAGGGAGCATGCGTCTCCATCCATGTGAATCAATGTCGGCGCTGCCAGCGCATCGCGGGTCAACTCACCGATCTCGGTGCGAGCCTGTTCGAGGCATTGGAGCCGGCACCGGTTGGCGATGCCCAGCTAAACGCTGTGCTCGCCCGCCTTGACGATGAAAAGCCGCTCGAGTACGCGCATAGTAAGAGTAGTGCAAGTTCAACACCCGCGATCCTGCAACGCCTGATGCGCGGTGACTTCAGTGACCTGAATTGGCGAAATATCGGTTCTGCCCTGCGTATCAGCTATCTCAAAACTGGCGATCCCGATCACGAGTTTGCGCTCTACCACATCCGTGCTGGCGGCCGTATTCCGGAGCACACCCACCGCGGCACTGAAATGACCCTGATACTGGAAGGCGGCTTCTCAGACGCGAATGGCAGCTATCATAAGGGCGATTTTCTTATTCGAAGGCCGGGGGATGTGCACGCACCCACGGCACTGCAATCTGAGGATTGCATCTGTCTCGCGGTACTGGATGCACCACTGCGGTTTACCGACTGGAAATTTCGCTGGATGAACCCGTTCCTGAAACTGCGCACGGTTTGATGTAACACCTTCAGTTACCAAATGCAGCGCCACCGTCCACCTTGATGATGGCGCCATTGGTATACAGTGAGGCGTCAGACGCCAAATACAAAGCCGCTCCTACGATTTCCTCGGCGCGTCCAGCCCGCCCCAGCGGTACCATGCTCACCAGTGCGGCCTTCACCTCCTCGCTCCACGCCTCGGAAATATCTGTCAGGAATGGGCCCGGCATGATGCAATTACAGCGTACTTTCGGCCCCAGCGCATGCGCCATACCCTGGGTGAGGTTATTCAATCCCGCTTTGGCAGCAGCATAGGGCAGTTCCGCTGCGCCGGGAGCAACAGCGGCGATACTGCTGACATTGATGATGGCACCTCCTTCACCGCGAGCCATCTGCTCGCCGACCACAGCGCTGAGCCTGAACGGTCCCGCGAGGTTGACCCCGATAACCTTGTCAAACAATTCACGGCTGACAGTCGCAGGCGACTCATAAAGTGGCGACATGCCGGCATTGTTGACCAGCACATCAATATGCCCATATTCTTCATAGACAGCCTGCACCAGTGCATCACAGGCATCCCAGTCCCCCACGTGACACGCCACCGGCAGGCAGGCGCGACCGGTCTCGCTTTGAATCAACTCAGCGGCGCGCGCGCAGCTATCGGCTTTGCGCGAACTGATGACGACGTGTGCACCGGCCTCGGCAAAGGCTCGCGACATCGCAAACCCCAGACCGCGACTGCCGCCGGTAACGACTATTACCTTGTCTGTCAGATCAAAATATCGAGCAATTCTCTCGGCTTGCATGGTGTTCTCTCCTGGGATTTGGCCGTGGCTGCTATAAAAAACGCCGGCGAGCCACCGCAGCATACAAAATTACGGCGACCGTGTCAGGCGAGCTCACAGCTCAGGTGCAGTGAGAGCACTGTGGACTTGATCCGCAAGCCTAATATAAGCTGGCGCACATTCACGATGATAATCCAGGTCAACGCGGTGAGTAATTGCGCAGACCCCGCACAATGGTTCACATCAACATGAGTACACAATTCGTGATTGTCGGCGCGCCCCGCACCGGCAGCACATTGCTGGTGAAAACCCTCAACAGCCTTGACGGTATCTGCTGCCACGGTGAACTTCTGGGCCCGGATCAGGTGCGGGGTTATGAAGATGGCGCCGATCTCATCAACATGAGCCAGCAGCAGCGCACAAGCCGACTGCAGCGCCTGCTGCAGGAGCGCAACGCGGACCCGATCGGCTTCATAGACAGGGCACTGCACAGGCCCGATAGTGCGACGGGGTTCAAGGCACTTTACGCTGCTTTCCTCGACCCACGATGGCATGACGTTGTCCATTCCCTGCTGGCCAGGGAAAGTGTTCGCTTCATTCACCTGACGCGTAACAATGGCTTGCGACGCTTTGTTTCCGAACAGATTTTGCTACAGGGAGGCCCCAATCATTCGGCCGCAGGCGGCCGCAGCGAAGCCCCGATAAAGGTGGCGATCGATATCGAGGCGTTCATCAGGCGAGCCGCAGAACTTGAGGCCCAGTCCTGTGCACTGGAGTCAATGGTGTCCGCTAGGCCGGTGCTGGAGATACACTATGAGGTACTTGCTGCAGACACAGCGGCAACAGTAGCGCAAGTGTGTGAGTTTATCGGCCTGGATATCGATGCTTCAACGATTGAACCCGCACTTAAAAAAGTAGGGGTCGCGGATCTGAAAGATGCGGTCAGCAACTACCAGGAGTTACTGGTGCACCCTGCAACCCGGGTGCTGGCGTTAACAGACTAAACGAGGAACACATTGTGCAAAATGAAAAACTGTCGTCGTCCACAATCGAGACAAAATTGGGTGAGCTGGATCAGTGGTGCCTGGCTGACAACAAACTGCAGCGCGAGTTTGTTTTTAAAGACTTTGTTGAGGCATTTGGCTTTATGAGTCGGGTCGCACTGCTGGCGGAAGCCATGAACCACCACCCTGAGTGGTCAAACGTGTACAACCGGGTGGAAATCTACCTGACGACACACGATGCTGGCGGCATTACTGAGCGTGACTTTACGCTCGCAACGCAGATCAACCAGCTGCTGAGGTCAAGGTAACACTGCGGACGAGAGCGGCCCCATCTTGAAAGCCGTATTCTGACTCATCCGCGCCGCTGCTTCTGCCTGCCAAAACCCAAACCGCACAGCCCCATCAGCAGCAATGCGGCAGTGGCGGGAGTGGGAATATCCGCGACCAAGGGTAAACTTCTCAGGTAAAATCCCTCGTACCAGTATCCTGCGTCGGTATTGAAATATGCGTCCTGATAATATTCGACACAAGGGCCATCCCCGATGTAGTTGCCCTCGTCGTCATACAGCTCTTCGTAATAACCGCAATACACATTTATTTCGTCATAATTGTAGATTTCATGGATGTAGGCCGCATACAGGCCGCCGCCGGGAACCAGAGAGCCTGTCGTACCTATGTCGATTGCCGAATCATTGACCCGGATTTCACTGTACTCACCACCGCCGTAGTCACTTCTGTACACCTCGCCTGCTTCAACGGAAAAAAACTTGAAGTAATTGGTCACGGAATAAGGGCCTACATAGGCAGCGGTGTTCAGGGCCGTAAATGTCGACGAAATAGTATAGCTACCCAGATCACCCGCAATCTGGGCATCGCTGGTGCTCTGCGTATCAATGTCGAGAAGAAATGTACCCACCACATCCATATTGTCATTGAGCAGTTCCCATGTGGTGGGAAGCGCGTGTGCAAAACCGGAGGTAACAAAGAAAGTAGCAACACAAACCAGAATCCGTTTCATGGGCAGTTACTCCAAGTATTTTTATGGTGGTTGGGGGCGATCCGTTTTATCCACATGTAGCAATGCGCATTAATCCCCAAAATCAATTTCCCTGTCAACAGGTATAACACTACAGCCGCGCGTCTCCTGCCCAGCGCGAATAGTCAGGCACCGGGTTGTCCCGGGTTAGGGCTCCAATACCACTTTGATCGCGCCAGCCTCGCGATTCGCTGCAATGGCAAACGCTTCCGCGGCCGCATCCAATGGAAGGCGATGGGTGATCAGAATGTCGGGGAGTTCAGGGCGCTGCGCCAATAACTGTGCAGCCACATCGACATCGCGCACAAGGCCTAGTCGGTCATACATGGAGGAGGCGTATATTCTCAGCGCTTTCATGGAAACTTCAAAGGCCGGCAGCGTTACGCCCTGCCAGTAGGTCGCCAGCAGCAGGATCGTGGCGCCGGGTTTACATAGACTGGCGGCCTGCTGCAGCGCCGCGGAATTGCCGGCACACTCAACCACAAAGTCATACTCACCGGTGGGCGACAGATGCGCCCCAATCCGCTCTGCAGCCAGCATCTGGGCCGCGTGTCGGGCGGCGATATCTACCGTCTTCACGTGAGGAGTGAGCATCGCGGCCACAGCCAAACCCACCGCCCCCGCGCCGATAATGGCAACCCGACTGTTTGGCTTCAGCGGCAGCATCCGAAGACCGTGGGCAGCCACCGCCAGTGGCTCCACCAGGCAGGCATCCGCTACACTGACATTATGGGGCAACGGCACCAGGCAACTAGCCGGTACAATTATCTGCTCGGCCATGCCGCCATCGCGCCCGACCCCGTAAACCATGCTCGAACTCAGCCGGCACAGGCTGTAATCACCCTGCACGCACATATCGCAATGCCCGCAGGGCGCGATCGGCTCCAGCGCCACGGCGCGACCGTCGCTCAGCGTGCCAGCCACTTCATGGCCCAGCGTGGACGGCAGGTTAAAACCGGCATTGAGCATGTGGATATCCGAACCACAGATGCCCGCTGAACGCATGTTGACGAGCACCCCCTCACCACACGGGGCAGGCACATCTACTACCTGAATGTGGTTGTCACAACAGCGAACTGCTTTCATATGGAAGATACCCTTATCAATGCAGGAACTACTGCGCACCCAGGAAATCGTTTAGCCAACCAGCGTAATCTACCCGCTCCACGGCAGCCACGGTGCGGTGCAGAACTTCCTCCATCAGTGCGTCCTGCTCCTCGTTCAATGCGCCAAAACCTATGGAAACGGCTATTGTCATCAACGAGTGAAAGGTAAAGCTGCGATACTCCTGCCACGTCTGCTGTGGGTCTATCGCCTCGCCGTGATGTGCACGGCGCTGCACGTAGTACGCGACCAACGCTCTCTCATGTTCAGCCAGCATGCCAGCCGGCAGTGAATCAATCAGGAAGTACTGTACATCGCGAACACCCTTGCCCCAGTGTACGGCCTGCCAGTCCAGCATACCCATTTCGTCGCCGGATACGAAGAAGTTCCCGAGGTGACTGTCTCCGTGCAACAGCGAGAGCGGACCGGAAAACCAGTATTGCAGCAAGGCATCCCAATTGTCCATTGTCCGCTGGTAGGCGCGCTCCACGTGAGGCGGTATCACACCGGGTAGTTTTTTTATGGTCGGCTGCAGTGCCAGGCGATTTAACATGCGCGCTGCCAGGCCCATGCCGGGGGAGAGAAAGATATGGTACTTCCTTGGCAGTATCGCTTCGCGCTCCGCCTCACTCAGGCCATAGTGACAGGCGTGCAAGCGGGCAAATGCATCGAGACAGCGATAGGTCAATTCAAGCGAGGGTCCGGCTATCATATCGGGATTGGTGAACAGTTCGACATTGGGATCTTCGTGCAGATTTTCCTGCACCAGGAAAAACCGCGCCCCCTGGCAGCGCGTCGCATACGTGACCGGGGTGCGCAGCGGCTGCGTATGCGCCACTTGCCGGAAAAAATACGACTCCAACTGCCAAGCGTTGATAATGGTGAAAAACCAGCGAGTCAGCAACGACTCCATTGGTAGTTTGACAAACAGGCTGCTCGGTAAGACGGCCTCGCCTTGCTGCTCGATCGTCAGCACGAGGTTCTCACAATTACTGCTAACGGAGGGTATCGACTGACGCTGTACACGGCTCAAGTGCACTGGCCTGGCCACCGGTGCGAGTGCCCCACTGTTGATGAGCTCGGTCAACACAGCAGGTGTGGCGACATCGACCGCCTTGTAGGGCATGCTGGTACCGATTAGATCGCCCAGCGCATCGCGGAGCAGGCGGCCTCCCCCCACCGCTGCGACCCCTGCCAGCCGGACTGTTTCCGATATCGCCATGCTCATCCCTTATAAATAGACTGAAAAGAAAGTGACCGATCTGAAGAATCCGGCCGCTTGCCCGCGTAGGACATTTTTAATAATATGTCCTACCAAACAGCTATACAAGTGACCACCTTTATCGCGGAGTCTGGGGTATGACCAAACACACTGACACTATCAGCAGTCCCGGCAGTTCCTCCGACAACTTCGATTGCATCGTCGTGGGCGCAGGCCACAACGGCCTGGCGACCGCCCTGGTGCTGGCGCGCGATGGGCGACGTGTACTGGTGCTGGAGAAGAACGACTTTGTCGGCGGTATGGGGGGCACCCGGGAAATTCTGAAGGGTTGTCGCAATGAAGTGGGGGCCAGTTGCCTCTTCCCTCTCTCCGCCGAGATCAAACACTACTTCGACTTCGAATCTCATGGTGTGGAACTCATTCCGTTGCCGGTAATGGCGGTAAACCTGGTGGGCGCAGACGGTCGACCGTTTGTTATTTACAAAAACCCTCTGAGACTGTCCTTTAACCTGTTGCGAACCTTCGGCCTCAGCGGGATGCTGGGATTTATCCGATTGCTGAAATTTTGCCAATACCCTGCTCGCGTACTGGACCGCTTTACCGCCCGCAAGGCGCCACGCAAACTGGAGGACCTGATTGCCGAAGCGAAGACACCTGAGCAGCGCGCGCATCTGGAACTGGCCTTCAAAGGCTCGGCGATGGATATCCTCGACAAATTTTTCCCCGACCCGATCAAACACCGTGAATTGCGCGCCAGCATGGCCTTTGCTGCCGTACAGGCCACGTACAAAGGTCCCTATTCTGCCGGTTCGGGGCTGTGCCTGATATACACGATGGCGCAGGAGGGCTCCGAGGGCCTGATGCAGCGTGTGAAAGGCGGCCTCGGCCGTCTCTCGGAGTCCCTGGCAGAACAGATCGAGGCATTGGGCGGCGAGGTGCGGCTCAAGCAACACGTCTCCAGAATTCTGGTAGAAGGCAATCGGGCGGTGGGAATTGCGCTTAAAAATGGTGAGCAGTTGTATGCTGATACCATCATTTCCAATCTCGACAAGCAGGCCACGTTCAACCGCTTGCTCAGTGACCACGAACTCGCGCGCGCGGATCAGGAGAAAGTAGACGCTTTTTCGCACCGCGGTGCTTTCGTACATATGCTGTTCAAGCTTAACGGTTTACCGGTCTACTCCCCTCATCTGGGCAAACTCAATACCATTCCCGGCGCGCAGTTTGGGGGGGCGATGGTGCTCGACCCCGAAGTATTGCAGCAAAGTTATGAAACCTGCCTGCGCGGCGAACTGCCGGAGCAGATACCGCTGGCCTTTCAGGTACCCTCCGTCGTCGACAGCAGTCTGGCACCGCCGGGATACCATATCGCGTCCGCCTATGGTTTCTATTTTCCCTGCGACGCGGAAAAAGCCAATCGCGGAAGATTACGCAACCAGATGGCGGAAAAAATCATCGATCACATCTGTGTCCACATGCCCAATTTCAGGTCACTGATCGTCGATCAGGCCATATTCTCCTCTGACCATTTCGCCAGTATGCAAGGGGTCACTAACGGCGACTGGACCCACGGCTTATTGCATCCGGACCAGATGATCGGCGAACGCTGCCTGATCGACGGCACCGGACACGCGACGCCAGTGGAGCACTTGTACCTTTGCGGCGCATCCTGCCACCCCGGGCCCGGTGTGACCTTTCTTCCGGGTTACAACTGCGCGCACGAGATCATGGCAGCCACTGCGGCCGGCGAAACATCTACTTCAGCAGCACCGGCACCAGAAGCGCGTGCAGCGTAGTACGCAGTTGCGCGTCAGTCCTGACACAGTTGCTGGGTAGGGTAAGAAAAGAGAGCAGCAAGCGGTAAACCCACTCGATGAGTACCTCGGGGCGCACCGCATCCTGCAGCAGGCCAGCTTCTCTCGCCGGGGTGATGACATGATCCATCAGTTCCTCACCGAAACGGACGATCACATCGGAGTTCCAGATTGCGCGGCGCGCGCGACTATCCTCATCCGACGCGAACACCGCGCGCAGCAGCGGTCGCCTCGGCACTTCCTTGATGGCAACGATCATGCCCTCGACGACCTGATCTGCAGGGTCGGGGTATTTTTCCAGGCGTTTACGCAGGCGGAGGTTCAACTGCTCCATCTCGCCTTTGATCGTCGCCACCAGTAAATCGTCGCGACCGGGAAAATAGCGGTACACGGTGGATCGAGCGACTCCGGCACAGTCTGCCACATCCTTCATGCCGGTCGCAGATATACCGCGGGCGAGATAGCAGCGGCGCGCGGCTTCGACAATTAATTCAACAGGATCTGGCCGGGGTTCAGTCATTTGGCCTGACAAGCCTTGAGTACTCAGCAGAAGAATGAGACATTCTCGGGTATATGCCCAATACCGTAAAGCACCGATTTAAAACCGGCTAATAACAGGCGCTGACAATTTGAGTCCTTCACGACGTTTAAAGTCCACCGATTACCATCGCCGCCCCATCCGCGCGCTCAATACGGTATTGCGCGGGCTTTCCTTGGCGGGCCTGGCGACGTTTCCGCTGCAGCAGGACCAGCTTGTCGCCACTGCCCGCAAGGCGACTGGCTTGCGTGATTTTGGTGACGAGGGGTTTCTCGACCCCATGCAGCGGCTGATCACGGCGCTTGAGAATGAGGCTGACCTGAATCCACTGGGCCGCTACATGAATCGCACCAATATCCTCAGGCTGTTGAAACACCGGCTTTACGCTCACGAATTACTCACTCGCCATCCCGAAATTCTCGAGCGCCAGATTCCAGACCCGGTCGTGATTGTTGGCCTGGCACGCTCCGGTACGACTCGTTTACACCGCCTGTTGGCCTCTGACCGCCGCTTCCTGCACCTCAAGTCATGGGAGACAGTATTTCCCGTTCCCTACCCCGAATGCTTTGCCGCACGCGATGCGGGCCGCACGGATCCGCGCATCACCGCGCTGGACGCAGGCCTGAAAGCGGTCATGTATATGGGCCCACAGATCGCCGCTGTCCACCCGCTGGGTACGTTCGAAGTGGAGGAGGAAGTAGGTTTACTGCAACACGGGTTTTCCAGCCAGATATTCGAGGTACAGGCAAAAATTCCGTCCTTTGCCGAGTGGCTGATGACGCACAACCAAAACGCCGCTTACGAGTATATGGTGGTGTTGATGAAAATTATTTCCTGGTTCCGCAACGACCCGCAGGACAAACCCTGGGTGCTTAAAACACCACAGCATATGCAGGATCTCGATGCCCTGCTACATGTATTTCCAAATGCCCGTCTCGTGTGCCCTCACCGCGACCCGGTAAAAGTAGTCGGCTCTTCCTGCTCCATGACCTGGAACGGCATCGTTCGCGACTCTGACAGCGTGACGCCGGACTGGGTGGGCCAGGAGTGGCTCAACAAGACTGAGCGAATGTTGCATAAAACGCTGAGGGTTCGCCAGGACATGGTGACACCGCAGAAGCAGTACGATGTGCAGTACGCCGACATCACCGACGACTGGCAGGGTGCGCTGCAGGGAATCTATGATTTTCTCGATCTGCCATTCAGCGATGAAGCGCGCGGCAACATGCAGGCCTGGTTCGACAGTAACCAGCAACACCAACACGGTAAACACAAGTACAGCCTGGCTGATTTCGGTCTCGATGAGCAGGAGGTCGACCGACGATTGATGTTTTACCGCAAGCGTTTCGACATCCCCTACGAGACAAAAAACCCACACACCGCAGCACCATCCAATAACATGGAGAGATCATGAGTATACAAACCGAAAGTCGCACAGCGCTGACGGACTTTATCGCCCTGCTGCAGGAAATCGACGAGCGCTGGTCTGGCCCCGAATGGAACCTCAATTCACCGGAGGATATCACCAACTCCCATCGCTCCCTGATGCATACCCTGGAGACAGCCCTGGTCGGCTATTTCGAGCAGGATGCAACACGGCCGGATTTTCGGCGTATCGTCACGCCCAGTCGCAAGCTGACCGGCGACAACTCGGACGCGATCTATTTTGACGCGCCGATCAGTGGCGAGCATAGCTATGTCGTTCAAGGCAGCATGCACGGGGCGGCCTACTTTTCCCTGACCATCGAAGAAGGCGCAGAAGATGGATTGATGGCCAGCAATACCGCTGGTGTGATCAACGACAACAATCTGGAAATCGACAGCAATGGACATTTCACCGTGTACCTCGGCGGCAAACCACGTGACAAAAACTGGTTGGCACTGACACCGGGGGCATCGCGTGTGACGACCCGTCACTATTTTGAGAATGCTGTCTGCGCCGCGAGCGAGCCGGATATGGAGCCGCGCATTCGTATCGAGTGCCTCAGTTCGCAGGATGTTCCGCAACCGCCGAATGATGCCAGCGTTGCTGCCGGCATACGCCGTGTCAGCAATGCAGTCCGCAGCCGCACACTGGGCATGCCGCCGATGGCAAACGGTGTGCAACCGGGTTTTGTCTCACTGACGCCGAATTGCTTTCCGGCGCCGCAACCACCGGGCGACTTTGGGCTCGCCGCATTCGATGCCCACTACTCGATGGCGCCATTTTTTATCGGCCCGGATGAGGCCCTCGTGATCACCGGGCGCTGGCCCCGGTGCCAGTTTGGCAATGTCTGTATCTGGAACCGTTTCCAGCAAACCCTGGATTACCGCAACCGCAGCGTGTCACTGAATCGCGCCCAGACAGTACTCGAGGACGACGGTAGTTTCAGGATGATTCTGTCACATAGCGACCCGGGGCTGCCCAACTGGCTGGACACCGAGGGCAACCCGTTCGGTCTGTTGTTCTGGCGCTTCTTCCTGGCGACGGGTGATGTCGAAACTCCGCAAGCTGAGGTCGTGAAACTATCCGCCCTGGCGAACTGACGTGAGCGCCTCACTCCCGCTACCGGTGCGCCTGCTGAACCTGGCCGGACGCGGAGCCAATGCTCTGGGGATACACCCGATCGACCTCAGCCTGGACAAACTGTTGCAAACAGCGATGGCTAACACAGGCCTGAGTGATTTTGGCGAGGATGATTTTCGCCAGCCGCTGGCACTACTGCTGGACAGCCTGGAGAAGGAGGCAGACCTGTCCCTGCTCGGGCGCATCATTGCCAGGGGAGACCTTGTACGGACGCTGGAAAACCGTCTCGGATTCGTAGAGCTGTTCAAACAACACCCCGAAATCGCCGGGCAGCGCATTGAACGTCCCATTTTTGTCGTCGGCCCACCGCGCTCTGGCACCACTATTTTTCACGACCTGCTGGTGATGGACCCGGACAACCGGGTTCCGCTGACATGGGAGACCGCCCGGCCACTGCCACCTCCGGAAGCCTCCACCTATAAGACGGACCCGCGCATTGCTCTGGCACAGGCCGAACTCGAGCAAGTGGACAAACTGCTGCCGGACTTCAAGAAAATGCACCCTATGGGCGCCGAGCGTGCGCAGGAATGCGTCACCATGACGAGTCATGATTTCACTTCCATGATTTACCTGGTGCAGTTTTTCGTCCCCTCTTACGACCGCTGGGTTATCGAATGTGATATGCGCTCGGCGCTAAAATGGCACCGTCGCTTCCTGCAGGTGCTACAGTGGAAAGCGCCGGGAAAACGCTGGGCACTGAAGTCTCCCCAGCACCTGTGGCACCTGCAACATATACACCGCGAATACCCCGATGCGCTGTTCGTGCAAACGCATCGCGACCCGGTGAAGATAGTCATTTCAACCAGCAATCTCGCTGCCCATCTGCAGGGCATGGCCAGCGACAGCGCTGATGTGGCAAAAGTTACCCGATACTATGCGCACGCGCTGGCACAGGGTTACAACAACACCGTAGCCTACCGCAAATCCGGCCTGCTGCCGGAAAGCCAGGTGATCGACTTGTACTTCCGCGACTTTATGGCCGATCAGGTGGGTACGGTGCGCCGCGCATATGAGCACTTCGGCATGACCCTGTCGGACAGTACGGCCGCAGCCATGCAGACCTTTCTTGACGACAATCCGGCAGACAAGCACGGCAAGCACTTGTATAGTCTCGCCAATAGCGGCATGAAGGAGGACGAGTTGCGCGCGTTGTTTACGGATTACGAGGCGTATTTCAATGTTCCACGTGAGCCGCTGTGAATAACGTTCTGTCGCGATACAGGGGAGCAGTATGAAATTCTGGCAGGCCATCACCTGGGCAGAGACCGATCAATTAGTCGAGATCGCTCGCTTCGCCGAGGAGGTAGGGTTTCACGGGCTGATGAGCGGTGACCACGCTGTGTATCCGGAGTCCATCGCACCCGAATACCCCTATTCAGAGACCGGCAAGCCGCCAATGCAACCCAGCGACGAGTATCCGGACCAGACCGCTATCTTTGGCGCGATGGCCGCAGTAACCCGC